>Ga0207711_10006202_pt1 | contig 10102 bp, 5 predicted proteins | sample KBSS34metaG_FD_184401 | JGI IMG/M metagenome (GOLD analysis project Ga0207711, IMG submission 184401) | Switchgrass rhizosphere microbial communities from Kellogg Biological Station, Michigan, USA - KBS S3-4 metaG (SPAdes) (version 2) | ecosystem: Host-associated > Plants > Roots > Rhizosphere >... | reverse complement strand
CCTGCCCAAATTGCTGGATCAGCAAACCGCCGCCGCTCTTCTGCGAGAACCAGTTCCCATCCGTCTTCCCATACACCGTCACATCCGTCTTCCCATCTCCGTCAAAGTCGGCCCGAGGTTTGCGGGCCGAATTGGAAGAAGCGGTCGAGCAAACATTTAGGACCGGCGTGATCGTCAGGCTCCATCCTCCTGAGATGGACCCAGTGTCGTCGGGGAACGAATCGGTAATATACAGGCTCCAAGTACCGTTGGGATCCGACGAGCCGAATGACGACGCGAATGTGTCGCGTCCCTGCGGAGAGGCAAGTCCGTAGGGACGAACCGGCGCAGGGGGCGGGAAATTGGAAAGCACTCTTGCCACAGAAGGCCTGAAAGTACCACTTTGCAGCTGGGTAAAAGATAAAGCAGTTGGCGCATCGTCATCGAGAGTGAAAGTAATGTTAGAAACCGGAAAGCCGCTTCCACGGTTCGACATTGGCTCAAATTTCTGTCCGTTCGGACCCACCAGCAAGAAATTAACGTCCGAGGGAAATGTATGGCTGAACCCATTGATCGTCATCGTGATCTTATAGTTCGCCGCTGCCGTTGTTATACCGTTGACCGTGATGTTCGATGGGTAAACGCTCGCCGGAAAAGGAACAAATGCCCCGTCCAGAATGTCGATCGCCGCCGGGTTGGTGAAGGTGACCGGGGCCGCGGACCGTAATACACCGAGTCTGACTGTCCTCGTTAATATGAACGGTGCGTTTGTTCCATCCTTGATCAGGAAGCTGAGCGTTATAGAACTCCCGCAGGCCGCACCGGCCGGGACGGAAAATTGAAACGGCCGGGCCACCGCTGAGCTAACGTTGATCGAACCAAAATTCTGAACCGCTGTGATAGGCACGATGCCTCCGCTGTTTTGAAGCGTGGCGGTAACGGATCCTGAATTCGCCGTTCCTATTTCTTGAAGCGCCAGATCCACCGTCACAGTCTCACCCGGATCCGGCGCGTTATTTGCCGGGGTCCCGCTTTCGGCAGTAACCGCAACGTTCTCGATCTGAACGACTGACTCGGGTGCCTCATTGGCATTTGACACAACGAGGGCAAAGTCCTGATCGAGCGGGTCGGTGTTGTTCGGAACGCCGTCTCCGGCAATGTTCGTAGCCTTTACCTTGACAACAAAATTACCAGTGACGCCTGCCGGCACAACAACGCTTTCAACATTATTTCTAGCATCGGCCGAGCCGCCCGGAACTGAGTTAGCACCGTCGAATACGTTGCCGAGGAACGTCTGGCCTCCGACCGTTACCTCCAGGTCGAGGTTGTTCACAAAGGCATCTCCGGTGGTGGATCCCGGAGCGTCCGTCCATGCAACCGTCACACGCAACGGCTTTGTCGCATCAACTACAGTGCCGCTAAAAACCCTTTCCTGGCCGGAGGAAGTGAAGCGATCAACCTGATCCCTGATGATGTGAGGTTCCGAGAAGATATTGAAATAATTATTAAGGTCTGCCAAGCCCATGCCCTGACTGTTCGACGGAAGTGTGTCGTTCGCACCTGTTCCCGTCATGTAACGAGCAGAGTTCATGATCACGCCCTTTGTCATCGCGGGACTCGGCGCCTGTAGCGAGCGGTTTATGAAATCTTGCCGAATAAGCGCAGCAAGTCCTGCTACCGCAGGTGTCGAATGACTGGTTCCCGACGAGGCTGTGTACCATTGTTGGTTAAGAGGCCAAAAGAGGCTATTGTTTGGACCCGCACAAACACCGGTCGCAGCGAAACAGTTCAGCATGTTGCCGTTGCCGGAAACCGGAACCGGACTGGGCGTGTTTTGGGCGACAGAGCCTGATACGTGAGTGCCGGGGAGGACAATGTCCGGCTTGCTGCGGCCATCCGAAGTCGGCCCGCGACTCGAGAATGTGGCGATGTCAAAGGCGCTATTAGCTCCACTGTCTCCAATGCCGCAATGATCAGCCAAGCCCAAAAATGACTGAACATTTTCAGACGCCCCAACGGTAATTACATTCTTTGCCGTGCCGGGAGCCTCGACCGTATTGGTCCCGGCTGTTCCATTGTTTCCAGCGGCGAACACGATGACCATTTCCTGGTTTCCGTCTGCCGGAAAGTCAGAACCTTTCGGTTCTGCGTCACGCACGAGAGCGTCGTAGGTTTGTGCGTCCGCATTATAGGTATTGGTAGTCTCGCCCCAACTATTGGAGCTGATACGTGAGCCGTCATGGTATGCGTCCGACTGAATGCTCGTAAAATCTGGATGCGTAAAGTTGGCCGGATCAAAAATGACGGATGAACCAAGCTTTACGAACGGAGCCACGCCCAGGCCGTATCTAAATAGCGAGGCATCTGCGTGAGGAAACGCATTAAACGGGGCCCCGCTTGGGACATAGCCCATGATGATCGAAGCGTTGAGGTTTCCGTGGCCGTCACAAGCCTGAATCGTGCCGCCCGGAGTAGGCGTGCCTTCGATCCTTGAATATATATAACGGCTTGCGCCGGCGGGATCGCCCAGTCGCCTCAAAACGAACTGATTAGGCGACGCAGGTGTGCCAATGTCGACCCCGCTATCCGAAATATCAACGGCGAAATTCGAGGCGTCAAATTGTTCCTGGCTGAAGCCCTTGCCGGCCAGATATGCCAGGTAGTCGCCCGGTGTCGGAGCATTCCCTGTAAAGTTGCCAGCGAGAATTATGTCCTGGCGCTCATCAAGCTTTGTCGGTTCGGAATAGCCATGGATTGAGATAACGTCAGGCCTCGAAGCCAGCTCTGCCAAACCTGCGGAATCCAGACCGACTACCAAGTTGATGTAACGAAGGACCTCCTGCTTTCCTTTGATAGGCGACGTCTTGATCGAATCGATCAGTCCGATCGTCTCCGCGTTGACGGCAGGGTCTTTATAAAGCTGGACCTGGAACTGATCGCTCGCCAGTGCCGAAGAGCCGCTCTTCTTTGTTCGAGCAAAAACATCAGGCGAGATACGATATTCATCCTGATAAATGCCATCCCATTCGATAGGACTCGCAGCGTCCATCGAAACCGCTTGGAGGCTGGCGATTGTGTTTGCATCGCCGTACACGAGGTAAGTGTAATTAGGAATGTAATCTACGATCTCCAAACCTCGATCGGTTAGCATCCTTTGCCATTCGGGCTTGATCGGGCCCGTGAAGCGGATCAGATGCATTCGTCTGCCCGAAAATGCACCCACAGCCTTACGTGCAGTTCGCGCATCGACAGACTTTACATTGATCTGAGTCGAGTTAAGAAGTATTAACGAGTCGTCATTTGGATCCGGCGAGGCGGCGGCCGACACTGCACCGGATTTGACGTTCTGTTCGGATGAGGCGCTTGTTTGAAGCGGCCAGCCTATGCCCATTACCAAAACTGCAACCATGAAGACGCCGAAAACTTTAAGAAAAGCAGCCATTTCGTATTATTTCCCTATATATCTAAACTCATGGAAATAATATAGTTATGCAGTTCGGGTCGCCCTCAAGAGTGCCGATACATAAAGGGCTGACATGGCTGAAATCACTACTGCACCGTCTTACGCAGTTCCCATACATGTCGCTCGCTATACAAGTCCACAGTACGTAAGACATGTGGAGTGAAACCTTTCACACTTTTAACAAGGGTGTGTAACAGCAATCAATGTTGCGACCATGCGGAAGACGGAGACGAGCACTCGTCGGTTCGTTTTAATCTGACAGATTCGGCATCTTTTCAAAACAGGCAGGACGCGCATCTTTACGGAAACACGGGCAGCTTGGCGACGAAGTTACTGTTGAAACTCGACACCCATACGTTCGCACCGTCAAAAGTCACGCTGAGGGGAGTGTCGACCGCAAACGTACCCAGCAGAGCGCCGTCGCTCGCCCGAAGTTTTGTGACATTACTACTGCCGTTATTAGCCACCCAAATATTGACGCCGTCAAAAGCGATTCCGATGGGATTTGTGCCAACCGGAAACGTGCCCTGCAGAGCGCCGTCGCTCGCCCGCAGCTTCATCACATTAGCGGAGAACTCGTTCACCACCCAGATGTTTGCACCGTCAAAAGCAACTCCGCGGGGATTACTGCCGACGGTGAATGTTCCCTGAACACTGCCGTCGCTTGCCCTCAGTTTTGTTACGCTGCTGCCGTTTTGAATCCCGACCCAGATGTTCAAACCGTCAAAAGCGATTTCACCCGGATTAATACCGACGGGAAATGTGCCCAGAAGTGTCCCGTCACTCGCCTGGAGTTTTTTCACCGTGTTTGCTCCGTCGATCGCCACCCAGATATTCGTTCCATCAAAAGCTATACCGCTTGGACCGCCGCCGACCGCAAAGGTACCCTGAACTGCACCGTCACTAGCCCGCAGTTTTGTCACATTGCCGCTGTTTGAATTCGTCACCCAGATGCTGACTCCATCAAAAACAATTCCAAAAGGAGTTGTTCCAACCGCGAAGGTCCCCTGACTCGAACCGTCGCTTGCCCGGAGCTTTGTCACAGTGTTATTTGCGCTGTTAGTTACCCAGATGTTTGAGCCGTCAAAGGCTGTAAACCGAGGCTGAGAGCCCACATTGACTCTTTGCTCAAGCAGATCCCAGCGAAGCGATCCAAGCAATGACAAGTTCCGGCTGTTGGGAAACGTATCCGAAGCAAGAGCCGAGGCGTTGATCGTGTTGTTTGTGATGTTGGCGCCATTCAGGTTTGTCAAACCCGAACCGTCGCCGGTGATGGTGCCGGTGAGCTTGCTGCCGTCCAGCGACTGAATATGAGCATCCGTAACGCAGGCGACACACGCCGCCGACAGGCCATCGGCACTTGTCGACAAAAGACTGCGGATCGAGTGAGGGGTCGAAGTGATGGGTTGGCGCGGTTTCAATACAGTCAGGGCTCCACCTCCTGCGGGGCGGACGCTGATCTCCAGAAAGCGGTCTTCGCCGTTAAACTGCGATCCAAAATCGACCTGAACCGTAAAGATCCCGTTTGCCACGGGAACGTTCAGGCTTTTGACGGCAGACCCCAGCTGCGTCCCGCCAGTTAACGAATCAAAAAGCCTGAATTCAAAATCATAGCTCGCCGAAGCGGGCAGAGCTCCGTCAACCAGCTTGCCCTGATATGTAAACACCGTCGACTGTGCATAGATAGAGGCAGAGGCCCCGAGAACAAGCGCGAAAATAATGATCGATCTTCTAAATATCTTTCGCACTAACCATGTTTTCCTTTTCATAGTCTTCGACACTCCGTTTTGAAAATGAATTCAGACACACGAGCACATACTTCTGCGGCGTTTCCACGAAATGCAGGCCGCCGTCAATGATCAGTTTGTAGATAGCCATTACACCTGTCTGAAGCGCGGCGGCCAGTCTTTCGACCCTGACCATCGGGGAATCTTCGCCGCAACAGGGGCACGTGGTGAATTCGGCGTTGTCCGCCTGACCTACTCGCCAGACCTCGTGCTGTTCATAAGAAATCTCGACACGTGTTGTCTTCATACTCTCTTTGAAACGGCGGGATTATGTGCTACTAAAGAGGCGAAAGTGGTTAAGCGGCGGTTAATGTTCGGTTAAGGCGACGCATTTTTTATGGATCGCGTTAAAACTCTGTACGAGTTTGGAGATTTTCAGCTCGATACCGGCGAAAAGGAACTTCGACACTCAAGCGGTAGGATCCTTGCGGTCCCGCCGAAGGCCTTCGACCTTCTTGTCTTTTTTCTTGAAAACCCCGGACGTTTGCTTGAAAAAACCGAGCTGATGAACAGTGTCTGGGCGGACAGCTTTGTCGAAGAAGGCAATCTGAAGATCCATGTTCACACGCTTCGCAAAGTACTACACCAATACGGAAAGGAATTCATCGAGACCGTTCCAAGGCGCGGGTATCGATTCAACGCTGATATCCGAGACTCGGCCGGCGTTGGAATGGTGGTCGAAAAGATCACCCGCTCGAAGCTTGTCGTCGAAAGGAAAGAAGCGGACACTGGCAATTCTCTTTCGCTTTCAAATGCAACGACGAGAACGCGAGGGGCTTTTCTGCTCGCGGGCCTGGCCGTTTCGCTCATCCTTGGAGCTGCGATCTATTTCTGGATCATCCGACCCCGCAATACCGTGACCGCGGTACCCCGGCTGACGACGATCGCCGTGCTGCCATTCAGAAATCTGACGGGCAACAAAAGCGACGATTTCCTTAGCATTGGGTTGACCGATGCGTTGACAATGAAACTCAGCGGCCTGCGCGGCCTGATAGTTCGCCCAACCAGTTCGGTGTTGTCGTATGCATCCCGACAAGAAACACCTCAGAAAGTGGCTTCTGAATTGAAGGTCGAGGCGTTTCTCGATGGGACGATACAGAGGCTGGGTGACCGGATAAGGGTTTCGCTCCAACTCGTTAGCTCGGCCGACGATCAAGTCGTTTGGACGGGGAGCTTTGAGGAGCAGGACGAGGACCTGTTCAAATTTCAGGACGCATTTTCAACGGATATCGCCGATGCGTTTCAATATAAGGTCCCATCTGACGAGCTTGCGGCGTTAAAACGCCTCGATACGACTAACCCGGAAGCGTACCGGCTGTACCTTACTGCCAGGTATTACTTCAGTCAATACACCGGGGACAGTCTGCAACGTGCGATCGATCTGTATCAGCAGGCGATAACATTAGACGATCGCTATGCTCTGGCATACGCAGGTATTGGCGAGAGCTATATGGTTCTCGGCGAATCGACGATCAGCGCGATGTTGCCTGACGAGGCTTACCGGCATGCTATCGAACCTACGCAAAAGGCCCTTGAGCTAGATCCGGACCTAGCCAATGCATACTCGGTGTTAGGAAATATTCAGGCGAAGCATACATGGGATATCCCGGGCTCCGAGCGATCGTACCGGCGAGCTATCGAACTCAATCCAAACTATGCGGATGTTCATGATTTGCTTGCCTGGACCCTTATCCGGGAAAGTCGCTTTGAAGACGCCGACGCGGAATTTCGCCGGGCGACCGAGCTCGACCCATCATCGGTTATGAATGCAGGCGGGGTCGGCTATGCCTCTTTTTTTGCCGGAGATTACAACAAGGCGATCTTGCAGTTTCAGGATGCGGTTGACCGGGACAAGAATTTTTGGGGAGCTCATATGAATCTCTGGCGGGCGCTTCATCACGCCGGCCGTTATGACGAGGCGATGGTTGAGATAACAGCGTGCGAAAAGATCGCCGGACCGGGAATTCCGGTAACCGAAATGGCCAAGGGCCGAACACTCGCCCTACAGGGAAAAGTAAAAGAAGCTCGCGAAATACTAAACAAGCTCGTGGCACGCAAGGAAAAAGGCGAATATATTTCGCCTTTGTTCCTCGCCATTCTTGCCGCTGATCTGAATGACCGCGATGCGGTTTTTCATTGGTTGGATGAATGCTTTGTAGAGCGCAACGATTATATGCCTCTCCTGTCCTTTGCCCCAGAATTTACAAAATATCGCGACGACCCGCACTTTTCGGATCTGCTCGATCAAATAAAGCCGCTCTAGGAAGCCCATCTCCCGTTCGATAGATCATTCAAATTGATCGATTTGAATATTTTCAAAGAAGTAGAATGGAACACCATTGAACAGATTGAACACTTTGAACACGTTGAACGTTCTGAACGGATTGAACAATACTGAACACTTGAACATTGAACAGCCAGGTTAATCGCATTTTTTTCGGCAAACCGGCGGCTTTTTACTTCATCTAACCGCGCGTCCACACATCCCCTTGCGGTACCCATCTTATTGATCTCGGGAGGATTCAATGAACAGAATAGTATTGGCTTTTGGGCTGCTAACTATTGCAGTCACAGGGGTTTTTGCCCAGAAAACGAGTACAAATGTTGCGACGACGGCTTCTACGAGGGCGTCCGCAATGAAAAACGGGGCGGCTGTTATCCAGTCTGGAACCCAAATATCCGGACAGCTGCAAAGCACGTTAGACACAAAAAATGCGAAAGTCGGCGACCAGGTTGTTTTGAAAGCGACCAATGCTGTTAAACAAAATGGCCAGACGGTCGTGGAAAAAGGGTCGAGGCTGATCGGGCATGTGACCGAGGTGCAGCAAAGAGCGAAGAATGGCGCAGGCTCGCGTGTCGGCGTAGTTTTCGACAGGTTGCAGCAGGGCGGGAACAGCGTGCCGATCTCGGCGGTAATTACTTCGGTGTTTCAGGCGCAGAGCGCGGCAGGTGCTTCGGTGTCTGATGACGATATGATGGCGATGGGTTCGACGAGCACTCAGACTATGACTACGCGATCGTCCGGTGGAGGCGGAGGATTGCTTGGCGGTGTGGTCAACTCGACAACGCAAACTGTCAGCGGCGTGACGAACACGGCAGGACAGACCGTGAACGGTGTGACAAATACAGCGGGGCAAACAGTCGGTTCGACCACGCGCTCGGTTGGCGGAACGCTTCGGGGTCTGCAAATCTCGCAGTCGACGGATGCCTCTGCAAGCGGCGGGTCGGTGCTTTCGCTTTCGAACGGCGATCTGCGGCTCGAAAAAGGAACGACAGTAAATCTGGCGGTGAGCGGATCTGCGTCAGCGAGATCGAACTAACACGCGGTGTAAGAGTCAGCAGGGTACGGAGGCCCGACCGTGAGGAAGGCCGGTACACGCCAGCTAGCCATAAGCTTCTGGCTTCGCTACCGCCCTTGCTTACGCGCGGGCTTCCGCATTTAGTTTGCCATGCCCTTACTCTGGACACGGGCGTCTGCAACGTACGGGATTTTGCAAACCCGTCTGCTCACGCAGACGGTACTGACTATGGTAAACTGCTTCCGATTCGGCACTACCTTTGCCCACGCTCTCTATGTTCAAATCCGGAATTCCCGAACTCGTTCTGTTCTTTGATCTGGAATGGGTTCCCGACGCCGCTGCTGCAAAGCGGCTTTATGATCTGCCCGACGATGTAACCGAGGTCGAGGCGATGCAGGCGTTGTGGGAAAAAGCCGGAGCGACGCCGGAAAATCCAAGGCCATTTCTGAAATATCTTTTTTCGCGTGTGGTTTCGATCGCGTTCTTGTCGCGAAAACGCGTTTATAGAGATGGCGAACCGACAGTCGAGTTCAAGCTCAATTCACTTCCGAACCTCCCGTTGGCGTCGGATGTTGTCGACGAGGCATTTATCATCGGTCAGTTTTTGGATTGGGTCGGACGAGGCTGCCCCCAACTTGTGGGGTATAATTCGCAAGAATCGGACCTGCAGGTTCTGATCCAACGCGGTCTGATCAATGAAGTTTCGGCCCCCGCGTTTTGCGAGCGGCCGAACAAGCCGTGGGAAGGAATGGACTATTTCGACGGCCGGAACAGCGAGGCGGCGCATCTTGATCTGCTCACAAAGTTTTCTAACCGCGGCGGTATGGCTCCGCGGCTCGATGAGCTGGCAAAGCTGTGCGGCTATCCGGGGAAGATCGACGTAAAGGGAGATCAGGTCGTCGATCTCTGGCTCGACAGGAACATAACCAGGATCGTCGAATACAACCAGCTTGATACCATCAACACGTATCTCGTCTGGCTGCGGATGGTGCATTTTGCGGGCAGGATCGCCGAAGACGTGTATGCGGCCGAGCACGAAATATTTCGCGAGTTTCTCGAAGCAGAAACACTGAAACCCGAAAAAGCCTTTCTGAATCAATTTCTGGAAAAATGGGAGATGTAAGGGAATTTTTCGAATGATAGAACTCGGTAGGATTTATCAGGAAAACTGCATCGAGACCTTGGAGCGAATGCCGGACGATCTTCTGGACATGACTCTGACGAGTCCGCCATACGACGATCTGCGCGAATATAACGGCTATCATTTTCCATTCGAAGAGATCGCGAGACTTCTGTTCCAGAAAACGAAACCGGGAGGTGTCGTGGTGTGGGTGATAGGCGACCGCACGTTGAATGGTAATGAAACTCTCAGCAGCTTTCGTCAGGCGATCACGTTTCAGGAATCGGGATTTAAGGTCCACGATACGATGATCTACGCCAAGAACAATCCGATACCGAGCGATTGCGGGAAACGTTATCGCCAGTGCTTTGAATATATGTTCTGTTTTTCAAAAGAACAGCCGAAGACGTTCAATCCGATCATGCAGCCGATCAAGCAGGAGAAGGCATTCAAA
>Ga0207711_10006201_pt1 | contig 10103 bp, 10 predicted proteins | sample KBSS34metaG_FD_184401 | JGI IMG/M metagenome (GOLD analysis project Ga0207711, IMG submission 184401) | Switchgrass rhizosphere microbial communities from Kellogg Biological Station, Michigan, USA - KBS S3-4 metaG (SPAdes) (version 2) | ecosystem: Host-associated > Plants > Roots > Rhizosphere... | reverse complement strand
CCAGCACCGGCAGCAGGGGCTGCAGCGAGGAGAGCTTCTTTTCGAAGAGCAGGATCAGCGGCTCTTCGAGGTCGGCCTCCATCTTCTCGGCGTTGGTGATGAAGTAGGGCGACAGGTAGCCACGGTCGAACTGCATGCCTTCGACGACGTCGAGTTCAGTCTCGGCGGTCTTGGCTTCTTCGACGGTGATGACGCCTTCGTTGCCGACCTTTTCCATGGCGCGGGCGATCATCTCGCCGACTTCCAGGTCGCCGTTGGCCGAAATGGTGCCGACCTGAGCGATTTCGCTGTTGGCCGAGACCTTCTTGGCGGAGGACTTGATCTCTTCGATGACCTTGGCGACCGCCTTGTCGACGCCGCGCTTCAGGTCCATCGGGTTCATGCCGGCGGCCACCGACTTCAGGCCCTCGACGACGATGGCTTGCGCCAGCACGGTCGCGGTGGTGGTGCCGTCGCCGGCCTTGTCGTTGGTCTTGGAGGCGACTTCACGGATCAGCTGGGCGCCGAGGTTCTCGAACCGATCGGTCAGTTCGATTTCCTTGGCCACCGACACGCCGTCCTTGGTCGAGCGCGGCGCGCCGAAGGACTTTTCGATGACGACGTTGCGGCCCTTGGGGCCGAGGGTCACCTTCACCGCGTTGGCGAGGATGTTCACGCCGCGCAGCATGCGGTCGCGGGCGTCGGAGGAGAAATAGACGTCTTTGGCAGCCATCTGATGCTGTCCTTTTCTGAAAGTGGTGTGGAGCGTGCGAGCTGTGAGGCGCGGCCTTTAGGCCGGGACCTTCGCGCCCTCGAGCACGCCCAGGATGTCGCTTTCCTTCATGATCAGCAGGTCCTTGCCGTCGAGCTTGACCTCGGTGCCGGACCACTTGCCGAACAGGATGCGGTCGCCCGGTTTTACGTCGAGAGCCTGGACCTTGCCGGCGTCGTCACGCGCGCCCGGACCGACGGCGATCACTTCGCCTTCCTGCGGTTTTTCCTTGGCGGTGTCGGGGATGATGATCCCGCCACGGGTTTTTTCTTCTTCCTCGACGCGCTTGACGAGAACGCGGTCTCCCAGAGGACGAAACGCCATGATGTTCTTTCTCCGTTCGAGACGGTTGGAATGGTGGTGGAGTCTGCGCCGAAGGGCCGCGGCCTTAACCGTGTTAGCAGTCGAGGCCCTTGAGTGCTAACGCCGCGACCGAATTAAGAGGGGCGGGCTGGGGAGTCAAGCGCGAGGCTCGCGCTCCAGCTCGCCAGCGGCCGTTCGAGGAACCTTGGCCGCGGCGCCTCGTTCCTACGAAGTAGGAGGCGAGGGTGCACATGGCTCTGCAATCCTTCCTGCGCAAGGTCGTGCGCGAAGGGGCGCTGACCGTCCGGTTGCCGGACGGATCCAGCTTCGAACTGGGGGACGGCTGCGGCCCCCCGGTCAGGGTCTCCATCACCTCGCAGCGCTGGGCGGCGCGGATCGCCGCCGATCCGGGCCTGGCGCTGGGCGAGGCCTATATGGAGGGCGGCCTGGTCCTCGAGCGCGGGGACATCTACGACTTTGTCGAGGTGATCGGACGCAACCTCCGTCGCCGGCCGCTGAAGCGCGCCGGCGCGCTGGAGCGCTGGTGGCTGGACTGGCGGCTGCAGGCCAACCAGCGCGCCGAGGCGCGGCGCAACGTGGCCCACCACTACGACCTGTCGGTCGACTTCTACCGGCGCTTCCTGGACGCCGACCTGCAGTATTCCTGCGCCTACTTCACCGGCCCCGGGGTCAGCCTGGAGGACGCCCAGCTCGCCAAGAAGCGGCACATCGCGGCCAAGCTGCTGCTGGCGCCCGAGCAGCGGGTGCTCGACATCGGCTGCGGCTGGGGCGGGCTCGGCCTGACGCTCGCCCAGGAGGCGGGCGTGCGGCTCGAGGGGATCACCCTATCGGCCGGCCAGCTGGCCACCGCCCAGGCGCGGGCCGAGGCCGCGGGGCTGGCCGGGCGGGCGACGTTCTCGCTCACCGACTACCGCGACGTCGAAGGCCCCTACGACCGCATCGTCTCGGTGGGCATGTTCGAGCATGTCGGCCGGCCCAACTTCCAGACCTATTTCGACCAGGTCGCCCGGCTCTTGAAGGATGACGGGGTGGCGATGATCCACTCGATCGGCCGCTCCGAAGGCCCCTCCTTCACCCAGCCGTGGATCGGCAAGTACATCTTCCCGGGCGGCTATATCCCGGCGATGAGCGAGGTGCTGGCCTGCGTCGAGCGGGCGGGGCTGATGGTCACCGACGTGGAGATCCTGCGGCTGCACTACGCCGAGACGCTGCGGGCCTGGCGCGAACGCTTCAACATCCAGCGCGCGGAAATCGCCCGCCTCTACGACGAGCGGTTCTGCCGGATGTGGGAGTTTTATCTCTGCCTCAGCGAGATCGCCTTCCGCTATCGCGGGCACATGGTCTTCCAGCTGCAACTGGCCAAGAAGGTCGACGCCGTCCCGCTGACCCGCGACTATATCGGCGAGGCCGAGCGCCGCCTGTCGCGACCACACCGCCACGCCGCGTGACAGGGTGTCCAGCTATCCGCTGGACAGACCCTCCGCCTCCAGCCGGGCCAGGTCTTCGAGCGAATTGATGTTGGCGAAGAGGGGGGCTTGGTCCGCGCCGAACTCGACGACCGCCAGCCCGCAGGCGGCGGCGAAGCCGCGCAGCGAGCTTTGGCCTGAGGCGACGTAGGCAGGCAGGCGCTCCAGGGCGGTCACGCGCCACAGGCCGCAGGTCGGCTGCAGTTCGCCCTCGATCCGCGGCAGGGCGACACCGTCCTGCGGGCCGAGCGCGGCGGCGAGCTGAGCGGGCAGGGTCGGCGGCAGCTTGGGCATGTCGCAGGGCAGGGTGAAGAGCCGGCGGGCGCCGGCGTCGCGGGCGTGCTGCAAGGCGCCGGCCAGGCCCGCCAGCGGCCCGGGAATGTCCGCCCGATCGAAGGCCAGCGGCGTCTCCACCGCGCCCGCCAGCTGGGCGGCGTCGCGCACGGCGATCACCACCTGGTCCGACCAGCCGCGGGCCAGGCTCAAGGCGTGGACGACGAGCGGCGCGCCGCGGAACGGCCGCAGCGCCTTGACCCCGCCCATCCGCCGGCCCTCGCCGCCGGCCAGGACGGCGACCATCAGGGTCTCGCTCATCAGCGCGCTTCCGCCTTCATGCCATCCGTCATGGCCCGGCGCGTCGCCGCCATCCAGTCAAAACGCCAGCGGTCGACGCCTGCTCCGCGAGATCCCCTCAGGCGGCGGCCGGCTCGACGACCCCGGCTGGTCCAGTGTAAGCGCGACCGTGTGAGCCTCGTCACGTCGCTGATCATCCTCGTCGTCGCCTTCGGGACCGCCACCCTGTCCGGGGTCTTCGGCATGGCCGGGGGGCTGGTGCTGATGGGCGCGCTGGCGCTGGTGCTGCCGGTCAAGGCGGCGTTCGTGACCCATGGCCTGCTGCAGCTGGTCGCCAACGGCTGGCGGGCCATCCTGCACCGCCGCCACGTGCGCTGGCAGATCGTCGGCGTCTATGCGATGGCCTCGCTGGTGGCGGGCGTGGTGGTTTCCTGGCTGGCGTTCACGCCGTCTAAGCCGGAGCTCTACCTGCTGCTGGGCCTGGTGCCGGCGGTGCTCTGGCTGCCGCAGGGCTGGCTGCGGCTCGACGCCGCCCGGCCCGGCCAGGCCTTCGCCTCGGGCCTCTTGGTCACCGGCGTCAACCTTACCGCCGGCGTCGCAGGTCCGCTGCTCGACATCTTCTTCGTGCGCACCGAACTCACCCGGCACGCCATCGTCGCCACCAAGGCCGCGACCCAGGTCTGCGCCCACCTGGCCAAGATCCTCGTCTATGGCCTGCCGCTGGTCGCGGCCCCCGAGGCCGGGCTGCCGTCGGCGTGGGTCTTCGTCCTCGCCCTGCCGCTGTCCATGGCCGGCGCCGTCGTCGGCGGCGAGATCCTCGAGCGGATGAGCGACGTGAACTTCAAGCGCTGGACCCGCTGGCTGGTGACGGCGGTGGGCGTGGTCTACCTGGTCCAGTCGGCGCAGCTGTTCCTGGCGCGCTGAGCGGCCCGGCGGGCGCCCAGACCAAGCGGGCAAAAAAAGAGCCGGACCCGAGGGCCCGGCTTGAAGTCATTAGGGAGGAAACGCCCAGGATGGGCAGGATCTGAGATAATGGGCTTTTGTGGCGATGCAATGGCCTAGCTTGAAAATTTTTCCCCGAAAGGTTCGATAATCGAATAATGAAGCTCGCGCCCGCCGTCTTGGAGAACCGTTTCGTGCGGCTGGAGCCGCTGAACGAAGCGCATCGCGAAGGCTTGCGCGCCGCCTGCGCCGCCGATACGCGGATCTGGGCGGCCCTCTATCCCTATTCGATGGCCGGCGACCACTTCGGCCCGCGCTGGACGCAGCTGCTGGCCGACGGCGATCGGCGCGCGACCCTGCCGTTCGCAGTGGTGGCCGGGGAGGCCGTCGTCGGCATGACCAGTTTTCTCAACATCGACGCTCCCAACGCGGCGCTGGAGATCGGCGCGACCTACTATCGGCCGGAGGTCCGCGGCGGGCCGGTCAATCCCGCCGCGAAACGCCTGTTGCTCGCCCAGGCCTTCGCGGCTGGCGCGCGCCGCGTTCAGCTCAAGGTCGACGCGCTCAACGCCCGCTCGCGCGCGGCGGTCCTGAAGTTGGGCGCCGTGCAGGAGGGGATACTGCGCCAGGACCGCGTCACCTGGACCGGCCGGGTGCGCGATACCGTGGTCTTCTCGATTCTCGCCGACGAATGGCCGGGCGTGCAGGCGCGACTGGACGCCCGGCTGGCGGCGTACGCGGGCTAGGTGTTCCCCCTTTGGGGGAGGATTTTGCGTCACTTCCCCCGCCGCGCGCGGAAGAATCCGCGCAGCAGCGCCGCGCTTTCCTCGGCCAGGACGCCGCCTTCGACCTGCGGGCGCCAGTGGCAGGTGGGCTGGGCGAAGAAGCGTGGACCATGGACGACGGCGCCGCCCTTCGGGTCGTCCGCGCCGTAGATCAGGGTCCCGATGCGGGCGTGGCTGATGGCCCCGGCGCACATGGCGCAGGGCTCCAGGGTGACGGCCAGGCCCAGGCCGGTCAGCCGATAGTTGCCGAGCTTTTGCGCCGCGGCGCGCATCGCCACGATCTCAGCGTGGGCGGTCGGATCGTGCGCCCCGATCGGCTGATTGGCGCCGGTGGCGATCACCTCGCCGGAGGCCGGGTCGAACACGACGGCGCCCACCGGCGTTTCTCCGGCGTCTGCGGCGGCTTGCGCCGCTTCGAGGGCGATGCGCATGGTGCGCTGAACATGGTCCACGATCCGCACCGAACCGACCGCCCTGCGTCCGGTCAAGCCCGCAACGCTTCTGAAACCCCCGCTGACGCCGGCGGCGACCGCATCGCCAAGGCGCTGGCGCGCGCTGGCGTGGGCTCGCGCCGCGACGTCGAGCAGATGATCGCCGACGGCCGGGTGGCGCTGAACGGCAAGGTGCTGACCACCCCGGCGGTCAAGGTCGAGCCCGGCGACATCCTCACCGTCGACGGCAAGGTGGTGAACGACGCCGAGCCGGCGCGGCTGTTCCGCTACCACAAGCCGGTCGGCCTGGTGACCACCCACAAGGACCCGCGCGGACGGCCCACGGTGTTCGACGCCCTGCCGCCCGGCCTGCCGCGGCTGATCTCGGTCGGGCGGCTCGACATCAACTCCGAGGGCCTGCTGCTGTTGACCAACGACGGCGGCCTGGCGCGGGGGCTGGAGCTGCCGACCACCGGCATCCAGCGCCGCTATCGCGCCCGCGCCCATGGCCGGGTGACCCAGGAGAAGCTCGACAAGCTGAAGGATGGCGTCACCGTCGAGGGTGTCCGCTACGGCCCGATCGACGCCAAGCTCGACAAGGCCAAGGAAGGCCCCCAGGGCGCCAACCTCTGGATCACGGTGACGCTCGCCGAAGGCAAGAACCGCGAGGTCCGCCGGGTGCTGGAAAGCCTCGGCCTGAAGGTCAACCGGCTGATCCGCCTGTCCTACGGGCCGTTCGCGCTAGGGACCCTGCAGATCGGCGAGATCGAGGAGGTCGGCCCGCGGGTGATCCGCGAGCAGGTCGCCGACCATATCGCGCCGGAGAACATGCCCAAGGGCGATCGCCCGCTGTTCCAGCGCGCCCAGACGCCGACGCCGGGCCGCCGCGCCCGGCCGGTTCCGAACGCCGACGGCGAGGTCGCGCCGCGCGCCCCCCGCGTCCCGCGCCGCCAGGGCTCCCAGGGCCGGGCGGCCGCCGAGCCGGCGCCGAAGACCGAGTACAAGCCCGGTTGGGCCAGGCCCAAGCCCCGGACCGCCGCGCCGAAGAAGGCCCAGGCTCCCAGGAAGTCGGGCGCCGCGCACAAGGTCGAGGCGTTCGGCAAGACCGAGGTCGCCCGCCGGCCCGATGTCGCCCGCAAGGCCGATGGGGCTCGCAAACCCGATGGCGCCCGCAAGGCGGGTCCGCCGAAGCGGCCCGGCGCGCCCAAGCGCGGGCGGTAGGGCCGTCCACGATGCGCATCGTATCCGGCGAATTCCGCGGCAAGGCCCTGGCCACGCCGCAGGGCGCGACCACCCGGCCGACGTCGGACCGCGCCCGCCAGGCCATCTTCAACATCCTCGAGCACGCCGCCTGGTCGAAGGGGGTGCGCGACGTTCGGGTGATCGATCTGTTCGCCGGTTCGGGCGCGCTCGGCTTCGAGGCCCTGTCGCGCGGAGCGGCCTTCTGCCTGTTCGTCGAGACTGACGAGGCGGCGCGCGGCGCGATCCGCGAGAATGTCGACGCCATGGCCTTGTTCGGCCGCACCCGGGTGCATCGGCGCGACGCCACCCAGCTGGGCCAGCGGCCGGGCGCCGATGGCCCAGCCTTCGATCTGGCCTTCCTCGATCCGCCCTACGGCAAGGGATTGGGCGAGACGGCGCTGGCGAAGCTCGCCGAGGGCGGCTGGCTGGCGCCGTCGGCGACGGTGGTCTGCGAACGTGGGGCGGACGAGGCGCCGCTCAGCGTCAAGGGCTACGAGCAGCTGGACGTGCGGGACTATGGCGCGGCGCGGGTCTGGTTCTTGCGCTGCCTGGGCGGCTAGAACCGAGGCGTTCGACACCGCGGTTCGCGATGTCACGAAGGTTTTGCAAAATATTCACACAACCAAAGAGTGTATATAAACCCAAATTTAGGGTTGCAACTACATGACTGCGCGCCTGTTGGAGTGCAGAATGACGCTTCTCTTCGATATCGCGCCCTACGCCGAGCCGGTGACCGCCGACGTCGCTGGGCGTGAGATCTATAAGCGCTTCCAGGACGAGCCGGACACCCTGGTGATCGCCGTGGTGGACGTCGCCGGCCGGCCGATCGGCCTGATCGAGCGCAACGCCTTCATGGTGCGGATGGCCGCGCAGTACGGCTACGCCCTGTGGTCGGGCCGGCCGGTGTCGTTCTGGATGCGGACCGACCCGGTGATCGCCGACGGCGAGATGACGGTGGCGGAGTTCTGCGGCCGAGTGCTGGAAGAGCGGCCTTCGGAGCTGCTGCAGGGCTTCATCATCACCTGCGCCGGGCGCTATGCCGGCGTCGGCACCGCCCTGGCCCTGTTGCAGGCGACGGCGACGGCGACCGCCACCTACGCCGGGGAGATGAGCCGGATGGCCGAGGAGGCGCAAGGCGCCCTGGCGGCCAAGGAACGGTTTCTGGCGGTGATGAGCCACGAGATCCGCACGCCGCTGAACGGCGTTCTGGGAGTCGCCGAGATCGTCCGGCGCAAGGCGCATCAGCCGGACCTGGCGCCGTTCATCGACACCATTCTCGATTCCGGCCGCACGCTGCTGCGGCTGCTGAACGACGCGCTGGACCTGTCTCGCGCCCAGGCCTCCGGGCTCGAACTGCAGGAGGAGCCGCTCGAGGCGGCGACCCTGCTGGACGACGTGACCAGCCTCTGGTCGGCCCAGGCGGAGCTGAAGGGCGTCCGCTTCCACGCCGCCTATGAGGGCCCGCGGGACCTCTGGCTGCTGGCCGACCGCGACCGGCTGCGCCAGGTGCTGAACAACCTTGTCGGCAACGCCCTGAAGTTCACCGCCCGCGGCGGCGTCGAGGTGCGCCTGCAGGCGGTGGTGGAGGGCGATTGCGCGCGGCTGACGGGCGAGGTCTCCGACACCGGCCCTGGCGTCCCCGCCGAGCTGCGCGAAGCGATCTTCTCGCCCTTCCACCAGACCGAGGCCGGCGTGCGGCTGGGCGGGGCGGGCCTCGGGCTGGCGGTCTGCCGGCAGATCATCGAGCGGATGAACGGCACGATCAAGGCGCTGGAGAGCCCCGGCGGCGGGGCGCGCTTCGCCTTCGAAGCGCCGCTCTACCACGTGCCGGCGCCCGCTGCGGCGGAGACATCGGCGATCTCGGCCGAGGCGGCGGGCGGGGCGCTGCATGTGCTGATCGTCGACGACAATGCGACCAACCGGCTGGTGGCGGCGACGCTCTGCGAGATGTTCGGCTGCACCAGCGAGGCGGTGGGCGATGGCGCGGACGCCGTCGAGGCGGCGGCGACCGGCCGCTTCGACCTGGTGCTGATGGATATCAAGATGCCGGGCATGGACGGCGTCGAGGCGACCCGGCGGATCCGCTCGGGCGCCGGGGCCTGGAGCCAGGCGCCGATCATCGCGCTGACCGCCAACGCCGACCCCGCGGACGCGGCCTTCTACCGGGCCAGCGGCATGAACGGCGTGGTCGAAAAGCCGCTGAAGCCCGAGCGGCTGCTGGCGGCGATGAGCGCGGTGCTGCAGATGGACGAGGCGGCGGAGGTCTGCGCGGCCTAGGTGTTGCAGGCGCGCGAAATACACGCTCCGCACATCCGCCGGGCCGTGAAGCATTCCTGATACAGACCAGCCGTTCTGACGCCGTGACCGGCGCGGAGGATCGGTCTTCGCAAACCTGCGGAGGCCATCATGCGCTACCAGATCGACGAACCGATCGACGCCGAATTCGAGGTTCTCAGCCCGGACCATTCAAGGAGCACGGCGCTCGACCAGCTGGCGTTCGCCACCGTCGCCGTCGCCCTCATCAGCATCTTCGCCTGCATCTGCGCAGGCGCCGCCCTGGCCGCGGCGCTGCTGACCGCGAACTGACGCGCCTTACCGGCGCCCGAAGAGCCGCTCGATGTCTGACAGCTTGAGTTCGACATAGGTCGGCCGGCCGTGGTTGCACTGGCCCGAATGGGGGGTGGCCTCCATCTGGCGGAGCAGGGCGTTCATCTCGGGCGCCGTGAGCCGCCGGCCCGCGCGCACCGAACCGTGGCAGGCCATGGTGGAGCAGACCTCTTCCATCCGCTCCTTCAGCGCCAGCGCCTGGCCGTTCTCGGCCAGGTCGTCGGCGATGTCGCGCACCAGGCCCTGGACGTCGGTCTCGCCGAGCAGGGCCGGGGTCTCGCGCACCAGGACCGCGCCGGGGCCGAACGGCTCGACGATCAGGCCGAGCTGCGCCAGCTCCTCGGCCCGGCCCGCGACCCGTTCGGCCTCGGCCGGGTCCAGCTCGACCACCTCGGGCAGCAGCAGGGCCTGGCGGGACACCGCGCCGCCGGCCATCTCGCTCTTCATCCGCTCGTAGACCAGCCGCTCGTGGGCGGCGTGCTGGTCGACGATGACCACCGCGTCGCGGGTCTGGGCGACGATATAGGTCTCGTGCACCTGGGCCCGGGCCGCGCCCAGCGGGAAGTCGACGGGGTCGAGGGCCGTGGCCAAGCCGGGCTCGGCCACCCCTTGCGGTTCGTAGGCGACCTCGGCGCGGGCGGAGACTTCGGTCAGGCCGGGCAGGGTCTGCAGCGCTGCGGCCAGGCCGCCGCCGCCGCTCGGCGTCCAGCCGCCGGCGGCCCAGCTGGAGAAGCCGCCGGCGGCGGGCGGCGGGGTGTAGCCCTGTCCGGGGTAGCCCTGTCCGGCGTAGGCCTGTCCGGGGTAGGATTGCGGCCGCAAGCCGCCGAGCGCGGCGGCCGCCACCGTGGTCGAGGCCCGGTGGCCGGCGCTGGCCAGAGCATGGCGCAGCCCGCCGACGATCAGCCCGCGCACCAGGCCCGGATCGCGGAAGCGCACCTCCGCCTTGGCCGGGTGGACGTTGACGTCGACGTAGGCGGTATCA
>Ga0207711_10006195_pt1 | contig 10110 bp, 7 predicted proteins | sample KBSS34metaG_FD_184401 | JGI IMG/M metagenome (GOLD analysis project Ga0207711, IMG submission 184401) | Switchgrass rhizosphere microbial communities from Kellogg Biological Station, Michigan, USA - KBS S3-4 metaG (SPAdes) (version 2) | ecosystem: Host-associated > Plants > Roots > Rhizosphere >... | reverse complement strand
ACGCCTTCGGCGTTATGAGCATAGACAGCATACGGGTCAACCCTCATACTCGGACGGTGTCAACTTTTCACGTTGTACGTGTGAAATCGTTCTACTTCAAATTGTTCGCCGCCGGGTTCATGGCCGGCACGTTGTGTGTGGGGGTTGCTCGTGCCCAAAGCGGTAACTCCGATCGCTGCGAAGTTATTGCTATTGACGTAACCGGAAAGGCGCAATCCCGTTGGGATCGACTTGACGGGCATCGGCTGGGAACCTTCGATACGACGATCGGCGAGGAAGAGTTGACTACAAAAATCTATCCGCTTCCCAAAACGAATCTATTCGTCGTTGCGAGCGTGTGGTACACCGACGAATCTATGGCGTCCAAGCGGGGTGCAGACTCAATTTCCATGCAACTCTTTGTCTCGACAAAACCGAAGCGCGACCTTCAAACATCGCTGGTCTACTCTGACGCAGAAATGCCGCTGAATGCTTTCGATGTTGGACGAGTGACGGCGATGGCAAAGGCCGGTCGTCGCACATTCATATTGATGATGGAATGCAAGGAACGCGTTCGTCGTTGACCTTACCCTTTAATAAGGGCAGTGGCGACAGCCGCTGCCGCAGCAGTAGCCGCGGCGCTTTAGGTAGGAGGCGGTGAAGACCATCGAGCCGTTTTCGAGGTAGTAGTCAGTTTCGTCGTTGAGCGTGCCGCGGAGGAGATTGACGTCAACGGGTTGGAACGCGTTGGCAAACTGCGTGGGCAGTGGTTCGTTGGCAAATACTTCGGGGTGGATGAGGCGCGCGAGTAGCTCCGCGCCTTCGACGACGCGCGGGCCGGGGCGCGCGAAATATGAGTTTGCGTCTACCGCGTAAACGCGTCCGTTCTTCACCGCCGGCAACTCGAAAAATTTGCGCGCAGCCTCGGTTTTTTGAAAACCAAACACGCTCCAGATCTGTTTCATCGTCTGTTGCAGGTTGAAACCGCACGGCATGATCACGAGCACTTCCGGTGCATACGCGGCGATGTCGTCCCACGACACGCGCACCGACTCGCCGCGTTCGCGGCCCAATTCGTCAACGCCACCCGCGAGTTTTACCAGTTCCGGTACCCAGTGACCGCTGGCGTAAACCGGATCGAGCCATTCCATGCAGAAGACGCGTGGCGGGCGGCCCTGGACCACGGATAACACGGATGACAACTGCTGAATGCGAGCCTCGCAATCAGAAACCAAAGCTGCGGCTTCGGCCGAACGGCCGGTGGCGGCGCCGAGGTCGCGTATGTTGTCGAAGATCTCCGTGAGCGATTGCGGCGTCAGCCACAAAATCTCCGGCGCCTGCGGTAACGCTTTGAGGACCTGCGAGACTTCATTCCCCGACGGCGCACAAACCTGACAAAGGTTCTGCGTCAGGATCAGATCCGGTGCGAGCGTGCGCAGCAACTCTTCGTCGATCTGATAAAGACTCAGCCCCGCCTGCATGCGTTCAGCCACCGCGCGATCGATCTCGCTCTGACTCATCTGCTCGATCGGCAACACGTTGCGCACGACGACCGGTTTACTCGCGATCTCCGGCGGGTAATCACACTCGTGCGTGATGCCCACGATCGAGTCCGCGAGCCCCAACGCACACGCGATTTCAGTTGCTGAAGGAAGAAAAGAGACGATTCGCTGCATCAGATCACGCGTTTTATCGCGATGCCGCCCTTGTTTGCCGGCGCGCCATCTTTGAACGCGATCTTACCATTGACGATCACCACCTCAATGCCCGCCGAAAACTGGTTCGGATTTTCAACCGTCGCATTCCCGCGAATTTTCGCCGGATCGAACACCGTAAGATCAGCGATCGCATTTTCTTCGAGCACGCCGCGCTCGTTCAGTACGGGATGCACCACGCTGCGCGGCAACGTCGTCATCTTCTCGATAATCTTTTCGAGCGGCAACCCGATGTCGAGCGCATGTCGCACAGCAGTCGCAAAACATCCCGCACCGCGCGGATGCGAATTCGCTCGCGGCTCAAACTGTATCCCGCCGTCAGAACCGATCATGCAGAAGTCTTCGCGCAACGCGAGGTCAACAGTCTTGTTCAACGGCATCGTGCCTTCGGGCACTGCCGCCAGTTTCGGCGACCGGCGATAGTGAGCAAACGAGCGCGCATTGAGCCGTTCGGAGCTGCCGACGATGATCAGGTCGTTGTACGAAAGCCCGTAACGCTGTTGCCAGCCCGGTCCAAAACGATTGTTGTAGAGATACGTGGCCCAGTAAGAGTACGGATAAACGCACGTGGTGATCGTCATCCCCTGCTCGTTTGCCGTGCGAATCTTTTCCAGCGCCTGCTCCATGTGAAACGTGCCGCCGGTGGAATGCAGGTGCGCGATGTGCACGCGCGCGCCGCTCTGGCGCGCGAGACGAATCGCTTCATCGACGCCGTCGAGCTCGTTTTCACGCGAGGAGTAGCGCAGGTGCAGAAAGAAGGGACGCTCATACTTCTTCGCCAGCTTCGCGTATTCGAGTAGCTCGGAGAAAGGCGCGGGCTGATATTCAATGCTGTGCGACACGCCGAGCGCGCCCTCGTCGAGGTTCTTTTCAATCAGCAGCTTGCTCGACGCGAGACCGCCGGCGCGGCTGCGAATCGCCATCACAAACGTCGAGACACCGAAGTTCACGAGGTGCGGAAGCGCGGAGAAGCGTTTGTAATAACTACCGCAATCGGAGCTGCCGCCGTGCATCTGCAACGCAGTCGCGACGCCGTCAGAGACCTTGTAGTTTTCGAAGATCTGATAGGTGCTTTCGGGCGCGGTCGAGTTGTCGGCAAGAATGTCGATGAAACCCGGCGCAACCACTCGATCCTTCACGTCGAGCACCTGCTGCCCGCGAAGATTGTTGCCGAAACGCAACCGGCTCATGAAATCGATGCCGACGTCGATCGTTTGCCAGCGGTTCTGGTAGAAGGCTTTACCGCCGCGCAGCACGAGCGACAGACCCGGCGGTTCTGCCGAACCCTTGATGCCTTTGCACGCGGGCAGCGCCAAGCCTGCCGCGACGGGGATCGACATCTGGAGGAACGTTCTGCGTTTCATCGGGGGCGGACTGGAATCCGGATCGTTTCAGAGTTGAGACTTCACGGGTGGTCCAAGTATGCGATCGACCTCGGAGCGAATCGTCTCCAGTTCCTTCTTCAGCACTTCGTAACGTTGAATCGCATCGCGGCCGATCTTCTGGTCCACGCTGGCAGTCATGCCGGCGAGGTAAGTAATGTGCGCCTGAAGACCGGGTTTGCCATAGCGCACGGGTTCGGTGATCAGTTTCGCAGCAACTGCGGCCAGCGCCGTTGTGTCGCCGCCAGTGCCACGCAACTTGTTTTGCGCGTCGCGCACGCGGCTCACGAGTTGATTGACTTCGTTCACCAGCTCGCGCACGCGCATGTTGTGATCAAACTGCTCCTGCAAATCCGCGAGCGTTACTCCATCGGCCGCCACGCGCGGATCGATCAGCACGTTGAGCGGTTGCGTCAACGTCGCGGCGCCGGATTTCAAACGCACCTGGTAACGGCCCGGCGGTACGGTGACACCCGCCTGATTGCGCACGTCCCATGCGAAGCGATTCAGACCTGCCACTTTGGTGACTCGCGGCGGCGGCGTGCCGCGTCGAACAGGGGCGGCATCAGGATCCGCGGGTTGTGATTCAGGACCGGCGTTACCGGCGCCCGGCATGCCGGCGCCGGCAGGACCACGACCAGGGCGTGGCGCCGGAGTCTCGCTGCTGTAAGAATTGACGACCGCGCCTTTGCTGTCAAGTATTTCGATCTGAATTGGGGCGTCTGGCGAGGAGGGCAGGTAATAATCGACGACCGGGCCGAGCAGTGTGGGACTTTGTCGCGTGCGATAACCGTCGCGTGGTTTGAAGAGTACCGCTTCGGACGATTTTTGAGGACCAAGCTGGTGCAGGGAGCTGATGTTATCGATGATCCAAAACGCGCGGCCCTGCGTCGCCACGATCAAATCCTTGTGATGCACTTTGATATCCGCGACCGGCACGTTCGGCAAATTTAGCTGAAAAGACTGCCAGTGTGCGCCGTTGTCAAACGAGATGAACATGCCAAATTCGGTGCCGGCGTAGAGCAATCCGGCGCGATCCGGATCCTCGCGCACGACGCGCGTGGGCCAATCGGCGGGAATACCGTTCTTTCCGTCAGTCAGCCTGGCCCATGTTTTCCCGTAATCATCAGTGCGGTAAATGTACGGCTGGTAATCGCCGAGCAGCCAGCGATAGACAGCGAAGTAAGCAGAGCCTTTGCGATGCGGCGAGGCGTCGATGAACTGCACGCGGCCGCCGGGCGGCAAGTCTTTCGGCGTGACGTTGGTCCACGTCTTGCCATTGTCGCGCGTGACGTGAAAGGGGCCGTCGTTCGATCCCGTCCAGATCACGCCTTTCTCGAGCGGCGACTCCGTGATCGCATACAGCGTGCTGTAAAACTCTTCGCCCGTGATGTCGCGCGTGATCGGTTCGCCGCTGATCCCCTGGCAACACTCCGGACGCGCGGTGAGATCGGGCGAGATCTTTTCCCACGTGACGCCTTTGTCGCGCGTGCGATGCACGTATTGCGAGCCGTAGTAAAGCACGTCGGGATCGTGCGGCGACGTAGCCATCGGCGAAACGCGTTGCATGCGATAGATGAGATCGCTAGCGGGATTGCCGTACAACGACTGCGCGCCGATCCAGTAACTCTTCTCCTGTCCAGTCTTCAAATTCATCACCCCATACTGGCCCTTGCACGAGCCGTAAACGATCTCGGGATTGAGCGGGTGCGGCATGATTGGACCGGTTTCGCAACCCGGGCCGGCGCGCCAGTCGGTAGTGGTGAACGGTTCCGCCTGGCTGGAAATGATCAGTGTCGTGTTGTCCTGCTGGGCGCCGTAGAGTTTGTAGGGAAACTGGTTATCGACCCAGACGCCGTAGATTTCGGCGGTAGGTTGATTCATTTGCGTGGACCACGTGCGGCCGCCATCGGTGGAAACGTTTGCGCCGCCGTCGTTGGCCTGGATCATGATGTCGCCGTTCGTGGGGTTGATCCAGATGTCGTGATTATCGCCGTGTGGCGTGCGCAGCGCGGTGAACGTCTTGCCGCCGTCGACGGATTTGAAGAAACCTTCCGCGCCCGCGTAAACGACGTCCGCGTTGGAAGGATCGGCGCCGAGCGTCGTGTAATAAAAAGGACGCTGGATCAACGCGGCTTGTGTGTTGATGAGCGACCACGTTTGCCCCCCATCGTCCGAACGATAAAAGCCGCCGCCCGGTTTGGCTTCAACGAGCGCGTAGATGCGAGTCGGTTTGGCTGCGGTGACTGCGAGATTGGCTTTGCCGATCAACTCGTTGGGCAGTCCCGTCGCGATCTTCGTGAAGTGTTCGCCGCCATCGGTGCTCTTGAAAAAACCACCGTCGCGCGAGCCGCTGATGATCGTCCACGGCTTGCGCTCGATGTGCGACATCCACGCGTAAACGACGTTTGGATTGCCGGGTTGCAGCTCGACATCCATCGCGCCGACGCTATCCGAGATGAACAAAACTTTGCGCCACGTCTGGCCGCCGTCAGTGGTCTTGAAAACGCCGCGTTCGCTGTTTGGCTTGAAGATGTCGCCGCCGGCGGAGACCCAGACGATATCGGGATTCGTTGGGTGAATGCGTACGCCTCCGATCTGGCCGGCGTTGTAGAGACCGATGAACTTCCACGTCGCGCCGCCGTCGGTTGATTTGTACATGCCGCGTCCGGTCGAGACGTTGCTGCGCACGCCGTCGGAGCCGGTGCCGAGATAGATGACGTTGGGATCTGAATCCGCAACTGCGACACAGCCGGTCGAACCGAGCGGCACCTTGCCATCGGTGATCGGCGTCCAGGTCGCGCCGCTATCCGTGGTGCGAAAGAGGCCGCCGCTGGCGACGCCCATGTAGAAGGTCTTCGGTTGGGAAGGCACGCCCGTGACGGTTGTGACGCGGCCGCCGCGTGATGGACCAACGAGCCGATACCGCAGGTTGCTGTAAAGGGCGGGATCGGGTGATTGCGCCTGGACTGGTATCGCCACGATCAGCAGCATTAAGATTAGCCGCAGCATACGAGACCTCCGTTTGAGATCTGTGGAATCTGTGGATCGCATTTACGCACAAGCTATAGCTGAGAAGTATTTCGGTATTCAAGCGAGCGCGCACGAGTTGCCGAGCGAGCGCGATCATAATTTTCTGCTCACCGCTGGTGGCGGTGAGAAGTTTGTGCTCAAGATAGCGAATCAAAACGAGAAACGCGAAGTGCTCGAAGCGCAGGATGCGATGCTGGGGTATTTGGCGGAGCGGGTTTCGTTTTGTCCGCGCGTGGTGCCGGCCGTTACCGGCGAGACGATCGTGATCGCGACGTTAAAAGGTTGCGCGAAGCGTTTGGTGCGCGTGGTTCGTTATCTGCCGGGCGTGCCGTTGGCGAAGACCGAGGTTCAATCGGCGGAGTTGTTGTATGACTTCGGACGGAAGCTGGGACAGTTGAATAAATCCCTCCAGGATTTCGATCACCCGGGAGCGCACCGTGAATTTTACTGGGATTTAGCGCAGGGTGAGCAGATCGTAGAGCACTTTGGGGTAAAAATAAAAAGCAAACTTTTGCGGGAGCTCGTTGTTGGGGTTCGCTCTGGATCTTTCGATCATCTGAGAAGAAGCGTGATTCATGGTGATGCGAATGACTATAACGTGCTGGTTGAGCCGGAGAGGAATGAAGTTGTTGGGCTGATCGATTTTGGCGACATCGTTTACAGCTACACGGTCGGAGACCTAGCGATTGCTATGGCTTACGTTGTGTTGGGGAAGGAAGATCCGTTTGCGGCCGCGGCGCCGGTGATCGAAGGTTTCCGCGAGCAGTTTTCGCTCACGAAAGATGAGCTCGATGCGCTATGGCCGCTCGTGCGACTGCGCTTGTGCATGAGTGTTTCAATCGCCGCGTATCAGCAAGAGCAGCAACCGGACAACGAGTATCTGGGAATCAGCCAGCAGTTGATCGCCCAAACGTTGCCACGCCTGATGAACTCATGAGCAAACAAGCAACTCTCGAAGCGCGCAAAAAGCTGTTGGGCCGGAACCTGAGTGTGGCTTATCGCGACCCGGTGAAGATCGTGCGTGGCGAGATGCAGTATCTCTACGACGACGAGGGACGGCGCTATCTCGATGCCTACAACAACGTCGCGCACGTCGGTCATTGTCATCCACGCGTCGTTGCCGCGGCGACGGAGCAGATGCGTTTGCTCAACACAAACACACGCTACCTGCACGACCTGATCCTTCGTTACGCGGAACTACTCACCGCGACGCTGCCCGCGCCGTTAAGCGTTTGCTACTTCGTAAACTCCGGCAGCGAGGCAAACGAGCTCGCGGTGCGGCTGGCGCGCGCGCACACGAAGGCGCGCGACATGATCGTGCTCGAACACGCGTATCACGGGAATACGACGACGCTGATCGATCTCAGTCCGTACAAACACGACGGCCCGGGTGGAAGTGGGCCACCGGAGTGGGTACATAAAGTGCCGTGGACGGAGGTGCAACACGTTGTCGACGTAATCGATCGCGTGAGACAAGAAGGAAGGAATTTCTGTGGATTTATCGCGGAGTCGATGCCCAGTGTCGCGGGGCAGATCGTGTTACCACCGGATTTCCTGAAAACAGCTTATGAAGCGGTGCGCGCAGCGGGCGGAGTTTGCATTGCTGACGAAGTGCAAACGGGTTACGGGCGCATCGGTTCGCACTTCTGGGCGTTTCAATATTACAACGTCATCCCCGACATCGTCGTGCTCGGCAAACCGATCGGCAACGGCCATCCGATCGGCGCGGTGATCACCACGCCCGAGATCGCCGATTCCTTCGCAAACGGCATGGAGTTCTTCAGCACCTTCGGCGGCAACACCGTTTCGTGCGCGATCGGATTGGAAGTGCTGGCAGTGGTCCAGGAAGAAAATCTTCAAGCGCACGCACTCGACGTCGGCAATCATCTCCTCAGCGGCCTGCGCGCTCTGCAACAACAACATCACGACCTGATCCGTGAAATCCGTGGCTCAGGTTTTTTTCTCGGCGTCGAGCTTGCAACCAACGACGAACCCGCGACACTCGCAGCCGAAAACGTCGTGAATCGAATGCGTGAAGCGGGCGTGCTGCTCGGCACGGACGGACCACACCACAACGTGCTCAAGATCCGGCCGCCAATGCCGTTCTCACATACTGACGCAGATTTTTTACTCGGAGTGCTCCGCGGAGCGATTGAGCAGGAAAGAGAGTGAGTGGCCCTTGGTGGTCCAACCGGCGCTCGAGTAAGCGATCGGCAAATCTACGGGACCGCGATTGTCGTCAGCCCACGCCGCGCTCGAGACTTTTTCACAGCGCAGCAGGTAATGCTCGATGCCCGTGAACACGCTGCGCCAGTAACCGCCGTAGAGCGTCTTGTAAACCACTCCCTCGACTTCGACGTAGACGCGATTGCCGCTAAGAATGCGGTAGTTTATTCGCCCCAGCAGATCGAGCAGCCGGCATTGCTCGCGCGCTGTCGGATCGGCAGCGGACGGATCACGCCAGGCTTCGGGTTCATACTGCAGCATGGGCGCTAGTTTAATCCACGGATTGCGCGGGTGTCACCGGTTTTGTGACGAGAGCGGTGGCACATTTTTCTCTAGCCGTATTAACCTCAGGGATATGAAAGTGAGTTTGCACCGCCGGAGAATAAAAGGAGCCAGGGCTTGGAGCCCGGTATTGCCGTTCGTCCTGCTACTTCTCCTTGCCGGGTGCACTCGCCGATCACACGAGGGAATCGTCACGGGTACGACTCAAATGCAGACAGGTCCGATCGTTTACGTTGCGCTGGGAGACTCGACCGGCGCGGGAATGGGCGCCGTCGATGGCGGCTACGTCCTGCGACTCCACAAACGCATTCTCGAACAGCGTCCGGGGTCACAACTCGCGAACCTCTGCGTCAGCGGCGCCGACACTGACGACCTGTTACGCACGCAGTTGGACAACGGCATTGCTAAAAATCCGCAGCTCGTCACAGTCGGCATCGGCATCAACGACATCGGACACGGGACCAGTCTGGAACAGTTTGCCGAAAACTACGATTGGATCCTGAGTACGCTACGGGACAAAACTGATGCGCAGATCGTCGTGACGAACATTCCCGACGTCTCGAGCGCGCCGGCGATCCCCTCGACGCTACGCAGTCAGTATCGCCAGCAAATCGTAACGTTCAACCAAAAACTCGAAGAGATCGCCGGCCGGCACGGCGTCAACGTCTTCGATATCTATTCGATTACCACCCGCGATCTACCGTCTCATCCGGAATACTTCTCGCGCGACGGCTTTCATCCTTCCGACGCGGGTTACGAACTGTGGGCCACGGAAATGTGGCCCACGGTCGCCCGCGCTCTCGGCATTGACTGAAATCGCTCGGTGAAACCCACCATGTCGTGATAAATTCCTCCGCCAGTCTCCCCGGGAACACCTCGCTTTGAACTTCAACTGCTCCGAACCTTGCTTGCCGGAGAGCCATGATGATTAGAAGATTGCTAACTCTGAGTTTGCTGTTCTCGCTTCTTTCGCTCACGCTCACGCCCGTTTCGAGCAGTGCCATCCGACAGGCCGGACCCGCCCGAAGCTATGTGGACCAGCGTATTTGGCTCACCGGAATGCAGAGTTATGCGGCGCCGGGGACGTGGTTGATTCGCAAGCTGTTCGGCCCTGCGGAACACGAGCGCCGGATGACAGTTGCGCCGCCAGTGACTGCGCTGCTGAGCCCCGCGCCATTTTTTCTCGACGCGCCCACCAATCTATCTGTAACAGCAACTTCAGACACGTCGATCAATCTGAGTTGGACGGCGGCGAGTGGCGCTTCGTCGTATCGCATCGAACGCAGTCAGAGTGTGTCCGGGCCGTTTTTATTTCTGGCGACTACGAGCAACACGACTTTCAGCGACACGACGGTGAGCACGGATCAGGCTTATTTGTATCGCGTACGCGCAGTGAGCAGCGGCGGCGTAGTCTCGACGCCGAGCAACATGGCGTTAGGCACGGCGATCACGTTCGAGTTCAGCAGTCTCGCGGGCAATCTCATCAAGGCGCA
>Ga0207711_10006193_pt1 | contig 10112 bp, 20 predicted proteins | sample KBSS34metaG_FD_184401 | JGI IMG/M metagenome (GOLD analysis project Ga0207711, IMG submission 184401) | Switchgrass rhizosphere microbial communities from Kellogg Biological Station, Michigan, USA - KBS S3-4 metaG (SPAdes) (version 2) | ecosystem: Host-associated > Plants > Roots > Rhizosphere... | reverse complement strand
CGGACCTCGGGGGGCACCTGCACGTGCAGGAACGGCCAGGACGCGACGGGCGGGTAGGTGACGGGGACCTCGACCAGGGCGCGCAGCACGTCGGCGTCCCGGTCGGTGAAGCCGGTGCCGAGCAGGCCGTCCCGCTTCGCGAGGTCGTCCAGCAGTTCGAGCAGGGCGGCGTTGTCGGGTCGGGCGAGGGAGGCCATCTGGTTGTCGGCGAGCAGGATGCGCAGCGCCGTGTCGTCGTCGCACTCGATGAGCACGACGGGGATGCGGGTGGCCCCGAGGGTCTTGCAGGCTTCCCAGGTGGAGTTGCCCGCGAGGATGTGCATGGTCCCGCCCTGCACGTACACCGGGCGGTACATCCCGTTGATCTCGATGGAGGTGGCGATCTCCTCGACGTCGCCGTTGTTGTAGTTGCGGGGGTGCTGGTGCACGGAGTCGATGTCCACGAGCAGCGGCCCGAGGGACTCGTGGAAGTGGATGATGCCGTCGTTGATCATCGCTCTCGCCCCGATTTCAGAATCTGAAACACGTCACCCCTTCGACGGGATGCGGGTCGGCTGCATCTGGGTCAGCGGCACCCGCACCGTCCAGGTGCAGCCGTCGTGCTGGCACCCGTAGATGCGCTCGTTGTCGGTGGTCCTGGTCGGGCTGGGGTTGCGCCGGTGCCAGTGCCCGTCGGGGGCGTCGGCCCTGTCGGAGAGCCCGAGGGTGGCCCAGGCGCGGGCCTTGTGCAGCGAGCCGTCGTTCCCGTCCGGGTCGTACGGCAGGTAGTCGAGGACGAACTCGACCATGCGGGTGAGCCATTCGTTGCGGCTGACCTTGGACAGTTCCCGGCGTTGGTCGAGGCGTTCCAGCAGGGCCGGGTCGGCTCGCCAGATGACCTGCTTCAGGTCGGTGCTAGCACCAGTGCTATCAGTCATGGCGGGATGCTATCACTCGGGCCGTGAAGTGATAGCAGAGCCGCGCTGGATGAGCGTTTCGATGACCGGTGCTATCACCGGAACCGTCTGCGCGTTCGTGGGCGCCGGAGTCGCCGCGACCCCCAGCGTCCGGGGCGCCGACCGCACCGGGTTGCCGATCTTCGAGCGGAACCAGTCGGACCGGCTCAGCCCACCCCGCAGCGCGTCCAGAGCCGCCACTTCGTGCTCAGACAGCCGCACCGACACCCGCGTCCCACGCCCTCCGGCGACACTCGGCGGTCTGCCCATCACGTCCTCCAAGCGGTAGCCGGACCCCTGTTCCGTCCGACACTATCCCCTAGTTCCGTCCGACACAATAGGCAGGCCGACCCCACCCACCCACACAGCCGGATAGCGGCGCCGGACGTGCGGGGGAGGGGGAACCGGCGAGGGGGGAGGTCTGACAGGGTCGGGCCAGGGCAGGCATGCCCTTGTGAGCCCGTGTGCGCCGTTCTGAGAGCCTCCCCCCCTGCCCTGGTGTGATCCCCCCACCTAGGTCCCGATAGGCCCGTACAGAGCGATTGAGCACGCTCCCCCCGTGCTCGACTAGGCCAGATGGGTGACTTCAGAATCTGAAACTTCAGGTCCCCCCGATTCCAGCCGTAACTCAGTCTGTCAGCCGCTCCGCCAGGGCAGACAGGGTCGGACTTGACACCGCTAGGGCAGGGGGTCCAGTCTGTACCTAGCACCGATCGGGAGCCGCCTGCACGTTGGGTGAGGTCCGGTGAGCGTGCTTGATTCTTGAGAACTCCATAGTGAACACGCGACACGCTGCCGGGGGAGAACTCTCACAAGGGGTCTCTCACGGTGATCACGGGGGAAGTCTGACCTGTGATGCGCCGTGTCTGCCCGGTCATTAGGGACCGGGCAGGATCACTAGGTTTCAGATTCTGAAACCGGATTGTGAGCACGAAATGGCGCGCACCAACGCTGGCAACGCACGTACCGGACGCACCGCTCCGGAGGTCCCCGCACCGCTCGTCATCACCGATGACACGGTGATCACGCGGGACCTTCTGACCGCCGATGGTTTCGATGCGCTGGCACTCCACAAGATCGTTTCCGGTAAGTTCGTCCGGGGGTCGCTCTACGTGGACTCGATCGTCACCGAGGCTGCCTACTCCACCTATGCGATGGAGCGGGACGGCTACCTGTACGGGGACGACACCAAGGCCGGTTGGATGACCGGTACTCAGTACGCCAACTCCTACGCTCTCCGGAGCGCTGGCAACGTGTCGCTGTGGCGGACCCTGGGCTACGTGCTCGTGGCGGTCGGCATGGATGAGACCGCTCCGGAGTTCCTGACTCTGAAGAAGGGCATCCCGTCGGACCTGAAGAAGTTCATCCGGCGCAACGCCGACCACAAGGGGGACGGGCAGGCTCCGGCCATCCCGACCGCATCGGAGGTCATCGCGGAGATGAAGAAGTACTTCGATGAGAACGGGAAGAAGATCGCCCGTCGCCAGGGTCCCCCCTCGGAGGTCACCAACCCCGGCGCTGGCACGGACACCGGGCAGGAAGGTGCGGAGGTCCCGACCGTCGAGGCCACCCCGTGGCAGTCCGTGCAACTGGCGCTTGCGTCGCTGGACGCTCACGTCAAGTCGATCACGGACGACGAGTGGGAGACCGTGGCGGAGCGACTGGCGGAGATCGTGACCCGCGAGGCCACGATCCGCGAGGGTCAGAAGGCGCAGACCGAGAGCGCCTGACCAGGGTGAGGGCCGCCCCCCGAAAGGGGGGTGGCCCTCTCGCCGTGCCTGCCGGTTTCAGATTCTGAAACCGGCGGGTTCGGTGAGATGCCGAGAGCACGACGGCTGGCGTAGTCCCGCGTCAGCCATTCAACCGACCGTGCGGTCATCCCAACGCACGGAGGGGAGCAGTCATGGAGTTCCGCGTCACGATGCACACCGTCATGGGTGCAGTGAAGTCTCAGCCGACCGACCTGCTTGAGACTCTCAAGTTGGTCGAGGTCGCCCTGATCAACGGGGTGGACCTGGACGTCGAGGTCACGCGATGAGCGGCGACCTGCACGTCCCCCCGGTGTGGTCAGCGGTGGACCAGCGCGAGCGCCTGGTCCTGGCCCATGCCCGCGACTGGGCTCACGACTCCACCGCGTGCCCGTGGTGCATGACCCTCACGCTGCGCCAGGAGTACGGGCGCGCGCTGGGTCACGCCGCTGCGATCAACGACGTGGCGAGCGGACGATGATCCGCCGGGCGCTGGCCGTGCTCGGCATCGGACTGGCGGTGACTGCCCTCGCGGTGGTCACCGCCTCCCCGGCGGAGTACGTCGGCAAGCATCGCTCCGTCGGGGTGTCGGCGCCCGCGTTCACGTCATCGTTCGACGCCGGAGTGTGGCGGATGAGAACCCGTGCGACACCATGATCCGTGTCCGATTTGACCTATATGGTCGAAGTAGGATAGAATAGAGTTGTTGGTGGGAGTCTGTCACCAAACAGCCCCACCGTGCCCCACCTGCCCTCATCCCGTTGGCAGTTCATCCCGCAGTTTCAGAATCTGAAAGTGAGTCATCCCCATGCGAATCCCATCGCGCCTCGCGCTGATCGCGGTCGGCACTCTCGCCGCCGGGTCAGCCATCGCAGCGGCCACCGTCGCGGGCTACGCCCTCGGCCACCCGGACACCGTGGTCGCCCCGTCCACCGTCAAGGCTGCGCCTGCGCAGTGGACGATGAAGGACATCTCCGACGAGAACGTGTCCTACCTGCTCGCCAACCTGGTGCCCTACTACCGGGTGGACCCGCCGTCATGGTGCCCGGAGGACGACACGTGCTGGATCGGCACCAACGCCGACGGTCGCACCGACCGGGAGGTCCTCAATGCGCTGGCCTGCAACATCGCGGAGTCCGGTGCCAACTACACCTACGCCAAGGTCCCGGACAAGGACCTCGCGTTCATCCGCGAGGGTCTGTGCAAGGACGCCACGCCGATGGGGGAGACGCGCGGTGAGTAACCCGTGCGACGGGCGCTCGTGGCACTACGACGACCTGTCGTGCTGCCACGTCGCGATCCCCAATGACGACATGGAGGTCATCACCGCAGCGGTGGCCGATGCCCTGTCCGTGCTGAACCGGCTGTCCGTCGGCGGGGATGTCCCGCCGGTCGAGGTCAGCGCAGCACTGGCCGGTCTGGTCTGCGTGGACACCCTGCTGCCGACCGTTTCAGAATCTGAAAGCAGGCCACGATGAACCCGGACCTGCTCATCCTCGGAGTGTGGACGGTGGGCCTGTTGCTCACCGTCCCGGTGGCCCGGCTGTTCAGCGGACGGGACCCGGTGCACCGTCGAGCCGCACGGGTAGCCCGGCAGTCAGCGCAACGACGGGCCGCACGACGCCGTCGCAACGCCCGGCGGTCAGCGTGAAGCGCCTGCCCCGGTGGGGTCGCTGGACTCTGGCGCTCACCCTGGCCCCGCCGTTCGCGATGATCGTCGTCGGCCTGGACGTGGCCCTCGCGCAGGGCATGATCGAGGCGTTCCGGTGAGGGTCATCGACGGGCTCATCGTCATCGTCCAGCAGGTGTGGCTGTTCCTCGCCACGCCGGGGACCCGACGGGACGCGCTCATCATGGGCGCCCTGGTCAGCGCAGCGGCGACCGGTTGGTACACCCTGTACTGGCCTGCTCTGCGGCCACGTCGGGGGGCTCACCGTGCCTAGGCCACCGACGGTGCGCGAGCAGTTGGAGACCGCCGTCAAGGTGGCCGAGGCCCTCGTCGTCAAGTGGGGGCAGCGGTGATGACACCGGAGGCGGAGGTCGCCTGGATCGGGTGGGCCAGGATCGCCCTCAAGTACGAGGGGGTGGACTCAGCGATGCGGGTGCTCGGGTTCGCCCTCGCCCTGCACGGGGTGGCTGAGTGATGGCCCTACTCTCACGATGGCTCGCCGGTTTACGCCCGTTCAACGGGACCCCCTCTGCCTGAACACGGCGCAGCGGGGCATCGGTCGTTGGGATGCGACCGGTGCCCCGAACGCTGTTGTCAGTCAATCCCCGGTTTCAGATTCTGAAGCCGATCATCCTGGAAGGAACGTTCATGCAGGACACCACGTACATCCCCGCCGTTCTCACGGCGGGCTCGATGACCAAGGTCATCAACCACATGATGGAGGTCGGCGGTCCGACCACGCCGAAGCGGATCACGAAGAAGGGTCTGCGCGCTGCCATCGAGGGCGGGGTGAGCATCGAGTTCATCAGCAAGTCGATGTTCCACCGGTACGGCGCGTACTTCAGCGGGGCGGAGGCGGTCGCGCAGTACGGGCCGGTCGGCGTGGAGGTCCGCAACGAGAGCGGCTCGCTCATCGCCGTGGTCATGTACTCCGCGCACCCCGCGTTCGGGGACAAGCCGGTGCGCGCTGAGGTCGGGGCGGTGGTCCGGTGATGTACGTCGAGGTCGAAGCCACGGACCACGTCGGCACGGTGTGCACCTGCTCGTGCGGGTACACCACGGGGGAGCAGGCGCTGGCACGGGATGCTCAGCGGATGTTCAACCGGCACAACATGGACGACGGCGAGCACCTGCGCACCACGGTGACGACCGTCAAGGAGATGCCGTGAGCATCCCGTCGTGGGCGGCGGACCTGTTCACCGAGTCCGTCACCCGGTACGTGCTGCCCAAGGCACGGGACCTGCGCTCGGACCACGGGGAGAACCAGGAGTACGACCGGGCACTGGTCGAACTCACGATGGCCCTGCTCGGCTACGACGAGGACGGACGGAGCGAGGTCTACGCCCTGCTCAACATCATCGAGCCGGTCGAGCCGGAGCACGTGCTGGTCCTGACCATGCGGAACTACCTGGACAAGCGGGCCACCTGCCGGTGCGGCTGGGAGTCCAGCCGCAAGGACCGTCGGGTCGAGGCGCAGATGGCCTGGGAGACGCACGCCGGACTGCGCGAGGACCCGGACACGGCGGTCACCCGATGATGACCCTTTCAGAATCTGAAACGAACGGAGCAACCATGAGTGACAGGACACCGAAGCCGGAGCGACGGTTCCAGCACGACCGCGAGGAGATCGCCGAGGCGTACAAGGCGGACCCGAATGCCGGGGCCAGCCCGAACGTGAGCATCGCCTTCCCGGCGTGGACGGCGCTGACCAAGGTGGGCGAGCCGACACCGAGGCCACCCGCACCGAAGGTCGAACCGGTCAATGTTGCGGAGCCGGAGGTTCCGCTGGCGCAGGTCTGGGGACGCGGTGCCAACCGGTGAGATGCCAGCGACGGTCGCACACCGGACTCCCCAGTGCTGTGTCTGCGGGCGGGCGACGGTGGTCAACCTGGACGCCGCTGCACTGCTCGCATGGCAGCGGGGTGCCCTGGTTCAGGTGGCATTTCCGAACCTCAACGCAGCGGAGCGGGAACTGCTGATCAGCGGCACGCACCCGTCGTGCTGGGACACCCTGTCGGAGGACGACGACTGATGAAGTTCGACAATCGACCGGCTTCCCGTTGGGATGACGGGTGGTCGGTTCGCGCAACGCTGCGCCGCTGGGGGGCGAGCGTTGTGCGTGCGGTGACGAGACGCTAGACCCCAGTGCGCCGTCATAGCCCTTGCTCCGTCGGGTTGGGATGCCCGGCGGGGCTTGGGGTGTGCCGTCCCAGGCTCATCATCATCAACAAGGCCAGGTCCCCTGGTCGGAGAGGCTCAATCCCATGAGCGACACCACGATTTCCCTGCTCACCATCGACACGAGCGGCACGCTGGACCTGCGCCCAGCGATGGAGTTCAACGTCTGGTACCGGCTGCTGAACAAGTCGTACTGCTCCAAGTGCGGACCGAACAGCAAGCCGCGCAAGGACCTGATGGAGATGAAGGTCCCGCACAAGCGGTTCACGGCTGGCTACCTGTACGCGCTGTGCCCGGACCACATGTCGCGCTCGACCAAGCGGATCGCGGCCTGAGAACTCCTGTCCGGCGGGGCGTAGGCCCTAGCGAGCGGCGCCCCGCTGGACAGGTTCCACCCATAGTGGACAAACTAGGACAAAGTGTGATAGACTATGTCTATAGGTCAGAGGTCTGCCCTCTGGTCGCAGCCCCGGCCCACCCCAGAGCGAGCCCGCAGGGTCGGGGCTGCATCCAGTCAGCAGACGTTGGCCTTCATCCCCCGCTTTCAGATTCTGAAAGCCATCCCGAAAGGAACCATCCCCCATGCCCGGAGACGACGACGGCGACCTGCCCGTCCTGCCCTACCCCTCACACGATGGTCCGACCTCCGGGTTCTCCGGGTCGGAGACCAGCGAGGCCCGTGCCCGTGAGGCGGACTCATCCGGTGAGACCTCCCGGCGGCAGAAGGCAGTGCTCGCGTACCTCGCCATCCGTGGCGTGTACGGGGCCACCTGGCGGGACGTCTCCGCTGTGCTGACCATCCACCACGGCTCCGCGTCCGGGGTCCTGTCGAACCTGCACAAGGCTGGCCGGATCACCCGACTGAAGGAGGCCCGTCAGCGGTGCAAGGTCTACGTCCTCAACGAACACGTGGGCGGACGGGACACCGAGCCGTACGGCAAGGCGCCGGACTTCGTGCAGCAGGCCCTGGACCGTGACGTCCTGGCCTACCTGCTGTCCCGGTCCGAGTACGGGGACGTGCGGGCCACCAACCTGGTTGCCCGGATCGAGACGAGGCACGGGGAGGAGTGACCTGTCATGGCTGACGTGATCGACCTGTTCAGCCGCCGAACCCTTCGATGTGAGGACGTGGAGTCAACGCTGATCGCCGACTTCATCGAGGACCACTACTGGGATGCGATGGCTGCGCTGGAAGGCATGGCCGAGAGCGAGAGTGAGGAGGAGTTCCGGGGATGGCGCGAGGCGCTGAAGGAACTGGTCGAGGGATGGCCGGATGACTAGGACCAAGATGCACCTGTACCGCAACGGGCGGCGTGCCGCCTGCGGCATCCTCGTGCGTCGGGCCAGTGGGCCGGACATCCCTACGACGCACATCCTCAGCGACGTCACGTGCATGTCGTGTCGGTCGTCGCTGTGGATGGCACAGCAGGAGATCAATGAGTCGCGGCAACCACGCCGCTGAAGGTTTCAGATTCTGAAACGGGACGGAGCAACCCATGACCTACCCGCTGAGGGTCGGTGAGTACATCTGGGGTCCAACGGACCTACTCGGTGCACCGATCGGAACGGTTCTGACGCAGAGCGAGACGCACCGAGGGCGTTTCACCTGCGTCGATCCGGGACAGTGGACCCACCCGGACCACGGCACCCGGCGCTTGACCGACCGGGACGTGTCCGGTGACGGCTACTACTACATCGCTGAACTGCCCGAGGAGACAGTCGCGGAGCAGGGACCGGAGACCTGGGGTCAGTTCCTCTGGCGTTTCCGGGACCATGTCCTGGCGATGAGCACCCGCTCGGGCATCCACATCAGCCCGGTGCAGCGGGCGCTCGGCAGCCTGGGCGTCGGGGATGAGCGTCCGCTCGTGCCCGGCATGAGGGTGGTCAACAACACCGACCTCGGTCGGATCGCGTACGGCACGCAGGTGTCGGTCGGTGACCGGATGGACTGGTCGCACTACGGCCTGCACGTGCGGGACGGGCGCAACGGGTGGACGCAGTTGCTCGGTGACTACCGGGGTCTGCCCGGTGGTCGGCGCACCATCGAAGCAGTGCCGGTGCCAGTCGAGCCCTGGCTGGACGAGACGGTCACCGACATGGCGTCGGCCATCTCGCAGTTCCAGGTCAAGGCGTGGCTGATCGGGGCGAAGGCGAAGCAGGAGAACTCCTGGTGCGGCACGTACGAGTCGGTGATGAAGCAGTTGGGGATCACCGCTCAGGTCCTGACCAACGTCACCGTTGACGGGCTCAAGGTGGGGGACGTGATCACCCCGTCGGTGGCCCGTCGGCTGCCGCCGGGCTCGATCCTCGTGGTGAACAACGGTGCCAGCCGGGAGTGGTTCGTGCGGGATACTGCCGCCGCGAACCAGGCTGGGACCAGGCGACTGTGGGGCTATGGGGTCAATGCCTCGGACATCGCGCAGTACCGGCGGTCCATGACCATCGGCTACCTCGCGGTCAACATCCCGGACACCAACGAGCCGCTGCCGATGAACATTGAGGTTGACCAGACCATGTTCGACCTACTGCCGCCGGGCACGGTGATGCACTACGTGCACGGTGGCGGGAACTGGACGAAGGCCACCGACGGGCGGCTCGCGAACGGGACGACTCGCACGGTTCCCACCCGTGGTGGGTACACCACGAACGACTTCTCCGGTGGGATCGACGGCCTGCGAGTGAAGGGACTACCGCTGTGAGCACCATCGAGGAAGTCGTACGGCGGCACGTCGGGCCGATGGCGGGCAACTCCATCGCCCTGCTGACCGCTGACCTGATCGAGCGGGAGAACCAGATGGCGGACCATCTGCGGCTGGCCGGGATGCAGTTCGGTCTGTACCCGGAGATCGTCGCCGAGGTCCTGTCCCAGATCGGGCTGGGCACACCGCTTTCAGATTCTGAAAGGGCGATGATCCACGCCAACTTCACGGCGCTGATGGAGCGCATCCACCGCGAGCACATGGAACAGGAGCACGGCGATGACAACGGTTGAGGAGGTCGTCTACACCGGACCTGTCCGGGACATCCGACACCTGGACTCGGCACCGGTCGGGCAGGCCATCATGGTCCGCTCGGTGACGGTGGGGAACCGGGTGTGGGTCAAGGAGGACCAGGACGGTGACCACTGGTGGCGCTGGGAGGACCACCGGGTGCGCGGGCACAACTTCGTCGGCGGGGTGGACGGCGGGCACGTGGCCTGGCACACGGTGCTGCCGTCGTTCAGTCCCGGCCAGGTGCTGGCGGTGGGCCGCTACACCTACATCGTGTACGAGGTCCTCGGTGACGGGCGAGCCAGGGTCGGTGCGTTCCGGGACGCGGGCTGGGTGGGCTTCGATGAGGTCAACCCGGCGTTCCTGACCCGCAACGACGTGACGGCATCCACGCTGGACGAGCGGGCGCAGGGTGCCTGGGTGACCGGGCTGCTGACGTCGGCGGGCCGGGAGCGGCAGCAGTTGATCGAGCAGCGGGACCAGCACAACGCTCGGCTGTCGCAGGCCATCGAGGAGCGGAACGCCGCAGTGCGGGACCGGAACGCGGCGCAGCAGGAGACCCTCACCCTGCGCACCAACCAGGCAACGGTCC
>Ga0207711_10006191_pt1 | contig 10114 bp, 10 predicted proteins | sample KBSS34metaG_FD_184401 | JGI IMG/M metagenome (GOLD analysis project Ga0207711, IMG submission 184401) | Switchgrass rhizosphere microbial communities from Kellogg Biological Station, Michigan, USA - KBS S3-4 metaG (SPAdes) (version 2) | ecosystem: Host-associated > Plants > Roots > Rhizosphere... | reverse complement strand
GGTTTCGTCAGTCATTTCTTGGAACAACCAAACTGGATTTCCCCCGGCGGATCTTCAGGAGTTTCCGTTCGGATCGATACTGAAGCCCCGTTCAAGCTGATCGACTGATGTCCCGCTTCCGTCCGGATCCATGGTGGGATGCGCGCCGCCCGCTACGAGATCCAAGCATTCTGGAGCGAGCTCGGTGATTTCGTGGTGCATGATCTTCCTCTCGGTTTGAGAATGGCGTTCAGACAATGCCCGGAACAGCCGTCGATCGTTCGGATTCGATCAGCGATCCCAAGAAATAGCGGAGCGGACGCCCAGAGGCATCCGCTCTGCATTTGGCATCATCGTCGAAAGATCAGCCGTTGGGATCCATCTCCCAACCGGCTCCCCCGGGGCTGTCAGACGTAGCGGACAGGCCATTCGGGTCGAGCTCCCAGCCCCGTCCGCCAGCTACCGCAATCAGATCTTCGTCAGTCAGCTCAATGAATTCAAATTCACGCATGTTAATCCCTCCTGTTTCTTTTCTTCAATCACTTCTCGGGACAACCAAACGGGATTTCCCCTTGCGGGCCTTCAGTAACTTCCGTTCGGATCGATACTGAACCCTCGCCCAAGCGGGTCGACTCTTGGTCCTTCCCCGTAAGGATCGACGGTTGGGCTCGCGCCCCCCGCAACAACTTCCAAACATTCCGAGGTGAGCTCGATGATTTCGTCGCGCACTGTGACTTCCCCACAACGAATTGACCGAAACCCGATTACGCTACGCGGACGGCGGGTATTGACGCGACTTACCCACCTTCATCTCAAATATTGCATCGACAACTATCGTCGACGACATTTCGACCAATCGACAAACGGTCTAGACTTGCGCTCTGCATCGAGCTGAATGAGGATGAATCGATGATCGGGGTTTCATTCGAAACCATTCGGGGGATCCCGCAAAAGCGTCACGCGCGGCGTTGCTTGACGGTGATACACCCCTCGCCTAACCGGCGAGCCGCCTTCAAACGGCCCCATCGTCTAGCGGTCTAGGACGTCGCCCTTTCACGGCGAAAACACGGGTTCGAGTCCCGTTGGGGTCACCAGGATTCGGGTTGTGGGTTCGTCTAGTGTCCTGACCTCAAGCGGACGGAGACTCGTGGATAGACCAGGGCGTCATCGCAACGTGATGCAGCGCGACGCAATCGTCGCGAGCCTCGCCTTGGCAGTAGCCGGCTGTAATCGCGGCATCCTCGATCCGGTTGGACCTGTTGCCAGCGCCGAGAAGCAGATTCTCATCAATTCGACCGCGATCATGCTCGCCATCATCATCCCGACGATGCTCGCCACCGTCGCCTTTGCCTGGTGGTTCCGGCGCGGAAATACGAAGGCGACCTATCGTCCCGATTGGGAATATTCGGGCGCGGTCGAGATGGTCGTCTGGGCGATCCCCGCGCTCACCATCATGCTTCTAGGCGGCATCGCATGGATCGGAAGCCACGATCTGGAGCCGAGCAAGCCGCTCAAGTCCAACGTGCCGCCGCTGAATGTCGAAGTCGTTTCGCTCGATTGGAAGTGGCTGTTCATTTACCCCGACCAGGGCATTGCGACCGTGAACGAGCTGGTCGTGCCGGCCGGTACGCCGGTTAGTTTCCGACTCACCTCGGCAACCGTGTGGAATGCGTTCTTCGTGCCGCAAATGGGCACGATGATTTACACCATGCCGCGAATGACCACGCGCCTGAACCTGCAGGCCGACAAGCCGGGCGTCTTCGATGGATTGTCATCGCACTTCAGCGGAGACGGCTTCCCCGGCATGCAGTTCAAAGTCCAGTCGTTGCCGCCCGATCAGTTCGCGATGTGGGCGCAAGGTGCCCGTGGCCAGGGCGCGGTTCTCGACGGCCGCGGCTATGCCGAACTCTCGAAACCAAGCAGCTACGTGAAACCAATCACTTACGGCAGCGTCGCTCCCGGGCTGTACGATGCGATCGTCGCGAATGGCGCGCCGCAGCTGCACGCTCCGCAGGCCGCTCCGCCGCCGAGCAAGAATTCAGCCGTTCCGGCGGGGGGTTAGGAATGTTCGGCAAGCTGACCTGGGACGCCATCCCGTTCAACCAGCCAATTCCGCTGATCACCTCGCTGGTCATCATGCTGGCCGTCGCCGCGCTCGCCATCTGGGTATGGCGCAAGGGTTGGTGGCCCTACCTGTGGAACGAATACATCACTTCCACTGACCACAAACGCATCGGCGTCATGTACATCGTCCTTGCGCTGCTGATGTTGGTGCGCGGGTTCGCCGACGCGATCATGATGCGCGCCCAGCAGTCGCTCGCGATCGGTGCGTCGCAAGGCTATTTGCCGCCCGAGCATTACAACCAGATCTTTTCCGCGCACGGCACGATCATGATCTTCTTCGTGGCGATGCCGTTCGTGATCGGGTTCATGAACTTCGTCGTTCCGCTCCAGCTTGGCGTACGCGACGTGGCGTTCCCGACGATGAACAACGTCAGCTTCTGGCTGAGTGCTTCAGGAGCGCTGCTGGTCAATCTCAGCCTGTTCATCGGCGAATTCGCGCGCACTGGCTGGCTCGGTTTCCCGCCGCTTAGCGAGAAGGCGTTCTCCCCGGGCGTCGGCGTCGACTATTATCTCGTATCCCTGCAGATATCGGGCGTTGGAACGGTGCTGACCGCCGTCAATTTCGTGACGACCATCCTGAAGACCCGAGCGCCGGGGATGAGCTATTTGCGCATGCCGGTGTTCTGCTGGACCGCGCTGGCGTCCAACCTGATCATGCTTGCGGCATTTCCAGTGCTGACCGTCGTTTTGGGCGAGCTCATGCTCGATCGCTACCTCGGCTTCCATTTCTTCACGAACGACGGCGGCGGCAACTCGATGCTGTATATGAACCTGATCTGGGTTTGGGGGCATCCGGAGGTGTACATCCTCGTCCTTCCGGCGTTCGGCATCTATTCCGAAGTCGCGGCGACCTTCTCCGGCAAGCCCTTGTTCGGTTACCGGTCGATGGTTTTCGCGACGATGGCGATCTGCATCATCTCTTATTGCGTGTGGCTGCACCATTTCTTCACGATGGGCGCCGGCGCGGACATCAACGCCGTCTTCGGCATCGCGAGCATGATCATCGGTATCCCGACGGGCGTAAAGATCTACAACTGGCTGTTCACCATGTACGGCGGCCGCGTGCGCTTCAACGTGCCGATGTATTATCTGATCGGCTTCATGCTGACCTTCGTCATCGGCGGCTTGACGGGTGTGCTACTGGCGATCCCGCCAGTCGACTTCATCGTTCACAACAGCCTGTTCCTGGTCGCGCATTTTCATCAGGTGATCATCGGCGGTGTCGTCTTCGCGCTGATGGCTGGATACACTTACTGGTTTCCAAAAGCGTTCGGCTTCACGCTCGACGAACGTCTCGGCAAGGCGGTCTTCTGGTGCTGGTTCATCGGTTTCCATCTGGCCTTCATGCCGCTCTACGTGCTCGGTTTCTGGGGAGCGACGCGGCGGATGCAGCACATTCCCGATCCGACCTGGAAACCCTATCTGGACGTCGCTTTCGTGGGTGCGGTGATCATCGGCCTCGGGATCGTCCTGACGGTCGTCCAGCTCCTCTATTCGATCAAAACCCGGGACCAGCGACGCGACGTCACGGGCGATCCCTGGGATGGGCGTACGCTCGAGTGGCTGACGCTGTCGCCGCCGCCGCACTATAATTTCGCGGTCCTCCCGGATGTCCACGGCGAGGAAGCCTATTGGACGCGCAAGCAAACCGCGATCAAGGAAGACCGCTTGATCGACGAGCCGAATTATCAGCCGATCGAAATGCCGCTCAACACGCCGACCGGCGTCATCGTCGCCTTCTTCGCAGCGGTCTGCGGATTTGCCGTCATCTGGTACATCTGGTGGCTGGCAATTCTCGGGCTCATCGGCGCCTTCGCCGTATTCGTCTGGTACGCCTGGCGCGACGAGCATGAGCATATCATTCCGGTCGAAGAGGTCAGGGAGAATGCGCGCGAACGGCGACGCATCCGCATGGAGCACCTCCACGAACTGAGTCGGTCGACATGAGCACCATCAGCGAAGCGCCGACCATTGGCCTTACTCACGGCAGCTCCGAGGACACTGGCCTGGGTCATCGCGGGCCGGAATCGAAGAGCATCGTCGTCCCCTATGGTTTCTGGCTGTTCGTGCTGTCGGACATGGTCCTCTTCTCGGCCTTGTTTGCGAGCTACGCGACGCTGGTCCACGCGACCGACGGCGGCCCAGCCACCAACCAATTGTTCGACCGCAATCTGGTGGCGATCGAGACCGTCGCGCTCCTGCTGTCGAGCTTCGTGTGCGGCCTCGCGATGATCGCCGCCAAGCGCGGCCACATGGCTTTGACCCAGGCCTGGCTGGTGATCACCGGTCTGCTCGGTCTCGTCTTTCTCGGAATCGAGCTGTTCGAATTCGGCAAGATGATCGGCGAGGGCGCAGGTCCTCAGCGGAGCGCCTTCCTGTCCGCCTTCTTCACGCTCGTCGGCTGTCACGGCGCGCACGTCACCGCCGGCCTGATGTGGTTGGGCACGATGATGGCGCAGATCTGGGCCAAGGGGTTCCGGCAGGACATCGTCCGCCGCCTCTTGTGCTTCAGCGTCTTCTGGCACGCCCTCGACATCATCTGGGTGGCCATCTTCACCATCGTCTATCTGATCGGGACCTTGTGATGAGCGAGCACGAACCTGACCTTCTGAACGTCGCGCCGGGCCAGCCGCATGACAGCCTGCTGAGCGAGACGCTCAGCTACGTCGTGGGCCTCGGACTCGCGCTTTTGCTTACCGGCATTTCGTTCTGGGTGGCCTCGACCACGTCGCTGTGGGGACCGGGCGTCGCGACCGGCCTGGTCGTCCTCGCCATCGCCCAGATGGGCGTCCACCTGGTCTTCTTCCTCCACATCACCAGCGGTCCCGACAACACCAACAACGTGCTGGCGCTGGCGTTCGGAGTTCTCATCGTCTTCCTGGTCATGATCGGTACGATCTGGATCATGGCGCACATGAATGCGAACATGAGCGCAAGCCCGGAGCTAATGAACCTGCAGATGCAGCACTAAGGGCTTAGAGCCGGGTCCAGGCGATGGCGAGCGTCGCGCCGAGCACCATCACGCTGGTGGCCATTGCTGCGACCGCCGGCACACCCTTGCGGCCAGCATAGGCCAGCGTGATGCCCATCTTCACGGCCATGTTGACGATGACCGTTCCGCCGATCGCAATGGCCGCGAGCAATGGCGAGATCGCCACGGGGGGCAAGCCGCCCAAGGTAATGATCGCCGTATCGACGTCGGTCGAACCGACGATCAGCAGCAGGAGCGCGATCCCCTGCTCACCAAACCTCCCTGCCGCCCATTTCGCGGCGACCGCGGCGAAGGCGACGAAGATTACGAACCCGAAGGCCGGCAAAAGCGCGATCGGATTGCCGGGCGGCGCCGGAGCATCAACGCTAGGCGCCTTGCGATAGAGCCAGAATCCGGCGCTCCACGCGACCATCAGCGCGGGCAGGACGATCAGCGCGAACGGCAGCAGCACGCGCGTCGACAAAATGCCGATGAGGAGAAGTAGGCGCAGGTACATGACCGCCGTGGCGAGGGCGATACCGGCATTTTCGGCGCCGCCCTCTCGTTGGCTTCCAAGACGCTGTGCCAGCGATTGGGTGACCGCGGTCGAGCTATAGGCGCCGCCGATCAGGGCGGTGGCGATCGTGCCGTGGCGTTCGCCGAAAATGCGGTTTGCCACGTAGCCCAGGAACGAGAAGCCGGTGACCAGGACGACCACAAGCCACAACCGTTGCGGGTTCCAAGCGCCAAGGGGTCCATAGTGACCGCTAGGCAGGAACGGCAGGATAGCGCCCGCGATCACGGCGTAACGAGCCAGCGCTTTGACGTCGTCCTCGTCCAGGCGCTCGATCAAATGATGCGCTTCCGTGCGCAGCGCTAGTAGCAGGGTAACGACGGTGGCGCCGGCGATGGCGAGCGCGGGATTGCCGGCTCCGGCGACGAAGCCCAGGCCGAGCGTAGTCAGTGCGGCAACCGGTGTCGTCGCCTCTGGCCGCTTGGCAATGTCCGGGCGATGGGCATAACCGATCGCAAGCACCGCAGCCGCGCCGCAAACGATGCCGCCGGCGGCTAGCAGCTGCCCCGAGGCGCCGATCAAGCCGGCGAGCCCCGCGGTCAGCCCGATCAGGGTGAAGGTGCGCACCCCCGCCACGCGCGCGCCGTCGGGTTCGCGGCGAAGCTTGAACCCGCGCTCGATGCCGATCAGCAGCCCGCAGGCGAGCGCCGTAGCGACCGACAGCGCCTGCCAGTACCAGCCGCCGTTCAACGCGATGGCCTAGATGGAAAGGCCTGGATCTCCCTCGAGAACTTGCTGCTTGAGCACGGGCCGTTCCCCCGCGTTCCACAATTGCGCCGTATGGACGATGCGATAGCGCAAGGGGCCACCGTCCGGGCTCTCGCTCCGCGTGATCGGACGCGGAATGCAGACGAACTCGGTCCGCATTTCATCGCCTGTGAGCCGAACCTTCGCATAGCCATGGCCTCCAAGATCGACGAACTCCAAGTGCGGGGCAAGGTCGGGGTTCGACGCGGCACGCGCGCGGGTGAGATCGAAGCTTTTCGCATATTCGAGAGCCGAACGGACACCGTGCTTCATCGTCAAGTTGTAGGTCCAGTCGGGCCTAGCCTGCCCCGGCCGGTCGACCAGGAACAGCGGCCGCAGTGGACTGTCCTTTGGTAAGTTGTACTCAGTTCCTTCCATTGGTCCGGCGCTCGAAAGCGAGCCGCCGACGAAGCTGAGGCCCACTGGCTCAAATTTCCCCGGTGGGAGCTGGGACGTCGCATATCCCGCCCAGAAGCTGTGGCGGTCGCCCGATACGATCGCAAAGCCGGTGATTTTGGCGTCGCGGACAAGGTCGTAGATCTCGCCACGCTCCGTCCAGGCGCAGCCATAATCGTTGGGGCTGGAATTGACGAAGCCGGCCGGCCACGGCTTGGGAAGGAGGCCCGCGGGCAGGTTCTGCGGGTCCATGCGTTCGTCGAGCGCTCCTTCGGAATTGCCCCAGATCTTCCACGTCGCCTTGGACTTGCGGAGCTGGTCCTTGAACCATGCTTTCTGCGTAGCGCCGAGGATCGTCTGCGGTGGTGCATCCTTCTGGGGGTTTGGAATGCGAGCCTCCCCGAACGCAAGTTCGGTGGGCGGGTTTCCACCATTGAAGGATCGGCCCCCGTCCAGGACTTGCTGCAGGTCTTCGGGGAACAGGCCATCATAGGCTGCCCAATCGCCCAGCTTGCCGAGCGAGTCGTCGCTGAACGGGTCCGGACTGCGATAGCTGTGCTGATCGGTAATAATGACGTCGAGATGCGGTCCGTAGCGGTAGGTGCGGTAGCCGATCAGGCTGTTGATCGCGATGAGGTTGTTCGGCTCATCACCAAGGCCGTTTTCGTCCCACTTCTCGATTTTGACATTGGCCACCGCCGGCGCTTCGAAATGTTCCCAGGACGTCCCGCCGGCCTTCTTGCAACGCGACGGCACATATTCCCACCACGCCTGATTGGCGGCGACCTTGATGCTCTGGCCGGGCCGCTCCTTCCCTGCTTTCTGGATGCTTTGCCAGCCCTGCCACGAGAATTCGTGATTGTCCCACATGCAGACGAACGGCCAGCGCGCCCGCGCGTCCTGCAAGTCGGGATCGCGGAGATAGCCTTTGTAGACGGCGCGATAGCCGTCCACGGTTAGTGGAAAATGGAAATTGCCGACCTTGCCCCCGTCCGGGATTCGCGCGACCTCGTAAATCGTGCGGTCGTATCGAGTCTTCACTTCTTCCGGATATTCGACAACCTCGTAGATGAAATCGCCTAGGTGGAGGACGAAACCGATCTGGTCCGCCGGCGCCGCCCGTTCGTCCTCGAAGATCATCCGGCGATAGGCATTTAGCGATCCTTCGTTGACGTCCTGGCAACTGACGAAAGCGAAGTTGATCGGGCGCTCGTCGCTGTCCAGAGGCGCGGTGATCGTCCGTCCGACGCGGCTGCCGTTTCCGTCGGCGTCGGTGAAGCGGTACCAGTAGATCGTGGCGGGTTTGAGTTTCCCGACCAGCACGCGCGCCGTCCAGTCGGCTGACGCCAGAACGGGGACGGGTGTTTTGGCGACAACCCGGTGGAATTGTGGATCCTCCGCCACTTCGACAGTGAGCTGCTGGCGTGTGCCCTGCCCGAATGGACGCCGGGTCCAGAGAATCACGCTGTTCGGATCGGGATCGCCGGAAGCCACGCCCTCGGGATAGAGATCGCGCGCCTCGCGCCATTTGGTTCGGGATGCCCGAGCGGGACCGGTCCAGGCAAGCGACGCACCCATCGCCGCCGCTAGTTGAACGAATGCGCGGCGGCTGAATGTCATCCCCTATCCCCTTCGCAATCTCTCGGCGTGCCAGCGCAAATGTTCGGCGAGGAACGTCGAGATGAAATAATAACTATGGTCGTAACCCGGCTGAAGCCGAAGCGTCAGCGCGATGTCCGCCTCCGCGCACGCTGCCTCGAACAATTTGGGCCGCAACTCGTTTTCGATGAACGGGTCGGCATCGCCGACATCCACGAGGATCTCGGGCAAGCGCGCGCCGTCCTCGATCAGCGCAACCGCGTCATGCTTGCGCCATGCCGCGCGGTCGGGCCCGAGGTAGCCGCCGAGGGCTTTTTGTCCCCACGGCACCTGCCCCGGAGCGACGATCGGCGCGAAGGCGGAAACGCTCCGGAAACGATCGGGATTATTAAGAGCAATGGTCAGTGCGCCATGCCCACCCATCGAATGGCCGGTAATCCCTTGCCGATCCATGTCGGCCGGGAATTCCGCGCCGACGAGCGCCGGCAGCTCCTCGGTAACATAGGTCCACATTTGGTAATGCTTGGACCAAGGCTCTTTGGTCGCATCGACGTAGAAGCCTGCGCCCTGTCCGAAATCATATTCCTCGGCGTCGGGAACGCCTTCACCCCGAGGGCTCGTGTCGGGCGCGACGAAGATCAGGCCTTGCTCGGCGCAAGCCGCACGATACTCGCCCTTCTCGGTGACGTTGGCGTGGGTGCAGGTGAGCCCGGACAAGAACCAGATGACCGGCAGCTTCGCGCCCTGCGCGGCTTTCGGCGGCAGGAAGATCGAAAAGGTCATGTCGGTCGAGGTCGCACTCGACGCATGCTTCACGACCAGCTGCCGCCCGCCGTGCGATCGGCTATCGCTGAGGATTTCGACGGTCAAATCTCGACCTTCTGCGTCGCGGTGGCTTCATCGCCTGTGTTGGGTGTGCCCTTGGGCTCCATCAGCAACAACTTGACCTCGCCGCGCCGCGCGCACGGCCGATGCTCGATGCCTTTCGGGACGACGAACAAATCGCCCGGTCCGAGCACGACGGTGCGATCACGAAGCTCGATATCGAGTTCACCGTCGAGCACGAGGAACAGATCGTCGGTGTCGTCATGTTTGTGCCAGACGAATTCCCCTTCGACCCGAACCACGCAAACATCGTTATCATTATAGCTGGCAACGATTTTCGGCGCCCAATGGTCGGAGAAGCTGTCGAGCTTCGCCGGCAGATTCACCTTTTCGCGCATCAGTAAACCACGACGGAGCGGATGCTCGTCCCCGCGTGCATCAAATCGAATCCCTTGTTGATCTCCTCGAGCGTCAGCGTGTGCGTGATCATCGGATCGATCGCGATCTTTCCGTCCATGTACCAGTCGACGATTTTCGGAACATCGGTGCGGCCCTTCGCGCCGCCGAAAGCGGTGCCGCGCCAGTTGCGCCCGGTGACCAGCTGGAATGGGCGGGTCGCGATCTCCTTGCCCGCCTCGGCGACCCCGATGATGATGCTGGTGCCCCACCCACGATGGCAGCATTCAAGCGCGGTGCGCATCACCTCGGTGTTGCCGGTCGCGTCGAACGTATAGTCTGCGCCGCCGTCGGTGAGCTTCAACACCTCGTCGATGATGGCCTGACGATCCTTGCCCTGGGCATCGATGAAATCGGTCATCCCGAACTTCCGGCCCCAGGACTCACGATCCGGGTTTATGTCGACGCCGACGATCTTGTTCGCGCCGACCAGTTTCGCGCCC
>Ga0207711_10006182_pt1 | contig 10119 bp, 7 predicted proteins | sample KBSS34metaG_FD_184401 | JGI IMG/M metagenome (GOLD analysis project Ga0207711, IMG submission 184401) | Switchgrass rhizosphere microbial communities from Kellogg Biological Station, Michigan, USA - KBS S3-4 metaG (SPAdes) (version 2) | ecosystem: Host-associated > Plants > Roots > Rhizosphere >... | reverse complement strand
GGAGCGCGAGTTCCCCGACGATGCCGCGGCTGTGCTGGACGGTAATTCTCGCCGCACCATGCTCAAGATCATGGCGGCTTCGTTCGGATTAGCCGGGCTCGCCGCCTGCAGCCGCCCCGAATATCGCTTGGCTCCGCAAGCTCGCGGCCGCGAGGATTACATCCCCGGAGCGGCCTACAACTACACCAGCGTTTTTTCGCTGGGCGGGCACGCATCCGGCCTGGTGGTCCAAACCTACGAGGGCCGTCCGAGCAAGATCGAAGGGAATCCGGATCACCCGGCGAGTCTGGGCGCAGCGACAGCGCTGGCTCAAGCGAGTTTGCTCTCCGTTTACGATCCCGACCGGTCGAAAGCCGTTTTGGACGGCGGGAAAGAATCGACCTGGGAGAAGTTTGAAGCCGCAGTCAAAGGATTGTCTCTGGGCGATGGCTCCGGGCTGCGCTTTTTGAGCGGTACCGTGGTTTCGCCGACGCTCGACAGCCTGCGGGCGGAAGCCTTGAAGAAATGGCCGAAAGCCAAGTGGGTGGAGTACGAGTCGATCGGTCGCGACAACGAACGCGCCGGCGCGATGCTGGCCTTCGGACAGGCCGTCAACGTTCATCCGCAGTTCGACAAGGCCAAGGTCATCCTTTCGCTGGACTACGATTTCCTGGGCGCGGACTATCCCACGCCGCTTGCCACCAAGCTGTTTTCGAAGAACCGGCACGTCGACTCCGAGGAGGATCTCGAAAAGATCACCCGCTTGTATGTAGTCGAGAGCCAGTTCTCGTTGACCGGCGCAAATGCCGAACATCGCTTGCGGATGCAGGGCGGGGAAGTGCAAAAGTTCGCGATGGACCTGGTTGCCGCGCTGAGCGCAGCGCCTGCCGGTAGCGACAAACGTGCGAAATTCATTTCCGCTCTCGCCAAAGATCTGAAGGCCGCGGGCAAGGATGCTCTGGTGGTCGCAGGACCCCGGCAGCCCGCGATCGTTCATGCGCTGGCTCACCAGATCAATCAGACGGTAGGTGCTGCGACCGTCACTTACACCAAGGCTTCTTCCATCGATCGGGTCGACTCGGGTGTCGAGCCGTTGAAGACGCTGACCGGTGAAATGACCGGTGGCCAGGTTACAACCCTGATCATCCTGGGCGGAAATCCTGCTTACACGGCCCCGGCCGATTTACAGTTCGGCGCGGCGTTGGCCAAAGTCGCGAACTCGATTCACCTGGGCGCGGAAGACGACGAGACGGCAGCCGCCGCGAAGTGGCATCTGCCTGAGGCGCACTACCTCGAGGTTTGGGGCGACGCGCAGTCGACGGATGGAACTGTGGCGATCCAGCAGCCCATGATCGAGCCGATTTTCGGCGGCAAGGGCGCCATCGAAGTGATGGCGGTACTGCTCGATTCGAAAGACCGCAAGGGTCTCGACCTGGTCAAGAATTACTGGACGGCGCAATGGCCGGCGGCGACTCGTGAAAACACCTGGCGTAAGACTCTCAACGACGGTGTGATCGCCGGGATGCAAGCGGCCGAAGTGAAGGTGTCCGTCGACAGCAAGAGAATTCAAGCCGCGCCCGCGCCTGCGGCCAGTGGAATTGAAGTTGGATTCATCCCCAGCGCTACGACTTGGGATGGACGATTCGCCAACAACGCCTGGATGCAGGAAGCGCCCGATCCGATCACCAAACTGGTGTGGGGCAACGTCGCGCTGATCAGCCCGGCGATGGGTCGCGAGAAGGGTTGGAAAGATGGCGATATGGTCGCCCTCACGCGCGGCAATCTGAAACTGGAAGCCGCTGTTATGGTCCAGCCGGGTCATGCCGATAACGCGGTTACCATTGCGCTCGGTTATGGGCGGCCGCGCTCCGGCAGCGTCGGGACGAATGTCGGTTTCAATGCCGGTCTCATTCGGACGTCCGATAACTTCTGGTTCGGCCAGGGCTTCGCCATCGCAGCCACGGGTGAAAAGTTCGTGCTCGCCAACACCCAGGAGCACGGCTCGATGGAAGAGCCACAGTTGGTCGCGAGTATTAAACCGAACAAGCGCCCCCTGGTTCGCGAGACGACCATCGAGGAGTACAAGAAGAACGCCAAAGTCATCGAAGAGATGAACGAGGTTCCTGAGCTCGATTCGGTTTATCCGCAGCTCAAGTGGGAAGGTTTGCAGTGGGGCATGGCGATCGATTTAGGCGCCTGCACGGGCTGCAACGCCTGCGTGGTCGCGTGCCAAGCTGAGAACAACGTACCTGTTGTAGGTAAAGACCAGGTGTTGCGGGGCCGCGAAATGCACTGGATCCGGATGGATCGCTACTACGTCGGGCCGGTGGAAGATCCGCGCGCGGTGGAGCAGCCGATTCCGTGCATGCAGTGCGAGAACGCCCCGTGCGAGAACGTCTGCCCGGTGCAGGCCACCACGCATAGCCCCGAAGGCTTGAATGACATGGCCTACAACCGCTGCGTCGGCACGCGGTACTGCGCCAACAACTGTCCGTTCAAGGTCCGGCACTTCAACTTCCTCGACTGGCACAAGAATTTCCTGGAGCGCCGCCGCATTGAGCCGGAATTGATGCAGATGGTTTACAACCCGGATGTCACGGTCCGGATGCGCGGAATCATGGAAAAGTGCACCTACTGCGTGCAGCGTATCCAGGAAGCGCGCATCGCCACCAAAACTGACAACCGGCGTGAATTTACGGGTGAAGGCGTGGTGACGGCCTGCCAGCAGACATGCCCGGCCGACGCCATCGCGTTCGGCAATATCAACGATCCGAATAGCAAGGTCGCCAAATTGAAGAAGCAGGAGCGCAACTACGCCATGCTGGCGGAGCTGGACGTGCGGCCGCGCACGACGTATCTGGGACGGTTGCGTAATCCCAATCCGGAGCTGGAAGCATCATGAGCGGAGCTGGAAGCGACATGAAAATGTTAAGCGTTGCGGAGAGACTTGCATGAGCGCAGTCGTTCAAGATCCGCAGTTGATGGCGGTCAATCCGCCGCTGGTCCAGGGTTCCACGGATCTTCACGATCTCACTGACCAGATCAGTTCCGTCGTCGAAGCGAAGGTCTACGAGACCCCGCTCAAATACTGGATCACGCTTATGTGCACGGGTTCGATCGTGCTGCTGCTGGGCGCGATGCTCACGTACCTGGTGAGCACCGGTATCGGCGTGTGGGGCAACAACCGGCCGGTCGGCTGGGCCTGGGACATCACGAACTTCGTCTTCTGGATCGGTATCGGCCACGCCGGTACTCTGATTTCCGCGATTCTGTTCCTGTTCCGGCAAAAGTGGAGAACGTCGATCAACCGTTCCGCCGAGGCGATGACATTGTTCGCCGTGATGTGCGCGGGTATCTTCCCGCTGTTCCACACCGGCCGTCCGTGGCGCGCGTTTTACTGGCTGTTCCCGATTCCCAACACCGATCTGAACATTTGGCAGAACTTCCGCAGCCCGCTGATCTGGGACGTGTTCGCAGTCTCGACCTACTTCACCGTGTCGCTGCTGTTCTGGTTCACCGGACTGGTTCCGGATCTGGCGTCGCTACGCGATCGCGCCACCAGCAAAGTTCGGCAGGTGGTCTTCGGGCTCTTGAGTCTGGGCTGGCGCGGATCGGCCCGCCACTGGCGTCATTATGAGCAGGCCTATCTGATCCTGGCGGGTATTTCGACGCCCCTGGTGCTCTCCGTGCACTCGGTGGTTAGTTTCGACTTTGCGACGTCGGTGATTCCGGGCTGGCACACCACGATCTTCCCGCCCTATTTCGTCGCCGGCGCGATCTTTTCGGGATTCGCCTGCGTCATGACTCTGCTGCTGATCGCGCGCTGGACGCTCAATCTGCAGAATCTGATCACCATCAAGCACCTGGATAACATGAACAAGATCATCCTGGTGACCGGATCGGTGGTCGGTTACGCGTACTGCACCGAGTTCTTTATCGCCTGGTACAGCGGAAGCATCTACGAGCGATTCACCTTTCTGAATCGCGCCTTCGGACCTTACTGGTGGGCAGCCTGGTCGATGTATTCCTGCAACGTCTTCATCCCGCAGTTGTATTGGTTCAGGAAGATGCGCACCAACCTGTGGGTGATGTTCGTGATCAGCATCACCACCAACATCGGTATGTGGTTCGAGCGCTTTGTGATTATCGCCACCAGCCTGACGCGCGACTTCCTGCCCAGCTCGTGGGGCTACTTCAGTCCGACCTGGGTGGACATCTGCACGTTCATCGGCACCATCGGACTGTTCCTGACATTATTCCTACTGTTCGCGCGCTTCCTGCCGATGATCGCGATGTCCGAGGTGAAGGGCGTGGCGGCTGTTGAGAAACACTCTTTCGCCGGACAGGTAGAAGGGAGCCCTTCACACAGATGAGCCACAGTCCTGATCCCGCAGTTATCATCGCCCAGATCAAAGACAAGCTGGGTATTGGTGACGACAAGGTCTACGCTGTCATGGGCGAGTTCGCCGAACCCGAGGATCTGGTAGAAGCCGGACGCCGCATTCGCGCGATGGGCTACACCAAGATCGACGCCATGACGCCGTTTCCGGTCCACGGCATCGACGAAGCTATCGGAGTTCCTTACTCGAAAATCGGTTGGATCGTGATTTGCGGCGCTATTGCCGGTATTACGACCGCGCAGTGTCTGATCTACTACGTCGGAAAGATCGACTATCCGCTAATTATCGGAGGCAAGCCGCTGTTCGACTTTACCTACTCGATTCCTCCGACCTTCGAGCTGGCAGTTCTGTTCTCCGCGATCACAACCTTTATATGCACCTGGGGATTGAGCGGTTTGCCGCGGCTGTACCATCCTTCGATGAATTACCGTAACGCGCATCGCGCCTCGGATGACCGGTTCCTCCTGGTGGTCGAAGCAGACGATCCGAAATTCGACCCGCAGAAAACCGCGCAGGATATGCGCAGCGTGGGCGCAAATGATGTGGAGGTGGTGGAAGGATGACCGCTAAACATCACACGTTGATCGCCATCGGTGCGATGCTCGGCCTGGCAGGCTGTTCCGGGATCCAGCGCGATCCGCCTCTCCAGGTCTGGCCGGATATGCGGTACCAGAAGAAGTTTAAGCCGCAGCGCTCCACGGACTTGTTTGTGGATACTCGCCAGAGCCGCCGTCCACCCGAGGGCGCGATCGCACGCGGCCACATGAATGAGGACAATCCGTTCAACACGGGTATGGACGGGAAACTGTACCTCGGCAAGAGCCCGGTGAAGGTCACCGAGGCGGTGCTGACCGAGGGCCATTGGCGTTTCAATACCTACTGCTCGCCGTGCCACGATGAGACCGGTCTGGGGAAGGGCATGGTGCCCAAGCGCTGGCCGGCCTGGCAGCCGCAGAACCTGATGGAGGATCGCATCGTCGAAATGGCCGACGGCGATATCTTCAACGTCATCACCTACGGCCGGCGGACGATGCCGCCGTATGGCTACCAGAATCATCCGGAAGATCGCTGGGCCATCATCGCTTATCTGCGCGTGCTGCAACGCGCCGCCCACGGCACCATCAACGACGTGCCGGCGGAACTGCAATCGAGCGTTCAATACAAGGGAACGAATCCGCAATGAGTAATTCGACACACGGATCACATCACGGGGCTGCTGCCGATACCGCTAGCTACCAACTGGAATCGGCCCGCTGGTCGAAGGGCCGCAACGCGCTGGTGCTGGCTGCTTTGATCTCCATCGTGGCGTGCATCGCCGGCTACATTCAGGATCCCGACCGTTTCTTCCGCTCCTATCTGGTCGCGTTCTGCTACACCTGCGCCATCGGGCTCGCGGCGTTCTTCTTCGTGATGGTCCAGTTTTTGAGCGGCTCGGCCTGGAGCGTCACCATGCGGCGCATCATGGAAAACATCATGATCACGCTGCCCGTAGGCGCGCTGCTGTTCGTGCCGATTGCCTTCGGCCTGAACCACATTTATTCCTGGACCAATAGCACGCTGATCAACTCCAGTGAACTCCTGCGCGCCAAATCCGGTTACCTGGTCGACAAGTTCTTCATCACCCGGACCTACGGCTATTTCCTGTTGTGGTCCATCTGGATTTTTGCGATTTACCGGCAGTCGATCAAAGCCGATGCCAATCGTTCCATCCAGCAGATGCGAGTCGCGTCCCGCTGGAGCGCCCCAGGACTATTCCTGGCCGTCGCCGTGGGAACGCTGGCCGCGTACGACTGGCTCATGACTGTAGAGCCTAGCTGGTATTCGACGATCTTCGGGCTGTATTATCTGGCCGACGGCGCGGTGGCGTTTTTCGCCGTCATGATCCTCATCTGCCTGGGATTTCGCCAGGCCGGCGTACTGGACAAGCAGATCAACCTCGAGCATTATCACGATTTAGGGAAGTGGCTGTTCGCGATGACCTGTTTCTATACCTACATGGGGTTCTCGCAATTCCTGCTGATCTGGTACGCGAACCTGCCGGATGAAACCCAGTTCTACCGGCATCGCATGCCCGGCGCATGGCTGTACATCAGCCTGTCGCTGCCGTTCATCCGATTCTTCATTCCGTTCTTTACCTTGATCAGCCGCCCGGCCAAGCGCAATCTGACCATTCTTGGCGTCATGTCGGTGTGGAGCCTGGTGGTGGTCTACCTGGATTTCTACTGGGTGGTTATGCCGGTGTTCTATACCAACGGTCCGCAGATTCACTGGCTGGATTTCGCCACTCTGGGCGCGACTGTCAGCGTCACTGGCCTGGTCTTCTGGAGCCGGTTCCGCAAGCACGCAATGGTTCCGACAGGCGACCTGCGGTTGGAGCAGAGCCTGCACTTTGAGAATGCATAGATCATGACTACGAAATACGATCACGAAGTCGAACATCACGATCCCCGGGAAGGGTTCGACCATAGCGAGCCGGCTGCGCGCAAAATCACGCTGTTCGTGATCGTCAGCGTGATCACGCTGGTGGTGACCATCCTGGCTCTGCAGTCCTACTTCGAGAAGATCTGGAACGAGGCGGTCTACGAGAAGGTGCTTTCGGTGCCCGGCGAAGAAGTCGGCGACTTGCGCAGCGTGTCCAACTGGCGGCTGAATCATTACGAATATGCCGATCCGTCGAAGACTCGGGTGCGGATTCCGTTTGACCGGGCCAAGGAGTTGTTTTTGGCCGATCAGGCTGCCGGGAAGACGTTCTATCCAGGCAAACCCACCGAGCCCAAACCGGAAGAGCCGGCCACTCCGGCTGCGGCGCCCGGTGCCGCGCCTGGCGCCCCGGCGGGTGCTCCGGCTGGCACCCCTGCGAAAGCCGATGCAAAGCAGGAGACTAAGAAGTAGATGAGAGCAGTTCGCACATTGTCGATTTCCGTCGCGCTGTTGGCGCTGGGGTCGACGTGTGCGTTCGCGCAATATAAGCCCCGTCCGGAGAAAGAGATTTCCGCAGCCGATGCCGCCAATCGCTTGCCGGCCCAGCTCGTAGGCGTGGGAATCGAAGAACACCTGGGCCGTACCATCGACCTGGATCTGACCTTTAACGACGAGAACGGCCAGGTGGTCAAACTGCGGGATTTCTTCAATAAGGGCCGTCCAGTTCTGCTGGACCTGGTCTATTTCAACTGCCCCCAACTGTGCACGCTGATCCTCAATAGACAAGTAGAGATCATGCGCCAGATGCCGCAGACTCCCGGCAAGGAATACGAGATTCTCAGCATCAGCATCGACCCGCGCGAAACGCCGGAAATCGCCAGCAAGAAAAAAGCGTCGTACTTGGCGAGCTACGGCAAGCCGGCACCCGGTTGGCACTTTCTCACCGATCGCGACGATAACGCCAAGCGGCTGGCGGAGCTGATCGGCTACCACTATCGCTGGGACCCGCGCATCGAACAATACGCGCACCTGGCCGGGATCATGATCCTGACGCCGGAAGGCAAGATGGCGCGGTATCTGTACGGTATCAACTACCGGGCGCTCGACCTGCGCTTCGGACTGGCTGAGGCGGCGGAAAACCGGAGCACCTCCACTATCGACAAGGTTCTGCTGTTCTGCTATCACTACGATCCCGTGGAGAACAAGTACGTGCTGTTCGCCAACAACTTCATGAAGGCCGGCGGAGCGCTGACGGTCCTGATTCTGGGCTGGTTTTTGTTTCGCATGTTCCGCGCCGAACACCGCCGCAAGGAGCGTTTCGCATGACGATCAGTCGCATGAAGGCATGGAGCGGAGATTCGAGGAAGGGAAGTAATTAATGGACTGGCTGCGCGCATGGATGATGCCCCCGCAGGGCTCCGAATTCGCCAAAGAGATCGACTTCGTCTACATGGCGTTGTTCTGGCTGAGCGTCGTCCTGTTCTTGATGATTGCGGTTCCCTCGGTGTATTTTGCGTGGCGCTATCGCTATAAGGCCGGGCGGGTAACCCCGCATCAGACTCACAACACCACACTCGAAGTTCTGTGGAGCGTGGGCCCGCTGATCCTGTGCGTCGGGATCTTCTTCTGGGGACTCAAAGGCTGGATGGAATACGAGGTGGCTCCCGGCGAGTCCATGGAAATTTCGGTCACTGCCAAGCAGTGGCTGTGGCAATTTGAATATCCGGACGGGTCGCGCACCATCAACGATATTCACGTTCCCGTGAATAAGCCCGTGAAGTTCACCATGACCAGCGAGGACGTGCTGCACGATTTCTTCGTCCCCGACATGCGCGTGAAGCACGATATTATTCCCGGCCGCTATACCCAAATCTGGTTCACACCCACCGTGCTTGGCCCGCACAATTTCACCTGCGCTGAATACTGCGGCAAGGATCACTCCGGTATGCGGGGCACCTTGACCGTCGACAACGATGCCGACTTCGCCAAGTGGATGGAGACCGGCGGTACCGAGTGGGAGGATTACTTCAACGGGAAGGATCCCAAGAAAACGCCGGCGGATTGGGGCAAGATCACGTATGAGCGCGTCGGATGCAATTCCTGTCACACCGTCGACGGGAGCAAGAGCAAGGGCCCGAGCTGGAAGGGCGTTTATGGCTCGATGGTCGAGTTAAACAACGGCACGTCGGTCCTGGCCGATGAAGCTTACATCCGGGAATCGATGATGCAACCGCAGGCTAAAGTCGTCAAGGGGTTCGACCCGATTATGCCTACGTTCCAGGGTTTGTTGAAACCGAATCAGGCAAATGGGCTGGTCGCGTATATCCAGTCGTTGAAGTAGGAGAATGAGGTTAAGGCAATTATGGAACCGGTAGTCACAAGTAGCGCGCGGATCGGGGATCGCCCGCGCCCCAAAAAGAATTACCTGAACGAGACCAAGGGTTTCAAAAGTTGGGCGTTGACCGTCGACCATAAGCGCATCGGGATCATGTACTTGATCGGCACGCTGTTCGCGTTCCTGCTGGGCGGCATTTTTGCGCTGCTGGTCCGCCTCACGCTGCTGACGCCCGCTCACAAGCTGTTCGGCCTGCAGGTCACGGCGGAGACGTACAACCGCTTCTTCACGCTGCACGGCGCAATCATGGTGTTCCTGTTCATCATCCCCTCAATCCCCGGTTCTCTTACCAACTTCGTACTTCCTCTTATGCTCGGCGCCAAGGACGTGGCGTTTCCCCGGCTGAATCTGGCGAGCTTCTATCTCTGGATCGTCGGCGCGGTCATGGCGATTGCATCCATGATCATCGGCGCCGTCGACACCGGCTGGACCTTCTACACGCCTTATAGCACCACCACTTCCGGCACGGTCACGCTGATGACCGCGGCGGTTTTCGTCCTGGGATTTTCCTCGATTTTCACCGGACTTAACTTCATCGCTACGGTCCATAAGCTGCGCGCACCGGGCATGGGTTGGTTCGATATGCCGCTGTTCGTGTGGGGCATGTACTCCACCGCGGTCATCCAGGTTCTGGCGACCCCGGTATTGGGAATCACGCTGGTCCTGCTGATGCTCGAACGCGTCTTCCAGATCGGCATTTTCGATTCGCGCATCGGCGGCGATCCGGTGCTCTTCCAGCACTTCTTCTGGTTCTACTCGCACCCAGCGGTCTACATCATGATTCTGCCCGGCATGGCCATCATCAGCGAGCTGATCCCGACGTTCTCGCGCAAGACCATCTTCGGCTACCGCGCCATCGCGTACTCCAGCATCTCGCTCGCTCTGGTGAGCTTTATCGTGTGGGGCCATCATATGTTTGTCGCG
>Ga0207711_10006181_pt1 | contig 10120 bp, 9 predicted proteins | sample KBSS34metaG_FD_184401 | JGI IMG/M metagenome (GOLD analysis project Ga0207711, IMG submission 184401) | Switchgrass rhizosphere microbial communities from Kellogg Biological Station, Michigan, USA - KBS S3-4 metaG (SPAdes) (version 2) | ecosystem: Host-associated > Plants > Roots > Rhizosphere >... | reverse complement strand
CGAATTCATGGTGAGTTGCGACGGCGATCGCCCCGAGTGCGCCGCCAAGGGCGAGGCTTCCTGTATCGCCCATGAAAACCGCCGCTGGCGGGGCGTTGAACCAGAGGAACGCGAGACCGGCTCCGACGATCGCGAGGCACAGGACAGTGAGATCGCCGGCGCCCGGAACGTGCGGGATTCCGAGGTAGTTGGCGAAGCGCGCGTTGCCAACAAGATAGGTGATCAGCAGAAAGGCGATGCTCGCGATGATCACCGGCATGGTTGCGAGGCCGTCAAGGCCGTCGGTGAGGTTTACGGCATTGCCAAAGGCGACGATCACGAACGCGCCGAACAGGATGTAGAACCAGCCGAGGTCCGCGATAGTCTCCTTGACGAACGGCAGGTGCAGGCCCGTGCCGCCGGTGCGAACCATGAGCCAAGTCGCAACGCCGGCAATCAGGAATTCGAGCGCGAGACGGGTCTTGCCTGAGAGGCCGGCGTGGTGCGCTTTGCGGACCTTGTCATAGTCGTCGAGGAAGCCAATCAGCCCAAAGCCCGCGGTTACCAGGAGGCAAGCCCAGACGTACGGGTTCCGCAGGTCCATCCAGAGCAGGACCGAGATCGCGACGGAAGTCAGGATCAAAAGGCCCCCCATGGTCGGGGTGCCTCGCTTGGCAAGGTGGCTCTGGGGCCCGTCAGTCCGGATCGGCTGCCCTTTGCCCTGCTTGGCACGGAGCCAGCTGATAAGCCACGGCCCAAGCAGCAGACCGATGAGGAGCGCCGTCGCGCTCGCCGCGCCGGCGCGGAAGCTGAGGTAGCGGATAAGGTTGAGGACGCCGGGGAAGCCCAGTTGCTCGGCAATCAGGTAGAGCATGGCACTCCCCCTGCCACCCGCTCGACCAGCTTGGCCAGCCCCACCGAGTTGGACGCCTTAACGAGAACCGCGTCGCCCGGCCGCAGCAGATGCATCAATGTCACCGTCGCTGCCTCCACGTCAGGGACTTGGTTGATCGGTACCTGCTCGCCGAGCGCGTCGGCGAGCGGGCGCATCTCCTCGCCGATCAGGATCAGGCGATCGACCTGTGCCGAGAGGACGACGGGGGCAAGGCCCGCATGCAACGCGCTTCCCTGCTCGCCAAGCTCGCGCATCGGGCCGAGCACGGCGATGCGGCGCGCGACCTCGCGCTCCTGGCCGAGGCTCTTTAGCGTTGCCTCCATCGAAGCCGGATTGGCATTGTAGCTCTCGTCGATCAGCAGCACCTCGCCGCCTTCGATCTCAATGACGTGACGCTCGCCGCGGCCCTTGAGGCCACCAAGGTCGGCCAGCGCCAGACCGGCGAGGCCGACGTCGGCACCGATCGCCTCGACCGCGGCCAGGACGGCGAGGGCATTCGACACCCAATGCGCGCCGCGCTGCGAAATGGTGAAGGTAAGCTCGCTTTCGAGAAGTGCGGCGCTGATCAGGCTCCCGCCGCCCTCGGCGCTTACCGCGTGGACGGCATGGACGTCGGCATCGCCGCTCCCGAAGGTGATGATCCGGTCGGCGTGTCGGCGCGCGGCTTTCACCAGCCGGTCGCGGTGCGGCGTGTCGTTGGGAACGATCGCGACGCCATGGGCCTCGAGACCCTCGAAAATCTCCGCCTTGGCGTCAGCGATCGCCTCTTCCGAACCGAGATTTTCGATGTGCGCGGGCGCGATTGCCGTGATGAGGGCGACGTGGGGACGAACCTGCCGAGTGAGCGCGGCAATCTCGCCCTTATTGTTCATTCCCATTTCGAGGACGGCAAATTCAGCGTCGCGCGGCATGCGCGCGAGGCTCAACGGCACCCCGGTATGATTGTTGTAGCTTTTCACCGACCGATGGACCCTTCCCGACCGGTTGCGGTCGAGCGCCGCATAGAGTGCTTCCTTGGTGCTGGTCTTGCCGACTGAACCCGTCACCCCGAAGATCTTGGCGCGGCTGCGTTGGCGCGAAGCACGACCAAGCGCCTGCAACGCTGCGAACGTGTCGTCGACGAGCACGTGCGGCCCGCTGACCGGATAAGCAACGACGGCGCCCGCAGCCCCCGAGGCGAAGGCGCCGTCGACGAACCGGTGACCGTCGTAAATCGTACCTGGCATCGCAACGAACAGGTCGCCCGGAACGACTTCGCGACTGTCGAAGGTGACCCCGGTGACTTCAAATGGCTCGCTTGCCTTGCCGCCGGTCGCCTCGGCAATCTCAGTGGAGGTCCAAAGCGGGCTCATGACGCGCACTCCCGCGCAACCAGGGCATCGTCAAACGGAAGCACTTTGTCTCCAATGATCTGGCCGGTTTCATGGCCTTTGCCGGCAACGAGGACGATATCGCCGTCTGAAGCAATGCGGATCGCCTCGGCAATGGCTTCGCGACGGCCCGGCACCTCCCTTGCGCCGGGTGCGGCGGCCATGATCGCAGCGCGGATCAGCGCCGGATCCTCGCTGCGAGGATTATCGTCGGTGACGATCACCACATCGGACAGCGACACGGCCACCTTTCCCATCTCCGGCCTCTTGCCCTGGTCGCGGTCGCCGCCCGCGCCGAAGACGGTGATCAGCCGGCCCTCGACATGCGGCCGAAGTGCCGCGATCGCAGCTTCCAGAGCGTCCGGGGTGTGCGCATAGTCGATATAAACAGGAACTCCGCCGCGACTGATCACCGCGCGCTCCAGCCTGCCGCGCACAGGAGCAACCCGCTGCATCGCCGAGAATGTCGTCGCCCAATCACCACCGGTCGCAAGCACGAGCCCCGCTGCCGTCAGGACATTCGCAGCCTGGTAGGAGCCGATCAATGGCAGTGCGAGACGATGCGACTTTCCGCCATGTTCAAGCAGCAGCGACTGTCCGAGCGCGGTTGAGCTTTGCTCGACGAGGCGGATCGTCTCGCCCTCGCGGCCGACGGTCAGTAGCTCGTGTCCGCGGCGGCGGGCCCGCTCGATGACTTCGCCGGACTTGGGGTCGTCGGTCCAGATCACCGCCGGCTTTGCGGGCTCCAAAAGCTCATCGAACAGCCGCATCTTGGCCTCGAAATAGGCCTCCATCGTCTCGTGATAATCGAGATGGTCGCGGCTGAAGTTGGTGAACGCCGCCGCGGCCAGCGGCAAACCCTCGGCGCGATGTTGGTCAAGCCCATGGCTCGACGCCTCATAGGCGGCATGGCTGATGCCCATGCGCTGGAGGCCGGCCATGTTGTTGAGAAAAGTAACGATGTCGGGCGTCGTTAGGCCGGTCGAGACCTGGTCGTCCGAGGTGGTGACGCCAAGTGTCCCGATTGAAGCGGAACGGTGGCCCGACATGCGCCACATCTGCCGCGTCATCTCGACCGTCGAGGTCTTGCCGTTGGTGCCGGTTACCGCGACCACGGTCTCGGGGAACGGCGCATAATATCGGCCGGCAAGCTTTGCGAACAACCGGCGCGGATCGGGATCGCTGAGCACGGGCACAGTTGCAGCAGGCGCTTCGGGCCCCGCGACGACGGCGACGGCGCCGCGCTCGACGGCCTGGCCGATGAAATCCTCGCCGTTGAATACGGCTCCCTTGAAGGCGCCGAACACGGTTCCCGCCGCGACCTTGCGATGGTCGATCGCAAAGCCCGTCACTTCAGAATCCGAATCGACCTCGGCAATGTCGCGTAGCTTCACGCCCGGTCAGTCCTTTTTCGCATCCTGCTTTGCATCGTGAACGAAGGGCAGCACCTGACCCATGTCCGGTTCGAGGTTCATGTCCGGCCGGACGCCGAGCATCGGCGCAATCCGACTGATCGTGCCGCTCACGACCGGAGCCACATTCCAGCCCGCAGTCGTGAAGCCATAAGTATCCGGCGTCGCCTTGGGTTCATCGAGCATCGCGACGATCACATAACGCGGCTCGTCCATCGGGAATACACCCGCGAAGCTCGTGATGTTGATGGTCTGGCTGTAACGGCCATTGATGAGCTTTTGCGCAGTGCCGGTCTTGCCGCCGACCCGGTAGCCCGGAGCATCCGCCTTCTTGCCCGTGCCCTTCATAACGACGAGGCGCAGCAGCGCCCGCATGCGATAGCTCGTCTCTTCCGAGAACACACGCTTGCCGCGCGAAAGCGGGTGATTGCGATCGATCTTGATGAGAGTTGGCGAATGATAGACCCCGCCGTTGAACAAGGTTGCATAGCCCATCGCCAGCTGCAGCGGAGCAACCGCGATGCCCTGCCCGAAGCCGACGGTCATCGTTTCGAACGGACCCCAGCGCGAGCCGGGCGTCAGCGCACGGCCGCGCTCCTTAAGCTCGATCGGGACCGGACCGGTGAAGCCCATCTTTCCGAGCCACATCTTCTGTCGCTCCGTACCGAGCTGGTCGGCGATCTGGGCCGTGCCGATGTTGGAGCTTTCTTCCATGATCTCGGCGACCGTGCAGGTGCGACCGAACGGATGCGTGTCGTGAACGAGGTGGCCGTAGACCGGTAATACGTTCGGGCAATTATATTGCTGGCCAAAGCTCCTGATGACCCCGCTGTCCATCGCCATCGCGACCGTGAACGGCTTGAAGGTCGAACCGAGTTCGTACACTCCCTGCGTCGCGCGATTGAAGCGGGCATCCGGCGTTGCTGCGCCGGGAGCATTGGGGTTGACCTCGGGGAGCGAGGTCATCGCCAGCACCTCGCCGGTATGGACATCCATGACGACTGCGGCGGCGCCAATAGCCGAGAATTTCGTCATTGCCGTCATCAGCTCGTGCTCGAGAGCCTGCTGCACCCGGCTGTCGATCGAGAGCGTCAGCGGCTGACCGCGCGTGGCAGCGTCCGAAAGAAATTTATCGAAGGCGCGCTCCATTCCCGCGACACCGTGGCCGTCGATATCCGTGTACCCTAGCACATGGGCGGCGAGCGTTGTCTGGGGATAGAGGCGATCCGGTTCACGCTGGATCGCAAGTCCAGGTTCGCCAAGCGCATTCACTGCCTCGACCAGCCCCGGCGATGCGCGGCGGCGCAGATAGAAGAAGGGCTTACCAGAGCGCAGAAGGGCGAAATATTGTTCTTGGCTAAGCTCCGGCATCAGCTCGGCGAGCTTGCGGGCGAGCCCGGGCTTGTCGCCGATCACCCTGTTTGGATGGATTGCAATCGTCCAGGCATCGATCGTCCGGGCGAGCGGGTCCCCGTTGCGATCGACGATGTCGCCGCGCTCGGGAATGAGCGCGGTCAGGCCCTCTTTCCGGCCGGCATGGTCGCCAAAGGCTGCCAGATAAAGGATGCGCAACGCGATGATTGCGACGATGCCAGCGTAGACGAGCATGCCGAACATCAGCCGCTGGTACATGACCGCCAGCGTCTGGCGGCGCTGGCCGACCAATCGGAGCCGCTCGGGCCGTGGCGCGACGAGAGCGGGCGACGGTGCGTTCATCGGTCGGCGGTTGAACCCTTTGAGTTGCCGGAATGCTTCGCCTCGAGCGGTGCAAGCGGATCAGCCTTTGCAATCCGTACGGGCTTTGTCAGCGCCTTGGCCGTAACGACCGTCGCCTTATCCACCGATTTCTTTATCGCGGGCCTTGCAGCTCCCGAGGCCTGCCTGGGCAGCTCCTGGGCAGCCAGCTTCTTGCCGGATTGGGCGGCCGCGAGGCCCGGCTTCTCCACGGACTTGGATTGTGCCGGCTTAGCCGTTGTAGCCGGTTTGTCCGCGGATTTTGGGGTCGTCGGGGGCAATGCAACGATCTGCCGCGCCGGGACCTCGCGCGTTTCGGTTTTGAGGCTTGCTTCATGAAGCAAGCTGTTCGGGTTCGCTGCCGCCGAGGCACCGGAATCGTCGGTCTCCGGGGCTCCCATCGGCGACGTCTTCTGGGGTGCCGGCGCAGACGCAAGCACCACCGGCGCCTGGAAGTCGACCTTGTGATCGGGCTGCGCGAGCCGGGCGAGCTCGAAGCTGCCTTTCAGGAACTGGTCGGCAGCTGGTGCCGACAATGCGAATGCGCCGGCGTTCCACCGCTCGAGCTGCGACAGCCGGCCACGCGTGCCGATTTCCGTCTGCAAGACGCGCATGTCGCGCTGTGCGAGGACGATCCGGGTCTCCACGTCCTCGAGCGCGGCGCGCTCCGAGGCGACACGCAATGAGACCAAGTAGCAGCCGAGCGCCGCGCCGGCGCAACTGGCGACCATGAAGACGGAGCGGAAGCTGCGACTACTCATTGCAGGCGTTCCTTGCGGGCAGGTGCGGAGGTGCGGATGGCGGAACGGAGGCGTGCCGACCGGGCACGCGGATTGTCGGCCAGCTCGCGATCCGTCGGGGAAACCGGCTTGGCGACCTGCTCGAACGTCGGTGCGTTCGGATCGACAAGCGCAGGACGGTGCCGCGAACCGGCCGGCGTTCCCCCGCTGCGTTCACGGAGGAAGCGCTTCACGATACGATCTTCGAGGCTGTGGAAGGTGACGACCGCGAGGCGGCCGCCCGGCTTCAGTGATCGCTCCGCCGCCTCAAGGCCCTGCTCGAGTTCATCGAGCTCGGCGTTCAGGTGGATACGGATGGCCTGGAAGGTACGTGTAGCAGGGTCGCTCTTCTGGCCCGGCCGGAAGCCGGCGGCGCGCCGGACGATGGCCGCCAGCTCCGCGGTTCGTTCAACAGGACGCGCAGCAACAATCGCACGGGCAATCGCCCGGGCACGCGGCTCCTCCCCATAGTCGCGCAGGACCCGGGCGATGTCGGCCTCCTCGGCCGAGTTCAGATAATCCGCTGCAGTCAGTCCCGAACGGCTCATCCGCATGTCGAGCGGGCCGTCAGACTGGAACGAGAAACCGCGCTCGGCGCGGTCGAGCTGCATCGAGCTGACGCCGATATCGAGCGCGATGGCATCGACGAGGCCGATGCCGCGCTCGGCAAGAGCACGATCCATCTGGCTGAAGTTTTCCTGGATGAGTTCCAGGCGCGGGTCCGGGACGAGCGACCTTCCTGCCTCGATCGCGTCGGGGTCGCGATCAAAGCCGATCACGCGCCCCGCCCCCGCCGAGAGCATGGCGCGCGTATAGCCGCCAGCTCCGAACGTGCCGTCGACCACCGTCTCGCCTCCGTGAAGGGCGAGTGCAGCGACGACTTCGCTGACCAGCACCGGCACATGTGGGGCAATTCTTGCGCCGGTGCTGGTCATGCTGCGCCTCGCTCTTCGAGGCGGAAACGGGCGATGTCCTTGAGGTCCTCGGGGATGTGCGGGTCTTCGAGGAAAAGGGCGGGATTCCAGATCTGGAAGGTCTCACCCGTGCCGAGGAACAGGGCGAGATCGTCGATCTTGCCCTTACGGCGCATCATCGGAGGCATAAGGATGCGACCGGAGCTGTCGTAAGGAACTTCCTCCGTGGCGGCGAAGGCCATGAGATTGCGTTGCTGATATTCGAGCTGCGCGTCGGGGCTCGTCTCTTCCTTCTCGAGAAGGCGCTCGAGCTTGGCATGCTTCAGCGCGGCATAAGCGGGGTCATAGGCGCTGAGGCAGGGGAAGGCTTCGTGCTTGGCAAGGACGATGGTGCGGGCATCGCCCCGGCGTTCGATAACGCCGCGTAGGAATGCGGGAATGGAAACGCGGCCTTTTGCGTCGACCGCGTTCAGTGCGCTGCCCTGAAACAGATGCTCTAGCGCCACGCCCAAACCACTCCCCGTTCGCAGCGCGCAAGGCAGGGAATGCGAATGCGCGCCGTCGCGCGCGCCGCATCAGGTTCGAATCAAAGGGTTTGCCCCCGCGCTACAGTCCTTGTTGGTAACCCAACGGGGTGCGGGATACAATGGGTTTTGATGGGATTAAGCGGGATTTCGTGGGTAATGGCGGATTTCTGCGGCTTTTTCCAGGTACGCTTTCTTCCTGTTCTCTTCCTGTTCTGGCAGTCGAACCCTGTGGATAAGTCTGTGATCACCGAATCACTTCCCGTTGAGGCTTGCAAGCTCGCGATCGATACCGGCGAGATTATTGTGCGCTTCGCCGCCAAGCGCCTCGGCATTCAAAAGGTCGGCATCGGCAACGATGATCGCGCGACCTCTCCCGATGGCGCAGTCGGCGACCAGCCGGTCAGTGCTGATATTGCACTTGCCCTCCAGCCTGCCCGGCGAGACCGTGATCACGCTGTAGCCGCCGAGCCTGCGGACAGCCTTCCCCGGCATGTCGGGACCGTCGAGCCTCAGGCCCCAGTGCGCGAGCAGGCCGGTATCCATGAACATCGTCGCCGGCCGAAGCGGATCGCCGAGCGGATGCCTGCTCGGCCACTCCAGCATCGGGTCGGCAAGAAGGAGCAGGTGACCACCGCTCCGAACCCATGCGTCGAGCGCCACGAGGTTTTCCGCGGTCTGCACCGGCGGCTGTGCCATCAGGAGCAGTCGGGCCCTCGCGAGCTCGCTCGAGCTGGTCGTACTGATCGGCAGGACTTCGAATGAAGAACCCAGTGCCTTCATCGCCGGCGAACCGGCGCTTTCGAGGCCGAAGTCTTCGCCAAAGACCAACGGGAGGGTTGTCAGCAGGAGGAGCGGCGGATTTTTGCGGCGTTCTGCGCTGGGTCGGGAATGCTGCGGCGGCCGGAGCGCAAAGGCCGCGGCGGCCACGAGAACGATGACCAGTCCCATAAGCGCGCGGACGCGCGCCTTCGTCATTTGTTCTGGGCTACGTTGTTGCTGCTTTCGGACGCGCCGGGCGCAACGCCGAGCTCGGCGAGCGGTTCGCTCGGCTCATTCGCGCTTGCCTGCTCAGCCGCGTTATTGACCCCGTCGCGGCTCGAGCGGCTGATGATCGAGCCAAGAAGGACGAGCAGAAAGGCGAAGGCCAGGCCTGTCAGCCCGATGCGGATGCGCTGCGCGCTGCTGCCGGCCTGGTAGGGCATGTTCATCGACGAAGCTATGTCCCACTTCGACAATATGCAAGAACGCGCCCTTGACGGTTGTTGTTGGTATGGGGAATTGGCGCTCTTATGACTCGCACCCCCTTTCTCATCATCCTTGCTGCTGCCGCAGCGCTAGCCGGCTGCAACAACAGCGATCACACCATCGTCGCCGGCCCCGATGCCGGAGACAATGCAGCGAACGCCGCTGCGAACGGGCCGGTAGCCCTCCCGCCGTCGATCCAGGCCAGCAAGTCGTACCGCTGCCATGATAATCAGCTAGTCTATGTCGACTGGATGTCGGACGGCACCGCACGCGTGAAGAAGACGCGCGAAGAGATCGGCACGACCGTGGCGCTGGGCACTGACCTCAAGGGCGACCAGAAGGCGTCGACGATCACCTACAAGGGCCAGAGCTGCAAAGACTAAGCGGACAGCGGTGAACTCCCTCTAGCGAGCGCTCGTGAAGCCGCAGGGGACCCCGCAATGGACTTGAGCAGACGACAGTTCGCCGGGCGCGCGCTGGGATTCGCTGTCGCTGCGCATCTGCCCGGGACGGTCTTTGCCCAGGGCCGTCCAAATCTTTCGGAAGCCCTGGCAGCGATCCGCTCTTACGGCGAGAAGCATCGCAGTTACTTCAACCTGCCGGGAATGACGCTCGGGCTGATCACTCCGGACGGTCAGCAAAATGTTCTGAACTTCGGCTATGCCAATGCCGACGCCCGGACTCCAATCACGTCCGACACGATGTTCCAAATCGGCTCGATCACCAAGGCAATGACTGCCGCGGTGCTGCACCAGCTGGCGGCAGAGGGGCGGCTGAGGCTGACCGACCGCGTAAGCAGGATCATGCCCGGTCTGTCATTGCCGGCCGCAAATTCAATCGAGGTGCGGCATCTACTCGACCATGTGGCGGGGCTGCCGACCGACGCGCCGCTGTTTCCGGACGGAGGGCTTTGGACGGCATATGCGCCGGGCGCGCACTGGCATTACTCGAATACCGGCTACGAGATCCTCGGGAAACTCGCCGAGCATGTCGCGCAACAACCGCTCATGCAGCTATTCCGCGACCGATTGTTCGTGCCGCTTGGAATGACCCGCTCGCGCGGTGCAATCCTTGGCCGGGACCGCGCGCTTTATGCTCAAGGCTACGAGGCTGCGGACCCGATAGCGGTCTATGCGCGCGGTGCGCCCCTTCGGCCTGCCCCATGGGTCGACGTGACAGCCGGCATGGGCTGCGTTGGATCGACTGCCGAAGATATGCTGCCGTTCCTGCGTGCATTGGCCAATGCAGCGAAGGGCAATCCCGCA
>Ga0207711_10006179_pt1 | contig 10121 bp, 10 predicted proteins | sample KBSS34metaG_FD_184401 | JGI IMG/M metagenome (GOLD analysis project Ga0207711, IMG submission 184401) | Switchgrass rhizosphere microbial communities from Kellogg Biological Station, Michigan, USA - KBS S3-4 metaG (SPAdes) (version 2) | ecosystem: Host-associated > Plants > Roots > Rhizosphere... | reverse complement strand
ATTGCATGGTGAGCTTTTAAGTGATGATGAACAATGGATTTGCGGTACCAATTCACACCGGACGGGGGTACCAGCTTGGGATGGTACTTACTGGCCACTGCGATTAGTCCTTCCGGCGGACCCGCGCAACCAGATAGATCACAATCGTGACGTTACCGCCGTGCTGATGATGGTGAAGTACTCCGCCCATCGTTTCCGCAGCAGGAGACCAGTCCCCTCGGTCAACAAAAGGCCTGAATAAACGAATCTGCCGACGCTTGCGACCTCGAGTTGCTTCGGCGTGACGGAGAGCGCCCCGATGAGCAGGCGGTGAATAAGGCGGTTGTCGGGATCGACTCGAAGGACGTCGACCCAGTGAGAGACAACCTCACCGACATTGTGGTGGAGGAGTTTTAACGCACCAACCACCAGTAGCAGTACTCCCTTGAACAGAAGATCGCGATCGCTAGAAGCGTTGTCGAACTCTGGCGACTTGTCGACTCCTGTTCAAGACTTTGCTCGGAATGGCTGATGGAGGTTCCGGTCGGGGGAAGCAAGAGGGGATGCTTCGGCTGGGCTATTGACCCTACTGAGAGCGCGTGAGAGTGATGCCGGCCAGTTGTCCCAGGCCGCCGAGGGTGGTTTGGGCGGAATTGAAACCAAAACGGAAATCTTCCTCTGCATAATTTTCGTATTTGTCAGTGGGTTCATGATGGTTCGGGTTTGAACCCCTGATGATTCCAGTGATTCGTTCGTTCTCGCGCATACTGATGGAGGCGACCAGATCCTCAAACTGGATTGAATCGGTACCCGCCATGTTCCCGCCGATGGCTGCTGGATAATCCTGAGCGTACGACCGGCTCGCTGTCTGCAGCGCTGCTGCCAGTTTCGCGGACTCGGCTGCCATTTTGGACTCCTGCTGATAATCAATGTTGATGTCGGCATTGGAGCTCTGTTTCGGCCCCGGAGGCATTCCGTGGTCAAACATCATCATGTCGTGCTGGATAATACCGAGCCATTTCGGTTCGGCTGGCGTGCCTTGCAACGATGCTCTTTCGCGGGCGTAGGTTCCGCTGCCGTCCATGCCGAACTCTTCATTGTTCCAAAAAATGAATCTCACCGAGCGATTCGTCCGAACATCGGGCATGCCCAAAACGCGGGCCAGTTCCAGCACCACTGCACAGCCAGATGCGTCGTCGTCCGCGGCCTCGCCACCACCGCGGCCGTCCATGTGTGCCGAGACGATGTACATTTCTCCTGGGGTGGTGGCGCCGATCTTGGTAGCGTAGATATTCTCGAGGGGGCCGCTGCCGGACAGGAAGCGATGGCGCTCGACATTGGAGTATCCAAAGCTTCGGAGTTGTTTCTCAAGCCAGTCGATCGCATTGCGATTCCTCGCTGTTCCCTGCATGCGATCGCCGAATTGCGCGAGTCCCTTGATGTGACTCTTGTAGCGTCCGAGGTCCAGGCGGCCGACAACAGTGCGAATAGGGTTTGCGGTTTGGGCCGAGAGTGCCCCCGCGAGAACTAGCGCTCGAAGCCAGAAACGCATATTACCTGACCAGCGCCGGCAGCGTCGTAAAGGTGTGCGCGACTGGAGTGCGGATTCCCAAGGCGCCGATCTGGGCACCCGCGGGCGTGGCGAACTCAATTGTGCCGCGGATAGCGATGGTGCCTGGATACTTATCCGTTCCGAGTGCGAACGCCAAGTGTCCGTTTGCGGCGAGCGTTATCGTGTCGGTTGCGATTTGCGCACCCGTATCGTCGCGAACCACCACTGGGATGTTTACCGCTTGTGTAGAAACGCTATTGATCGCGACTCCCGTAGCGGTCCCACCCGTGTTGTCGAACGCCAAGATAAAGGCGTTGGCGGTGCGGCTTTCCAAGGGCACCACGGCCTCCTGGCCATTGGGGTTGTAGCGGAAAATCACAAATCCTCCTAGATTGCCGTTGGTGGTGAGCTGAGCCGAGCCAATTGTCGGCGCCGGATCCGACTGCGGCGCAGCGCTTTGCAAGATCAGCGTCGCTCCGGCAGCTACAGATTGATCGACGGTGGAAGACGTAGAGGTGGCGGCGCCTCCCGGTGGCCCAATCGGGATGGCCAGCGGGGTGCCGTTATCCGCGAAAAACTTCAGATGCGCTTGCGCCGCAACGGTTCCTGCGTTCACGATCACGAAGGTGGTCTGCCAGCCGTTACCGGTGGCGATGTGAGCGATCGAGCCTCCATTGGTTCCCACGTTCGCCAATGCCGGAATGGTGGTGAGTGTGGTGCTGTTATCCAAAGGGATGGTGCGTATGCCCAGCACGCTGATCTGTCCGCCGGGCGGTGTGTCGAATTCGATGGTACCGCGCTGGAACTTCGTCACCGGGTATTGAACGGACAACACGAAAGACGTATGGCCATTACCTGCCAGCGAAATCTTAGTTCCCGCGGGACTGATCACCGCGCCGGTTTGACCGCGAATTACGATTGGGATGACAGCGTTTTGGGCCGACACATTCTCGACAGCGATGCCCAACACCACGTTGCCGGTGTTGTCGAAAGGCAGCAGGTAGGAGCTTGCGTTGCGGTTCTCCATCGGCACCACGGCTTCCTGTGCTCCTGGGATCAAGTGGAAAATCGCGAATCCATCCACCGCCCCGGTGGCCGCCAGTTGTGCGGAGCCCACCAAGACGGGCGGCACCTGGGCGCCAGACGTGTTGACGATCAACGAAGCATTGGCAGGCAGCGTCCGATCGAACGTGGCGGCCAGCAGCGGTCCGGATAAAGCAGCGGCTGGCTGCGGAAACGTCAGGGGCAGAAGCAAGGGACCGTTACCGGTAGGGTCGGCCGCGTCGCCGAACAAGCTTAAGCGCGCTATCGCTGAGCTCACACCTTTATTAACCATGGTGAACGTCGTGGTCCATTTCTCCAGGGCGGCGAGGTGCGCCATTGAGCCGATTAGGTTCAGGCCGGAGATAGAAGTCCCCTCCTGCTCCGCTTCGTAGGGGACGCCACCGATGGTCATGGTGGCGGAGCGGTCTGCTCCCGGGTTCGCGGTCACCAGATAGGTGAGTGTGCCGCTGCCGGTGCCTGAGGTGGCATTGGTGACCCAACTTGCAGGGCCGGACAAGCTCCAAGGGCATCCAGCAGCCGTCGTAATGTTTACGGTCCCGGTTCCTCCCGCTGCCGGGAATGCCTCCCCGCCGCTATCCAACACGTAACCGCAGATCGCTCCTTGGCCCAAGGCGCCCGAGCCAGTGAAGGTGAACGGAAGTGTCTGCGACGTGTCAAAAGGCGCCGCGATGGAAAAGGTGAATGATCCCGTGGCGCCCGCGAACGCACCTGTCCCGCCGGTTATGGTCGCGGTCCCCGTAAGTGTGCCTGGGGCAGGGGTGGCGGCCGCCGCCGCCGCCATCGTTGAGCCATCCGGGAATAAGAACGCAAAAGCGAGGGAGGTGGTGCTACCTGTAGGAACTCCATTTATCGAAAGCCTCGCCGATCCAAGCGGGGTTAGCGTCCCTGTACCGTTAAGAAAAAACCCGAGCGGTGTGCCAATCCCAGTTCCGGTAAAGGAAAGCGTGAGCGCTGTGCTCTGAGCGTTGGCGGCGAGGCCGATGCTCAGTAATAGAGTAAGCGCGAAAATCGTAGACCGCTTGCTGTGCACAAATTCCTCCGTATAATGCAGAAGCACAATGGTCTTATCGGCTTACTCTAGCGATGGCTATACCCTTGTGTATTTGTTGAACCAGCCGATGGTGCGCTGCCAGGCCAGCTCGGCTGCGCCTTTGTTGTAGCGCTCCGGTGTCGCGTCGCAATTGAAGCCGTGAACGGCGCCGGGGTAGATATAGCCTTCGTGCGGAACGTTTGCCGACGTTAAGGCCATATCGTACGCGGGCCAAGTCGAGGCCAGGCGCGTATCGAGCTCGCCATGATGAACCAGAATCGCCGCCTTGATCTTAGAGATGTCTTCCTTCGCGGGAACGGCGCCATAGAACGGCACCGCGGCGGCGATATCGGCTCCTAGGCGGACGGCCAGGGTGTTGGAGATGCCGCCTCCGTAACAGAAGCCGGTGGCGCCGATTTTGCCGGAGCAGTCGGCGCGCGACTTTAGCCACATGGCGGAGGCCACGAAATCTTCGGCCATCCTTTTGCCATCTACTTTGCCGAACATCTGGCCGCCGCGGAGGTCGTCGCCGGGGAAGCCACCGAGAGAGGTGAGTCCATCCGGTGCGAACGCCATGAAGTTCGCGAGCGCAAGCCGTCGCGCGATGTCTTCGATATGCGGATTCAAGCCGCGATTTTCGTGGACCACGATGATGCCGGGCAATTTCGCGGGCGTTTCCGTTCGCGTGTCGGCACTGGCGGGGCGGACGAGATATCCTTTGATGCTGCCGTTACCTTGCGGCGACGGTATGGTTTCGTAGGAGGCCTTGATCCGGTCATCGGTCTTAGACACCTGCTGCCCTTGCGCGTAGTTGGGCATGAGCGCATCGATAATCACGGCGGTGGTGAGGCCGCCTATGGCGAAGCGCTTGACGCCGTCCATGAAGGCGCGGCGGCCGATCACGCCGTGAATAAACAAGTTGTAAAGCTCTACTGCGTCGCTGGGAAGTTTGGGTTTCGTTGGCTCCATTGGTTGACTCCCTTTTGGGAGAATATCACGTCCGGGAGCAACTTAAATGGCCCTATGATCTATACGCTCAGCACCGGGCAGGGCGCATTGCGAATGATGCCGTAGGCGTGCGTGCGTAAGCGTCCCAGCGTGCCTTGTAGCGCGCCACGGCCGATCAGCACCAAGTCCGCGCCATGCTGCAGCGCCTCTTCGCGAACCACGTCAGGCACGGTGCCCGCACCAACGCAAACGGGGACGCTGATGTCCGCGGCCTTCTCCAGGTCCCCAATGGTGCGCCGTGCATTCTCGCGCAGCGTTTCTTCGAACTCCTGGTCCATTTGGCGCTCCGGCCAGGCCTCCATGCTGGGTACGGCGTGCACTAGTCGCAAAGTCGCGCCCAGGTTCTTCGCTAGGCCTCCCGCCCAGCGCATCAGCTCTATGCTGGCGGGGGTTGCGTCCACTGCGCATAGAATCTTGCTTACGGCCAGATGCTGGCGGTCCGGCGCCTCGCCGGTGTGGGCCATGGTCCACACGGGAATATGGACGTCATGCAGCACCTTGGCGGTTACAGAACCTAACAGCAATTGCCGGAAGGGGCCATAGCCGTGCGTGGGCATCATGATCAAATCCACTTTGTTAGCTGCCACAAAATCGCTGATGGTCCGGGCCGGGTCGCCGAGGATCGCCATCCTATCTACTGTTAAACCCGCAAAGTCACTTACGAAAGACTGGTCCAGTTGCGACTTCACGCCGTCAAGAATCACTTGCGGATTGATCATGGGCGCTCCTGCCAAGCCACCAGCGTAATAGGGTTGCGAAACGGCGAGCAGGGTCACCTTAGCATCATGCCTGCGCGCCATTTCCGCGACAAACGATACGGCGCAGTTCGAGCGGTCAGAAAAATCCACGGGGAAAACGATATGTTTGATCTTGGACATGGCTACTTCACCTCTGAATTGCGATAGAAATTGTTGGGCCCGGGATTAGGGCTCTCCCACGCTTGATAAAGATAGGCCGTCGCCAGCGCCAGCCCGATTACGGCGGTAAGGACAGTCATCGCTTTACCCCAGCGGTCGATGGTGTTCATTTTTCGCGCCAACGAGGACTGCCGCGGAATTTCTTTCTCTTCCCCGGCGCCCAGGTGCACCACGTCGTTCTCAAAATGCGCGGTAAGGACCCATCGGTATACCGCGAGAACCAGGGTTGCGATTCCGAGCACCATCCAAAGTCCGACCACAAATGTGATGTTGATCATATTGGCCTCTTTCACTGGGCGTAAGGGCATTTGGGGTTCCAAAAGGAGGGCCTGCAACGTCAAATAGTTAGGTAGGCGGACTCGCGGCATTGGGGAATCTCACGCAACCCGCCGGGCTAACGTTGGGTCAAAACTAATCACGTGCTTTTCGGAGGCAATTTGGGAACGTAGCCTTTGAAAGTGCGGTGTTCCTTGAAGTACTGTCCGGCCTCCGTGTATTTTCCCGACGTCCAGGTGCCAACGTGGCAGTAGAGGCAGGTCTTCCCGGTTTGCTTGGTGAAGTCAGGGTTGGCAATGGTGGTTTGGGGCATGGCGAAACCCACCGCCAGAACCATCCCAGGGAGAATGCATTTGGAATGCTTCATGGGTCGACGCTTGTCAGAATGCGTTGCCGACGAAGGGTAACATGCGCCCCCAATAGAGGACCATGAGCCAGGAAAAAATGGAGACGGCCGAGATGACTTTCGCGCCAACGGGTGCTTCCTCGCCGGGGCCGAGCGCCTCCACTCTTTTCAGCATCCCGGTGGTATAAAACAGCAGAATATTGATTCCCGCGACCACCAGGAAGAGCATCTTGAAAAGGAACGCGACGTTTTTGATGTATTGATGCGGCGCGCCAATAAAGAACAGCACGCCGGTGATCGCGTTGATGAGGAACCCTGCCACGGCCCACGGCACCAGTTTGTGCACGGGAGCGCCCGGCATGCTTTTGCCGACACCTAGCATCCTGAGGTCAACCACTCCGATGCAGCCGAGCAGCATGGACAAGCCGATGAAGTGCAGCGTTTCGCAGGCGGGCCATCCCCACTTCCACCCACCTGCCATGAGATGAGACAGGTGAGTGGTCTCCAGCCATTTTGAAAAAATCAGAAACTCATTCCACATGTTGTCGGTTCCTTTACTTAATTCCGGTCTGTGGTCCCAGGTAGGCCATCAGGCGCCCTGCGGTTATTGAAAGCGTCCAAAACACCAGCGAAAGGATCGCCAGTAACTTCGCGTTGGCCGGTTCGTACTGTGCCTCACCAGCCAGAGACGGCTCAAGGACCGCGGCTGCCTGCGAACCGGTGCGCAAAGTTTGCCTCGAAGTCTGAATCAAGGGGCCAGCCGAAGACGGCGGACTTTTGCGCAGGCTTGCAGGATTCCTGAAAACCGTCTTCTCCATCTTCACCAGTACGATCATGGCGAGAACGATAAACAGCATCTTTACGCCAAACACCCAACTCGTCATTTTCGTGGTCGCGTCGGCGGCCAGTAGGACAATACCGGTGATCAGGTTTAGCCAAAACCCGATCCACATCACTTTGAAGAACTTCTCCATGGCGAGGACCGGGATCTGGCGCGCGATGCCTAGCAGCCGCAGATCTAATGCCCAGTTGAACCCCACGAGAATTCCCATGCCAGTGGTGTGCAGAGTTAGGATGAGCGGGTACGCCCAGATCGAACCCGAACCGCGAATCCAGGTGCAAAACTCAGTGTTCTCGAGCCAAGTCAGAAATTCCATAGACCATCCTCAAAGTGCCTCTAGATGCAATCTGGGTTCCGACGAGCGTCGCTACAACTTTTTGAAAGCAGAGGCACGGGAAGACGGATATTGGGGCTGGTTGGGCGAAGCTCCGCACATCGCGTGATGTTGCCTGTGTGGAAATGCGCAGATTTGGGGTTCTGAAACTACCGCAGGTTGTGTTTCGCCATCTTGTAGCGCATGCGGTCGCGGCTGATCCGCAGAATGCGTGCCGCCTCGGACTGATTCCCGCCGGCTTTTTCCAGCGCTTCTGCTAGGAGTTCCCTTTCGTGCGCCTCAAAGGAGGAAGCCGAATCAAGTGATTCGCCGGAAAGAGCCGATGCTTCCGCAGCCTTCAGGCCTTCCGAACGTCGAATGGAGGGAGGCAGATCCTCGATGTCGATCATGTCGCTCATAGTCATCATGCAGGCGTGTCCCAGGACATTTTCCAGCTCGCGGATATTGCCGGGCCAGGAATGCCGCGAGAGCTGTATTTGCGCCCGCCGGGTGATTCCGGTGATCTGCTTGTCGAATTGCGTCGAGAAGCGGTCCAGTAAGAACTTTTCGAGTAGCGGCAAATCCTCTTTGCGGTCAGCAAGCGCAGGAGTCTTCAGTTCTACCATCGCCAGGCGATAATATAAGTCCTCGCGAAACTGTTTCTGCTCGATCATTTCCTGGACATCGCGATTGGTGGCGGCAACCACCCGCACGTCGACTTTGCGCGGCGTTACGGAACCCACGCGCGTGATCTCTTGATTCTGTAAGACGCGTAACAGCTTGGCTTGCGTCGTGAGAGGCATGTCTCCGATCTCGTCCAGAAACAGCGTGCCTCCATGAGCGAACTCAACCAGGCCCATTTTGTCGGTATTGGCCCCTGTGAAGGCTCCTTTGACGTAGCCGAAGAGCTCGCTTTCAAACAGGGTCTCGACCACCGCCGAGCAGTTGCAAGTCACAAAACGTCCGGAACTGGCCGGACTCAGATTGTGCAGTGCTTTTGCTACCAGGTCTTTTCCCGTTCCCGTGGGCCCGGTAATGAGCGCCGAGCGGTAGTGTCTGGCGACGCGGCGGATGCGCGCAAACAGATCCCACATTAAAGCGCTGCGGCCGATCATGCCTTCAAAGCGGGACGTTTCGAGCAATTCCCGATCCAGATCCAACGCCCGCTGCCTCTGCCTCGCGTCCACTAGCAGTTTCTCCACCCGGGCGCGCAAAGCTGGAATCGAAACCGGCTTATTCAGATAGTCGCAAGCGCCTTTTTGAATCGCTTCGACTGCCGTCTCGGTGGTGTAGTGAGCCGTCATTAGGATGACGTCAATGGCAGGATCGAACTCGACGATTCGCTCCAGCATTTCGAGGCCGCTCATTTTCGGCATCACCAGGTCGAGCAACACGATCTGTGGGTGCTCACGATAAATCAATTCCAAACCCTCTTCGGGGTCGGTAGAAGTAAATATCGCTAGGCCGTCCTGTTGCAGCGCCTCGGCCAAAAGCTCAAGTCCCGCCGGGGTATCGTCGACCGCAACTAGTTTGACTGTCGGTACCATGAAATCCTCTTGAACCGTTCTGCCCGCTATAGGGCTGGCAATGAAAGTGCTCGACCATCTATTGTCCTATAGAGTGAATAGAGTAAAGAGAGGGGGTGAGCTGAATAGGTGCTCGAAGCCATTATTAAAGCGTCGCCGGTAGCGATCATTGCTCTGGACCTGGAAAATCGCGTCCTTATGTGGAGCGATAGCGCCGAACGGATCTTCGGATGGCGAAAGGAAGAGGTTGAGGGCAAGCCTCTTCCGACCATTCCTCCGGAGTCTCAGCCGGGCCAAGTGCGCGAGCATCACCGCTCGCCTGAGATAGAGCACGAGGGTGTCGACGCGGTGAGGATGCATAAGGACGGGTCTCGCGTACCAGTGCGAATTTGGGGCGCGCCGATGAGCGATGGAATCGGCTACCTGGCGGTCCTGGCTGATCTGAGCGACGCGAAGCGCGCCGAGCGGGAGCACGCCACAATGGCCGCACGTGAGCGGGAAGCGTCTGAAAGCATTGCTTCCGCCCAGCGAGTTTCCCTGCTTTTCGAGTCCGCACCGGATGCAACCTTCGAAGTCGACGAGGGGGGGCGCATTCTGCACGCCAACGCCGAGGCGGAGCAGATGTTCCAACGCTCCCGAGAAGAACTGCTCCATTTGACCATCGAGGCGCTGGTCCCGGAGCGTTTCCGCGGCGCGCATTTTGGGCATCGTGCCGGTTATGCGGCTCACCCGGTCAGGCGGCCGATGGGTGCTGGAATCGACTTATTCGCGCTCCGCAAGGATGGTACTGAATTTGCGGTGGACATTAAGCTGAGCCCGGTAGCGGGACATGTCATTTGCGTGGTCCGCGATGTGAGTGAGCGCCGTGAGGCCGAAGAGAAGATTAAGATGTTGAATCGCAGTCTCGAGCGCCGTTCGCAGGAATTGGCCGGTGCCAATACCGAGCTCTCTTTGCAAAATCGCGAAGTGGAAAGGGCCAACCGGCTTAAAAGCGAATTTCTGGCGAGCATGAGCCATGAGCTGCGCACGCCTCTCAATACCATACTGGGGTTCTCAGAATTGCTTTCCGAAGAGAACGCCGGCGCGCTCAACGACAAGCAGAAGCGCTTTGTCACCCACATTCAGCGTGATGCGCACCACCTGCTGGAATTGATCAATGACATTCTGGATCTGTCCAAGATTGAAGCGGGACGCCTGGAACTTCACCTGGAATCCTTTCCCATGGCTGTGCCGGCCGCTGAAGTGCTCACCAGTATACGGCCGCTAGC
>Ga0207711_10006164_pt1 | contig 10132 bp, 8 predicted proteins | sample KBSS34metaG_FD_184401 | JGI IMG/M metagenome (GOLD analysis project Ga0207711, IMG submission 184401) | Switchgrass rhizosphere microbial communities from Kellogg Biological Station, Michigan, USA - KBS S3-4 metaG (SPAdes) (version 2) | ecosystem: Host-associated > Plants > Roots > Rhizosphere >... | reverse complement strand
GTATGGATTCCTGGTTTGTCCACCGCGCCCGCTGGAACCCTGGCGAGAGCCGGATCGAAATGCATCTGGAGAGCCTGCGGGCGCAGCAGGTCGAGGTCGCCGGCCGGAGCTTCTGCTTTCAGGCCGGGGAGACCCTGCACACCGAGAATTCCTACAAGTTCACGCTCGACGGCGTCGCGAGCCTGGCGGAGGCGGCCGGCTGGCGGCTGGAGCGGCGGTGGAGCAGCGTCCACCCCGCCTTCGCCGTCGTTCTCTTGCAGGCTTAGAAGGCCTAGACGCCTTAGACGTTGTTGCCTTCGCGGCCGCGCGAGCGACCGCCGCCGCGGCTGGCTTCGCCGCCCTTGCGGCCCGCCGAGGCGGCGAGATCGCGGTCCTTGGCGAAGCTGCGCTTTTCACCAGGCACCGAGGCGCCGCCCTTGCGGGCGATTTCGCGACGGCGTTCCGGGTTCATGGCGGCGAAGCCTCTCCGCGCGCGGGGCTTGCCGGATTCGACGTTGGGCATGGTCAACTCTCCTAATTTACCGACGACATGGACGGATCGAGCGAAGCGCCGGCGTGCGGTCCGTTGTCGTCTGACGGCCGCGCTGCGCTGGGCGCGAAAGGGGGCTCATGTTCCGCGTTCGGACGAGAAGTAGGTCGGGGATGCTCGCCGGGTCGGACATGACGTCTCGCGGGGGTGTGGTGAGGCTAACCCTTGAAACGCAGCAGAGGTTGCGTAGGCGCCATACCCAATTCACCACCAAAAGCTTGGCCGGATTAGGACGGAAGGCGAATTGGCGTCCGTGAGGCGCCGGCGGGCCTGCAGCCAGCCTCCGAGCGGCCGTTTCAGAGCGGCAGTTGCACGCGTGCGGTGAGCCCGCCGCCGCTGCGGTTGGTCAGGCTTACGTCGCCGCCGTGGCCGCGGGCGATCGAGCGGACCACCGCCAGGCCCAGGCCGATGCCGCCGGTCTGGCGGCTGCGCGACGGCTCTCGACGATAGAAGGGCTCGAAGACGCGCTCAATGTCGGCCGGCGGGATGCCCGGGCCGTCGTCGGCGATCTCGACCACCGCATAGGCCTCGTCGTAGAAAACCCGCGCCCGCGCGCGGCCGCCGAACTTCACCGCGTTTTCCAAAAGGTTGGTGAACAGCCGGCGCAGCGCCATCGGGTCGCCCTCGATCACAACCTTGTCAGCCCGCTCGACGATGTCGGTGTCGGCGCCGGTCTCGGCCATTTCATCGCACAGGCTCTCGAGGAGCGAGGAAAGCTCCAGGCGGGTCCGTTCCGCCGGCCGGCTGGCGTCGCGAACGAAGGCCAGGGTCGCGGAGATCATCGCCTCCATCTGCTCGATGTCGGCGGCCATCTTGGCGCGCTGCTCATCCGGCACGCCCTCGATGCGAAACCGCAGCCGGGTGAGGGGGGTGCGCAGGTCATGGGCGACGGCGCCGACCATGGCGGTGCGGTCCTCGACATAGCGGCGCAGACGATCCTGCATGTCGTTGAAGGCGGCGGCGGCGACGGCGATCTCCGACGTGCCCTTGATGGTCAGCGGCGGCGCCTGGGGATCGCGGCCCAGCCGCTCGGCGGCCTTGGCCAGCACGCGGATGGGGGCGGACAGCCGGCGGGCGAGGAAATAGGCCATCGGCGCGACCGCCAGGGCCGACAGCGCGAACCAGACGAGGACCAGCTGCTCCCAGGCGTTCAGGCCGAACGCCGGCTGCGGCTGCACCACCCGCCAGGAGCCGTCCGGCTGGCGCACGCCGATCTGGAAGGGGGCGATGACGAACTGCTCCTCGGTGCCGCCCTCCTCGGCCATCCGGTTGCGCAGGGTGCGGAACACCCGGCGGTCGGCCAGCGGCCCCGGGTCGCCGGCGATAATCACGTGGCTGAGCGGCACCCCCAGCTCGCGCGAGATCCGCGTGCGGATCGTCGGCACCGTGCGGCTGTCGAGCGCCGGCCGCGGCGGCGCGGCCTGGGTCACCGCCTGCAGCGGCCGACGTTCGCCGAAGGCGTGGGTCTCGCCGCGCAGAATCTGCTCGACCTCCGTCAGCCGGTAGAAGTCCGGCATCGGCGGCGGCAGCTTGAAGATCATCACCATGCTGATCGCCTGGCAGGCGAGCACGGTGGCGGCGGCGAAGAGCAGGATGCGGCCGAACAGCGACGCCGTGGGGCGTCCGCTGGCCCAGGCTCTCACAGGCGCTTCACCTTGGCCGTGAACATGTAGCCTTCGTTGCGCACGGTGCGGATCAGGTCCTGGCCGCCGCCGTCGTCGAGCTTGCGGCGCAGCCGGCTGATCTGCACGTCGATGGCCCGGTCGAAGGCCTCGCTCTCGGGGCCGCGGGCCAGCTCCAGCAGCTGGTCGCGGGTCAGTACCCGCTGGGGATGTTCGACGAAGGCGCGCAGCAGGCCGAACTCGCCGGAGGACAGATGCACCACCACGCCCTGGGCCGAACGCAGCTCCCGCTTGACCAGGTCGAGCCGCCAGCCGGCGAACTCACAGCCGGCGACCGAACCGGGGTCGGGGAGACGCTGCTCCGTGCGCCGCAGGACCGCGCGGACCCGCGCCAGCAGCTCGCGCGGATTGCAGGGCTTGGGGACATAGTCGTCGGCGCCGACCTCCAGGCCGACGATCCGGTCGGTGTCCTCGCCCATGGCCGAGAGCATGATGATCGGCGGTCCGCCGTCGGTGTTCGCCAGCCGGCGGCAGATCGCCAGGCCGTCCTCGCCCGGCAGCATGACGTCGAGCACGATCAGGTCGACTGGCCCGCGGCCCAGCGCCTCGTCCATCTCGCGGCCGTCGGCGGCGGTTTCGACGTTGTAGCCGTGGCGTCCCAGGAAGTCGGAGACGACATCACGGATGCCCGGATCGTCGTCGACCATCAGGATGCGCGCGTTCGCGGCGCTCATTTCGGCTTGGATCTCCATGGCCGCCATCTAAGGGGGTCAGCGTATCACCCGGATTTCGTCGTTGAAATCAGGCGAGAACCTTGTCGGCGACGAAGGGATTGGACTGGCGCTCCTGGCCGAAGGTCGACATCGGCCCGTGACCCGGCACGAAGGCGACGTCGTCGCCCAGAGGCCAGAGCTTGCCGGTGATCGAGGCGATCAGCTGCGGGTGGCTGCCGCGCGGAAAATCGGTGCGGCCGATGGAGCCCTGGAACAGCACGTCGCCGACCTGGGCCAGGCCGGCGCCGCGATGGAAGAAGATCACGTGGCCGGGGGTGTGGCCGGGGCAGTGGTAGACCTCGAACTCGGTCTCGCCCAGGGTGACGCGGTCGCCGTCCTCCAGCCAGCGGTCGGGCTGGAAGCGCTTGGCGTCGGGCATGCCGTAGCTGCGGCCGGACTCCTCGATCTGCTCGATCCAGAAGGCGTCCTCGCGATGCGGCCCTTCGATGACGGCGCCGGTCGCCGCCTGCAGCGCCGCAGTCCCGCCGGCGTGGTCCAGGTGGCCGTGGGTGATCCAGATCTTCTCCAGCGTCAGCCCCTGCTGCGTCAGCGCCTCGAGCAGGCGCGGGACCTCGCCGCCGGGATCGATGATCGCCGCCTTCAGGGTCTTGGCGCACCAGACGATGGTGCAGTTCTGCTGCAGCGGGGTGACCGGCGCGATCATCGCGCGGATCGGCGGAGGAGGAGCGGAGGCGGCGTTCATGCTCTCCTATGATTGGGCGTCGGCGGGCGAAATGGAAGAGCAGGCGAACCCGCCGAGGCGATCTTGCCCGCGGGCAGGTCTCTCGGCCGCATTTGCGAGGCGCCACAAGCGCTTCGCGCGCCCGGCCGTTGCGGGCGGTTGCGACGCATGCCTATCCTCCGGGCTCGTTCGGGGATCGTTGCATGAAACTATTTTCAAAGAAGCCGATCGAGGTGCTGCTCGCGCAGGCCTCCGAGGAGGGCGCGCACACGCTGAAACGGGGCCTGGGGGCCTTCAGCCTGACCTCGCTCGGCGTCGGCTCGATCATCGGGGCAGGCATCTTCGTCCTGACCGGTCAGGCCGCCGAGGCCCACGCCGGGCCCGGCATCATGCTGTCGTTCGTGATCGCCGGCGTGGTCTGCGCCTTCGCGGCGCTCTGCTATGCGGAGCTGGCCGCGATGCTGCCGGTGGCCGGCTCGGCCTACACCTACGCCTACGCCACCATCGGCGAGTTCTTCGCCTGGGTGATCGCCTGGGACCTGATCGTCGAATACCTGTTCGCAGCCTCCACCGTGGCGGTGGGCTGGTCCGGCTATTTCGTCGGACTGCTGAAGGATTTGGGCCTAACCATCCCCGCCGCCTGGAGCCAGGCGCCGTTCACCGTCAACGCGGCCCACGAGCTGATCCACACCGGCGCGGTGCTGAACCTGCCCGCGGTGTTCATCATCGGCCTGACCACCACGGTGCTGATCATGGGGATCACGGAATCGGCGGCCTTCAACAACGTCGTCGTCGGCATCAAGGTCGCGGTGGTGCTGCTGGTGATCATCTTCGGCTTCATGTTCGTGAATCCGCACAACTGGACCCCGTTCATTCCCGACCGCGTCGTCGATCCGGTGACCGGCGCCGACAAGTACGGCTTCGCCGGCGTGTTCGCCGCCGCGGGGGTGATCTTCTTCGCCTATATCGGCTTCGAGACGGTCTCCACCGCCGGCCAGGAGGCGCGCGATCCGCAGCGCACCTTGCCGATCGGCATCCTCGGCTCGCTGATCATCTGTACGGTGCTCTACATCCTGATGAGCCTGGTGATCACCGGCCTGGCTCCCTACACGACGCTCAACGTGCCGGCTCCGGTCTATGTGGCCGTGGACCACGCCGGGAAGCAGCTGGCCTGGCTGAAGCCCGTGGTGGCGGTGGGCGCCACCATCGGCCTGGCCTCGACCATCCTGACGCTGCTCTATGGCCAGTCGCGAATCTTCTACGCGATGTCGCGCGACGGCCTGCTGCCGCCGCTGTTCTCCCGGGTGAACCCCCGGCGGCGCACGCCCTGGGCCGGAACCCTGATCACCGGCCTGTTCGCGGGCCTGATGGCCGGTCTGTTCCCCATCGGCCTGCTGGGCGAGCTGGTCTCGGTCGGCACGCTGCTGGCCTTCGCCATGATCTGCGCCGGGGTGATCTACCTGCGGCTCAAGCGCCCCGACCTGCCGCGGCGGTTCAAGACCCCGGTCTGGTGGCTCACCGCGCCGCTCGGGGTGATTTCCTGCCTCTACCTGATCTCCTCGCTACCGCCGGCGACCTTCGTGCGGCTGGTGGTGTGGATGGTGATCGGCCTGCTGGTCTATTTCGGCTACGCCTACTGGCACTCGCGCTACCACGAACGGCAGCTCGCCGCCGCCGAGTGACCGGCCGGCCGCGCGGCGGCGCGGAGGCGGGGTCCATTGCGCGCCGGCTCCAGGAAGGACGCCGGCGTCGACAAGGCCCCTGGGGAACGGCGGAATCGCCGCACTAGATGCGCGCCATGCTGCCAGTCCACGAGGTCATCCCCGAGTTGAAGCAGGCGCTGGTCCGCGGGACCGGCGCCGTGCTCGTCGCCCCGCCCGGCGCCGGCAAGACCACGGTGGCGCCGCTCGAACTGCTGGATGAGCCCTGGCTCGCCGGCGGCAAGATTATTGTCCTGGAGCCGCGCCGCCTGGCCGCCCGCGCCGCCGCCGAGCGGATGGCCAAGACGCTTGGCGAGACGGCCGGCGAGACCATCGGCTTCCGCGTGCGGATGCAATCCAAGGTCTCGGCTCGCACCCGCATCGAGGTCGTCACCGAGGGCGTCTTCACCCGGATGATCCTGGCCGATCCGGAGCTGGCCGGGGTCGGCTGCGTGATCTTCGACGAATTCCACGAACGCAGCCTGGACGCCGACCTGGGCCTCGCCCTGGCGCGCGACGCCCAGGCGGTGCTGCGCGAGGACCTGCGGCTGCTGGTGATGTCGGCGACCCTCGACGGGGCGGCGGTCGCGCGGCTGCTGGGCGAGGCCCCGGTGATCGAGAGCCAGGGCCGCGCCTATCCGGTGGACACCCGCTATCTGGGCCGCGACGACCGGCTGCGGCTCGAGGACCAGGTGGTCCGCGCGGTGGAGCGGGCGCTGGCCGAGGAGACCGGCAGCGTGCTGGTCTTTCTGCCGGGGCAGGGCGAGATCCGGCGCACCGCCGAGCGGCTCGCCGAGCGCGTCCGCCGCCCCGACGTCGACATCGACCCGCTCTATGGCGCCCTGACCCCGGCCGAACAGGACCGCGCCATCGGCCCCGCCCCGGCCGGCCGGCGCAAGGTGGTCCTGGCCACCTCGATCGCCGAGACCAGCCTGACGATCGAGGGCGTACGGGTGGTGGTCGATTGCGGCCAGGCGCGGGTTCCGCGCTTCGATCCCGCGAGCGGGCTGACGCGGCTGGCCACCGTGCGCGTCAGCCGGGCCGCCGCCGACCAGCGCCGCGGCCGCGCCGGTCGCACCGAACCTGGCGTCTGCTACCGCCTGTGGGACGAGGCCGAGACCCGAGCGTTGCCGGCCTTCGCCGACCCGGAGATGCTGGAGGCCGACCTCTCCGGCCTGGCCCTCGATCTCGCCCGCTGGGGTGCGCCAGATCCCGCCGGCCTGGCCTTCCTCGATCCGCCGCCGGCGACGGCCTTCAAGGAGGCGCGCGCCCTGCTGCGCCGACTGGAGGCGCTGGACGGCAAGGGGGTGCTGACCGCCCACGGCCGCGCGCTCGCCGACATGCCGCTCCCGCCGCGGCTGGCGCACATGGTGCTGAAGGCGGCGGCCTCCGGTCAGGCCGGCCGCGCCGCGCGCATTGCCGCCCTGGTCACCGAGCGGGGCTTGGGCGGCCGCGACGTCGACCTGCGTCATCGGCTCGACGGGCTGGAGCGGGACCGTAGCCCACGCGCTCGCGACGCCCGCGCGCTCGCCGACCGCTGGGCGGGGCTGAGCGGCCGGGCCGGGCGGGCGGAGCCGATCTCCGAGGGCCTGCTGCTGGCCTTCGCCTACCCGGAGCGGATCGCCCGGGCGCGGGGGCCGCTGGGCGAATTCCAGCTGGTCAGCGGCCGCGGCGCCTTTCTGGAAGCCACCGACGCCCTGGCCCGGGAGACCTGGCTGGCGGTCGCCGAGCTGGGCGGCGGCGACCGCCGCGATCGCATCCTGCTGGCCGCGCCTCTCGACGAGGCCGAGCTTGTCGCCGCCTTCGCCGATCAGCTGGAGACTGAGGACCGGCTGGAGGAGAGCGGCGGCGGACGCTTGCGGGTCAAGCGCATCACTCGCTTGGGCCGGCTGGCGGTGCGCGAGCAGGTCGACGACAATCCGGACCCGGCGCTGATCGCCGCCGCCCTGGCCGAGCGGGTGCGCCGCGACGGCGTCGGCGTCCTGCCCTGGGGCGAGGCGGCGCGGACCCTGCGCGAGCGGGCGGCCTTCCTGCGGCAATACGACGACAGCTGGCCGGACCTGTCGGACGCGGCGCTCGTGGCGCAGCTGGACGACTGGCTCACGCCGCTGCTGATGGGCGTGCGGTCGCTCGCCGCCCTGAAGCCGGAGGTGCTGGACGGCGCCTTGCGCACCCTGGTCCCCTGGGAGCGTCAGCGCGAGCTGGAGGCCGCCGCCCCGCCGCGCTGGACCGCGCCGACCGGCAACAGCTTCGCCATCGACTACGCCGCCGACGGCGGGCCGCGGGTGGAGGTGCGGGTGCAGGAGGTGTTCGGCCTGGCGACGCATCCGAGCATCGTCGCCGGCCGGGTTCCGCTGACGCTGGCCCTGCTGTCGCCGGCCCACCGCCCGATCCAGACCACCAAGGACCTGCCAGGCTTCTGGAGCGGCTCCTGGAAGGAGGTCCGCGCCGACATGCGCGGCCGCTACCCCCGGCACGTCTGGCCGGAAGACCCGGCCAACACCGCGCCGACGACGCGGGCGAAGCCGCGGGGGACGTGAGGGGAAGGTGCTCCACACCTTCTTGTACCTCCCCCAGCGAAGCTGGCGGGAGGGGGACCGCACCGGGCGGTGGAGGGGGCAGGCCGCGCTCGGGGCGGCTCCGCCCCGCTACTCAGCGAGGCCACCGAAACACCCTGCGGTGGCCCTCCCCCGCGCTCTACGGCGCGCGGTCCCCCTCCCGCCGCTTCGCGGGGGAGGTTTGAGCGTGTTGGGGGAGGCGCGTCATTGCATCCTACGCCCGGTCGTGCGGGTGGTGGCTGCGGAAGCCGATGGCCAGGCGGTTCCAGGCGTTGATGGTGGTGATCAGCAGCGTCAGCTCGACGATCTCCGCCGGCGAGAAGTGCTCCTTCAGGCCATCGTAGTCGGCGTCCGGCGCGCCGGTCTCGGCGATGCGGGTGAGGCTCTCGGTCCAGGCCAGGGCCGCGCGCTCCTGCGGCGTGTACATCCGCGACTCGCGCCAGGCGTCGAGCAGGAACAGCCGCTCGGGCCGCTCGCCCTCCTTCAGGGCGTCGCTGGTGTGCATGTGCAGGCAGTAGGCGCAGCCGTTGATCTGCGAGGCGCGGGTCTTCACCAGTTCGCGCAAGGCGTGGGGCAGGGCCCCTTTCTGGAAGCCTTCCTCCAGCGCCATCATCGGCTTCAGCGCCTCGGGCGCGACCTGCCAATAGTTGAGCCGCTCGGTCATCTTCGATCTCCCGTTCTCGATACGCCGCAAGAACGGATCGGCGGGGAATTTTGTGACACGGCCTCAAGACAAAAGCGTCATCCAGTCGCAGCGTAGATCATCACGCCCGTGGCCACCGACAGGTTCAGGCTGTCGGCGCGGCCGCGCATCGGGATCTTCACGGCGACGTCGCACAGGGCCGCCATTTCCGGGGGCAGGCCCTGCTGTTCGTTGCCCATCAGCACCATCGTCGGCTTGCGATAGTCCGCGGCGCGATGGTCGACGGCGGCCGAGAGCAGGGTGCCGACCACCGACCCTGGCCAGGTCCGCCGCCAGTCGGCGAATTCCGCCTCGCTGGCGCGGGTCAGGGGCACGGCGAAAATCGAGCCCATGGTCGCGCGCACCGCCTCCACCGAATAGGGATCGCAGCACTCGCCGACCAGGATCACCCCGCCGCAGCCGGCGGCGTCGGCGGTGCGCACGATGGTCCCCAGGTTGCCGGGGTCGCGCACCCGGTGCAGGGCGACGAAACAGGGGGCGGCCTTCGGGTCGATCTCGGCCAGGGGGCGGAAGGTCTGGGCGAAGACCCCCACCACCGCCTGCGGATTGTCGCGCCGGGAGACCTTGGCGAGGATGTCCTGGGTGACCTCGATCACCTCGCCGCGGGCGGCCAGGGTGGCGGCGATCGCCTGCTTGAGCAGCCGATGATCGGCGTCGCGGCCGTACAGCAGGATCCGCGGCGCGTGGCCCAGCTCGACCCCCTCGGTGACGTTCTTCAGCCCTTCGGCGACGAACAGTCCGGTCTCGTCGCGCTCCTTGCGCAGATGCAGGGCGCGAACGGCCTTGACGGTCGGGTTGCTCAGCGAGGTGACCGTCCGTTCGCTCATGCCGCCCACCGGGCGTAGTAGCTCATGCCGATCTGGCGGTCGCCGGCCTCTTCGGTCAGCGCCAGCTCGCCCCATTCGATGGTCCCGCCGCGCCCGGCCAGCTTCTCGGCCAGCAGGCCGGAGAGGGCGGCGCCGGAGATCCGCTCGGCGTAGGCGTTGAGCACCAGGAAGCTGGCGCGGTCGGCCAGCAGCTCGCCGCAGAGGCCGGCCAGCTCCGGGAGGTCCTCGAACAGCCGCCAGACCTCGCCGCCGGGGCCGCGGCCGTATTTCGGCGGATCGAGGATGATCCCGTCATAGCGCGAGCCGCGGCGCGCCTCGCGCTGCGCGTATTTGCGGGCGTCCTCGGTGATCCAGCGGATCGGCCGGTCGGAAAGGCTGGAAAGCTCGGCGTTTTCCCGCGCCCAGGCCACCGCCTTCTTCGAGGCGTCGACATGGGTCACCGCCGCCCCGGCCGCCGCCATCACCAGGCTGGCGACGCCGGTGTAGCCGAACAGGTTGAGCACCCTGGGCTGGCCCCCTTCGGCTTCAGCCGCGTGGCTGCGCACCCGCTGGTCCAGCCAGGCCCAGTTGGCGGCCTGCTCGGGGAAGAAGGCGAGGTGGCGGAAGGCGGTGAAACGGCCGTGAAACTTCGCCTCGCCCCAGCCCAGCGGCCAGGACTCCACCGGCGCGCCGCGGAATCGCCAGCGGCCGGCGTCCTCCTCGTCGGTGGGGTCGAACACCGCGTCGGCCTCTTCCCAC
>Ga0207711_10006159_pt1 | contig 10139 bp, 7 predicted proteins | sample KBSS34metaG_FD_184401 | JGI IMG/M metagenome (GOLD analysis project Ga0207711, IMG submission 184401) | Switchgrass rhizosphere microbial communities from Kellogg Biological Station, Michigan, USA - KBS S3-4 metaG (SPAdes) (version 2) | ecosystem: Host-associated > Plants > Roots > Rhizosphere >... | reverse complement strand
CGCGCGCCCGCTGCTGCTGGCCATCGCCGGGACGTTCGCCGGTCCCGACGACCTGTCGCGGCTGCCGCAGGTGATGGCGCCGATCGCCGACGCCGCCGTCCTGCGCCTGCCGGGCGTCGGCGCGCCGCCGCTCAGCGATCCGGCGCTCGAGGCCTTCCCGCGCGCCGTCGACGAGCTGATCGAGCAGCTGTTTGCGCACCGCCCGGTGGTCCTCGCCGGCGTCTCGATCGGCGCGGTCGCCGCGCTCGGCGTGCGGAGCCGAAGCGTGCGGCGGATGGTTGCGGTGGAGCCGCTGCTGGCCACAGGCGCCCTGTGGCCGCTGGCCGAGGCGCTCGGCCGCCATCTCGCCGGCCAGCCTGCCGACAGCCCGGCCCACGCGGCGTTCTGGCGGCTGTTCGGCGTGTCGCGCGAGGCGACCGCGGCGCGCGACTACCATCACCTGCTCGACGGCCTCGCCGTCCCGGTCGACGTGCTGCTCGGCGGCGAGCCGTTGCACCCGCAGCGTCCTGTCGAGCGCCTGCCGACCCTGGTGGACGCGCCGGAACGCGACCGGCTCGCCGCCCTGCCGCAGGTGCGGCTGCACCTGGCCGCCGAGGCCGGGCACAACGTCCAGGCCCAGGCGCCCAAGGCGCTGAAGGAGCTGCTGTTCGAGGCCTGCCGACGCGCCAGCGCCGATCCGGCCCACGACCTTGGCGGCCTCGACGAGGCCCTTACCGAGGCGGTCCCGCTGACCGCCGCTCGCCTGGCCCACTGGGGACCGGGCGGGCGCGACTTCGCCGCCGCCTACCTGGCCTGGAACCCGACCGCCGAGATCGAGGTGATCGGCGAGGACCCCGCCGCCGCGGGCGCCGCCGCGACGCAAGGGCTCGACGCCGTGGTGCTGGGCGCCCCGCCGCCGCCGGAGCTGCTGTCCCGGCTGGCCGCCGCCCTGCGTCCCGGCGGCGACCTCGTCGCGCGTTGGGCCCCGCAGGCGGCGTGCGAGGCCTTGGCCGGATGCGGCCTCACGCTCGGCGCGCCGGTCGACGCGGCCGGCACGGGCGTGCTTCGCGCCCGCAAACGCCCGCCGGGCGAGACCTTGCCGCCGCTGCGGGTCGAGATGGTGGCCTTCGCCAGCTATCTGATGGACGTGCGCACCCGGCTGCCGGCGCGCGGCCTGCGCTCGGATCCCGAGCTGGTCGTCGAATATCTCACCCCGCCCCACACGCCCGCCCCCCAGCCCTACGACGCGCCCAAGGTGCTGGTGCTGCAGCGGCCGGGTGCGACGAGCGCCGAGGATGGGCTGCGCCGGCTGGCCTTCGCCATCGCCCGCGGCTGGCTGCTGGTGCTGGAGTACGACGACCACCCGGCGCTGGTGGCCGAGGCGGTGCAACGGCCGATGGAAGCCGCCGACATGGACCGCTTCGGCCAGGTGCATGCGATCCAGACCACCACCGAGCCGCTCGCCGAAGTGTTCCGCCGCCAGCTTCCCGAGGTGAAGGTGTTCGCGAACACGGTGTTCGAGCTGGCGCCCTTCCCGCAGGCGCCGCCGCCGCGGCGGGTGTTCTACGGCGCCATCTCGCGCGGCGGCTTCGGGGTGGAGGTCGCCCGTTCGCTGGCTCCCGTGGTCGCCGAGTTCCCGGACCTGGAGTTCGTGGTGCTGGGCGACCGGGCGGTGTTCGACGCCCTGCCGACCGCCCGCAAGGCCTATGAGGACTATCTGCCCTACGAGGCCTATCTGGCCCGCATGGCCGGCTGCGCGGTGTCGCTCTCCCCGATCGAGGCGCTGCCGATGCGGGAGACCAAGAGCGACGCCAAGTTCCTCGACGCCGCCCGCGCCGGCGTCGTCACCCTCGCCTCGCCGCTGATCTACGACCGCACCATCCGGCACGGCGTCAACGGCCTTTTGGCCCGCAGCCTGGAGGACTGGCCGGCGCTGCTCCGCCAGGCCCTGGCCGACCCGGACCGTACCCGCGCCATCGGCCGCGCCGCCTGGGACTATGTCCGCGAGCAGCGGATGTTCGCCCGCCAGGTTCCCGAGCGCCGCGCCTGGTATCGCGACCTTTGGGCGCGCCGCGACGCGCTCAACGCCCAGGCCCTGGCGCGCGTCCCCGGCCTGGCGCAAGCCGTCGCCGCCGAAACCGCCCGGCTCGCCGACGCCCCTTCGTGACAGCTGCGTTGCGTTGGGGGTTGAACCCGATCCCCGACGAGGCTAGATAGCCGCCCTCGCCGTCAAGGCGACTGCGCGCCCGTAGCTCAGCTGGATAGAGCATCAGACTACGAATCTGAGGGTCGGACGTTCGAATCGTTCCGGGCGCGCCATTTTCTCCTGGAAAATCAAGGTCTCAGGCGGACGTGGCTCCTCCGCCCCGTCTTAGAAGTGTGATTAAGACGGGGTCGCCGGTCCTACGCCAGGGCCAGGGCTCCGTGCGCGTCTGTTCACAACATAAGAAGCTCGGATGGACCTCAACGGTTCAGGCGGCGACGGCGGCTGGTCGCTCGACGCCATCAAGCGCTACTTCACCCTCCAGCGTTACCTGCCCAAGAACGGCGGCCTCTTCGGAAGCGGCTGGGCCCATAGGAGGCCCCCCGAGCCCGGACGATATCGAACGCGCGAACCACGCGAGATGCCGCGCCCTCGGGCTTCCCGGAGGGCCCGCTTCGGCGGCTGAGGCAGGTGGTCACAGCCCGCCGGTCGCGCGAAGCGTGTCCCGGCAGGCCCGAGCGGATTGCGGCGCCGCGGGCCAGCGCCAGGTCAGTTGGGGATCTCGAACAGCGCCGCGGCCCCCATGCCCCCCGCAATGCACATGCTGACGACCGCGAACTTCGCGTGCCGGCGCCGCCCCTCGATCAGAGCGTGGCCAGTCAGCCGTGACCCGGTCATCCCAAATGGGTGGCCGACCGCGATTGCGCCGCCGTTGACGTTCAGCCGCTCCGAGGGAATTCCCAGGCGCTCAGCGCAGTACACGGCCTGCGACGCGAAGGCCTCGTTCAATTCCCACAAATCGATGTCGCCCACCGTCAGCCCGTGCCGGGCAAGCAGCTTCGGGATCGCGAACACCGGGCCGATCCCCATTTCGTCCGGCTCACAGCCGGCGACCGCAAAGCCGCGAAAGACGCCGAGCGGGGTCAGCCCGCGCCGCGCCGCCTCGGCGTCGGACATGACGACGCAGACGCTCGCGCCATCCGACAGCTGGCTCGCATTGCCCGCCGTGATCCACATCCCTTCGCCCCGCACCGGTTTGAGCGCGGCTAGACTCTCCAAGGTTGTGTCGGGACGGTTCCCCTCGTCTCGAGCCAGCGTGACGGTCTCGTCGCCGACAATCGCTCCGGCTGCATCGCGCACCTTCCGCACCGCCGTGATCGCGACGATCTCGTCGTCGAACCGGCCCTCAGCCTGTGCGGCGGCGGTTCTCTGCTGGCTAGTAAGCGCGAAGCGATCCTGCGCCTCGCGCGAGACCTGATAGCGGTCCGCGACGATGTCGGCGGTTTCGATCATCGAGAGGTAGAATCCCGGCCGGTGCGCTTCGAGCCACGCCGAACGGACCGGCGGCGGCCGGTTCCCCATGGTCAAGGACACCGACTCCGCGCCGCCGGCCACGTAGACGCCATCGTCGCCGCCGAGAACGCGCTGCGCCGCAAGCGCGATCGCCTGCAGCCCGGAGGCGCACTTTCGGTCCAGAGTGAAGCCCGGCACGCTCAGGGGCAACTCGGCCTCCAGTGCAGCCGCGCGCCCCAGGTTCCCCCCCGTCGCGCCCTCTTGCACCGCGGCGCCCATTATGACGTCGGAGATCTCGCCCGGCTCGAGACCCGCCCGCGTGACAGCCGCCTTGATCACATGCGCGCCCAGGCTGGCGGTATGGATGTCCCGCAGCGCGCCTTTGAAGGCGCGTCCGATCGGCGTACGCGCCGTGGCGACGATCACCGCCTCAACCATAGGTCTAACTCCTGTCCGAACGACGCGTCATCTCTTCCCAGAATCCGGCTGGCCCAGCGCGGGCCACGGTGCGCCCCAGCACATCCGCCCAATACCGATCGCCGCCGAATTCCGACCGCCAGGCGTACAAGCGGCGCGTGAGCAGCTGCAGCGGGTACTCTTCGGTGAAGCCTATGGCCCCGTGCACCTGATGTAGGATGCCCGACGCCAAACCGATCGCCATGTTGGTGCGCAGCTTGGCGGCGGCGACCTCGAAGCCGCCGTCGCCGACGTCGAGCGCCGCTGCGGCCGCCTGGCCGGCGGTGTTCACCGCGGCCGCTTCCACCGCGGCCACGGCGAGGTTCTGCTGCACCGCCTGGAACTGTGACAGCGCCCTCCCGAACTGCCGGCGCCCATTGACATGTTCGATCGCCATGGCCAGCGCCGCGTCGAGCGCGCCGGCGGCCTGCCCCACGCGCACGAAGGCTCCCGCAGTCCGAGGATCGTCGCCGACGAGCCCCTGCGCCGGCGCACGATCAAACCGCAAGGTGTCGCGCGGCTCTCCGGCCGTGTTCGCGGCCGGATCGGCCACCCCGTCCCTGCAGCTAAGCATCACGACCTGGCCGCCCACGGCGGCGATCACGCGGTCTAGCTCGCGCCCCCAGGGGACCCGCGGCAGCACGCCCGTGAAGCGACCGTCGGCCAGCTCGCCCTGCGCCGTGTCGGCCACACCCACGATATCCTGCCCCACGGCCAGTTCGGATGCGGCCAAGGCGGCGCTGGCGACAATGGCTTCGCCAAGGGGCAAGGCGAGGTGATGCTGGCCCGCGATGCGCAGCACGGCGAACAAGTCGCCCCAGTCGCCGCCGAAGCCGCCAGCCGCCTCCGGGACAAGCAGGCCGAGGAAGCCCGCCTCTGTGAGCCGCGACCAGCCGGCTTGAAAATCCGGCGCAGCGGCGAGATCCGCGAACAGAGTCTCCGCCGTATCGCAGAGGAGATTGCGCGTTTCGCTCATCTGAGCCCCAGCGCCCGAGCAATGATGCCTCTCAGGATTTCACGCGTTCCACCGCGCAAGGAAAACGAAGGGGCCATCTGCAGGAGATACTCCAGAGTGTCGGTCAGCGGCGAAGACGCAGCGAGGGTGTCGTCGTCCAGGAGCGACTGCACAACCAACGGCAGCGCCTGTTCGAAGCTGTTGCCGAGATCCTTCACGATGCTCGCCTCGACGACCGGATTCTCGCCCGACGCCAGCTTCGCGGCCGTGGACATGGACATCTGGCGCAGCGTCCAGAGCTCCGCGGCGAGACGGCCGAGCGCGCCGCGGATCGGTTCAGCCGGATCCTCGCCGGCGGCTTCCACCAGCCGGTTGAAGAGGGCATGGCTCGACAGGTAGCGCTCGGGACCGGACCGCTCCAGCGCGAGCTCGGCCGTCACCTGCTTCCACCCCTCCCCTTCCACCCCGACCAGGGCCTCGTCTGGCACGGCGACGTCATCGAGGAACACCTCGTTGAACTCATGTTCGCCGGCCATGTTGGTGATCGGGCGCACCGTGATTCCCGGGGACTTCATGTCGATCAGGAATTGGCTCAGTCCCTCCTGGCGCTCTGAGCCCTCTTGCGTGCGCACAAGCGCCAGCATGTACGCCGCGACATGGGCGTTGGTCGTCCAGACCTTTTGCCCCGAGATCCGCCAGCCGCCCCCCTGTGCGCGACGAGCTGCGCTCCGCACCGAGGCCAGATCAGAGCCGGAGCCCGGTTCGCTCAGGCCAATGCAGGCGGTAATTTCACCGCGCGCCGCGGCGGGCAGGAACGCCTCCTTCATCGCCGAGGAGCCGTAGCGGAGGATCAACGGTCCTGTCTGGCGATCGGCCACCCAGTGGCCGCCGACGGGCGCGCCTGCCGCCAGCAGCTCTTCCAGAACGATATAGCGCTCCAGCGCGGACCGCTCATGTCCACCGTACTGCTTCGGCCAGACCATGCCGATGAACCCCGCCGCACCGAGCGCGCGCGAGAAGGTTCGGTCGACAACATTCCAGCTGTTGGCCAGCTTCGCCGGCCCGATTTCCGGCATGTGCTCGCGCAGGAAAGCCCGCACTTCGGCGCGAAGCTCGCCTGCCCCCGCGGGCGGAGCGAACCGGTGATAGACGAACGTCTGCATGGCCGCGCACTATTGCGACATCCCAGGCGCCGCACGCCAGCCCTGAAACCGCGCCGAGGCTTTGAATCACATGTGTGATTCACGCACGGTCGCGGACGAGATCGCGCAACGGCGCGCGCCAGCCTGGGCCAAAAGGCGGCCGGCTCGAGCGCACGAGCGGCTCGGCGACTTCAAGCTCGGCCTTCTCCTCATGCCTTGCCCGCCAGGCCCGCCGCAGCGATGCCGGCGAGCGCGCAGATCTCGTCATTGTCGGAGGTGTCGCCCGTGACGCCAACGGCTCCGATCAGGCCGCCGGCTTGATCGGTGACGAGCACGCCGCCAGCAGCCGGGATCAGACCCTGCGGCGCGATCTCGGCCAGCGCTGCGATGAACGTCGGACGCTCGGCCGCCATCTCGCCAACCTTGCGGCTCGAGACACCCAGGCCGAGCGCTCCGCTGGCTTTTCCGATTGCGATCTGAGGCCGCAGATTCGATGCGCCGTCCTCGCGCGCCAAGACGATGAGGTGCCCGCCGGGATCGAGGACCGCGACCGTCAGGGGCTTGAGTCCAAGCTCCCTGCCCCGCTCGAGCGCGGCGCGACAGATGGTGTTCGCATTTACAAGGTTCATGCCAGGGGTCGGTGTCCTGCGTTTCGTGATGAGGTCAAACCGGCAGGCGCCGGTCCCCCCGTCGCCCAATCCAGCAGCTCGACGGTGTGCACGACCGGGACGCCGACGCGCGTCGCGATCTGCATGGCGCAGCCGATGTTGCCCGTCGCAATGACGTCGGCGTCCAACCGTTCGAGATGCGCCGCCTTGCGGTCGCCTAGTCGGCCCGCGATCTCCGGCTGAAGGATATTGTAGACTCCGGCCGATCCACAGCACAGGTGCGCCTCGCTCGGTGTGCGGACCTCGTACCCGGCCGCAGCCAGAAGTCTGGCGGGCGCCTCGCCGATCCCCTGTCCGTGTTGCAGCGAACAGGCCGGATGATAAGCGACGGTCACCCCCCGAGGCTCCGCGGCCGGCAGATCGCACGCCGTGAGGAACTCGGATATGTCCTTGGCCAAGGCGGAAACCCGCGCGGCCCGTTCAGCATAGGTCGGATCGCCGCGCAGGATGTACCCATAATCCTTGATCATCGAGCCGCAGCCCGAGGCCGTGACCAGGATGGCGGAAAGCCCGCCCCCGTCGATCAGCCGCGTCCAGGCGTCGACGTTACGGCGGGCCGATCGCTGGGCCTCGTGCTCCCGACCCATGTGATGCGTGAGCGCGCCGCAGCACCCCTCGTCAGGCGCTTGTACGACCTCATAGCCCATTCGGCCCAGGAGGCGCTTGGCGGCAGCCTGGAACTGCGGGCGCAGCGTCGGCTCGACGCAGCCGCGCAAGAGGGCCACGCGCTCCCCCCGCCCGCCAGCGATGTGATGGGCTTGGGCGCGCGGACGCGGCGCCAGCCGGGCCGGCGCAAGCGCCAGCATCGCGGCAAGCGGCCGCAGCCCTGGCGCACGGTCGAGCAAACCTCGCGCAGGCCGCGCCAGGCCGGCTACTCGCGCAGCCATGCGGAACCGCTCGCGATGCGGGAGAACGGCCGCCAGCAGCTTTCGGAAGACCTCATCGAGCCACGGTCGCCGGTAATGCGCAGCGATATAGACCCGCGCATGGTCGACCAGGCGCATGTAATCCACGCCGGACGGGCAGGTCGTCTTGCATGACAGGCACGAGAGGCACCTGTCGACGTGCTTCACCACCTCCGCCGTGGGCGTCCGTTCGCCCTCCAGCATCTCCTTCATGAGATAGATGCGTCCACGCGGAGAATCGAGCTCGTCGCCGAGCAGGACGTAGGTTGGGCACGTCGCCATGCAGAACCCGCAGTGCACACATTTGCGGATGATCGCCTCCGAGGCGGCCATCGCGGGGTCGGCCAGCTGAGTGGGCTTGAACTGCGTACGCACTTAAAAGCGGCCCGTTTCGAAGACGCCGGCCGGGTCGAAGGCGCGGCGCACCCGCGCCTCCAGCTCAGCCACGGCCAGCTCCGGTGGCTGATGGTATGGAACCTGCGCGCGCATCTCGGAGGGCGCGCGGAGCAGTTGGGCGTGTCCACCCGCGCTGCGGGCGACGGACCTCACCATCTCAGGGTCGGCGTCAACGGCCGCCCAGACCAGGCCGCCGGCCCAGTCGAGCAGCCACTGGGCCCCATAGCGCTCGAGAGCGCCGACGACAGACGCGCCGGCCCCGGGTCGAACATTGACACGCCACAGCGGCAGGTTCTGCGGCAATGGGGTCAAGGTGCGCAGCGCATGCCATATCGCCGTCGCGCTGTCGTCGGCGTCGTGCAGGCGTCCCCAGGGCGCAACACGGCTCGCCAGCAACTCGCATCGGGCCTTTACCGACCCAGCGAAGCCCTGGATCCGAAACGCGGTGACCGAAACCTCGCCGGGCAAGTGGCCAGCCGCGGCGACTTCCGCCGCCGATCCCATCGCCGCGGCCATAGCCTCGACGGCGGCCTGCGCGCTCAGGCCGTGAAGCACGCGGGTCGCGCTGACGCGGGGGGCGGGCAGCACCTTCAACGTCAACTCGGTGATCGCGGCGAGCCGTCCCCAGCTGCCCGCGAGCAGTTTGGGAAGATCATAGCCGGTGACGTTCTTCACGACCTTGGCGCCGCTGACGAACAGCTCGCCGCGGCCGGAGACGGCGCGTAGACCGAGCAGGTGATCGCGCGGGCCGCCATAGGCTAAGCGCTGTGATCCGCCGACGGCGGCGGCCACGATGCCGCCGATCGTGGCCGCCCCCGGCGGCCGGCCGTAGATCGGGCCATGATCGAATGGCTCGAACGCCAGCATTTGTCCCTTCGCCGCAACCAGCGCCTGGACCTCAGCCAGCGCCGTGGCGGCGCGTACGGTCAGGACCAGCTCGGGCGGATCGTAGTCGACCACCCCGGTGAACGCGCGCATGTCCAAGCTGCGGACGCCCGCCTCAGGGCGGCCCACATCCCGCTTGCTGGCGCCCCCCCGGATCGCCAGGCGCGCGCCGTCCCCAGCCGCCTCGGCGATCGCCTCGGAGAGCTCGGCTTCGGTCGCGGGTCGCAGCGGTGCGTCGGTCGACATCAGAACCGTGGAAGCTCAGGGAAGGCGGTCTTGCCGCCGTGCACATGCATGCGACCAAGCTCGGCGCAGCGATGCAGCGTGGGAAAGACCTTCCCTGGATTGAGCAGGAGGTGCGGATCGAACGCGCACTTGACGCGCTGCTGGTGCGCAAGATCGATCTCGGAAAACATCACCGGCATCAGATCGCGCTTTTCGACGCCGACGCCGTGCTCGCCTGTCAGCACCCCGCCCACCTCGACGCACAGCCGCAGGATATCCGCGCCAAACGCTTCGGCCCGTTCGAGCTCGCCGGGCCTGTTGGCGTCGTAGAGGATCAGGGGGTGAAGGTTCCCGTCGCCGGCATGGAACACATTGGCCACCGCCAGGCCATAGGCGTCGGACAGCGTTCGCATCCGCTCGAGCACCTCCGGCAACCGGCGGCGCGGGATCGTGCCGTCCATGCAATAGTAGTCGGGCGCAAGGCGTCCGACGGCAGGAAAGGCGGCCTTGCGCCCAGCCCAGAAAGCCAGCCTCTCGGCTTCATCGCGAGATATGCGCATGGACACCGCACCGTTGGCCGCCGCGATGGGTTGGATCTCACCGAGCAGCTCCGCGCACTCGGCTTCCACGCCGTCCAATTCAATGATCAATAGAGCTTCCACGTCGAGCGGATAGCCGGCGTGCACGAACGCCTCCGCGGCGTGGATCGCCGCCCGGTCCATCATCTCCATGCCTGCCGGGATGACGCCGGCGGCGATCACATCGGCGACGCACTGGCCGGCGCCCTCGACAGTGGGAAAACCAAGCAGCAGAGCGCGGGCCGCCTCAGGACGAGGCAGAATGCGAACCGTCACCTCCGTGACCACGCCGAGCAGACCTTCAGATCCGACCACGACGCCTAGCAGGTCCAGCCCGGCCGGATCGAGCTGGCGGCCGCCGACGCGGACGATCTCGCCGCTGATCAGCACAATCTCGGCGCCGAGCACATTGTTGGTGGTGAGCCCGTACTTCAGACAATGCACGCCGCCCGAG
>Ga0207711_10006158_pt1 | contig 10141 bp, 6 predicted proteins | sample KBSS34metaG_FD_184401 | JGI IMG/M metagenome (GOLD analysis project Ga0207711, IMG submission 184401) | Switchgrass rhizosphere microbial communities from Kellogg Biological Station, Michigan, USA - KBS S3-4 metaG (SPAdes) (version 2) | ecosystem: Host-associated > Plants > Roots > Rhizosphere >... | reverse complement strand
CCAGCCGCCGTGCAGGCGCCGTCGGCCAAGGCTTGCAAGGAGAGGGCGCGCCATCGCTCGGTCCCCGCAGGCGGGAAGAGCGCGGGGGCGCCCGAGAGCGCGTCCAGCCGCTCCGCGATCAGTCCGGACTCCCAAACGATCTCACCGTCGTCGAGAACCAGCGTAGGGACCTTGGCCAGGGGGTTGAGGTTGCGCAGCCGCGGATCCGTCCAGGGATCAACCTCGACCAGCTGAATTGCGTCAGCGACGCCGAGCTCGTGGGCGGCAACCCGCACCTTTCGCGCAAATGGAGATGTTGGCGCGTACCAAAGCTCCATCAGACATCCTCGCTGCAGCTTGTCATCGCTTAGATGGTCTGAGCTAGAGTGACCCGCAATAGAGCGGCCGAACGTCCGGACTCTGGAGCGACCTCAGAGTCTGCTCCTGGCGCGCACCTGACGCTCACCGCCGGCGTCGTCGACGATCCGAACCATCGTTCCCAAGCCGAAAGACCACCCCCGCCACCTCAAAAAATCGCTCCACCCCTGTCGGCCCCCACCGCTCCCAGTCGTCTTCCACACGCCCGCCCTCTAGGCTGGCGCTCACAACAATGGAGACCTCGATGTCAAAGGTGCGCGTAGGCGGGTTCTCGATCTCGCTCGATGGTTTCGGCGCAGGGCCCGAGCAGAGCCTCGAGGATCCGCTCGGCCGGCGCGGGGAAGAGTTGCACCAATGGATGTTCGGCACCCGCTTCTTCCACGCCATGACCGGCCAGGAGGGGGGCTCCGAGGGGATCGACCAGGCCTATGCGCAGCGGGCGATGGACGGGTTCGGCGCCTTTATCCTCGGCCGCAACATGTTCGGCCCCGTGCGCGGTCCCTGGCCGGACGACAGCTGGACAGGCTGGTGGGGCGCCAATCCGCCCTATCATGCGCCGACCTATGTGCTGACCCACCATCCGCGCGCGCCGATCGAGATGGAGGGCGGGACCACCTTCATCTTCGTCACCGAGGGGATCGAGGCGGCGCTGGATCAGGCCCGGGCGGCGGCCGGCGACCTGGACGTCAAGATCGGCGGTGGGGTTTCGACCGTGCGCCAGTACCTGCGCGCCGGCCTTGTCGATGAGCTGCACTTCGCCGTCTCGCCGGTGGTGCTGGGCCAGGGCGAGGCGATGTTCGAAGGCCTCGACCTTGCCGCCCTGGGCTTCCGCGTGACCGAGCACCAGCCCAGCGATCACGCCACCCACGTCGTGCTCGCGCGATAGGGGGCGGGCGGTCCGCCTCCTGCCGCTTTGCCGGGGAGGTGCAGGGCGCGCTTGACGATCTCGCCAAATCGTTCGCGTTTCGTTCGCCGATGACCGGTCCGTCCACCCTCGCTGCTTCTCCCGCCGACCCGGCGGCCGCGGGGGCGCAGGACGGCCGGGCCCTGCTGGCGCGGCAGCTGGCGATGCTGGGCGAACTGGCCGAGATCGGGATGGATCTCGCCCGCGCCCTCGCGCGGCAGGCGACCAAGCCCGCGCCGCCGGAGACCGCCCCGGAGACCGCTTCGGAGACCGCTTCGGCGGCTGCCGCCGAGGACGCCCTCCCGGTTCAGGTGGCGACGGGCGACGTCTCGCTGGCCTACGCCCGCCTCGCCCGCGCCGTGCGCCTGACGCTGGCGCAACAGGCGCGGACGCTGCAGGACTTGCGGGCCCTGGACGAGGTGGCCGCGCGCCAGCTCAACGGCGGCCGCGGCAACGCTGCGCGCGACCGCAAGGCGCGCATCCGCCGCATCCTCGATCGGGTGATCGACGCCGAGGTCGCCGACGGCGCCGAGGGCGACCGGCTGGCCGAGGAGGCCCGCGAGCGCCTGGAGCACGACGACATCTACGGCGACGTCCTGGCCAGGCCCGTGGGCGAGATCGTGGCGATGATCTGCCGCGACCTTGGCCTCGCGCCGGCCTGGACCGATCTCGCTAAGGAGGCCTGGGCGCAGGACGAGATCGCCGGCGGCGAGGCGGGGTCGCCGTACAACCGGCCGCCCTGGCCGTGGCTGGACGCGCCGGCCCCGGACGCCCCCCGGACAGGTCCGCCCCGCACAGGTCCGCCCTCGTTCGGGCCGCAAGCCGCCTCGCCATGAGGCGGCCCGCCCCGCCGAGCGCGGCGCTAAGCGCCGCGCGCGCCGTTCGCGGCGCTGAGGATCGCCCGCACCGAGGCGGTGGCGACGTCGGCGTCGACGCCGACGCCGAAGACCACGCCGCCGTCGCGGGTCCGGCACTGGACATAGGCCGCGGCCTGGGCGTCGCCGCCGGCGCCGATGGCGTGCTCCTGGTAATCGACCACGTCGAGGGCCAGGCCGCAGTCGGCCTCCAGCGCCGCCAGGCAGCTGGAGATCAGGCCGTTGCCGCGGCCCTGGATGGTCGCCGGCTTGCCGTCGACCTTCAGCTCGCCGACGAACACCCGCTGCTGGTCGGCGCGCGAGGCGCCGGTCTCCTCGAAACCGACCAGCTCGAAGGGCTGGCCGGGCGTCAGGTGGTAGGCGCGCTCGAAGGCCTCCCAGATATCGGCGGTGGTCAGCTCGCGGCTGGTCTCGTCGGCCAGCTGCTGGACCACGCGGCTGAAGTTGGCCTGCATCGGCTTGGGCAGTTTCAGGCCCTTGTCCTGCTGCAGCACCCAGGCGACCCCGCCCTTGCCGGACTGCGAGTTGACCCGGATCACCGCCTCGTAGGAGCCGCCCAGGTCGGCCGGATCGATCGGCAGGTAGGGCACGTCCCACAGCTGGTCGTTGCGCTTGGCCTGGGCCTCGAAACCCTTCTTGATGGCGTCCTGGTGGCTGCCGGAGAAGGCGGTGAACACCAGCTCGCCGGCGTAGGGGTGGCGCGGGTGCACCGGCAGCTGGTTGCAGTATTCCACCGTCTTGACCACCGTCTCCATGTCGGAGAAGTCCAGGCCGGGCGAGACGCCTTGGGTGTAGAGATTGAGCGCCAGGGTCACCAGGTCGACGTTGCCGGTGCGCTCGCCGTTGCCGAACAGGCAGCCCTCGACGCGGTCGGCGCCGGCCATCACCGCCAGCTCGGCGGCGGCCACCCCGGTGCCGCGGTCGTTGTGCGGGTGGACGGAGATGACGACGCTGTCGCGCCGCGAGAGGTGTCGGTGCATCCACTCGATCTGGTCGGCGTAGATGTTGGCGCTGGCGGCCTCGACGGTGGCCGGCAGGTTGAGGATCACCGGCTTTTCCGGGGTCGGCTCCAGCACGTCGAGCACCGCCTCGCAGACCTCCAGGCTGAAGTCGAGCTCGGCGGTGGAGAAGGTCTCGGGGCTGTATTCGAAGCGCCAGTCGGTGCCCGGCCGGCGCTCGGCCTGTTCGCGCAGGATGCTGACGCCCTCGATCGCCAGCGCCTTCACCCCGGCGCGGTCGAGGTTGAAGACGATGTTGCGCCAGGCCGGCGAGACGGCGTTGTAGAGGTGGACGACGGCGGCGCGCGCGCCCTCCAGGCTCGCGAAGCTCTTCTCGATCAGGTCGCGCCGCGACTGGGTCAGCACCTGGATCATCACGTCGTCGGGCACCCGGCCCTGGCGGATCAGGCCCTGGATGAAGTCGAACTCGGTGGCGCCGGCGGAGGGGAAGCCGACCTCGATCTCCTTGACGCCGACCTTCAGCAACAGGTCGAAGAAGCGCTGTTTCTTCTCGGCGTTCATCGGGTCGGCGAGCGCCTGGTTGCCGTCGCGCAGGTCGGTGGAGAGCCACCGCGGCGCCTTGGTGATGGTCTTCGACGGCCATTGGCGGTCGGGCAGGTCGACTTGAGGGAAGGGGCGGTACTTGACCGAAGGATCGCGCAGCATCGGGTGCAGCTCTCGCTGGAAGGCGGAATAGAGACGTCTGGTCGGCCTGTCGCGTCGCCGCCGGGGCAGCCCTCTAGATCCGGCGGCCGCCGGTAAGTCGCGCAGGCGCGCGGAGCTGGGCTGCGAAGATGCAGGGCATGGGCCGCTTTTAGCTGCGGTTGGCGGCCAAGGCTAGATATGAACAACGCGCCCCGGCCTGGGCCGGGGCGCGTCTCTCTCCGCGGTCGTGTCGTTTCGCCTCAGGCGGCGTTCTGCAGGCGCTGCTCCTGCTTCAGGATGCGGCTGTGGCGGCCGTCGAGGCTCACCGGCACGTCGCCGGCGATGGTCACGCGGCGCATCACCCGCCGCTGGTCGCCGTAGTCGTCCACCGCATAGTGCTGGGTGGCGCGGTTGTCCCAGATCGCCACGTCGCCGGCCTTCCAGCGCCAGCGCAGGATGTTCTCCTGGCGCAGGATGTGGTCCTGCAGGATGTCGAACAGCCGCCGGGAGTCCGTCGTCGAAAGGCCGACGAAGTTGCGGACGAAGTGGCCCAGCACCAGGGTCCGCTCACCGGTCCCCGGGTGGATGCGCACCACCGGATGCTCGGTCTCGTAAAGGGTCGAGGTGAAGACCTTGCGGTAGTTCTCGGCGTGCGACTTGAACTTGTCGCTGCGCACGTTCGCATAGTCGTACTCGTTGGAGTGAACGGCCCAGAGGTTGTCGGCCAGGATCTTCAGCGGCTCGGGCAGGTGCTCGTACGCCGCGGTGGTGTTGGCCCAGGCGGTGTCGCCGCCGTTTTCCGGCGAGACCACCGCGCGCAGGATCGAGGCGGCCGGGTAGGCGTCCACGAAGGTCACGTCGGTGTGCCAGGAGGCGGCGCGTCCGCCGACTTCGCTGTCCAGTTCGAGCAGGTAGCTGCTGCCGTCGCGGACCGGCACGGTCGGATGCGCCACCGGTTGGCCGAGGCGGTTGGCGAAGGCCTCCTGGGCGGCGTCGTCCAAATGGTGCTGCTCGCGGAAGAACAGCACCTTGTGGCGGTAGAGGGCCTGCCTGATCGCCTCGACCTGGCCGTCGGACAGCTCCGGCCCGAGGGCGAAGCCGCGGACTTCGGCGCCCAGGCGGCCGCCGATCTGGGCGATGTCGAGGGTGGTGGTGTCGAGGTATCCGTCTGCGCTCATGAGGGGGCTCCTGTGTTGCGGATGCGCGAGGGGGGAGGGGATCATTCGGCGGGGGCCAGGCGGCCCGGCGCGGAATCTTGTGAGGTCTCGGCGAGGGCGCGGCGGATCTCGCCGTGGCGCGCGGCGTCGAGGCTGAAGCCGGTCATCAGGGCGGCCGAGACCAGGTGGGCGAGGGCCGGGCCTAGGGCGAAGACGAGCTTCAGGGCTTCCAGCGCCTCGGAGGTGTTCACGTGGCCGGGCTTGAAGCCGAGCGCTGCGATGAGCGGTAGGGCGATGCCGACCGCCGCGGCCTGTCCGGTCTTGGTCGCCAAGCTGAAGACCGAGAAGAACAGGCCGGTGCGGTCCTGGCCGGTCTCCAGCCGATGCTTGTCGGCGACGTCGGCGACGGTGGCGCGCAGCATCAGGTTGCCGGCGCTTTGGCTCAAACCCTGGGCGACCGTCAGACCGACCAGCAGCGGCAGCGCGCCCGGGGCGACGGCGAGCAGGCCCAGGTTGATGGCTGCCTGCAGCAGCTCGGCGGCGATGACGGTGCGGTGCTTGCCGAGCCGGTAGCTGATCCGCAGCCAGAGCGGGGCGGCGAAGACGCCGAAGACGAACTGCAGCAGGAACAGGCCGGCTGCGAGGTCCGGTCGCCCGGTGTAGGCGGAGACGAAGAAGACGAACAGCGATCCGCGCACCGCCTGGCCGAGGGTGACGGCGAAGTCGGACGCCAGGATGCGCAGCAGCAAAGGCTCGCGCAGCAACAGGGGCAGGGCGGACCAGGGGTTGACGCGCGTGGCCGCCCGCGGCGGCGATGGCGGCTCGCGGACCAGCACCAGGGCGGCGAGCACCGTGGGCACGACGGTGGCGATGATGAAGCCGCCCATGCTCAGGGTCTTGGCTTCGGCGCTGCCCACCTGCGGTCCCAGCCGGTCGAGAAAGGCGGGCAGGACCAGCACCGTCAGCAGGCCGATCGCCGTCGCCCCCTGCACATAGGTCGCCACCCGGCTGCGCTGTTCGTACCGCCCGGAGAACTCGCCGGCCCAGGCCGACAGCGGGATCTGGATCATCGTCCACCCGAGGAAGAAGACCGCCAGCCAGGCGGCGAGCCAGGCCGCGCCCGGACGCACGCCGAACAGGCCCGGGGCGAAGATCGCCGCCGTCGCCAGGGCGAAGATCGGCGCGCCCGCGGCGATCCATGGCTTGCGGCGGCCGAACCGGGTGCGGGTCGCGTCGCTGAGCGATCCGATCAGCGGATCGGTGGCCGCGTCCCAGATGCGGCTCAGCATGAAGATGGCCCCGACCAGGGGCAGGCCGAGGCCCAGGTTCTGGGCGTAGTAGGGCGGCAGGTAGACGGCCAGCGGCAGGCCCGCCGCAGCCAGCGGCGCGAAGCCCGCGGTGAGCGCCGCCAGCCGCCAGCTCGACGGGGCGTCGGCAGCCGCTGCGCGGTCAGCCGTTTGGGAGGCGCGCGCCCGGAGGGGGCGGGGGGCGGATCGGCCCAGGATCAGGTTTTCTGAGGTCAAAGCGGTCCCCTTCGGTCGGGGCGGGCCCGACCGGCTGATGGCGTCATGTCTTGTCGGAGGCAGGTTTTGGCTGTTGCTGAGGTCAGCGACAGGGCGGCCTTCGTCTCGGCAGATCAGGCATCTAGGCGCCTCGGGTCTTCGGCGCGGCTGCGGGCTGCAACCACTGTCTCGACCATCCACGGCCATCCGCGGCGGTCTTCACACCGTCAGGTTTTCTTGGGACGAGTTCAATTCCCATTAGACTCATAGGAATGATAGAAAAACTCTCAAGCCAATCGGCGCAGCTTGGGTCACTTAGCCAAGGCGCCTGGCGGGAAGAGCTGCTGCGGCGTGCGCGCTGGCGGCCGCCCGGTCCCGGCGCGGACCTCATGACGACGATAAGAGTGGATGACGCGGACATGCGTAACGACAACGTTCGGCTGACTGGACCTGATCTTCGCGGCGGCGCCGGACGCACCTGCCTGGCTGTCGGGCGCCGCCGTCTCGCGCTGGCGGGGATGACCGCGCTGGCGACCGTGTTCGCCGCCGGGATCGCGCATTCGGCCGAGGCCGGCGCGGCGGCCGTCGCGACGGCTTCCGCGGATGAGGCCGAGGCGATCGGCGTGGAGGAGGTGGTGGTCACCGCCCGCCACCGCGCCGAGGATTCCCAGAAGGTGCCGGCGGCGCTGTCGGTGATCGGCGGCCAGTTCCTGGAGAAGACCAACACCAGCAACATCGCCCAGGTCGCCCAGCTGGCGCCGAGCGTGCAGTTCACCTTCTTCAACGCCCGCAACGCCAACATCAACGTCCGCGGCCTGGGCAACAACATCGGCCTGGCCAACGACGGCCTGGTCCCGGGCGTCGGCTTCTATATCGACGGCATCTATTACAGCCGCCCGGCGACGGCGACGCTCGACCTGGTCGACGTCGACCGGATCGAGGTGCTGCGCGGGCCGCAGGGCACCCTGTTCGGCAAGGACAGCACCGCCGGCGCGATCAACGTCATCACCGCCAGCCCGACCTTCAAGCCGGCCGCCACCTTGGAAGTCACCGGCGGGAACTACGGCTACTTCCAGGCCAAGGCGGCAGTCTCAGGACCGCTTATCCCGGACAAGCTGGCCGGGCGGCTGTCGGTCGCCACCACCACCCGAGAGGGGCTGCTGACCAACCTCTACGATGGGGAAAAGGTCAACGACTACAGGAACCTGACCCTTCGCGGCCAGCTCCTCTACACGCCGACCGACGATCTCAAGGTCCGGCTGATCGCCGACTATTCGCGCCAGCCGACGCATTGCTGCACCCAGGTCCTGGCCAAGGTCGTCGCCCCGACCAACGGCAAGGACTTCAACGCCTTCGCCCAGCACTTCGGCTGGACGCCCAGCGTCGATCCGTTCTCGCGCACAGCCAACGTCAACTCGCCGTTCAAAGCCGGCCAGGAGACCGGCGGGGTCTCGGTCGAGACCAATTGGAGCACGCCCAAGGCGGTCTTCACCTCGCTAACCGCCTGGCGGTTCTGGAACTGGTGGCCGGCCAATGACTCGGACAATTCGCCGCTGCCGGTGTTCCTGGCGGCCCAGAACGGCGACTACCAGCACCAGTACAGCCAGGAGTTTCGGGTCGCCTCGGCGGGCGAGAACCGCATCGACTATGTCGTCGGCCTCTATCTCTACCGAGAGCAGATCAAGGCGGTCGGCCTCACTCGGTACGGCTCCGCGGCCACCTACTTCCTGCTGAATCCGGCGCTTCCGGCCTCCGTCCTCGATGGGGTCAGGACGGATTTCGTCAGCAAGTACAACACTGACAGCCTGGCCCTGTTCGGCCAGGCGGTGTGGCACATCACCCCGAGCCTGAACCTCACGGGGGGCTTGCGCTACACCCAGGACTTCAAGCGCGGCAATTTCAACCTGGTCGCGTCCGGCGGGGCGCCGGTGACCGGGACCCTGGCGGGCCTTCGGGCGGCCTTCGCCACCTCGACGGCCTACGCCCTCAAGGACAGCGACGGCGAGGTCTCCGGCCTCGTCAACCTGTCCTATCAGGTCAACCCGAACATCCTGGCCTATGCGAACTACGCCCGCGGCACCAAGTCGGGCGGCCTCAACCTGACGGTGCTGCCCGCCGGCGCCGACCCGATCGTCGCGCCGGAAAAGGTCGATGCGCTGGAGGCCGGGCTGAAGACCCGGCTGTTCGACGGTCGGGTGACCTTGAACGCCGACGTCTTCTGGCAGCGCGACAGGAACTACCAGGCCAACATCTACGACCAGGCCATCCAGAAGCTGTACCTGTCGAACGTGCCCGAGGTCCGCACCAAGGGGTTCGAGATCGACGTCCAGGCCCAGCCGACCGACGACCTCTCGCTCTACGCTTCCACCACCTACAACGACGCCGTCTACCAGAAGTATCCAGGCGGCCAGTGCGGCCTGGAAGCGATCACCCAGGCCTCCTGCGACCTGAGCGGACGGCCGCTGGCGGGGACGCCGCGCTGGGCGGCCTCGGCGGGCGGAGAGTACAGCCGCCCGGTGTCGCTCGGGGCGCGTGAGGCCAGGGCCTATCTGGGCGCCGACTATAGCTATCGGTCGTCGCTCTACTCCCACGCCTCGGATTCCATCTACACACGCCTGCCGCAGCTCAGCCTGGTGAACGCCCGCGCAGGCGTGCGCGCCGACGGCTGGGACCTCTACGTCTGGGGCAAGAACCTCGGGAACGCGAAGTACTTCACCTACCTCTCGCCCGGCCCGGGGAACACCGGCGCGCTGTTCGCCCAGCTCGGCGATCCCCGTACCTACGGGGTGACGCTGAGGCTCAAATACTGACCGCAGAAGGCTGAAGGCCGCGCCGAGCGCCTCGGCGCGGCCGTCTGGGAAGGAAACGCCGTGACGGCCGATGTTCTCGAACCGCGGACCGATGTCCGCAGACCGCCGATCGCCCCGACCCTGCGCGTGCGCGGCTGGGGCGGAATGCTGTTGCGCGAGCCGTTGGTCCACTTCTTCGCCGCGGGCCTCGTGCTGTTCGCCGCCTTCGAACACCACAGGGCGGCGACCGACCTCTATCGCATCGAGGTGACGCCCGAGCAGGTGAACCAGCTGGTCGCCGGCTATCGCGCCGAGTTCGGCGGCCCGCCCTCCGCACGGCGGGTGGACGAACTGGTCGACCACTATGTCGACGACGAGGTGCTCTACCGCGAGGGGCTGGCGCGCAAGCTCGACCGCGACGACGAGATCGTCCGGCGGCGGGTCGTGCAGAAGATGCAGTTCCTGCAGCAGGATCTCGCGGCGCCGGCCGAGCCGACCGAGGCCGAGCTCGCGGCCTATTACCAGGCTCACCGCGCCGACTATGCGACGCCCGCGGCGGTCGGCTTCAGCCACGTCTATTTCGCCGACGGGGCCGGTGGCCCGGACGCGGCGCGCCGCCGGGCCCAGGCGGTGCTGGCGGGACTGTCGGACGCCATCGTGCGGGCCCCGGAGCGCGGCGACAGCTTCCCCGACCTCTACGACTATGCCGGGTTCAGCCCCGACGCCGTGCGACGCCTTTTTGGCGACAGCGAGCTCAGCCGCCAGCTGTTCGTCCTGCCGCCCGGCCGCTGGGCCGGCCCGTTCCGCTCCAGCTACGGCTGGCACCTGGTGCGCGTGCAGTCGGTCGAGCCGTCGAGGATCCCGCCGTTCGAGGCGGTGCGCACCGGCGTCCGCGACGCCCTGGTCGCCAGCCG
>Ga0207711_10006157_pt1 | contig 10141 bp, 10 predicted proteins | sample KBSS34metaG_FD_184401 | JGI IMG/M metagenome (GOLD analysis project Ga0207711, IMG submission 184401) | Switchgrass rhizosphere microbial communities from Kellogg Biological Station, Michigan, USA - KBS S3-4 metaG (SPAdes) (version 2) | ecosystem: Host-associated > Plants > Roots > Rhizosphere... | reverse complement strand
GGCCAGCGCCAGGCGCTGCTTCCAGCCGCCGGAGAGCGACCCCGCCAGTTGGCCGCGGCGGCTCGCCAGGCCCAACTTCTCGAGCGCCGCGTCCACGCGCTCGGCGCGCCGGTCCAGGCCGTAGACGCGGGCCGTGAACTCCAGGTTCTCGGCGATCGTCAGGTCCTCGTAGAGCGAGAACCGCTGGGTCATGTAGCCGGTGCGCCGCTTGATCTCATCGGCGCAGCGCAAGAGGTCGAAGCCGAGGCAGGCGCCGCGGCCGGAGTCCGGCGTCAGCAGGCCGCACAGCATGCGCAGGGTCGTGGTCTTGCCAGAGCCGTTGGGGCCCAGGAAGCCGCAGATCCGCCCCTGCTCGACCTGGATCGCCAGGTCCTCGACGACCCGATGGGCGCCGAAGCTCTTGTTCAGGCCCGCGACGTCGATCGCCAGGCTCATCGCCCGGGCTCCAACGGCTCGACGTCGACCGGCTGGCCGGGGTTGAGCCGCACCGACGGGCGGGCCTCCACCAGATAGACCAGCCGATCCCGCGCATCGCGGCTGTAGATCACCGGCGGGGTGAACTCGGGACGCGGACTGACGTAGACGATCCGCGCGGTCAGGCCCTTGCCGCAGCCGTCGCAGGAGAAGCGCACGACCGCCCCGATCCGGTAGGCGGCGAACGCGCTCTCGGGGACGAAGAAGCGCAGCCAGACCCGATCGTCGGGGATCAGCGAGACGATCGGCTGGTTGGCGGCCGCCCATTCGCCCACCTGGTAGAAGACGTCCTCCACGCGCGCGGCGGCGGGAGCTGAGGGGGCCACGTCGCCCAGGCGGGCGGCGGCGCCGGCGAGGTTGGCCTGAGCCTGTTGCACGCGGGCGTCGGCGGCGTGGATCTGGTCTTCGCGGGCGCCGAGCGCGGCGGCCTGGCGTTGCCGCCGCGCGGCGGCCAGCTCGGCCTCGGCGGCCTGGGCCGCAGCGCGGGCGTCGTCCAGCCGCGCCGGCGCATAGACGCCCTTGCGCGCCAGGATCTCCACCCGCCGCAGCGTCGCGCGGGCGTCGCGCACCCGGGCCTCGGCCCCAGCGATATTGGCGTCGAAGACGGCCAGCTCCACCGGCCGCTGGCCCCGGCGGACGTCCTGGGCCTGGGCCTTGGCGGCGGCGAGCTCGGCGGCGGCCGCGTCGCGGGCGGCGCGCGGCTGCTCCGGGTCGAGGACGAACAGCGGCGCGCCGGGCTTCACCTCGGCGCCGCGGACCACGTAGACGGCCTTCACCGTCCCGGCGACCGGGGCGGCGAGATAGAGCGGCTCGCCTTCGACAAAGCCCGACAGGGTCGGCGTGCGGCCCAGGCGCGGGGCGATCACCAAGGCCGCCACCAGGATCGCGGCGGCGAGCGCCAGGAGCAGCGGCAGCAGGCGCTGGCGGTTCATCGGGGCGTCTCCTCGGCCAGCAGGCCGCCGGTCAAGGTCTCGACATGCTGGCGCGCGAGCGCCGGCAGGTCGAACGGCGCAGCCCCGATCGGCGCGAAGGTCTCGCGCCAGATGACCCCGACGATCATCGGCGAGACGATCTGCAGGGCGTAGGCCCGCGGATCGCCGGCCCTCACCTCGCCGCGCGCCTGGGCGGCGGCGACCGCCTCGGCCAGGCCGCCGAGCGCGTGGGAGACGAGGTCGTCGTGCCAGACCCGCGCCAGGGCCGGGAAGTTGCGCGCCTCGCCGATCACCATCTTGGCGACGGCGCCCAGGCGCGGATCGGCCAGCAGGGCGACGATCCGCTCGGCGAACATCTGCAGCAGGGCCGGAAACGGACCCGGATGGCCGGCGATCGCCGCCCGAATCTGGCGCATGTTCGGCGCGATCGCTTGCTCGACGACGGCGTGGAACAGCTCCTCCTTGGTGGCGAAATAGAGGTAAAGGGCGCCTTTCGAGACGCCGGCGCGCGCGGCGATGTCGTCGAGCTTGGCCGCCGCGAAGCCTTTTTCCGCGAACACCGCCAGCGCCGCCTGCACGATCTCGGCCGGCCGGTCGGCCTTGCGCCGTCGGAACTTGGGCTCGGCGGGCGCACGCATCCTGCGCTCCTAATAACTGACCCGTCAGTTATTACTACGTCGCCGGCCTTGGGACAATTGCATTCGGTGGATCAGCGGGCGGCCAGGGCCTTGTAGTGGGCGGCGAGCTCGGCCTGGCCGACGGTGTCGTAGAAGACGGCCAGGTTGTGCGCCGCCATGTGGCTGCCGCGGCCGGCGACCGATCCGTCGAGGTCCGGCCGCTCGCCGATCTCCAGGCAGCGCTTCCAGGCCGCCTCGACGATCGGCAGGAAATCCGTTGCGGCGCGGTCCGGCTCGTGGGTCGAGCATTCGAGGTAGAGGTCGCCGACTGCGAAATAGAAGTCCGGCGAGTCGGTCCAGGCGCTGACCTCGGAGTCGGCCAGCACCAGGGCCTCGTGCAGCTGGCCGGCGGTCTTCAGCGCGGTGATGCCGCGGACCACCAGGGAATGGCGATAGGGGGCGTCGGGCGGGGCCAGTCGCAGGGCCTCGGCGAAGCAGATGGCGGCTTGCGGCGCGCGTTCGCGCACCTGATGCTCCTTGGCCAGCTGGAACCAGAGGTAGGAGTCGCTCGGCGTCGCCTCCAGCGCCTGCATCAGCAGGGTCTCGTTGCGGTCGCCCTTGCGGGCCAGATTGTCCGGCATATAGCCGTCGTGTCCAAGGACCAGGGGCAGGCGCCGCATTCGCTTGGCGCCGATCGGCTGTTCATGGATGCGGCCTTCGTAGCGGGCGCCGCGCGGCAGCAGGCGCGGGAGCCAGGTTTGCGCGGCGCCGTTCGCGCCCGCCTCGCCCATCGCGCTGTCGCAGCGCACGACGCCAAAGAAATCGCCGTCGAGCGGCAGGCCTTCGGCTGAGAGCGCGGCCTCGGCGCCGGCCGCGATCCACTCGTCGGCGTCCAGCACCAGGTTCCAGGCGGCGTCGGACAGCGCCAGGGCGGCGTTGCGGGCGGCGGCGAAGTCGTCGCACCAGGTGAAGTGGGCGACATCCGCCCCGGCCTCGGCGGCGAGCGTCGCGGTGGCGTCGGTCGAGCCGGTGTCGAGCACGATCATCCGGTCGACATGCGGCCGGGCGCTGGCCAGGGCGCGCCCGATCACGGCCGCCTCGTCGCGCACGATCATCACCAGAGCCAACCGGGTCATGGGTCCCCCCAACTGGCGGTCAGGCTTGCGTGCGTCGCCTTAACGGAGGCTTGCCGGGAAGCGTCTGCCGCGCGTCTGTGACGCACCCCTACGGCGACGCTGCGCCGTAAAATCGCCCTTTCATCCTGTCCAATGCGACCCCTTCGCGCTCCGGAAGCTGGCAGACAAGTCCGGTGATGGAGCCCGTTGGTCGAGACAAGGTGGTGTGAATGCAGGCGTCGTCCATACGAGACGCGCGGCGCGCGAAGCGTCATGGCATGCAGGCGGCGGGCGTGCTGCTGGCGGTGATCGGCACCGCCGCGCTTGCGGGCCCGGCGGCGCATCAGGCCGGCCGGCCGCGAGCGATCCTCGCCGAGGCGGCGGCGCGCGTCCCGCAGATGGTCGCGCCGGCGCAGGCCGAGCAGCTGGTCTGGCGCGGGGCGGACATCGACGGCGACGGCCAATCCGACTTCGCCAATCCGACCGGGCATGCGACGCGCAAGACCGACGCCTATGGCTGCGGCGAGTTCGGCGCCTCGCGCGATGGCGGGGCGCGGCCGCATGAGGGGGTGGATTTCATCGCCGACGCCGGCCAGAGGCTGGTCGCGCCGATCTCCGGCTATGTCACCAAGATCGGCTTCGCCTATCCGGGCGACAGCACGCTGAAGTTCGTCGAGATCAGCAATCCGGCGCTGCGCTACGCCGCGCGGGTCTTCTACATCGACCCGCAGGTGGTGGTCGGCCAGGCGGTCCACCTCGGCCAGACGATAGGCCTGCACCATACCCTGGAGCAGAAGTACCCGGGGGGCATGACCGACCACGTCCACCTGGAGATCATCGACACCCGCGGCGAGCGCATCGACGCGACGCGGCTGATCACCGCCCGCTACGAGCTGGTCGCCGAGCCGCCGCGCGGGTGATCAGTCGCCCTGCTTCAGCAGCAGGGCGCCGTAGCCGAAGCCGCCGTTGCTGACGGCGCAGACGCGGGCGTCCTTGACCTGGGCGGGCCGACCACCGTCCTCGAGGCGGACTACTACGACAAGCTCGCCGCGAAGCTGGCGGTGCGGGTTCCCGACTGCGTGGCGACGGTCGTCGACCGGGAAGATCCCATGGGCGTGGTCATCATGCGCGACCTGATCGCCCAGGGCGCCCGCTTCTGCTCGGCGCTGGAGGCCTTCACGGCGGAGGAGGCCGCCCAGAGCCTGGGCGCCGGACGTCGCCTACCACATCGCCGCCGTCCTGCCGGTGGAGATCGCCGAGCGCGAGGAGCGGGCGCTGCTGGATCGCTATCTGGAGACCGCGCGCGGGCTCGGTTGCCCGACGCCGGACCCCGAGACGGCCTGGGCGCAATACCGGATGGCGGCGGTCCACGGCTATTACCTGTGGTCCATCACCCGGCGGGTCGATCCGGCGATCATCAACGTCTTTGTCGGCCATCTGGGCGCGTCGGTGACACGTCACGTCAGCTTCCGGTTGCTCGGCCTCTAGCCGCGGCCGCTCCGCCCATGCGCAGAGGCGAACGTCGCATCCGATCTCGCTGAAATCCCACGCATTGCGCCGCCGCGGGGGGGCTCGTGCGGCGCCTTGCGGGTCCGCCGTTCGCCCGCAGTTGACGGTGACACCGCAGCCTCGTATTGCGCGAATTCGAAATCGCGAAAGACAAGATGGCGCGTTCCTCTCCCGGCGTCCGACGTGTGGCCGCCATCCTCAACTTCATCGCCGATCACCCGGGCCAGTCGTTCACCCTGACCGACCTGGTGCGCGCCCTGAAGCTCAGCCGCGCGACCTGCCATGCGCTGCTCACCGGCCTGGTCGAGGTCGGCTACCTCTATCGCGCCAGCGACAAGAACTATGTGCTGGGCCCGGCGCTGGCCGCCATCGGCCGGGTGGCCGCCGACCACGCCTCGCCGCTGCAGGTCGCCCAGCCGGAGATGCGCGCGCTCGCCGACGAGTTCGACGCCATCTGCTCGGCTTTTTTCCGGGAGCGCGACGACATCGTCGTGCGCGAGCGCGCCGCCTCGGTCTCGCACCTCGGCTACTCGATGCCGCAGGGCGCGCGGATGAAGTTGCGGGCGCCGTTCAGCGCGATCTTTTACGCCTGGTCGCCGCTGTCCAAGGCCGAGGCCTGGCTCGACGCTTCGACACCGCTGGCGACCCCGGAACACCGGGCGATCATGCTGAAGAACATGGCCTTCGTGCGCGACCATGGCTTCGCCTTCCACGTGAGCAACCCGAACTTCCGCTCGGACAAGCCGCCGGAACAGGCCTTCGAGGAGGAGCGGACGGACTTCCCCGCCCGCTCCCCGGGCGAGCTCAATCCCGAGGAGCTGTACGCCTTCATCTCGGTGACGGCGCCGGTCTTCGATGCCCACGGACAGGTCGCCTTCGTCCTGGGCCTCCTGGGCTTCACCCGGCAGGCGTCGGGCGCGGAGATCGAGCGGATCGGCCGCCGGCTGCGCGAGGCCTGCGACCGCATCACCCGCTTCATCGGCGGCAAGATCCCCAAGACTGGCGTCGCCGCGGCCTGATGCGGCCCGCGTGGCGGCTGTCCTCATTTTGGGGAAGGTCTGGAACGACAGCGAAACGAATCATGTCCGAATCAGCGACGTTCGCCAATTCAGCCTTTGTTCCGTACGACATATTGTGTGCCGAGTCGGTCGGAGCCACAACAAGCTCCACCATTAGCGCCTCTTATGGGCGCGAAGGCGCCAGCTCTTCTTGACGCGGCGGGGCGCCTTCCTCTATATCGCCCGCTCCCGCACGGACCGGTCGGTCCGCTGCTTCCTTTTTCCCTACGCGAAGGTTCTTTCGCCATGTCGCGCCGTTGCGAACTCACGGGTGTCGGCCCGCTGGTCGGCCACAATGTGAGCCACTCGAATATCAAGACCAAGCGCCGCTTCTTGCCGGCCCTGGCGCCCGTCACCCTGCAGTCCGACGCGCTGGGCCAGTCGTTCAAGCTGCGCATCCGCAACGCGGCGCTGCGCACGCTCGACGCCCGCGGCGGCCTCGACGCCTTCCTGCTGAAGGCCCGCGACGAAGAGCTTTCCACCCGCGCGCTGAAGATCAAGCGCCAGCTGAAGGCCAAGCTCTCGGACGCCCAACCGGCCGCCTGAGCTTAAGACAAGTGTCGTTCCGAAAAGGCCGCCCGCAAGGGCGGCCTTTTTGTTTTCCCTCCCCATTAAGGGAAGGAAGGCTTCACGCTGCCACCGGCGCCTTCAGCGTCTCGCCGAACAGGGCCAGCATCTCGCGCCAGTGACGTTCCGAGTGCTCGACGTCGTAGACCGGCATGTCGTTGGGCGCATAGCCGTGCAGGGCGCCGCGGTAGATGGTGACGTCCGCGTCGACGCCCGCATCGCTCATCACCTGGCTGAGCGTGGTGAAGTGCTCCTCGGTGAAGTAGGGGTCCTGGTCGGCGCCGGCGAACAGCACCTTGCCCTTGATGTTCGAGGCGACCAGGTGGGCGCTGTCGGGCTTGTCGGTGACCACGTTGCCGGCGTGGAAGGCGGCGGCGGCGGCGATCTGTTCGGGGAAGGTTCCAGCGGCGCGAATCGCCAGGGTTCCGCCCATGCAGTAGCCGGCGACGCCGACCTTGTCGGCCCGGGCCTTGGGCTGCTGGCCCAGCCAGGCCAGGAAGGCGCCGGTGTCGCGCATCGACTTCTCCGGGTCCGTCGAGCCCATGAACGTGCCGACCAGCGACTGCAGCTTGCTGGGGTCGCCGAACACCTCGCGCGGGACGAGCGGTTCATAGGGGCCGAGGCGCCAGAACATGTCGGGCAGCAGGACGTAGTAGCCGTTCGAGGCCAGACGCTCGGCCATCTCGAACAGGGTCGGCCGGATCGCCAGGGCGTCCATGTAGATGATGACCGCCGGCCAGGGGCCGGCGCCCCCGTTCGGCGTGAAGACGAAGGCCCGGGCGTCTCCGTCCGGGGTGGGGATGGTCACATCCTGGCGGCTCATGGTTTTCTCCCTCTTTGCGGCTGCCAATCGAACGCCAGCAGCAGCGTCCGCTGAAGCCTGGAAAAGTTGTCGTCGGAAATCAGGTAGAGGCGCAGCGATCCGTCGGGCCGGGGCAGGGCGGCGACGCCTTCGAAGTTGTCGACCGTCAGCGGTCCGGCGAGCCGAAGCTCGTCCAGCACGCCGCCGTCGGCGCCGACGATGCGCAGGGTGGTCCGCATGCCCTGCAGGACGCTGAAGGCCCTCAGCAGATAGACCCGTCCGCCGCCCGGCAGGGGGGCGAGCGCCGTCAGGCCGAATTCCTCGGGCTTGGCGACCTGCGCCGTCGCGACGCAGCCGGAGGCCAGGCGGCAGAGCCAGGTCTGGCCGCTGGCCTCGCCGCCGACGAGATAGGCGTCCGGCCCGGCCTCGGGGGCCTCGGCGAGCGCCTCCATGCCAAGGTTGTCGGGGAAGCTGACGTCGGGCGAGGGGGCGCGGTGCGGCGGGCCGCCACGCCTGGTGTTGGCGGCGGGATAGAGCAGGATGCGGTCGTCGCGCTCCAGGCTGACCAGCCGGTCGCCGTTCGCCAGTTCGGCGATCCCCTCGGCGTCCGACTCGCGCTTGCCGAGCGCAGCGAGCGGCTGGCCGTTCGGGCCGGGCAGCGGCCAGAGCCTGGCGTCGGTGACGCCGGCGAGCCGTCCGCCCCGGTCGAGCGCCAGACGGGCTTCGAAGACGTCACCTTCGTCGCTGACCGACAGCAGCCGGCCGTCGGGCCAGACCTTGAGATCAGACAGGCCGTGTAGCCGCGGGCTGTCGGGCGAGGTGAGCTGCAGGCCGCCGGCGTAGACGAAGGCGCCGATGCGGTCTTGGCTCCCTCTTTTCTGGCCAGCATTCTCAGGGGCGAGCGGCACGTGGCTGGCGTGGACCGCGATCTGCGGCTTGGCGGTGACGGGACGAGCGGGAAGGGCAGGCTGGGCCGCGCAGGCGCAAAGCGCGAGGCCGGCGGCGAGCGCGCCGGCGGCCCGCCGCACCGCCCCTCGCCTCAAGCCACCACCCGCCGCAGTTCCTTGAAGGTGGAGCGGCGCAGGCCGCCGGTCGGCCCGTGGGTGTTGGGCGGCGGCGGCAACAGGCCCGCCCCGCCGCGACTGGCCTTGCGCGGCGTTTCCTCGAACAGCTCGGCCAGCTGCTCGACGATCGCCCCGGCCAGCTGCTCGACGTCGACGATCGTCACCGCACGGCGGTAGTAGCGGGTGACGTCGTGGCCGATGCCGATGGCGATCAGCTGCACCGGGCTCTTGGCCTCGATTTCGGCGATCACCTCGCGCAGATGGCGCTCCAGGTAGTGGCCGGAGTTCACCGACAGGGTGGAATCGTCCACCGGCGCCCCGTCGGAGATCACCATCAGGATGCGCCGCGCCTCGGGCCGCCCGATCAGCCGCTGGTGCGCCCAGAGCAGGGCCTCGCCGTCGATGTTCTCCTTCAAGAGGCCCTCGCGCATCATCAGGCCGAGGTTGCGCCGGGCCCGCCGCCAGGGGGCGTCGGCGGCCTTGTAGATGATGTGCCGCAGGTCGTTCAGCCGCCCGGGCTGGGCCGGCTTGCCGGCCTTCAGCCACTCCTCGCGGCTCTGCCCGCCCTTCCACGCCCGGGTGGTGAAGCCAAGGATCTCGGTCTTCACGCCGCAGCGCTCCAGGGTGCGGGCCAGGATGTCGGCGCAGACCGCCGCCACCATGATCGGGCGCCCCCTCATCGAGCCTGAATTGTCGATCAGGATGGTGACGACGGTGTCGCGGAACTCGGTGTCGTCCTCCTCCTTGAAGGAGAGGGGGGCGGTGGGGTCGGTGATCACCCGCGTCAGGCGGGCGACGTCGAGGATGCCTTCCTCGAGGTCGAAGCTCCAGGCGCGGTTCTGCTGGGCCAGCAACTTCCGCTGCAGCCGGTTGGCGAGGCGCGAGACGACGTTGGACAGGCTGGCCAGCTGCTGGTCGAGGTAGGCGCGCAGCCGGCCCAGCTCCTCGGTGTCGCACAGCTCCTCGGCGGCGACGACTTCGTCGTGGGAGGTGCTGAAGACCTTGTAGGTGACCGGCTTGCCCTCGCCCTTCATGTCCGGACGGGCGGGCTGGTCGCCCTCGCCCATCTCGGGCTGTTCGTCGGAGTCCTCGGCCTCGGCGCTGTCCTGCGCCTCCATTGTCTGGCTGTCGGCGTCGTCGGTTTCCTGGCGCTGGGTCTCGCCTTCCTCCGGCGCGGCGGCCTGCGGCGACTGCGCCTCGCTCTCGCTGCTGTCGTCGGACTCGCTGGGCTCGGGCTCGCCGTCCTCGTTGGCCTCGTCGCTGTCGTCGGCCTCGTCCGGCTGGTCGAGCATGTCGTCGGCCATCTGCAGGTCGCGCAGGATGGCGCGGCTGATCCTGGCGTAGGCCTTCTGGTCCTCGACGGCGCCCGCCAGCTTGTCGAGGTCGGCGCCGGCCTTGGCCTCGACGTCGGCGCGGAACAGGTCGATCAGCGGCTGGGCCGCGGCGGGCGGCGCCTCGCCGGTCAGCCGCTCGCGCACCATCAGCGCCAGCACCTCGGCCATCGGCGGATTGGCCACGGCTTCCACCTGGTTGATCGTGCGGCGGGCCCAGGCCTGTTCGTGGACCGCCTTCAGGTTCACCCGCACCCCGCCCAGGGCGTTGGCGCCGATCGCCTCGACGCGAGCCTGTTCGAGGGAGTCATAGGCCGGCTGCGCCGTCGGCGAGACCGGGCGGGCCTTGGCGTGCTGCGCCGGATCGTGGTGGGCGAGCCTGAGCGCCATCTGGTCGGCGAAGCCGCGGATGCGCGCTGCGTCGGCCTGGGTCATCTCCCGCGGCGGGTGCGGCAGCACGGCGCGATTGCCGACCAGCTGCGGGCCCTCGCCGGAATAGACGATCTCCAGGTCGGCAGTCTCGGCGAGCGAGCGCGCCGCGTGGGCCAGCGCGCGCTTGAAGGGCTCGACGGGGCTTTCGGGAGACTTGGCCATCGCTGCGGTCTTAGATCAGGGCGCGGGTGCGATGAAGCAAGGAATCGCGGCGGGTTTTTGATCCGGCGTCCGCGGAGG
>Ga0207711_10006155_pt1 | contig 10141 bp, 6 predicted proteins | sample KBSS34metaG_FD_184401 | JGI IMG/M metagenome (GOLD analysis project Ga0207711, IMG submission 184401) | Switchgrass rhizosphere microbial communities from Kellogg Biological Station, Michigan, USA - KBS S3-4 metaG (SPAdes) (version 2) | ecosystem: Host-associated > Plants > Roots > Rhizosphere >... | reverse complement strand
CTCTCATCAGCGCCGTCGCCGATTCCGGGTCGTAGCCCATGATCCCGTCGACCGGCATGCCGACAATTCCCACGCTCAGGTCGTCGGGGCTGTAATAAACGCTAACCCGGCCATTGAATTCCATGCCGCGCAGGCGCGCGGACTTCAGCTCGCCCACGATCTTCCGCGCGAAAGGCCGATACTTGATGCTCCCGGCGGCGTGGACGGCGGGGTTGCGATCGTCCAGGGGATGAGCCAGGCTCTTGGCCTGCGCGGGCCAGATGCTCGATAGTTCCGCCTCCACCGCCGACGCGAATTCCTTGCCTCCCCCCGCCGCATCGATCACCAGCGTGCCGCCGCCGCTCACAAATCGCTTGAGTTCATCGCTGGGCGTTCGCAAGGAAGTAAGGCCCGAAGAGCCTTATTAGATAGCCATATTGCTACGAGCCTGAAGTCGGCTCTGGGTCATTTTCAGAACTCGGCACTCGCAATGGCGATGTCCGAGCCAGCATCGTGAACGGAAATTGTCAGATCAACCGCGCTGGTTTCCTGCGGACGCTCGCCGACGCGCTTCATCGCGCCTTGAAGTAAAATCCCTGCGCGGACAATTGCCCGTAGGTGAACGGCTCCTGCTTCTTTGCGGTGCTGGCATAGACGTCGTCATGCACCATCCGGAACAGCTGGTTGATTTCCAGTCCCGGGGCTTCCATGCGGCGCACCAGCGAGGCGGTGAACGGGCTGTTTTCACCGGAGCCGTCGGTCGCGTAGTGGCCGTGCTTGGTCGCGAACGCGACCAGCGTACCGCTTTCGGGTTCGATCCGCGCCAGACCTCTACCGACTGAAAGCGATTTCTTTTCGGCGGCGAATGGGTTTTCGCGGCAGGCGTCAAGGATCACAAGGCGCATTTTGTCAGCCGCGCCGACGGCGTTGAGGATCTGGTCGAGGGCGACACTTTCCTTGGGAATATCCGCGTCGTTCTCGAATTTGGCGTCGACCGGCACAAGGTAATTGCTGCCATCGAGCTCGATGCCATGTCCGGCAAAGTACACGACCGACCAGTTGGCGTTCTTGCTATCTTCGGTGAAGGATTTGAGTGCGGCCGAGAGTGACTCCCGGTTCACGTCCGTAAGCAGCTTAACGTTCTGGAAGCCGGATTTTCCGAGCGCGTCCGCAATGGCGGCCGCATCCCGTTTCGGGTTCGCGAGCGTGTCGAATGCTTCATACTTGGAATTGCCGACCACCAGCGCGATGCGCCCGCCGGTTCGCTCCGTGCCCGGACGGGAGATACCGATCTTGGTTTCGATCCGCTCAAGGCCTGCGGTTGCCACGGGGTGCGACGGAACCAGTTTCAATGTCTCCTGCAGATCGGCTTGCGCCTTCGCAAAGTCGCCCGAACGTTCGAATGCCTGGGCGCGATAAAGCAATGCGGTGACATTATTCGGTTCGAGTTTTAGCGCCTCGTCGAAATCCTTGACTGCCGCCGGCAAATTGCCGGTCGCGATATAGGCGCGGCCGCGATTGACAAAGGGACGGGCGTACCGAGGACTGATCGCTATCGCCTGCGAGATATCGGCAATCGCGCGGTCATGTTCGCCGAGGCTGAAAAGGACATAACCCCTTCCGCTGAGAAACGCGTAGGTGTTTGGCGAAAGCTCCATTGCCCTGTTGTAAGCCACCAGCGATTTTTCGAACTCCTGCAGCTTGCTGTACACCGATCCCAATCCTCCATGAGCGGGAGGCAGGCTCGGATTGAGCTTTACGGCCCGGTTCAAGTCGGCCAGCGCCTTTTCCTGGTCGCCCATGTCCGAATAGATCATTCCTCTGAAGGCGTAAGCGTCGGCTGCGGTATTGTCGATTTCGAGGGCAGCATTGACGTCGGCCAATCCCTTGCCGTTGTCGCGCAGCGCGAAAAATATGTTTCCGCGCCGTGCCAGCGCGAACGCATTGTGCGGATCCAGCTTCAGCGCTTCGTTGTAGTCAGCCAGGGCTTCTTCCATTCGCGCCATCCGGCTTTTGGCGACACCGCGCCAAGCGTAAGCAAAGGGAAATCTTGGATCCTGCTTTACGGCCCGGTCGAGTTCGGCAATTGCCTCGGGATATTTGCCTTGCTGGATTAGCGATCGCGCCTTGCCAACCGCCGGCCCCGCGGTCGAACGTGGCTGATCCGCACCACCGCCGCCCTGCCTGGCTGCGGTGCCGGGACCACCGCCCTTACCTGCCATGGCGGCCTGGACGCAGGCTTTGACTTTCGGCGTGGCGAGCGCGCGGCAGGACTCCAGGGTTCCGCCTGCCCTCATGCAGGGCATGACGATCGGTTTGCCGACCGTCTGGCGGCAATGCTCCAGTGCCTGCCCCTGCGGGAAGGCCGGATTGGCAAGCAACAAAATAGAAGCCAGTATCGGCAGAGCGGCAAGCGAGCGAGCAGCAATTTCCTTGAAGCAATTGTCGCGAACCGACATAGGAGTCTCCAAACAAAATTGCGAAGAAATATTGTCAATGTATCAGCGAACGAGCCTCAAGGCCGCAAACAAGATTGCCCGCGCGCCCGCTTATCGGTGCCCGGCTACCGCGCCCAAGCATGAGAGCTGCGGCGTATTGAACCTATTCGGCGCGCGAGTTCTGCTAGATTGTGTGAATGGGAAAACATTGAATGAGCTCGATGCGTTTGTTTTTCACCGCTTTGGTTGCCGGTTGCCTGCTTGCCTTGACGGCGCAATCTGGTTTCGCCGGCAACGTCATCATCACCGAGGACGAGGGGAAGCTGCCGCCGCCGAAGCAAATGCCGGTGCCTTCCGACCGCGGCATCACGCGCGGTCCCAAGATTGAGCTCGATGCAGATGACAAGGCCGTCCTGCGTGCGCCTGTTCACCTCAAGCTGAAGTTCAAGACGTTCGGCGGCTCCGCGATCGATCTCAGCGCCCTCCAGGCGACCTACATCAAGGAACCTGTCGTCGACCTGACCGCGCGGCTAAAGCCCTTCACCCAGCAAACGGGCATCGATATTCCCGATGCGGAGCTGCCACCTGGGGAGCACTACATCCAGATCGGCATCAAAGATTCAGACGGTCGAGCCGTTACCAAGATTTTCAAGCTGAAGATTGCTCCCTGACGGACCAATCCGGATTCTGCATCGAGGTCCCGAATTTGAAGTGTCCTTTCTGCGCATTCGAAACCGAAGCCGGCGTTCTGGTCTGCAGATCCTGCTCGCGCGACATTGCCGCGCCGCCGTCTTTGATCGCAGAGCGCGATGACCTCGTCCGGAAACTGGAAAGCGCGCGAGAAGAGCTCTTGAGGACGCGGGAAGAGATCAAGAACCTGATGCGGCGAAGCAAAGGCGGCGAAAGCTGATGGAGTGTCCGTTCTGCGTCGAAACCATCAAGGACGAAGCGCTCGCCTGCAAGCATTGCTCGCGCGACCTGCGGGCTGTTCGTCCGGTGCTGCTCGAGATTCAGGAGACGGTCCTCGAACTCGACAAGGTCAGGCAGGAACTCGACCGGGCAAGGGCCACGCTCGAGCGCCTCAAGCATCCCTGGCGGATCTATTCGACATACGCGCTGCTGTATGTTGCGATCCCGGTCGTCCTGCTTGTGATTGCGCACGTCCTGGTCACGATTGTCTTCAATATCTCGACGCTCTATTTGCGCCTTGCGTCGGTACTGATTCCCATTCCGTTCGGCTTCCTCGCCTACGTGGTGAGCCGGCTCGGCCTGCGCGGCGCCTTCGCGATCGGAATAGCGACTGCAACCATTGCCGTCGCCATGATGCTGGTCATCATCGGCATCAACGACAGCGTGCCGATCATTCCAGCCTCGCTCAGGGAGTGGCGCGAGGTGGCGGAATACATCGCCAGCGTCTGTCTCGCCTTCGTCACCGGCAACATTCTGAGCGCGCTGATTTTCAGGATATTGCCTGCCACGCTGGCGGGTGGCGGGCGTCCGAACCGGGCCGCCTTCAAGGCTGCGCGACTTCTCGGCCAACATGTCGGCGAGGAGCAATTGCGCCGGAGAGCGCGACTGATCCAGGACTTCGTTCAGACAGCCGGACCTCTTGCGGGCGTGGCTGCGACGGCCGCCGGGTCGATCTATGCGGGATTGAAAAGCGTGGTCGGACAGTGAAGCGCATGTTGCCAGCTGCCTCTGGCGAGGTTTGCCGGGCAGTGGCCGGTCCCAACGACCACGCGCCGGCGCGGGTCGTGCTGAAATAGCCGACCGTCACCGGCCATAGTGCGTCGCGACCGACGGTATTGTTTGATTCTGTTGAACAGCCGCTCGCCCCGGTTGAAACGGCGCTTGCGCGTAGAAGCAGACGTCAACCCACCGACAATCCAGCAGAAGCCGTCGAAGAAACGCAAAGGGGAAATGGGCAGGCCTACTTTTTTACGATCGCGCATCGTTGTTGTGGTATGTTTTTGTAGGCCGAAGGGGCCGCTGAACAAGCGGAAACTCATCGCAAATCGAGGCGCGACGTCCGCTGGCATTGGAGTCCGACATGACCGGTTTCGCTATGCCCCAAACGCAGTACGCGCGTAGTGGCGAGATCAGTATTGCTTATCAAGCAATGGGTGGCGGACCGATCGATCTCACTATCGTGCCTGGCGGAATTTCTCACCTCGAGCTCCTTGATGAGCTGCCGGGCGTTAGCAGCAATCTACAACGGCTTGCCCGCTTCGCCCGGATCATAAGGTTTGACAAACGCGGTCAAGGCCTCTCCGATCGTGTATCAGGCGTGCCTTCCCTGGAAGAACGAATGGACGATGTGCGTGCCGTCATGGATGCCGTTGGGTCTCGCAAAACAGTTCTGGTGGGGTTGTCCGAAGGTAGCCCAATGAGTGTCCTGTTTTCGGCAACACACCCGGATCGTGTATCCCATCTGGTGCTGGTAGGTGGCTTTATGCGCGCGGGCTACTCGGTCCCGGATGTTCAATTTGAAGCATATGCTGACAACGTGGTCGCAAACTGGGGCTCCGGGCAAATGATGAAGCGCGTAGTCGGCATATCGGAGGATGCCAAAGAGCAGCTTGCGGTACTGGGCAAATTCGAGCGGATGTGCTGCAGCCCTGGAGCATTCAAGGCGCTAATGATGATGAATCGGCGCATCGACGTTACGCCGATCTTGCAGAATGTGCGGGTCCCAACTCTCGTACTGCACGGCGGGGCCGATGCTGTGGTGCCTGTATCAGAGGGCCGGAAGCTCGCAGCTGCAATTCCTGGCGCGAGATACATTGAATACGAGGGTCTCCCGCATGGTGTCATTACGACGGATTGCGAACGAGTGATCGACGACATCGAGGAATTCATCACCGGCCACCGGCCCGAAGCCGCGGAAGATGCCGATCGTGTGCTGGCCACTGTTCTCTTCACCGACATCGTAAACTCCACGACGAGAGCAATCGAGATTGGCGACCGACGCTGGCGCGAACTGCTCGACTCTCATGACCGCTTGGCCGCGCAAGTTGTCGAGAGGCATCGAGGGAGGCTGGTGAAAAGTACCGGAGACGGAATCCTGGCCACGTTTGATGGCCCTGGCCGTGGCGTTCGTTGCGCCCTCGCGCTTGGCGAGGGGGCGCGGCAACTCGGATTGCCGCTACGCGCGGGATTGCATACGGGCGAGATCGAGGTGCGCGGCAGTGACGTCGGTGGAATAGCAGTTCACGTCGCTGCCCGCATCATGGCGCAGTCGGGCGCGAACGAGGTATTCGTGTCGCGCGTCGTTACCGACCTCGTTGCGGGTGCAGGAATGAAATTTGCAGAACGCGGCTCCTTCGACCTCAAGGGCATCCCAGGCTCCTGGAACTTGTTTGCGGCGGTCCAGTAGCCGGAAGGACAGCCTGTATCCTTCGTAGTTGCTTCGAGCCCATCGCGACATATTGCGCTGCCGCACGAACCCGGCCGCTATAAGGGCGAAGCGGACACGGCCTTCGTCGCATTACGCCGCTGGGTTTAGGGGTACGTGGCCTAGTTCGCCAGCGGATCGGGACGGATCTGGATGTGCACGGCGCGCGGTTTTGAGCCCTTGCCGCCTTCCATCAGCCATGGCGTGCGGTCACCGTTGGTGCTCCACAGCCCCCGCCCCTTCCAGCCGGCATTGGGATCGTCAATTCGCCCATCGAGACCCTTGGCGAAAAAGCCGAGTGGATAGGGAATCCGCATCATCACCATCTGCCCGTCCTTGAAGGCGACGAATCCGTCGTTGAGGTTGGCGGTCGAGATCGGGATGTTCGCGCCGAGGCCGACCGTGTTGTGATGGTCGACCCAGGTGTAGTAGCTCGCTTCCGCGCTGGTGTTTTCAAAGCCCTCGAAGCCCGGCCCCGGATATTTGTGGAACGCAAAGCCTTCGGGGCAATGATTGCCGGTCGCATTCGGCCCGTTCAGCGGATTCTTGCACTTGCTGCGGTCGAAGGAGATCAAGCTGCCGTTGGAGCCCGAGCCCCACAGCACGCCGTTCTTGTCGATGTCGCCACCGCGCACGCCAATGCCTTCCTTGGGAATGGCGTAAAATTCGGACAGCTTTGTCTTCGGGTCGAAACGCGTGAAGCCAGGTGTGCCGACGAACACGTTGGCGGCGTACCAGATCGACCCGTCGGTCGGATGCGGCATCACCGCATAGGGGCCGGAGCCCGCGATCCGCATGTCCTTGCCGGGCTCGGTCGGCTTGCCCGGCTCGGTGTAGTCGTCGAGCTTGCCGTTGCCATTGGTGTCGAGAACCCAGGGCGCCCAGCCCTGCGCCTTCACGGCATCGCCGGTCTCGTCCCAAATCCTGGTATTGACCCAGCCGGCCACCGGGCCGCTGCCTGAGAACCACACCGTGTTGTCGGCATCGTAGCCGAACTGAGGGTGATGGGTGCCGAAGCAGGTATCGATGAAGCTGTACTTCATCGTCTTGGGATCGAGCATCGACACTTGCCGTGGCGAGCGTTCGAGCGGAAACGCTTTCGCTGACGGATGCTCGGAGCCCTTCTTGCAATAGTCCGGATTTTCGATGCCGCGCACGGCGGCGGCGAACCAGACGCGCCCCTTGCCGTCGAACATGCCGTTATGGTTGTTCGCCTTCTGGTTCCAGATCTTCTCCTCGCCCCAATAGGCTGATGCGCCGATCGGCTTTGCGGTCGCGTTCGGATGCAGCGGCGGCCCGAAGGATTCCGGCGCGTTGGGATCGGCGACCGGCATCTTGAAGAACGTCACCTTGTGCGTCTTCGGATCGAGGATCGGCATGTCGTCCGACGAATATTCGTTCGAGCCGTAGAGCGGACCGTAGGCGTTGACGGTGGGACGGCGCCGGTCCGACGAAATCAGGTCATGGACGAAGTGCTTCTCGGTCGCCCACTCCCACGAGGAGATCACCACATTGCGCTCGATGCCTTGCGGGCGCGGCGGCTTGGCCTTGGGCAGTTCGCCCTTGGCAATGCGGTCGGTCCAGTCGCCGAAATATTTGAACGGCACGCCGCCAAGCTGTCCGGCGAGACGGTTCACCATCCATTCGCCGGTTTGTCCCGAGGCCACGCGGCGCATCCAGGCCTCTTCTCCGGATTTGAACGGGCCGAACGCCGCCGGGACCGTGCGGGTCGCTTCCTGGCCGAGCTGATGGCAGCCGACGCAATCGACGTTGTTCATCCGCTGGCGCCAGATATCCTGCGTGATCTCCTTGGGAATATCTGACGTGCCGCCGAAATCCTTGGCGGGCGGAATCTTCAGCAGGGAGAACCAGTAGATCGCCGGATAATAATGCGCCGCGGCCGCATCATTCGGCGCCGGCACCGCGGTCAGATTGAGCTGCTGACCAGGCTTCGCACGCACCTTCGGAGAATCCACCAGGCCATAGCCGCGAACCCAGACCTCGTAGTTCACGCGCGGCGGCAGGTCGGGAATCACGTAGCGGCCCTGATCGTCGGTGACGACGATCTTGGCAAATTTCGTCGGCAATTCGGTCGTCTCCGCAATCACCCACACACCGGCCTCGGGTCCGGCGGGACCGCGCACCACGCCGCCGATGTCGTCATCGTCGATGGCGACCGCCGCCTGCTGCGCGCTTGCTGACGGAATTGTTGGAGTGAAAAGAGCTGCTGCCGCAATACAAGTGACGAAAAAGCACAGACGCCGCATCAGACTCATGGCCGCTCTCCCCTTACAATCCGGGCTTGATACCCATTGTTTGGCGGGAGCCTATACTAACCCGCGTCGGACGCGCCAGAGCCTCCTCGAAGATAGAGAGTGTGCATGCGACGATGTGAGATGATTGCTGCGGTCGCGAGCGAATGCGGCGCGGCTAGCCGCCGAATTTCCGGCGCAGCATGCTTCCAAGGATGTTTGAATAATCGTCGGTCCACAACGCGCTCGACGGGTCCGGCAGCAATGGCGCCCAGTTGCCGGCGACGCTCCCGGTGTCAGCGACCTCGCGCGCGAGCACGACGAGGCGGGCATTAGCCTTCAGCGTCGTCAAAAGATCGCCGGCGCTGTTGTCTTCGCGCAGAAACGCAATGAGACCGAGCGACTGCGCGACATTGGCCACCACAGGGGCGAGATCGAGGTGCCTGTTGGAGATGTGCATCACGATCGCCCCATGCGGCGTGAGCTTTGCGAGATAGCCCGCCACCGCCTCACGCGTCAAAAGATGCACCGGAATCGTATCCGAGGAGAAGGCATCCAGCACGATGAGGTCATAGCGGTCGGTCGATGCTTCCAGCGTCAGCCTTGCGTCGCCGGTCACGACCGGCGCATCGGGCGCGCATTGCGACATGAATTCGAAGCGATGCGGATCCCGCGCGATCCGGATCACTTCGGGATCGATCTCGAAGAAGGTCCAGTGCTCCCTGCCCTGGCGATGGCAGGCCAGCGAACCGGTGCCGAGGCCGACCACGGCGACATGGTCGAGGCCTCCGCGCGCCGCACGCGCGGCGCTGATGGCTTCTCCGAACGGACCGCCAAAATAATAATAGGTCAGCGGCGCCGGCGCGCCGGTGACCGGCGTGCCGTCCTCGTTGCGCAGACGCTGCGCGCCGTGGATGGTGGTGCCATGATAGAGCAAGCGGGCCGCGCCGTCATTGATCTCGGCAACCCTGTGGACGCCGAAGAAACTGCGTGCGGTCTCGACCGGCGCAATGCCGGGACGCCACAGGGCGGTCACGGCAAAACTCAGGATCACGAGGCCGAAGAAACGCATCGGCCGTTGTCGTTGAAACAGCATCGCCGCGGCCAATAGCGCCAGCAAAACCTGGAACGCCAATTCCAGCGTCGCCGGCGGCTGGTAGCGCGTGATGACCCAGGCCAGCGCCAGCGCAGTGCTGATCGCAAGCCACGGCAACAGGCCGGCTAGCGTTTTGCGAACACCGCCGCTGAAAATGCCAGGCATGCACAAAAGCGCCAGCGCGATCAGGATCGGGTATTCGTAATTGCCGTTGAAGATCTGCGGCGCCACGAGCCCTGCAAAGGCGCCGCCGATCACCCCGCCGAACGACGTGCATAGATAGAACTCGGTCAGCCGCCGCGGGCTCGGTCGTCGCGCGTAAAGTTCGCCATGGCACATCAATGTCAGCAGCGCGAAGACCGTGAGGTTGAGCACTGCCATCGTCAGCCAGAACACTTTTTCGCCGCCGATCAGGCCGACCGCGAGCGGTGCCACCGCGAACGGCACGAAGCGCACCACATTGGCATGCGCGATCCATGGCCGCTCGCGAAACACCGCAACGAAGGTCAGCAGATAGATCGCAAGCGGCACCACCCAGAGGAAGGGCGCGGCGGCGATATCGGTCGTCAGGTAAGCGGTCACCGCGATCACCAGTCCCGACGGCACGGCTGATAGTGCAATCCAGCGCATCCGTTCGAGCGCACCAGCGCCGGTTTTGTCTGCCGCCTCCACTTGGGTGACGACGGGCTCGTTGCGCGACGTCAGCACCGCGACGAGACTGAGCAGCATGGCGAGCCACGCGAACCCGACCGACCACGCCACAGTCTGCGTCTTCAGCGCGAGAAACGGCTCGACGACGACGGGATAGGCGAACAACGCGGCGAACGAGCCGAGGTTGGAGGCGGCATAGAGCACGTAAGGATTGCCCGCCTGCCGGTGGCCGCTGGCGGCGAACCAGCTCTGCAGCAGCGGCGCGCTCGCCGACAGCGTGAAGAACGGCAGTCCGATCGAGACCGCAAACAGGCCGAACAGCCAAACCGCC
>Ga0207711_10006154_pt1 | contig 10142 bp, 7 predicted proteins | sample KBSS34metaG_FD_184401 | JGI IMG/M metagenome (GOLD analysis project Ga0207711, IMG submission 184401) | Switchgrass rhizosphere microbial communities from Kellogg Biological Station, Michigan, USA - KBS S3-4 metaG (SPAdes) (version 2) | ecosystem: Host-associated > Plants > Roots > Rhizosphere >... | reverse complement strand
GGCGACGACGCATCGCGTCAGGCCAATGTCCTGATCGGCGGCAATTTCGCCGACGATCGCGGCAACATCATGGTCTATGCGGGCTATTCGCATGATGGTGCCGTGATGTCCGCGGATCGCGCGCGTTCGTCCATCGACCAGACCAGCCTCGGCTCGCTGAACAACAACATCAACGATGTTTTCAAGCTACAACGCCCCAGTTTCTCCGCGTCCGCTCCGCAGGGCACCTTCCAGTTCGGCAACGGAACCAGCGCGACGCTGGATCCGAATGGCAACGTCATCCCGGTCAATACGAACGGAACGGGAGGGAACCCCGCGACAGGATTCAACCGTGACGCATTCCGATACATCGCGGTACCGCTCGATCGTTACCTGATCGCATCGCGTGCCACTTATGACGTGACGCCGGGGATCCAGGCGTTCGTCGACACCACCTTCGCGCACTCCCGCACCGTCAGCCAGCTGGAGCCGTTTGCGATCAGCACGTCGGGCTCGAACGGCATCTTCAACGGCACGGGCGGCTTCTATCCGATCGAGCAGGTGCTTCCGAACGGGCAGGTCTTCGTCAATCCGCTCGTCCCCGCCGGGCTCGTCTCCCGCGCGCACGATGTGAATGGCGACGGGCTGAAGGACCTGAGCTTCACCAGCCGCCTCACCGACATCGGCGACCGTTCCACTTCTGCGGACCGCAACACCTACCGGATCGTGACCGGCCTCCGGGGCGAGCTCGGCAGCAAGTGGCATTGGGAGGCCTACGCCTCCTACGGTCGCACCGATGACGATCAGGTCGCCACGGGCCAGGTCAACCTCGCGAACTTCCGCGCCGCGTTGGTGGTGATCCCCGCAACGCCCGGTACACCGGGGTCGCTCACCTTGCCGGACGGCACGGCGATAGAGTGCGCCGATCCCAATGCCCGCGCGAACGGCTGCGTTCCGGCAAACGTCTATGGTGCCAACAAGCTGTCTGCGGCGGCGGCGAAATATCTGGCGGCGCCCTCCACCAGCAATGGCTTCACGCAGGAAATCGATTCCGGTGCCAACATCACCGGCAGCCTGTGGGATTTCTGGGGCGCAGGCCCCATCGGCGTCGCTACCGGCGTGGAATATCGCAAGGAATCGAGCGATCGCCTGTATGACGCGCTCACCCAGTCCGGCGGGAACGGCGGCAACGCGCTGGCAGACACGTCAGGCTCCTTCGACGTGGGTGAGGCCTATGTCGAAACCCATATCCCCCTCCTCACCGACATGCCGTTCGTCAAGCATCTCGAATTCCGCGCGGCAGGCCGCGTCTCGGATTATTCGACGGTCGGCACGGTCTTCAGCTGGAACTATGGGCTGATCTATCAGCCTATTCCCGATGTCACCTTCCGGGTTTCGAAAGCGCTCGCCACCCGCGCACCGAACATCGGCGAATTGTTCTCGGGTATGAGCCAGACCTTCCCGACCGGGTTGATCGATCCTTGCGCCGGCGTGAAGGCCAACACGCCGGGCACGCTGGCCGCCAATTGCCGCGCGGCACCGGGCGTCAACGCGAACATCGCCGCCAACGGTGCCTTCACCGTGACGCAGGCGGACAGCCAGTCCGTCAGCGGGTTCAACTCGGGCAACCCGAACCTGCATCAGGAGGAGGGCCACACGCTCACGGCCGGCATGGTCGTGAATCCCCGGTCGATCGACGCGCTGCGCAATCTCAGCTTCACGGTCGACTATACCCGGACGCACATCACCGACGCCATCCTGGCGACGCCCCGGCAGTTCATCCTCAACCAGTGCTATCAGAGCGGCAACCCGCTCTACTGCCAGTTCATCACCCGCAATGCCGTGGCGCAGGGGAACACCAGCGCCGGCTCGCTGGAGTTCGTCAACAGCATCGACGAGAACAGCGGCGGCTTCCTGATGAATACGATCGACATCACGACTGCGTACAAGCAAGGTCTCGGCCAATATGGCGACCTCAACATGTCGATCGCGTACACGCATTTGCTCAAGGGTTGGGAAATCCCGCTGCCAGGCGCTCCCAAGCAGCTTCTTGCGGGTACGGTCGGTTATGCACGAGACAAGTTCGAGACGAGCCTGAACTGGCAGATCGGAAAACTTACGTTCGAATATACCGGGCAGTATATCGGCGAATCCTTCCTGTCCGAGAGCTTCGTCCTCTCGCTCGTTAACAATAATGGTACACCTGTTACAAATCCGCACGATCCTCGTGTCGCCATTGCCCCGCGATATTACCAGAATCTGCAGATCAAGTACGATATCAACAAAAAGTTCCAACTCTACTTCGGCATCGACGACCTCTTCAACCTCGCTCCGCCGCCGATCTACACCGGTCTTCCGACCGACTCGACCGGCACTGAAACGAACGCCGGTGTCTACGACGCCATCGGTCGCCGTTTTTACGGCGGCGCACGCGTGCGCTTCTGAGCCATGTGAAAGCAGGGGGATGGCTCCGGCCATCCCCCTCGCTGCGGGATCAGCGCTCGCGAAGCTTAATGCAGAAGGCGCGGGCCGAACGTGAAGGACAGCCCCACATGGGAGGCCACCGCTTCGACCCATTGCGTCACCATGCGGACCTCATCGTCATCCACCGGGCTACGGCTGTCGCTTCCACCTTCGCCGAACAGCTGCCCGAGCCGCTTGGAATCCTCCGAAAATGCCGCCCCCGCGACGACGTCAGCGATCATGGCCGGAGGCAAATCCAGATCGAACCACGCCGCCGTCCGGGCGAGCGTCTCCTCTCGGTTCGCCAGAAACTCTCCGGCTTCCAGCATCCGCACGCGATCGGGCCATTTGCTGGCCAGCGCGGCGAACTGCGCGTGCTGGATCAGCCAGCCATAGCCCGCCGCCTGAAGATCCGTCTGGAGGAGAAGATCGTCGGGCGAGAAACCGGCGTTGAAATTAGCCTCGTTGCGGATGGCGGACAGGTGCCGCCGCGCCCAGATGCGCCCGAACATCCCCCGCTTGGCGATGGAGCGCAGATAAGCCGGCAGATCGCGATAGAGCAGGATGGCCCTTGCCTGCGGACGCAGATCGAGAAGCGCCGGCATCAGCGGATTGGCGACGTTGCTCGGCTTGATCACCATCGCCTCGCCCGGCTCGAGCGGTCTTTCGAGCAGCCGCAACACCAGATCGAGCGCGGGCATGGTGAGCCGCTTCCGCCGCAGAAGCTGCACCGCGTCGTTGAGGACGATCGGCTCCTTCAGCCCCATCGCATGGCCCGGCAAGTCCAGCGCGCGGGCGAACAGGGTCGAGCAGGCGAAGGCGGAGTGGAAGACGAAATGCACCGGCGCGCGCTCGGCAACGGCAGCGCCCGCGAGATCCTGCAGCCGGACATCCGCACGGGGCCGATCTTCGCCGAGGGACTGATCGTCGAGGAAGGTCGCCAGACGCTGCGCCGCGCGATCCGCATGGATGAATTGCAGGGCGGCGCCATCGTGCAGCAGGCGATGGGGAAGCCAGGATGCGTCGCCGGCCAACATCGTTGCATTCTGCATGGGCGCATCCCCTTCCGATCTCGTGCGGTGCGGTTAAAGGGGGAAGCGCTTTCGAACAACCGTGGCCGAGTGATTTTATGCTGAATCCGCACCTCGATATGGCAAGCCTCGCTTCGGATTATGCGGTGCGCCAGCGCCTGCAGGTCCGCGATTTCCTGGAGGTCGGCGCGGCCGAGGCGCTGCGGACGACGCTGGAGCGGAAAACACCCTGGGGGCTGGCCTTCAATAACGGCGATCAGATCGTCTACATCACGCCCGAGCAGCGCGCCCGGATGGGCATGACGGACCAGCAGAAAATCGCCTCTATCGTCTCGGAAGGCGCGAAGAATGGCTATCAGTTTCTTTATTCCATCTATCCGCTCCTCCAGAATTATTTCAACGACACCGGGCGCGTGCAGGAGCTATTCGATCTGTTCGAGTGGCTGAACGGCGATGCGTTCCTCAACTTCGCCCGCCGCCTGACGGGGTTGCAGGATATCGTGTGGGCGGACGCGCAGGCGACGATGTATAGCGCCGGTCAATTCCTGAAATATCACACGGACGAGACGCCATCCCAGAAAAGGCTCGCCGCCTATGTCATCAACCTCACGCCGGACTGGGGGCGCGACTGGGGCGGCTACCTGCAATTCTTCGACGGGAAATTCGATATCGAGGAAGGGCTGCGGCCCCTCTTCAACGCGATCAACATCTTCACCATCCCCGCCGACCATTCGGTCAGCATCGTGGCGCCCTATGTTACACGACCACGGCTGTCGATCACCGGCTGGCTGCGCGGCGATGCGCCGCCCCGGCCGATCGGCCGCTCATAATTCCGGCGTCACCGCGTCCAATATGGTGAGGTGTTCGCCGGTATCGCCCCCGCCGACCGGCGACATGGTGACGAGGATGGTCGTGCCGGGGCGGATCTGCGCCTTGAGCGCCGCGTAGAAGGCGCGCGGCATGCGCACCCGGTTGATCGTCGCCTCGTCCAGCTCATGCCCCGCATCGGCATCGTGGCCGGGAAGGCCGACATAGATCCAGCGGGGCTTCCCGTCCTTGCCCAGCGTGTAGCTGATGACATGGCTGCCCGGATCGTCATCGTCGATCCGCGCGACGCTGCGGCCGATCTCCTTGCCGTTGCGCAGCGCCACGATCATCTGATCCTTCTTCGAGACGATGATCGTCAGCGGGCCGCTCGGCGAGACCTGCGGCGTCCAGCTATATTGCTGCTCATCGAGATTGCGCTGCGTCTCCGAATGGTCGGCGGCGGGCCCGGCCATATGGGGCGGCACCAGCAGGCTGGCATCGGTGGTGGTGACATGGTTGGCGGCATTGCCCTCGATCACCACCGTCACGCCCAGCGCGGTGATGCCGAACAGCGCCTTGGCGAAGGCCATCGGCAGATGCACGCAGCCATGGCTTTCCGGATAGCCGGGCAGGCCCCCGGCATGCAGCGCCACGCCATCCCAGGTAAGGCGCTGGGCGAAGGGCATCGGGGCGCTGTTATATTTGTTCGAACGGTGGTTCGCATCCTTCTGGAGGATGGTGAACACGCCCGTCGGCGTCTCATGGCCGTTCTTGCCCGTCGAGATGGTGCTCACGCCGATGCGGACGCCGTTCCGGTAGACGGTAGCCAACTGACGCGAGAGATCGACATAGACGAGTACCGGCCCGGACGTGGCGATGCTGGGAGCCCAGATCCATTGGCCGGGCTTCAGCCGATCGGCAACGCGGGCCAATTCCGGCACCGAGCTGACGATAGCGCCCTGCCCCAGCGCGGGCGTCGGCAACAGGGCCAATGCAGGGGCCAGCAGCGCGGCAGGGAGCAGCAAGGCAGACGACAAAGGACGACCCATGGCGACGGTTCCTCTCAGAGCGGCGTCACCCGCACTTTGGCAACCGGCAGCACACAGTCAATCAGGGGCGGGCATTGCGTCCGCCTTCACCCCGCCGACGTCCATGATTGCGGGGGTGGAGCACCGCCCCACCCCCGCAATGTCTTACAGGCCGTCCACGCTCTTGCTGACGAGGACGTTCACCGCGACGCGGCGGTTCTCGGCCTTGCCTTCCGGCGTGTCGTTGCTGGCCAGCGGATCGGCCTTGGCCATCCCGGTCGGCGTCAGCATACGGTAGGGCTTCCAGCCGCAAACCTGCTGGAGATAGTTGATGACGCGGGCAGCCCGCTTTTCGCTCAGCTGCTGGTTGAAATCGTCGCCGCCGGTGGAATCCGTGTAGCCGACGACCAGCAACAGGGCGTTCTCCGTCGCCTGGGCGGTGTTCGCCGCGGCGCAGAGCTGGGCCTTGTCGTCTGCCGACAGGTCCGCCTTGCCAGTATCGAAGTGCACGTTCGTCGTGCTCTTGATGTTGTACTTGTCGATATCGCCCATGCGGCCGCGCAGCGCCTCGGTCGCCGCGGTCTGCTCGGCGAAGCGCTGGTCGGTGCCGTTGCGGATCATCCGCGCGGTCTTGAGATCGCTGTTCTTCAGCGTGATCTGGCTCGCCACCAGGCCCTCGCCGGGCTGCCCGGCGCCCGCCTGCAGCGTCTTGACCGTCACCGGCAGGCCGTTGAGCAGCGCGTCCACGGTCAGCTTGTCGCGATTGACGCCGAACAGGCCGCCGGACTGGATGCGCGTCGCATCGCTGATCGCGATAATCGTGCTGGTGCCGTCAACCGCCGTCACCTTCATCTTGTCGCCATTGCGGGCGGTGATGACGCCCCTGATCTCCGGCCCCGCGGTCATCGCCGGCGCCTGGGGGGCAGGCGTGCCGTTGACGAGGATGTTGGGGTCCGCCGCCGGGGCGTCCTGTTGCTGTGCGTACAGGCTGCCCGACGCAGACACGGCCAGGGCGGCAAGCATGAAGCTCACGCCCGGCCTCTTCGAAATAACACGCATTGAGCGGCTCCTTTATAGTTTGCCTACACGATTCAGCGTGCTCAGATCGCACCTGTCTCCCACATTAACTTTGCCGAAAGGACCGCCGGGCGAGTGGATAGTTGGAGCGTAGCGTGCGATAAACGGAAGTTAACCACTATCATCTGTTACGGACTCGCGCTCCCATCCGGCTCACCCTGCCTCCGGGGCAAGGCGCCCCCGCCAGAGGCATGAACGCGGCATTCCCCGCTTCGCTTCCTCACCCACCTTTTTTCCGGCGCCGGACATCCGATATTTCCCCGAGGCATCCGGCAGGCCGATCCCGAATCACCCCAAGCGTCTGCCCGGCATGGCCGCTGCCCCCGCCCACCGCCGATCTCCGCACGCTGACGGACCTGCTGCCCGGCACCTTCCTGTTCACCGTCACGAAGCGTAGCGGCCCCAGCATCAGCGACGTCGCCGGCCTCAAGCTGTTGGAGGCCCGCAGGAGGCTTTCGGTCGTGGCCTGATCTGGCGGCTGACGCAGGCCGCCTACCGGGTGAACATCACCCTGACGCCCGGCCTCGTACTGCGACCCGATTTCCAGCTCATCATGGACCCGAGCGGCGAAGACAGACACAAGCCGGTGAAGATCGTGGACGCCAAGCTGATCATAACGCTCTGAGCTCGTTCTGGTGATTTATCTTGACATTACGAACCATATTGGTTATATAGCGCGCCAACCGCTGAGCCTCTGATCAGGGTAAAGCGACCAGCATCCGGCCCCCGTGAATGTCACACGGACAACCCGGACGCGGCCGGCGCGAGAACTCCTCTCCACCGGGCCACTGCATCGGCTCCTTCGTAGCGGAAGGCCCCCGGTGCAGCCGCCAAACCCCTGAGGGCACCGCCACCGCTCTTCCGAGCCCGGCAATCGCCCGAGCCCCCTTCCGTCTGGCTTGAAGACGGACAACGCGCCGGCCGCACCCTCTTTACGGGAAAGCCGCATCTGCAAATCCTACACCCTCATCCTCCCCAGCAGGCTGGGGAGGGGGACCGCCGGCGCAGCCGGTGGTGGAGGGGTTTGCTCTCCCCAAGCACCTCGCCTGAGGCACCTCCTTCGACAAGCTCAGGACGAACGGGGGGAGGGGAATGGGCCGCATGCACCCACCCCGCGAACGGCTACAGCCGTGCGATGCTCAAAACCCCCGATTTTCCGGAAAGAATGTCACCCCGCCGAGCGTCTCATGAAGCGCTATCAGGAGAGGAAAGTGGCGGAGAGGGTGGGATTCGAATATATCGAGTAATATATTGATATATTACGATATAGTTTAACAAACTATACTTTATACCTTGTTTTATACCTCCGGTTCGACCGAGAGATTTATTTTTCCATGTTGTTTTAGCACCAATCTTACACCGAAAAAATCTCTTATTGAGGCCTCACCAACCCCGATTTAGCTTCCCTTCGACGCCGCCTTTCACGGTCGAGATCCAGGCCGTTACCTCGTTCTCGCTCCAGCGGGCAGCGAAGGGAGAAAGCTTGTAGGGGCTGGGAAATTTGCCCTCCTTGATTCTCTGGTAGATCATCGTCTTTCCCAAACCGACACGACGACAGACCTCATCGAGTTTGATCAGACGATCGGCTTCCGCAGACTCGATCATTTCGCCTCGCTCCTTCCCCCAGCTGAGCGTGCCCGCTGGAATACCCTGTCGCTTTCCAAGAAGGCCTCCAGCATGTACGGAATCAAATCGCTGACCGACTCCGCGCGGCCATAGGTTTGCTCGTAGAGGGAGGCATACCGGCCGAGCGCGACGTGCAAGTCGGCCGGCAGGGTGAGCGTTATCCGAACCGGAGCGCGCTCGGGAAGCTTTGGAAGCTTCATCATTTCATCAGCCCTTCCACGGCATGAGCACAAGATCCTTGTGGACGACCAGCTTTACTGGCGCGCCCGGTCGCACGGTGATGGTCGGCTGGATATCGAGCGTCCTGGATGTCAGCTGATCGCCAGCACGGGAGACATTCTGCTGGGTCGACTGACGAACCGCCTCCACCAGATCGTTTCCGCCGGTGAATTGCAGCTGCGCGCCGACCCCGAGCAACGTCGAGACCGCGACGCCCTTGAGCAAAGCCCAGCTATGGAAATCCACCTTGTCCTCGAGGCCCGAGTAACCGGATGGATCGGTCGCCGGGACGTTGTCGAGGACGAGAGAACTGCCATCGGGCAACACAATCCGTTGCCAGACGACAAGGGCCCTCCTCTGCCCGAACGCCACCACGCTGTCGTAGGAACCGATCAGCCGCGCACCCTGTGGCACAAGAAGGATCCTGCCTGTCGGGCTGTCATAGACATTCTCGGTGACCTGAGCGCTGACGATCCCCGGCAGGTCGGAGCGCAGACCGGTCAACAGGCTTGCAGAAATGATGCTGCCTGCGGACAGCAGATAGGGCGACGCAGCCGCGATTATCCGGTGCGGGTTGATCGGATCGCCATTTGCGGAGCCCGCCACGAAATCGAGTTTGCGCTGTTGGCCGTTGGGGTCGGAAGCCGGGTCGAGCGCCAGACGTGGTGTCGAAGCGATAGTGTCGGCAGCCGGCTGCGTCGCCGATGCAGACGCCGGCACCTCATAGGCTGAGGTACGCACGAGCAGGGCCGATTCGCGCGCGGACCTTGCTTGTGTCGCCTGTTGCTCCCGGACGGCATCCGCTGCTCGTCTCGCTTCGGAAGCAGGCTGCGGAGTTGTCCGCTGATGGGCCAGGATCGGGCGTCCGAGATCGCCGGGCAGCGGCGGCCCGAGACGGGGCACCCCGCCATAATTCGCGGGAAGGGCCGCAAGCGCCTCGCTCGGCTGGCTCGCGGGTTGCGCCAGATCCTCTGGCGGTGCCTTACCGGCATAGCCGTGATGGCCGAGCGCCGTCCAGGCGATAACCGTCAGCCCAGAAGCCCCGGCGGCGGCAAGACCGACGATGACGCCGCGCTTGAAGCGTATTGCAGCATGCGGTCGGGCCCGGATCGCCAGGGTCTCGGGATCAAGCTTGGGAGGAGCCGCCGACGGGTCGGGACATCCCGACGATTGCTCGGACGACGACGAATTGGGCTGCGGCGCCTCGCCGGGTGCATCGCTCATGCCGGCCTCCGTGGAGACACAATGCGTCCGGTTCGGGCGATCCGGACGACCTGCTGCCGCTTCAGCCCCAGACGCAGCTCGGCCACGTCAAACAACCGATCGACCACATAGAAACGGCCGTGCATCCGATAATTGACCAGTTCGGCCTCGCCTTTCGCTCCCAGGACGAACAGCGGCGGCGCCTCGCCGGTCGCGATGCTTGCCGGAAACTCGATGAAGGTCTGGCGGCCGTCGTCGAAGGCACGAAGCGGCCGCCAATCGGGCATGTCGCCGCTCAACTGGTAGTCGAAGTCGAGCTGCTCGACATCAAGCCCGCTAGCGACCGCCGCCGCCGCCTCGACCTTCTCGGCGGCCTTCCGAATCGCGATCAGCGCATCCTGCGGATAGAACCAGGACAGCGCAGCGATCGCGGCCCCCGAGGTACTGCTCAGCGCAAGATGATAGATACGGCGATCGGTCGTGATGATGAGACTAGTCGCGAGGCCAGCGCTGAAGGGCTTCACGAGGACATGGATTCGCTTGCTGGCGCCGCTCCCGCTCGACGTGTCGCCGATCATCCACCGGACGGTATCGCCCGATGCCACAGACCCAAGGGCCTCGCCTGGCTCCAGTGCGATGTCCGTTATGCGGCCCGGTGCCGTATAGACGTGATAGAGAGCGCCTTCGGCGTAAGGGAAGACCTGCGCCG
>Ga0207711_10006149_pt1 | contig 10145 bp, 6 predicted proteins | sample KBSS34metaG_FD_184401 | JGI IMG/M metagenome (GOLD analysis project Ga0207711, IMG submission 184401) | Switchgrass rhizosphere microbial communities from Kellogg Biological Station, Michigan, USA - KBS S3-4 metaG (SPAdes) (version 2) | ecosystem: Host-associated > Plants > Roots > Rhizosphere >... | reverse complement strand
CCGGCTGAGGCGAGAACGATCGTCGACACAACTGCGACGAGAACACGCTGGAAGAGAGTCCGCATACCTGAACTCCAGCAATTATTCCGGGAACCAGGGCCGATTACTGCACCCCGATAGTGGTACTCACGTGGCTCCGGGGTACTAGCGATGTAACTTATTGATTTTGAATGCCAAATGCGCATTACTTCGGGTCACAGGGCTATTCATTTCAGAGTGGATGAAACGGTTTACAACTAAAGGGCAGGGGGAAGACAAAAGGCCGCCCCCATTGAGCCCCGCAACAAGAGATTCGCAGCATCGAAGCGCGTTCGTGAACGGTGGGCCGTTGAATTTCCACGCGAAAGGCCGTATTCTAAATAAGCGAACGAGTTTGTCCGCCTGTGTTGCCCGTGGGTAAGCCGGGGTGGCGGAGAGATGAGTGGGCTTATAGCCCACTTTTTATTTGGTGCGAATTTGCCCGGGGCCGCCGCCGAGATTGACCGGGAACTCCTTTTAAATGAGTATGCAAGGCGGCTTTGAATGATGACTGCGACTGTGCAGGAAATTCGGAAGGCTGCCGAACGCGTGGCTGCCTCACACGGACTGGATGTAGTGGACTTGGAGCTTTCCGGCCCGGCGAAGGAAAGAGTATTGAGGGTCTTTCTCGAGAAGAATGAGGAAGGCAGAAGGCAGTTGAAAGCGCAGATTGCCGCCGGGACCGAAGGGCTTCCCGAGCGGCTGGTGGAAGGCAAGTTGAGTATTGAACAGCTTTCAGGTGTGACTCACGAGGACTGCGCAGCTTTTAGCCGCGACTTTGGAGTTCTGCTGGATGTGGAAGACCTGGTTCCCGGAGGCGACTACACGCTTGAGGCGAGTTCGCCGGGGCTGGATCGGAAGTTGTCGAAGCCGGAGGAGTTTCAGCGTTTTGCGGGGTGCCTTGTGAAAGTGCAGACGTTCGAGCCAATACGCAATAACCGGCACTGGAGAGGCCGGCTCGATGCGGGCTCGGGCAAAATCATCACGCTTGATCTTGCGGCCATGCATCAGAACAGCAAGAGCCGCAAAGCAGGCGTTGACAAGGTGGAGATCCCTCTCGAGAACATCGAGAAGGCGGAGCTGATCCCGGAGATATAGGCGCGATCGCGCGCAGGTGCAGGGTCGAATTCGCCGAGAACTCCTGAACAACAATTTACGAAATGCGACCAGTCGCAGGGCTGGGTCGCCGGAAGAATCGAGAGAGTAAGAAGAGTATGGCCAGCGCTTTATATCAAAGTATCGAACTCCTGAGCCGCGAAAAGGGCATTGAGCCCCAAATCGTGGTTGGCGCCGTGGAAGAGGCGATTGCTCTTGCCACCCGCAAGTACTACAAGACCCAGGAGAACATGCGCGGAGAACTGAACAAGGACACGGGCGAGATTACTGCCTATGTCTACAAGACCGTTGTGCCCGACGATGACGAGCTTGAAGATCCCGTCAACCAGATCACCCTGGAAGAAGCAAACGAGCTTGCTCCCGGAGTGGAAGTTGGCAGCGAGATCCGCATGTACAAGGACACTACGCCCCTGGGCCGCATCGCCGCGCAGCTGGCGAAGCAGGTGATCTTTCAGAAGGTTCGTGAAGCTGAGCGCGACACGGTCTTCCAGGAATATGCCCATCGCGAAAAGGAAGTCCTGAATGCAACGGTGAAGCGCCTTGAAGGACAGGACACCATCTTCGACCTGGGCAAAGCCGAAGCCCGCTGCCCGAAACGGGAGCAATCGCGGCTGGAGCAGTTCACAGTGGGCGAGCGTGTGCGCGTGGTTCTGCTGAAGGTAGATCGCGCCGCGAAAGGTCCGCAGGTGATCGTGTCGCGGGCAGCGCCGGAACTTGTTCAGAACCTGTTCCAGTCGGAAGTGCCTGAGATTTACGACAACACCGTCGTGATCCGCGCGATTGCCCGCGAGGCAGGCGAACGTACGAAGATCGCAGTCCAGAGCCGCGATAAGGACGTCGACCCAGTGGGCGCCTGCGTGGGTATGAAGGGCATGCGCGTGCAGTCGATCATTCGCGAGCTTCGCGGAGAGAAGATCGACATCATCGAGTTCAGCGAAGAGATCACGACTTTCGCTGAGAAGGCGTTGCAGCCGGCAAAGGTAAGCCGGGTTTCCATCACCGATCTGACCGACAAGCAGCTCGAAGTGATTGTGGACGATACGCAGCTTTCGCTGGCGATTGGCAAGAAAGGCCAGAACGTCAGGCTGGCAGCCAAACTTCTCGGCTGGAAGATCGACATCAAGAGCGAAGAGGAGAAGCGGCAGGAAGTGGAGCAGCAGATGCAGGCTCTCACTGGCGGTCCCTCTACTCCGATCGAGCAGGTTACCGAGTTGGGAGCGGGCATCATCGAGAAGCTGGTTGCCGCAGGCATCACGACCGTTGAATCGTTGGCGGATATGACACCTGAGGAGCTCGAGGAGATTCCCGGTATCGGCGAGAAGACGCTGGAGCGCATCAGCGTGGCGGTTCGCCACTACTTTGGGCACTTCGAGGAAGGCGAGGAAGCGCCAGCCGGTGAAGGCGGGATTGGCATTGCAGGTGCTCCGGAGGCTGAGGGCAGCGATGAGCCAGCCGCATTGACTGCTGCTGCGGATACGGAGAACGTCTCCGATGGTGAATCGGAAATAGAGACCCCCGAGGCGGCAGCGGGAACAGCTGAAGCCGAAATTGAGAATTCGCAAGAGGTGCTGGAAGAGGCGGAGGACGGCGGAGAGACCGCGGAAGAGCTCGCCATCGCCAATGTTCCGGTATCGGATGAAGAGAATACGAGAGATGACGAAGAGGGCGGCGCTTAAATGCGTCGCGCTCTTCAACACCATTCAAGCGATAATGGTGGTGACACAAACTTCCAATGCCATGAGGTAGCTATGAGCGACTAAGGGCTTTGGGCAGCACATTCTGAAAAGAGGCGGATGAGCAAGGTTCGAATTAACGATCTCGCGCGCGAGTTGGAAGTCAAGAGCAGGCAGATCCTCGATGTGCTCGCGGAACTCAGTCTGGGTGAAGGCAAGACACACTCGAGTTCGATCGAAGACCACGAAGCTGACAAGGTTCGCGCGCAATTCCAGCATGGATCGCGCCCCGCCGGTCACGGTTCGTCTTCGCGCGCATCCCAGTCGATTACTCCGAAAATCGATCTTTCCCACGTTTCCAAGCCCGGGGACGTGATGAAGGCCATTCTGGCCAAAAAGCAGGAACAAGAGGCAGAAGCTCGCAAGAGCATGGTACCGCCGAGCAAGGCGGCAACACCCGTTGTTGCAATGGCTCCGGCGAAACCTGCCGCACCGGCAACGCCTGCTGCCGCAGCACCTCCGGCTGCTCCCGCGCGTCCAGAGCCGCGCAAAATCGTTCCTCAGCCCAGGCCTGCACCCGCAATTGTCCCGCCGTCGACTCCGGCCATCGCTTCGAGGCCCCCTGCCGGGGCCGTTGTCGCCAAGGCCCCTGCTGGAGCAGTAGCTGCGCGTCCAGTCGTGACGGTGGTTCCTCCACAAAACGTGGTGGTAAGACCGCCCGTAATCGTACCTCCCTCTCAGGCGCCGCAGCCCAAACCGGCAGCCCCTGAACAGGCACCCGCAGCAGCGAAGCCTGTGGCGGTAGCGCCGAAACCCGCTGCGGCGGCTCCGGTCGCGCCTGCTCCTTCGGCACCGGAAAAGCCAGAGATCGCTGCATCGGCTGCAACGACGCCGACACCAGCGGCAGCTGCGCCAGTTGCGCCTATCAAGGAAGCACCGGCGGAGCCCGTTGCTCCTGCTGCCGTTGCTCCGAGCGCACCAGAGACGAGGACTCCAGAGCCGCCTCCTGCACCCGCGGCCCCTGCGCCGAGGCGTGTGGTGATGCCGCAGACCGGACCGCGTCCTGTATACAAGGCGCCACCGGTGGCCGCTGCAACCGCGGCTCCGCCTTCGCCACAAGGTGGAGGCATTCAGCGCGGCAAACCAATCTTTGACCGGAGGCCCACAGGCGCTCCCGGCGGATTCCAGCAGCGCACACCGGGCGCTCCGAGCCAGTTCCCGGGCGCAGGCCCGCGTCCGAAGCATCCGACACGCACAGGCTTCGCAGGTCCTGGCGGACCTGGCGCCCCAGGCGGCCGTCCCGGATTTGGCGCACGTCCCGGATTTGGTGCTCCACGCCCAGGCGGTTTTGCGGGAGCACGCCCGGGCGGCGGCGCTCCGCCGACCGGAGAAGCACCGCGACCGCAACGCGCCTCGAACAATCGAGGTCGTCGCAGTGGCCAGCAGTATCCGAAGACCAAGGAAGGCCCGATGAAGGGCTTTGTGCCACCTCCGCGTTTTGGTGGCGCAGCGAACTTCAGCGACGAGCCACTTCCAATTACGCGTGAGATCACCGTGACGGAAGGCATCAGCGTAAAGGACCTTGCGGAGAAGCTTGAAATCCGCGCCAAGGACCTGATCGCGATCCTGCTGATGCGCGGTGTTTTCGTAACGGTCAACCAGTCGCTCGACGCTGAGATGGTGAAAGATGTGGCGGCGAAATTTGGCGCTGCCGCAACCGTAATCAGCTACGAAGAAGAACTCGAAAATCAGGCAATCGAAGAAGTTCTCGACACGGAGAAGACTGACTTTATCGAGCTATCGCGCGCTCCCGTGGTCACAGTCATGGGCCACGTCGATCACGGCAAGACTTCGCTCCTCGACGCGATCCGGGAAACCGATGTTGCGGCCGGCGAAGCTGGCGGCATTACGCAGCACATCGGAGCCTACAAGGTGCGGTTCACCAAGGAAGGCTCTCCGGCATCGGGACGCGAGATCGTCTTCCTCGATACTCCGGGCCACGAAGCATTTACCCGCATGCGTGCCCGCGGCGCGAAGGTTACGGATATTGTCGTCATCGTGGTGGCAGCAGATGACGGCGCAATGCCCCAAACCATCGAAGCCATCGACCATGCCAAGGCGGCCGATGTACCAATCATCGTCGCGGTAAACAAGATCGATAAGCCTGAAGCGAATCCCGATCGCGTGATGAAGCAGCTGGCTGATCGCGGCCTCACTCCCGACGAATGGGGCGGCGAAACTCCGTATGTAAAAGTCTCTGCGAAGAAACGCGAAAACCTCGATCGGCTGCTTGAGATGATCTGCCTCGTCTCTGACATCAAAGCTCCGAAAGCGACCCCGGGCCGCAAGGCTGTTGGTTCGGTTCTCGAGGCGAAACTCGATCGCGGACGCGGCGCAGTGGCTACCGTACTGGTGCAGGATGGAACTCTGCACCTGAATGACAGCTATATCGTCGGTAACACCTTCGGTAAGGTCCGTGCCATGTTCGACGATCGCGGGCGGCCGCTTGAAGAAGCCGGCCCGTCGACGCCGGTCGAAGTACTCGGCCTCGAATCCATGCCGGACTCCGGCGACACTTTCCTCGTGGTTGCGGATCGCGACAAGGCAAAGGGCATTGCGCAATACCGCAAGATGAAGGAACGCGAAGCCCAGCTTGCCAAGAGCTCGCGTGTCTCGCTGGAAGGACTGGCGGAACAGATTCGCCAGGCTGGCGTGAAAGACCTACCGCTCATCATCAAGGGCGACGTGACCGGTTCGGTGGAAGTGCTCGCCGATTCGCTAGTTCGCATGTCGACCGAGAAGGTACGCGTGAAGGTGATTCACTCCGGTGTGGGTTCAATCACTGAAAGCGACGTCCTGCTGGCAACGGCTTCGAACGCGATCATCATCGGCTTCAACGTGCGCCCAGAGCGCAAAGCCGGTGAACTGGCGCAGCAGGAAGGGATCGAAGTTCGGCTGCACTCCATCATCTACGAGTTGCAGGATGAAATGCGTCTGGCCATGCTGGGTCTCCTCGATCCAACGTTCAAGGAGAACTACGTGGGCCGCGCCGAGGTGATCAACGTCTTCCGCATTCCGAAGGTTGGCACCATTGCCGGCTGCCGCGTGCAGGACGGCGTGATCCGCCGCGATTCCGAGGTGAAGGTCATGCGCGGAGGCGAGCAGGTGTACAAGGGTAAGATCGGCTCGCTCAAGCGCTTCAAGGATGATGCACGCGAAGTGACCAATGGCATGGAGTGCGGCATCGGGCTGGGCGGATTCTCTGACTTGAAGGAAGGCGACCTGGTCGAAGCCTTCTCGACAGAAAAACTAGCTGCCGACCTGGGGCAACTGACTTCAGCGAAAGCATAACTTCACAGCATCAACAAATCAGGCCCGCTTCTCGTAGGAGAGGCGGGCCAAACTTTTTGTGCGCGAAAATCTGAACACTCCGTCTCAGGCCTCCGTCTTAGGGTATGAACAACGCGGACCTGGACCCTGGAGTTAGGATTTCAGGGTTGCCGGTGAGGAGTTCGCAGACTTTGGACCCAGGCGCAGACGCGGAGTTTTCGGCGCTCGTACAGCGCCAGCGAAAATAGCCGCTCACTACTTACCATCTCGAATTCGTCGTGTAGGAACTCAGCAAGGAGGGCAAGCCCACCAACAGCCGCACCTATACGACGACCCTCAGCACCGACTCGCACGGACCTGCATCGATTCGCACCAATTTCAAAATCCCAATCGTTGTTAGCGAAACATCTTCGAATAACGCCAGTTCACCGAATGTGCAGTTCCAATATCAGGATATTGGTGTCAACATCGATGCGATGCGTGCGCGCGAAGTCGGCCATCAACTCTCAGTCGATCTCACCGCAAATATCACGAGCGTAGCGGAAAACCTCGATGCCAGACTTCATGAGCCGATCATTCGTCAGAACAAGTGGCAAGCGGTCGTACTTATCCCAATCGGCAAGGCAACCGTGTGTTCACGTCCGACGCTCTCGATTCCAAGGGAAGCATGCAACGGGTCGTCACGGCCACGCCATTGCAATAACGATCGAAATGGAGCGCTTCCGAGAGTCGAGAATATCCGGCAGGTTTGGTTGCATCTAGGCTGCGGCAGCAGCAGCGCCGGCCAGGAATCCGCGTCTCTTTACAAAGGAGCCTCATATGTGCATCGGGCTTCAGATGCCATGTAAATCGAGCAGTTTGCATTCGATCCACCGCGCCCTCATTCAAACTCTGAACCGCTGAATTGTAGTCAATTTAGCGCACAACCCGTACTTAGGTTGGGGCGTCCTACTGGGAAGAGAACGGATAAAAGCAGGAGGAGAAGCATGTCTTCAGAGTTGCGAGGAAAGAAGATCGCGATCCTAGCTACAGATGGATTTGAGCAGGTTGAGCTCACAGAACCACGCAAGGCACTCAACAACATGGGCGCCACAACCGTGGTGATTGCGCCGAAGAATGGAGAGATCAAGGGCTGGAACAAGAAGGACTGGGGGCAGGCGGTGAAGGTTGATCAGCCGCTTGCCGATGCGAATCCGCACGACTACGACGCGCTGCTGTTGCCGGGCGGCGTGATGAATCCCGACCACCTTCGTATGGATCCGGCAGCGGTGAACTTCGTGCGGCAGTTTGTCTCCACCGGTAAGCCGATCGCAGCAATCTGTCACGGTCCCTGGACCCTGATCGAAGCAGACGCATTGAAGGGCAAGACGGTTACATCGTGGCCCTCGCTCAAGACCGACCTCAAGAATGCTGGCGCTACCTGGGTGGATCAGGCGGTCGTCACCGATGGGCAGTTCATTTTCAGCAGAAAACCTGAAGATATTCCGGCATTCAGCAAGGCGCTGATTGAAGCCCTTGTTCATGCGCCGGAGCACGCGCACGCGTAAGCAGTGTCATCGATCGAGAAAGAGCATCCTTCCGCGCTGTTCGCGCGGAGGGATGCTGAATTCACATACTCTGCGGACACCTGTCTATTGACCTCTTCCCTCTCTTTTTGACCTTCTTCCGAGAATCTTCACCTGATCTGTAAGAAACTGGCGGGGCCGGAGACTACCTTATACAGAAGGAAATCTCCAGAGATGGCAAGCCAGGAAGATCTCTACGAGGAGGTGGTCCAGACGCATGGAGCCGCGCTCGATCGCCTCGCACGAGCCTACGAAGCCGATCCTGACAAATGCCGCGATCTGCTGCAGGATATCCACCTTGCGATCTGGCAAAGTCTCGAGATATTCGATGGCCGGTGCTCGCTCCGCACCTGGATCTATCGCGTAGGTCATAACGTGGCGGCATCGCATGTAGCGGGCGATCGGCGTGCGAGATCGCGCCAATTGCTCAGCATTGAAGATGTCGATGTGGCGGATGCGAAAACTGATACCGAGAAGTCAGCAGAGCGGAACATTGCTCTCGATCGGCTCATGGCTTTGATACGCGAACTTAAGCCATCCGACCGGCAACTCATGCTGCTCTTTTTAGAGGGTGTCGATGCCCCTGGGATTGGAGAAGTGACAGGCATGTCTCCAGGCAACGTTGCCACGAGAGTCCATCGGATTAAAAACATTCTCAGGAACAGGTTTCAAGGGGGAGAGAAATCATGACGAACGACTCTGTATCCAAGATTTGCGAGTTCTGGCAACAGGGCTCTCACGAACCGACCCGTTTCAATGGAGAGGACCTCCGCAGCAGGATGAACAAGTTCGAACGAACCATCAGACGGCGTAATCTGCGCGAGTACGTTGCCGCAGGGCTGGTTATCGGAGTGTTCGCGTATTACGGCTGGGTATTCCCCACATTGCTGCTGCGAATCGGCTGCGGACTTCTCATCCTGGGTACAGCTTACGTGGCCTACCAGCTGCATCGAAAAGCCTCAGCACGTCCCGCACCTGCGGAGATGGGGCTGCGGAACTGCGTTCAATTCCAGCGCTCGGAACTTGAACGGCAGCGCGATGCGTTGCGAGCCGTGTGGTCGTGGTATCTGTCACCCTTTTTGCCCGGGATGAGCCTGTTTCTGTTCGGACTTTTTCAATTCACAAAGAACGTCACGGAAGCTGCGGGCAGGACGAAGGGGCATACCATGTGGTGCACCCCTTCGGCCCCGGCGCAGCTGTTGCGGGCCTCACTCTGGTTGCTGGTTGCGTCGGGATGGTCTTCGTGGCCATCTGGTTGCTCAATCGGCGAGCGGCGAATGAGCTCCAGAAGCAAATCGACGACCTCGATCGGCTCGCCCAGGATGCGGACTAGGTTCCAGGGTGGTCCGTCGATCTCTCAAGGATGTATATTGCGGCCATGCGCTTCCCGTTTAATCTGCAGTGCCGCTTGCGGATGAGCTGTCTGCAGCTCTTGTCTCTCCCTGGATTGGTTCTACTCGGTTTTTGCGCACCGGCCCAGATGCCCGCCGGGCACGATATGGGCGGCATGCTGCCGGTTACACCGCCGGAGCAGCTTCCAGCACCGGCACACATGACCGGCATCGGCAACGCGCACATCGCAATTACGGCGACTCCCGAAGCGCAGGCCTGGTTCGATCAGGGCCTGAATCTGCTGCACGACTTCTGGGAGTACGAATCGATGAAGGCGTTCGAGCAGGGCGTGCGCGTGGATCCCAACTGCGCGATGTGCTGGTGGGGATTGGCACAGGCTGAGCAGTCGCGCGACAAGAAGCTCGAGAGCTATGTGAAGCAGGCGCTCGACAAGGCCTCGCAACTGAAAGCAAGGGTCACCGAATCGGAGCGGCTCTACATCGAAGCGGCCCAAATCGACTTCGCAGGCAAGGGGAAGCGCGGCGCGAACAAGCAGGAGATTGCGATCCTGCGCGAGTTAGTGAGCAAGCAGCCGAACGACACCCAGGCACGCCTGTCACTCGCACTGGCGCTTGAAGACGGGTACGACAAGAAGCATGAGCCGAAGAAAGGCGAACAGGAAGCCCTCCGCATGCTCGAGGGAATCCTGCATGACGTGCCGAACGACTCCGCTACCAATCACTACTGGATTCATGCGATCGAGCCGGGAAACCACCCCGAGCGCGCGATCCAGAGTGCGGCACTGCTGGCCAGCCTGGCGCCCACATCCGGCCACATGGTGCATATGCCGGGACACATTTACTTTCGCGTGGGCAACTACGCCGAAGCAGAGCATTGGTTCTCCGCCTCGACAGCGACCGACGAACGCTACATGCAGGAAGAGCATGTCGGGCCGGACGACGATTGGAACTACGCGCATAACATGATGTACGCGATTGCCAACCTGATGGAGCAAGGTCGGCTTGCCGATGCCAGTGCGCTATCGGACCACCTGGCAGCGGCACGCGGACAGCTCTCGGCATCGCTTTATATCTGGTCCGCGCGCGACCAG
>Ga0207711_10006146_pt1 | contig 10146 bp, 9 predicted proteins | sample KBSS34metaG_FD_184401 | JGI IMG/M metagenome (GOLD analysis project Ga0207711, IMG submission 184401) | Switchgrass rhizosphere microbial communities from Kellogg Biological Station, Michigan, USA - KBS S3-4 metaG (SPAdes) (version 2) | ecosystem: Host-associated > Plants > Roots > Rhizosphere >... | reverse complement strand
GCTCGACTTCCACACGCCCTATGGCTGCTCGAAAGGCGCGGCGGACCAGTACGTCCTCGACTATGCCCGCAGCTTCGGCCTGCCGACCTGCGTTCTGCGCATGAGCTGCATCTACGGCCCACACCAGATGGGCACCGAGGACCAGGGCTGGGTCGCTCACTTCCTGATCCAGGCGCTGCAGGAACGGCCGATCCGCATCTATGGCGACGGTCGGCAGGTGCGCGATGTCCTGCACGTCGACGATGCGGTCAGCGCCTACCTCGGCGCGCTTGGCCGCATCTCCGAGGTCGCCGGCCGCGCCTTCAACCTCGGCGGCGGCCCCGCCAACGCGATCAGCCTGCTGCAGCTGGTCGGCTGCATCGAGGAGCTGACGGGCCGAAAGGTCCAGGTCGAGTTCGACGACTGGCGCGCCGGCGACCAGCGCTACTACGTCTCCGACGCCTCCGCGGCGCGGCGCGCGCTGGGACTGCCGCGGCCGACGCCCTGGCGCGAGGGCGTGGCCGATCTGGCCCGCTGGCTCTCCGGTGAACGCGCCGAACGCCAGCTGGTGGAGAGCGTCTGATGGGGCTGCGGCTGATGATGACGGCCGATGCGGTGGGCGGCGTCTGGACCTACGCGCTCGATCTGGCGCGCGGCCTCGCCGACGTCGGCGGCGAAACCACCCTGGTGGTGCAGGGTCCCGCCCTTTCGGCGGACCAGGCGCGTGCGGCGAAGGCCGTTCCCGCGCTCGAGGTCATCGAGACCGGCTCGCCGCTGGACTGGACCGCCGAGGCGCCCGGCGAGATCGAGGACGCCGGCCGCAAGGTGCGCGACCTCGCCCGCGAGCTGCGCCCGGACATGATCCATTTGAACAGCCCGGCCCTGGCGGCAGTCGGCGGGTTTCCGGCGCCGGTGCTGGGGGCCTGCCACTCCTGCCTGGCCACCTGGTGGATGGCGGTGAAGACGGGCCCGGCGCCGGCCGACTTCGCCTGGCGCACGGCGGCCCTGCGCGCCGGCCTGGCGCAGTGCGACGCCCTGGTGGCGCCCAGCCGCAGCTTCGCCCGCGCCACCGCCGCCGCCTACCCCGGCGTCAGGCCGCTGGTCGTCCACAACGGACGTCGTCCCGCCCTCGCCGGACCCGCGGTGCGCGAGCCGATGGTGTTCACCTCGGGCCGCCTGTGGGACGAGGGCAAGAACCTGGCCACGCTCGACGCCGCAGCCGCCCTCGCCCCGACGCCGCTCTACGCGGCCGGACCGCTGGAGGGACCGAGCGCCGCTGACCGCCTGCGTCCAGACCACCTTCGCCCACTGGGTCGCCTGAGCGCCGACGAGGTAGCGGCCTGGCTGCGCCGCGCTCCAATCTACGCCAGCAGCGCCCTCTATGAACCCTTCGGCCTGGGCGTGCTGGAAGCCGCCCAGGCCGGTTGCGCCCTGGTGCTGGCGGACATTGCGAGCTTCCGCGAACTCTGGCGGGGGGCCGCGGTCTTCGTCGCGCCGCGCGAGCCGCAGGCCTTCGCCGACGCCTTCGCGGCGCTGCTGGACGACGAGGATCGTCGGGTTCGTCTGGGCGAGCTCGCCCGCGGGCGCGCCCAACTGTTCACCGTCGAGGCCATGACCCGCGGCATGCTCAGCCTCTATGCGCGGCTGGGGGCGGCGCCGAGCGAGGCTGCGGCGTGAGGATCGTCTACTTCACCCATTCGCTGGCCTCCTGCTGGAACCACGGCAACGCCCACTTCCTCCGCGGCGTGCTGCGCGACCTGATCCGACGGGGCCACGACGTCAGGGCCTACGAGCCGGACGGCGCCTGGTCGCTGGCCAACCTGCTCGCCGACCATGGCGAGGCGGGGCTTTCGCCCTATCGCTCGGCCTATCCGGAGCTGGCCTCGACGTCATACGCCGCCGGCTTCGACGTCGCCCAGGCGCTCGACGGCGCCGACCTGGTGCTCGTCCACGAGTGGAACGACCCGGCGCTGGTGGCCCGGATCGGCCGTGTACGGGCGGCAGGCGGGCGCTTCCGCCTGCTGTTCCACGACACCCACCATCGCGCGGTCAGCGACCCGGCGGCGATCGGCGCTTTCGACCTGACCGGCTACGACGGCGTTCTGGCGTTCGGCGAAACCCTGGCCGAAGTCTATCGCGGCTGGGGCTGGGGAAGCCGGGTCTTCGTCTGGCACGAGGCGGCCGACGTCACCCTGTTTCATCCCCCCGCCTTCGAGCGCGCCCGCGAAGGCCTGGTCTGGATCGGCAACTGGGGCGACGGCGAGCGGACGGCCGAGATCGAGAGCTTCCTGCTGGCGCCCGCCAGAACCGCCGGAATGGCGCTGGATATCCACGGCGTCCGCTATCCGCGCGAGGCGCTGGACCTGCTCGCCCACCATGGCGCCCGCTACCGCGGCTGGCTGCCGAACGCGCTCGCGCCGGAGGTCTTCGCCCGCCATCTGGCCACCATCCACGTGCCGCGCCGCTACTATGTCGAGACGCTGCCGGGGATTCCGACGATCCGGGTGTTCGAGGCCCTGGCCTGCGGCATTCCCTTGCTCTGCGCCCCCTGGAACGACGCCGAAGCCCTGTTCCGGCCCGGCGAGGATTTCCTCATCGCCCGCGACGGCGAGGCGATGACCCGGGCCCTGCGCGAGGTCCGTGGCGACGCGGCCCTGCGCGCGTCCCTGGTCCGGTCCGGCCTGGAGACCATCCGCGCCCGCCACACCTGTGGCCACCGGGCGGTCGAGCTCCTGGCGATCGCCGCCGCCCTGCAATCTCCAGCCCTCGAGGTCGCCGAATGAGGATCGCCTTCTACGGCTCCAGCCTGCTGTCGGCCTATTGGAACGGCGCGGCCACCTACTATCGCGGGATGCTGCGCGAGCTCGCCGGCCGCGGGCACCAGGTCACCTTCTACGAGCCGGACGCCTTCGACCGGCAGAGCCGCCGCGACATCGATCCGCCGGACTGGGCCGAGGTCGTCGTCTATCCGGCCACCGAAGCCGCCGCCCTGCAGGTGATCGCCCGCGCCGCCCACGCCGAGGTCGTCGTCAAGGCCAGCGGCGTGGGCGTCTTCGACGACCTGCTGATCCAAGGGGTGATGGCGGCGGCCAGGCCCGAGGCGGTGAAGATCTTCTGGGACGTCGACGCGCCGGCCACCTTGGCGGAGCTCCGTGGCGATCCGGGCCTGCCGCTGCGGCAAATCTTGCCCAGTCTCGACCTGGTGCTGACCTACGGCGGCGGGCCGCCGGTGATCGCCGCCTACCAGGCCCTGGGCGCGCGCGCCTGCCGAGCGATCTACAACGGCCTCGACGCCTCGACCCATCATCCGGTCGCCGCCGAGCCGCGCTTCGCCGGAGATCTGAACTTCCTGGCCAACCGGCTGCCGGACCGGGAATCGCGGGTCGAGCAGTTCTTCCTGGAACCCGCCGCCCGACTGCCGGCCCGTCGCTTCCTGATCGGCGGCAGCGGCTGGGAGGACAAGCCCATGCCGGCCAACGTCCGGCGCGTCGGCCACGTCGGCACCGGCGACCACAACGCCTTCAACGCCTCGGCCCTGGCGGTGCTCAACGTGGCCCGCGACTCCATGGCCGAGGTCGGCTTCTCGCCGGCGACGCGGGTTTTCGAGGCGGCAGGCGCCGGCGCCTGCCTGATCACCGACGCCTGGGAAGGCATCGAACTCTTTCTCGCGCCCGACGAGGAGGTGCTGGTGGCTCGCGACGGCCAGGAGGTCGCCGAGCATCTCTGCGCGCTCACCCCGCAGCGCGCCCGGGCGATCGGCGAGGCGGCCCGCCGCCGGGTTCTCGCCGAGCACACCTATGCTCGCCGCGCCGCCGAGGTGGACGCCCTTCTCCGCCGGGAAGCTGACGCCAAGCGCGAAAGGCGGCTCGCGTGAAGCTGGTCGTCCTCGGTCTCAGCCTGTCGTCGTCGTGGGGCAATGGCCACGCGACGACCTATCGGGCGCTGCTGCGGGCCTTTGCGCGGCGGGGTCACGAGGTGCTGTTCCTGGAGCGCGACGTCCCCTGGTACGCCGCCCACCGCGACCTGCCCGCACCCGACTTCTGCCGCCTCGCCTTCTACGAGGATCTCGCCGGGCTGCAGGCCTGGCGCGGGGCGGTGGCCGGCGCCGACGCCGTGGTCGTAGGCTCCTATACGCCGGATGGCGTGGCGGTCGGCCGTTGGGCGCAGGCGACCGCCCGCGGGGTCATCGCCTTCTACGACATCGACACGCCGGTGACCCTGGCCAAGCTCGCCGCCGGCGACCACCCCTACGTTTCGCCGGAGGTGATCCCCGGCTACGACCTCTACCTGTCGTTCACCGGCGGTCCCGCACTGCGCACGCTGGAGCAGCGCTACGGCGCCCGCGCGGCGCGCGCGCTCTACTGCTCCGTCGACGCCGATGTCTACCGTCCGTTGCGAACCGAGCGGCGCTGGGACCTGAGCTATCTCGGGACCTACAGCCCCGACCGCCAGCCCACGCTCGAGCGCCTGTTGATCGAGCCGGCCCATCAGGCGCCGCAGCTGCGGTTCTGCGTCGCCGGTCCGCAGTATCCGGCCGAGATCGAGTGGCCGGCCAATGTCGAGCGGCTGGAGCACGTCGGGCCGGCGGACCACCCGGCCTTCTACGCCGCCAGCCGCTTCACCCTGAACATCACGCGCGCCGACATGATCGCCACCGGCTGGAGCCCGAGCGTGCGGCTGTTCGAAGCCGGCGCCTGCGCCACCCCGATCATCTCCGACCTCTGGGAGGGCCTCGACAGCCTGTTCACCCCCGGTCGCGAGATCCTGCTGGCCGAGGCCCCCGAGACGGTGCTCGCCGCCTTGCGGACGCTGCCGGATCGCGAGCGCGAGGCCCTGGGCGAGGCCGGCCGCCGGCGCATCCTCGCCGAGCACACGGCCGAGCATCGGTCGGCCGAATTCGAAAGCCTGCTGCGCCGCGCGGGCGCCGAGGCGGCCGAACGTCTCCTGACGGCCGAACCTCTTGTGACGAACGACACGGGTTTGAGGGCTTCCAGATGAAGAGCAAGCGGCAGCAGCGGGTTCTCGTGTCCGGGGGCGCGGGATTTCTGGGGTCTCACCTCTGCGAACGACTGATCGAGGCCGGCGCCCAGGTCACCTGCCTCGACAACTTCCTCACCGGGCGCGAGGCCAATCTGCACCGGCTGAAGGGTGAGGCGGCATTCGAGCTTGTCGAGGCCGACATCGTCGATCCGCTGCCCGCCAAGCTCGCAAAGCGGCGGTTCGACGCCATCTACAACCTGGCCTGCGCCGCCTCGCCGCCCATCTACCAGGCCAATCCCGAACACACCTTGATGACCAATGTCGTCGGCACCCAGCGGCTGCTGCGCCTGGCCGCCGAGAGCGGCGCGCGGCTGCTGCTCTCCTCCACCAGCGAGGTCTATGGGGACCCCGACTCGCATCCGCAGCCGGAGACCTATCGCGGCAACGTAAGCTGCACGGGGCCGCGGGCCTGCTACGACGAGGGCAAGCGGGCGGCGGAGACGCTCTGCTTCGACTACGACCGCGTTGGCCGCGCCGACGTCCGGGTGGCGCGGATCTTCAACACCTACGGCCCCAGGCTGTCGGCCCGCGACGGCCGCGTGGTCTCGAACCTGATCAGCCAGGCGCTGAACGGCGAAGACATCACCGTTTTCGGCGATGGCTCCCAGACCCGCTCGTTCTGCTATGTCGCCGATCTGGTCGACGGGCTGATGAAGCTGATGGCCTACGAGGGTCCGCAACCCGGCCCGGTCAACATCGGCAACCCGACCGAACGATCGATCCTCGACCTGGTCGACCTGGTGCTGAGCCTGACGGGCTCGTCGTCCCGGCTGGTCTTCCTGCCGCTGCCGCAGGACGATCCCAGGCGGCGGCGGCCGGACATCGCCAAGGCCCAGCAGCTGCTCGGCTGGACCCCCGGCACCACGCTGGAGCAGGGCCTGCGCGCCACCATCGCCTGGTTCGAGGCGGAGGACCGGCCCCTCGCCGCCAAGCCGCCGGGACGCGCGGCCGCCGCGCGGGTGGCGTGATGCCGGGCGCTGCGGATCTCACCCTCGAGCCTGACCAGCAGGTCGGCCTGGCCCGGGCCGCCGTGGTCACCGGGCCCGGCGAACTGCGGATCGAGCTGCGCCCGCCTCCACAGCCCGGTCCCGGGCAGGTGCGCATCCGACTGGAGGGCTGCGGCGTCTGCGCCTCCAACCTGACGCCCTGGGCCGGGCCGGAATGGATGCAGTTCCCCACCCCGCCAGGCGGTCTGGGCCACGAGGGCTGGGGGGTGATCGACGCCATAGGCCCCGGCGTGACGGGTCTCACGGTCGGAGACCGTGTCGCCGCCCTCGCGCACCACAGTTACGCCGAGTATGACGTCGCCGACGCCGGCGCCGTCGTCAGGCTGCCGCCGCAGCTCGCCGGCCAGCCCTTCCCGGGCGAACCGCTAGGCTGCGCGATGAGCGTCTTCCGCCGTGCGCAGATCGAGCCCGGCCAGACGCTCGCCATCGTCGGCATAGGCTTCCTGGGCGCCGTCCTCACCCGCCTGGCCGCCGACGCCGGCGCCCGGGTGATCGCCATTTCGCGGCGGCCCTTCTCGCTCACGGTCGCCCGCAGGATGGGCGCAGCCGAGCTCATCCCGCTGCAGGATCACCACGCCATCATCGAGCGCGTCCGCGAGCTCACCGGCGGAGCGTTCTGCGAGCGGGTGATCGAGGCCGTGGGCAAGCAATGGCCGCTCGACCTTGCGGCCGAACTCACTGGCGAGGGCGGCCGGCTGATGATCGCCGGCTATCACCAGGACGGGCCGCGGCAGGTCAACATGCAGCTGTGGAACTGGCGCGGCTTCGATGTCATCAACGCCCACGAGCGCGACCCCGCGGTCTGCCTGCAGGGCCTGCGCGAGGCGGTGGAGGCGGTGGCCTCCGGCCGTCTCGACCCGACCAGCCTCTACACCCATACCTACCCGCTGGAGCGGCTGGGCGAGGCCCTGGATGCAACCCGCGATCGGCCGGACGGCTTCCTCAAGGCTTTAGTGATCCCATGAGCGACGCCCTCCTGGAACTTTCGACCGGCGCGGCCACGCGGCCTCCCCGCATCGGCTTTCTCGGAGTCGGCTGGATCGGCCGTCATCGGATGGAGGCCATGCTGGGCGCCGGCGTCGTCGAGGCCGCGGCCATCGCCGACCCCTCGCCGGAAGCCGCCGTAGCGGCCGCCGCCTTGGCGCCAGGCGCCCGCAGGGTCGACGGACTCGCCGGCCTCCTGGACCTCGACCTCGACGGGCTGGTGATCGCCACCCCGAGCGCCCTTCACGCCGAGCAGGCCATCGAAGCCCTGCAGCGCGGCGTGGCGGTGTTCTGCCAGAAGCCGCTGGGTCGCACCGCCGCCGAAACCGCCGCCGTCATCGAGGCCGCGCGCGCCGCCGACCGCCTGCTGGGCGTCGACCTGTCCTATCGCTTCACCGAGGGCATGCAGCGGATCCGCGAACAGGTCCGGGCCGGCGCGCTCGGCCGGGTGTTCGCCGCCGACCTGGTTTTCCACAACGCCTACGGCCCGGACAAGCCCTGGTTCTACGACAAAGCCCTGGCCGGCGGCGGCTGCGTCATCGACCTCGGCGTCCATCTGGTCGACCTGGCGCTTTGGGTGCTGGACTTCCCCGCCGTGAAGCGGGTGGAGAGCAGCCTCTTCGCCGGCGGCGTCCCGCTCGCCCCGGGCGCGGACCAGGTCGAGGACTATGCGACGGCGACCCTGACCCTGGCCGGCGGCCAGGTCGTCCGGCTCGCCTGCTCCTGGCGGCTGCAGGCCGGCTGCGAGGCCGAGATCTCCGCCGGCTTCTACGGCGACGCCGGCGGGGCGGCCCTGCGCAATGTCGATGGTTCCTTCTACGACTTCACCGCCGATCGCTTCGAAGGAACCCGGCGATGTCGGCTGTCGGCTCCGCCGGACGCCTGGGGCGGCCGAGCCGCCGCCGATTGGGCGCGTGCGCTGGCGCGGGGGAAAGGCTTCGACGAGGCGTGCACAGAGCTCATCGAGGTCGCTCGGGCGTTGGACCGCATCTACGGGCGCTGAACGTCCTTCGGCTCGCGGCCCGACGCAGGCGGTGATGCGGCCGCGCGCTTCACCACCCTCAGCAGGGTCTCGACCAGCCGCAGGTCGAGGCGTTCCGGCCGGCGGAAGCGCAGGCAGCTCTTGCCGCGGACCACGCCGGCCAGCGCCGCGGCGTTGTCGTCGAGGATCTCCGGCTCCATGAAATAGAGGGTGATGAACTGCTTCTGCTCGGCGAAGCCGAAGCGGACCTTTCCGCGCCGGACATAGACCGGCATGCCCCACTGCATCCGCTCTTCGTAGCCGACGAGCACCTTGCGCGCCAGCTGGCGCACCTGTCGCAGATAGGGCTCACGTTCCGGAGACGCCTGAGCGAGGTATTCGTCGACGGTCGAAGCTTGCGACTGAACCATGCGGAAGTGTCCGGGACGGCGCCTGAATGCGGAAACGCCGCTTGCGCAGTCTCGGGTCCGCAGGTCGCGCGCCTCGGCGTCACGCCTCGCCGGCGATCGAGGTGCGAAGCATCACCGGCCGGAGTCCGCCTCGTAGGGGATCACCCGGTGCATGGCGCCGAGGTTCTCCCAGATCACGAAGTCGCCCTCCTGCCACGCGTGACGATAGGTGACGTCGGGCTGGTCGGACCATTCCACCAGCCGCGCCAGGAGCGCGCGGCCATGGGCGACTTCCATGCCGACGACCCTGTCTGCGGTCGAGCCGACGACCAGGCCCGCGTCTCGGCGACAGCTGACCACCGCGCGCGTCTCAAGCCGTTTGCACCCCTGGTCTCCCGTCCTCGACGCCGAATTTCGCCAGGGTGGTGACGGTCGCGGCGGGATCTCGCCGGTCGGAAATCGCCCGGAATCGGGTCTCCATCCGCGTAGCGGTCACATCGGCGACGATGTAGCCATTGGTGGTGCGATCGAAGTAGCGCACATGAGGATTGTGCGCCTGCACCTCAGCAAAGGCCTTCGCCGGCGGCGGGTCCTGGGTGATCCCGGTTCCGACGAACTCGCTGGCGACGGTTTGCGAGCGCGGATCGCCGAAGTCGGCCTTCAGGTCGGTCGCCCAGTAGGAATGGATGTCGCCGGCGAAGAAGACCGGGTTCTTCGCACCGGAGGCCGCCAGCGCGCCCAACATGCGCTGCCGGTTCGCCTGGTAGCCGTCCCAGCCGTCCGTATAGTGGCCCAGGCTGCCGTCGGGCGCGGCTTGCTCCAGCGAGGCCACCAGCAGGTCCTGGGCGACCAGCGTCCAGCGCCCCTGCCCTTTGCGGAAGCGACGGTAGAGCCAGTCCTCCTGCGCGCGGCCCAGCATGGTGCGCGAAGGATCGATCAGGTCCGGACAGGTCGCCACATGCCCGCGACGCGTGGCCGGCGTCGGGCATGGCTGCGGCGTGCGGTACTGCCGGCCGTCGAGCACCAGGATGTCGGCCAGCCCGCCATACGACCAATGGCCGTAGATCTGCGCGTCCGGGCCGCGAGGCAGGGCCGAGCGGCGCAACGGCATGTGCTCGTAAAAGGCGCGGTAGGCGGCGGCGCGCCGCTGCAGGAAGTCGACCTCGGAGACGTTCAGGTCCTCCGACCAGCGATTGGCGTAGTCGTTCTGCACCTCGTGATCATCCCAGGTGGCCAGGCATGGGGCGGCGGCGTGCAGGGCCTGCAGGTCCGGATCGGTGCGATAGAGCGCATAGCGGCGCCGGTAGCCGGCGAGCGAGGCGACATCCTGCTCCTGCTCGTGACGTCGCACCAGGTTGGCCGCGCGGTCGCCGCGATAGCTGAATTCATAGATGTAGTCGCCGAGGAAGAAGGTGAGGTCCGGCGCCTCCTCGGCCATGTGGCGATAGGCGGAGAACCAGCCGAGCTCCCAGTCCGAGCAGGACGCCACGGCGATCCGCAACCGCTCGACCGGGGCGCCGGGCGCCGGGGCGGTCCGGGTGCGTCCGGCGGCGCTGCGGTGGCCGAGCGCGGTGAAGCGGTACCAATAGGGTCGACCCGGGCGCAGCCCCTCGACCTCGACATGCACCGCGTGGCCGAACGCCGGGACGGCGCGGACGCGACCGCGACGGACAATTCTGCGGAAGCCCTCGTCCGCCGCCATCTCCCAGTCGACGGCGACCGCCCCGGCCAGTCCGCCCAGGCCGTCCGGCGCAAGGGGCTGCGG
>Ga0207711_10006144_pt1 | contig 10148 bp, 8 predicted proteins | sample KBSS34metaG_FD_184401 | JGI IMG/M metagenome (GOLD analysis project Ga0207711, IMG submission 184401) | Switchgrass rhizosphere microbial communities from Kellogg Biological Station, Michigan, USA - KBS S3-4 metaG (SPAdes) (version 2) | ecosystem: Host-associated > Plants > Roots > Rhizosphere >... | reverse complement strand
CCGATTCCAGTTCGGAAAAGTATTTGTGCTGAACCGTGAATGGACTAGAGCAAGTGCCGATTCGAAATCAGCGCTTTGCAGGTCCGGATAGAAGGATTCAAGCTGCTCGGGTGTGAGCATACCCTTATAGACGATCGTTCGAGTAGACAGGCTCGCAAAATAAAACTGCTCAGCGAGTTGAGCGTCGGCACGTGTGAGAAGTTCTTTGGCCCAACGCCGGATGACAAATAACTTCCGCTCGAATTGGTCCCTATTCCCTTTGTTTTCTCCTTTGGCAATGAATACTTGACGGATGACCGGCTTGGACCGACGCGCCGAGTCGCCAAGCTCCCCGCCATTTACCGGTACGTTTCGCCACCCAAGAAACACTTGCCCTTCGTTTTCGATCGTCTCAACTAAAAGCCGTTCACAAAAGGCTCTCCGTTCGTCATCGACGGGCAGAAAAAGCATGCCGACCGCGTATTCTCCCGGTTCTGGAAGGACTATGTGCAGTTTTTCACATTCTAGTTTAAAAAAATGATGAGGTAGTTGAGTTAGTATGCCGGCGCCGTCGCCCGAATTCTCTTCAGCCCCGCGGGCTCCGCGGTGTGACATATTCGTAAGTATCGTGAGAGCGCCGGAAACTATCTGGTGAGATCGCTGACCGTAGACGTTCGCAACAAAGCCCACGCCGCAGGAGTCGTGTTCGAACCGCGGATCATAAAGGCCTGTAAGTGAGTTGAACTTCTCGGACATAAGAAAATATCTGGCATGATCAACTTCAACTGCTTTTCACTCATGTTTATAGCACAGAACGACAATTAACAAAAGTAATACTTCCTGCATAATAATAATGGATTTCTATGCGGTACAAGTCGGGTGGAATGGAATTTTCCATGGCTTCCTGTTAAATTCTCGTTAGCTTATGGAACAGGAAAAACTCGACCTTCTGAGGGAGGCTCTTCCTTACATTCAGAAATTTCAAGGCAAAACTTTTATCGTAAAGTTTTCAGGCAAGGTCACGGAGGATAAAGACAATTTGATGTCGCTTGCCGAAGAGCTCGCCTTGCTGCATCAAGTCGGCATACGAGTGTGTGTGATACATGGTGGGGGCAAGCAGCTTAACGAACTTGCTGAAAAGCTCGGCGTCGCTCAGACAGTGATCAGCGGCCGCCGGGTCACTGACGACGACACACTCGACCTCGCGAAAATGATCTTTCGCGGGAAGATCAATACCGAGATACTTGCGTCCCTGCGTCATCGCGGAATAGAGGCGGTCGGGCTGTCAGGCATTGACGGAGGGGTTGTAAAGGCCGTAAAGCGTCCGCCAAAAGACGTCTTGAACAAAGTGACAGGCGAAACGGAAACTGTCGATTTCGGACACGTCGGCGACATTGTTGATGTGGACACGCGTCTGATCACCTTGCTTTTGGAGAATCGATATCTGCCGATAATCTCATCGCTTGGCGCGGACGACGAAGGCAAGGTCTACAACATCAATGCTGACACGATCGCTGCAGAGATCGCCGCGAGCCTGCAAGCCGAAAAATTGATCTTGCTCTCTGACGTCAACGGTATTTATCTTGACGAAAAGGACAAGGAAACAAAGATCTCACGGCTGACGATCACCGATGCTCGGAATTTGATCGACACCGGTCGGGCTACGGGTGGCATGATCCCTAAACTCGAAAACCTTATATCACTTTTACGGCGAGGAGTGGGCTCGGCGCATGTCATTAGCGGAACAAAGCGAAACGCCTTGTTGTCCGAGGTTTTCACCGACGAGGGCACAGGGACGATGGTCATGCAAGCCTAGTGACAAAAAAGGACAGGTTTAATCCTGTCCTTTCTATTTCGAGTGGTGCCGAGGGCGGGACTCGAACCCGCACGGATTGCTCCACACGCCCCTCAAACGTGCGCGGCTACCAATTACGCCACCTCGGCTAATTTTCAAAGAAACTATTTATTGGCCGGAGCGCTTGGCGGGGCCGAATTCGACTCGGTCGTAGTCGCCGGCGCTGCAGCATTTGCATTTGTATCAGGAGCCGTGTTGGCATTGGCCGCCGGAGCATTTGAGTTAGTGCTGGACGGAGCCTCGGCGGGAGCGTCAGGGTTCGACGAAAGAACTGAAACGTTTCCGTTTATCGCGGGCATCGAGATCAGCAACGCCATGAGAAAGAACACGACCGCCGCTCCTATTGTCAGCTTGGACAAAACCGTAGCCGTTCCGCGAGGCCCAAATGCGGAGCTCGAAATATTGCTTGTGAATAGCGCACCCGCATCCGTCTTGCCGGGCTGCAGTAGAACAGCAGCGACCAGGACAACGCAGGAAATAATAAAGATAGTGTATAAAATATAGATCAACACAATAAGTCACCACTCGGTCCCGAAGCCTAGCGATAGTTCACTATCTTAGCAAAACTATCTGCGTCCAAACTCGCTCCGCCGACCAATGCACCGTCAACATCTGCTTTAGCCATCAGATACCTGATGTTATCCGGCTTAACCGATCCACCATAAAGGATCCTGAGGCTTCCAGCCGGTTCGCCACCGTGAGTGTTTGCTATCACTCCGCGAATGTGCCCGTGCATTTCTTGAGCCTGTTCAGGCGTCGCGGTTTTACCCGTTCCGATCGCCCAGACAGGCTCGTAAGCGATAATAATACGTTCCATGTCGGCGACTGTCAAACCATCCAACCCTTTAATTAACTGGGCTTCGACGACGGATTCGGCGCGGCCTGCTTCCCTTTTTTCCAAAGACTCACCTACGCAAACTATCGGGCACAAGCCGGCTGAAAGCGCCGCCCTGGTCTTTTTGTTAACTGACTCGTCCGTTTCACCATAAAACTGCCGCCTCTCGGAGTGGCCGACGATAACGTATGAACAGCCCACGTCTTTTAGCATTTGCGGAGCGATTTCGCCGGTGTGCGCACCGAAGTCATTTTGGACCGAACAGTCTTGCCCCGAGACCTTTATGTTTGTTCCTTCAAGCCGGTCGGCCAGCGTTTTGAGCGCCGTGAAGACTGGAGCGATAACTACTTCACAGTGAGTCGCATTTGCAACAAGAGGTTTAAGCGCAAGGGCTGTTTCAAGTGCTTCGCCCAGCAGCTTGTACATTTTCCAATTGCCCGCAATTACTGGTTTTCTCATTCTTCTGAATACCGCGTTTCGCGGATGTTGTAAAAGACACTACGGTCTAGCTTTCGAAATGTGATGTTCGCCAGATCTCCAAAGAGTGCCGTGCCGATACTCTGCCATCAGCACAAAAATGATGAATTGTTATTTGAAATCCGTTTGTAGTTGAGTTGAATTCACAAGGACTTTTGTTAGTCGAGCTCCAATTCTGGAGGTACACACGAATTTCGCCAAGTTCATTCTCAGTAAACGGTTTGTCGTTGTTGAAGGCCCAGTCGTCACAGACTGAGCGATTTGGCCTAAACTCTTCGTCGGGATCCTTACTCATTTTGTTCGATCGTCTAGCGCTTCAACACCAGGTAACGTGTCGCCGGCGAGAAATTCCAACGTAGCACCGCCGCCGGTGGAAATATGTGAGATCTTGTCGGCGAGTCCCGCTTGATTGACCGCAGCTACGGAATCGCCACCTCCGACAATAGAGATCGCACCTTTTTCGGTTGCTTCAGCAACCGCTTTCGCTACGGCGACGGTTCCCTCATCAAACGGTTTTTCTTCGAACATTCCCATTGGACCGTTCCAGACTATGGTCTTAGCGCCCTTGAGTGCATTCCTAAAGATCTCTATCGTTTCTGTTCCTATATCCAAACCGACGAGCCCGGTGTTGGTGAACGCGATAGGAATGGTCTTTCGGGAATTTAATGGGTCGTAGGAATCAACGACCTGATGGTCGGTCGGCAGGATCATCTCGACCCCGACATCTTTTGCTTTCTGCTCGATCTCAAGAGCTTTCGGTATCATGTCGTCCTCGACAAGCGATTTTCCTACGGTGAAACCCTGAGCCTTGAAGAATGTGTATGCCATAGCCCCGCCTATCAGGAGTTTGTCGACCTTTCTTTCGATGAGGGATTCGATCACCGGAATCTTATCGGAAACTTTTGCGCCGCCAAGGATCGCGACAAACGGCCGTTCGGGGTCGTGGAGTGCTTTCCCGAGAAAGTTCAATTCCTTTTCCATGAGAAGGCCGGCCACTTTATCCTTTACAAAATGCGTGATCCCTTCAGTTGAAGCATGGGCGCGATGGGCTGTGCCAAATGCATCGTTTACATAAACATCGCACAACTCGGCGAGCTGTTTTGCGAATTCGGGATCATTCTTCTCTTCTTCGGCATGGAGACGCAAATTCTCAAGCAGTAAGACCTGGCCGGATTGCAATTTCTCAACCTGCTTCCTTACTTCATCCCCGACGCAATCCGAAGCAAAGAAGACGAGATCGTTCTTTACCTCGGCACGTCCGATCGCGGTTCCATCATCGCTCGTCGTTACGGGCTCTTCGCCGCGGGCAGAAACCTGCTGAAGTTCAGGAAGTTGGCGTAGGTATTCATACACTGGACGAAGGGTGTATTTCGCGGCATCGTACGGCATCCCCTTCTCCTCTGCTTTCTTTTTGTCTTTTAAAGGCCTACCGAGATGAGAAGCGAGTATGACCTTCGCTCCTTTCTCTACCGCATATTCGATCGTAGGAAGAGCTCCAAGAATGCGGGTGTCGTCCTCGATCTTGCCGTCCTTAATCGGGACGTTGAAATCAACCCGGAGAAAAACCCTTTTGTTCGAGAGAACCAAGTCTCTGATACTTTTCTTGTTCATAAGGTCTCGCGATACTAGTTAGCCTTATCGTAACAATGCTGTTTTTTTTGAAAAATAGCCTGATCGATCGGCTCGTTGATCTTGATCTCGTCGAGCTCAACCTTCACTAAGGTGTTCAGATCTACCGTAAACGGCAAGGTAATGTTCCCAACTTTTCGGTAGTCGTCGAAGGATATCGAGCTGACGCCTTTGGTAATATTCACCAGCATTCCAGTTTCGGCATCAAATGCAAATGCCAGTTGCTGACCGTCTTTCGTCTTGCCTTCGACAACAGCAGTTTTTCGGCCCTCGCGATCGAACGTTCCAGTAAACGAGAGCGAGGGATACAGTTCAGCCGCGGAAAGCAGATCTATGAAGGGCGAAAAAAAGTCGGAGCTGGTTTCGATCGGACTTTTTGACAAATCCTGGTCCGTTCCAAAATCAGTTTGCATAATATGAGTTGAGCCATTTACGATCTCGCGGATTTCGCCGGTCGAGTCCGCATCAAGGATTTGCGCGAACTTCTCTCCTCTCTCCCTAAAACACTGGAAACTAAAGTTCGTTAGGGTGCCGAGCATTCGAAGAGATGCATGACCCTTTGCTCTAAGGCTGCTAATTGAGCGAATAGTATCGGCGCCTCCGATCGCCCTGAGGAAATTCTCAATATACTTAGTGCTCGCGGCATCGTGTCCCGGCGGAAACATCCGGACCGCAACCGGCGGCGGCAGCATCAGAGTAGATCCAGCACCCGTTCCAGACGCCTTTTTAACCACTGGAGGAGCGGCGGTTTCCCCGGTTGTCGTCGTTTGCTTTTCTTCTGCCGGCCTTTTCGGCTTCAAGTCTGCAAAGATATTCTCTTCAGTCAAGAGGGAACGCGCGCGCTCAAACTGAAGGTCCTTTCCAGACAAAAGTGCCTCACGGTTCACGGGAATTGTACGGTCCGGTTCAATTCCCTTTCCTTCAATGAAGGTTCCACCAGCCGATCGGTAATTGGCAAATGGATATAAAAGCTTTGCGCCTGTCGGCAGACTGACGACGACAGACGGCAGTGCTTCTCCTGACGTGTGTTGTCCGACGATCAGGGCGCGGCCATTTTCGCGAAGCGCCAGTGCAAACATCTCCGCCGCCGAAGCGGTCCGGTCATCGACTAACACCACGACACGTCCCCTAAAGTTCCTCGCTCTTGCTGCGGCTTTCATAACCTCGTTTCCCGTCCTATAAATCGAGGTCCCAAGGTCGATTCCATCGGAAGTGAGCATGCCGGCAAGCATCGGTATCGAGGCAAGAACGCCGCCTGTGTTACCACGAAGGTCAATTATTAAGCCATCTTTTGAGCCGAATTCGCCAATCGATTCACAAAACCGGCTGATCACTGGAATCGCGAAGAGATTGAATCGTATGTAGCCAGTCTTGTCGTCTATAGATCGCGCCTCATAGCTAAGCTCCTGCGGCGGAAAGTTTGGGGCGATAACGATAGCTCTTTCTTTTAGAGGTTCGCGTTTAATTCGGATCTCCCGCGGCTGATCCTTCTCGTCAAGATATCCGAGAGTAACGAATGAGTCCCTCGGGCCATTTAGCATCAGCGACGCAACATAGGCAGGAACAAATTGCTTTATGTTGGTAGAGTGGATAGACGAATTGTAAGCAAGTATCCGGTCAAGCATGTTAGCGAGAGATACCCCGTTAACCTTCTCGATGATATATCCAAGCTTGAGGCCAGCATTCAATGCCGCTGAGTCTTGGTCCATGCGGGTGATCATGAAATGATCGTTTACGAGGCTTAGCTCGATACCCGTGCCAAACCGGGCATTTTCCTCGACCGCATCCGCTTCAACTTCGTTATCATCATTCCCGGGTGACAGCTCGCCTACTTTGTCCGGGTCACCCGCGTGTTCCCTGGCTCTAACCTCTTTTTTTACATCATTAAGGGTTTGATAAACCTCCGGGGGAATAACACCGAGATGCGACTTATTAAGCCGCCCTAGCATGACATTTAGCAGATTGTGCAGCTCAAAATCGGTTCTTGCCGCCTTGACGCGTGGCTCGAACTCGTACTTAATCGCACCCCAATCCAGATTGCTATAAGTTTGATCAAAATAACGGTCGCGGATCGTTAGCCAGACCTGGATAAAAGCGTCATAACGACGCTGAACATCCGGCGGCATCGATGGAGATGAGGGAGCAGCGGAAATCGTAGCAATATTGCCGCGTACAATCACTCTATCCGGCTTTCGCTTCTGCGCTAAAACGCCACCAGAAAGACTCAGAACTAGACAAAGGAAAAAGAGAGAGCGGCCAACGCGACGCATATTGGAATGGGTAAGCTTAGAGTCCCCTTGACACGATATATTTTACCAGATCACGAACTCTGCACGAGTATCCCCATTCGTTGTCGTACCAGGAAAGAATTTTAATCGCCGTGCCGCCGATCACCTTGGTGTTTTCTGCGTCGACAATCGATGAATTTGGATTACCTCGGAAGTCGATCGATACTAGTGGCTCTTCCGAAAATGCCAGAATTCCTTTTAGCTCTCCATTCGCCGCGTCTTTCAATACCTGATTTACTTCCTCAGTTGAAGTCTCCTTTTCGACATTCATTACAACGTCAACTAACGAAACATTTGGTGTGGGCACCCGAACGGAAATGCCGTCAAACTTCCCTTTCAGTTCTGGAATGACCAGGGCGACCGCCTTCGCGGCGCCGGTCGATGTCGGGATCATGGACAATGCGGCAGCACGTGCACGGCGAAGATCTTTGTGGGGCAGATCTAGAAGTTGCTGATCGTTGGTATAACTATGGATCGTATTCATCAGGGCATTCTTTATGCCGAATTTTTCATGGACCACTTTTGCGACGGGAGCGAGGCAATTTGTCGTACAGGAAGCATTCGAAATGACATGGTGCTCAGAGGGATCGTAGGCATTCTCGTTGACACCCAAAACGATCGTGATATCTTCGCCTTTTGCCGGAGCAGAGATGATCACCTTCTTGGCGCTTCCGCGCAGGTGTTTTTTCGCATCTTCGGCCTTTGTAAAGCGCCCAGTCGATTCAATTACGATCTCGGCTCCGACCGATTCCCAGTCGATAGCGGCCGGATCTTTTTCTGAGAAGACCTTGATCCTGTCGCTTTCAACTAGGATCGTATCCCCATCGGCAGTTATCTTATGATCAAGATTCCCCATTATGGAATCGTACTTGAGGAGGTGAGCGAGGGTCTTGGTGTCCGTAAGGTCATTGACAGCAACAAAATCTATCTCACTGTCGCCAAGACAAGAACGCAGCACGTTTCGTCCGATACGCCCAAAACCATTAATTCCTACCTTTATACCCATTTGACAATAATTGCCTCCGAAAGTTTCATTTGGTCAAAAGCTTGACGATATCGCAATTTATGACAAAGTTCAAAGGCTTTGAATTCCGCAGTTTATTGCTGTTTTGCCTCATATCCAGGGTGCAAATAATTGAAACAAACAAAAATACGTGGACGTAGTAAGCGTTTGAGTTTTCGGGCGGCTCGATTGGGCCATATTTTTCCGGAGCAATCCAAAATGAAATTACTTAGAATATCCTCGTTTTTGAACCTTGTCTTGTGCGCGACGGCCGTCGCTCTTGGGTCTTTAGCCATTAATGCTCAGGAGCCGCAGGTCGCCAGAAATATCGGCGATATAGCCCGAACCGGCTCGTCGATAAAGACTAACAGCGCGGATGGGAGCGACGCACGATCGGTCAATACGAGCACAGCCCGAGTTGGCGTACAGACGGCGCAGCCATTGCCGCTGTCGCTGAACGACGCGATTCGCAAAGCCCTTGAGGGAAATAACGCGATCGAGATCTCGCGAGACGATGTGCGATTTCAGGAGACAACACTTCGTTCACTGCTCGGGGTTTACGATCCTGTGTTAACGGTCGCGCCGACCTTTACGAAGAATCACAACACCGGACAGAACGGCACTCGCGATTTTCGTATTAATTCAGATGTTTCCCAGTTTTTGCCCGCTGGCGGCGGAAACTACAGTGTGTTCTTCGACAATACTCGAACGGAAAACGCTTTTGCCCAACAACAAGTAACCTCTGGCTCCGCTCTCGCGTTAGGAACAAATGCGGTTTACTCGTCGGCCCTCGGTGTCCGATACACTCAGCCGTTGTTTCGAAACCTGTCGATCGACAACAGGCGGCAACAGATCAAGATCGCCCGGAGGCGACTGCAGCAAAGCGACGCTGACTTTCGGAGAACCACGATCGAAACCATCGCTCGAGTCCAGCAGGTCTATTGGGACCTTGTTTTCGCACTTCGGGACCAGCAGAACCAGCTGGCGAACGTGAACCTCGCCAAGGAAAACTTGCGGCAGATCGAAGCTCGTATCGCAGCAGGTGCATCAGCCCCCCTTGAGCGTGCTGAGGTAGCGACCGAACTGGCAACCCGCGAAACTGATCTTCTGCTTTCCACTCAACAGGTTTCGGTAGTTGAGAATTCCTTAAAACAATTGCTGATAAAGGAGCCAACATCTGCTGAATGGCTTCAGAGCTATGTGCCAACCGAGCAGCCGGTAATTAATGCAGCTCCGATCACCCTTGACGCCGCGATGAAGGATGCGTTGACGAATCGATTCGAGTTGCAGCGGCTGAAACTCGACAAAGAGATCAACGATATCAATCTGACGTACTTCAAGAATCAGACCAAGCCACAGATCGACTTTAATTCATCCTTTTCGCTACAGGGACTTTCTCAGGGCGGGCCGAACAATGGGTTTACGACCAACCTGTACACATCCACAGGTGACCTGCGGTTTTTCAACGCCATCAATGACCTGCGAACGATTCACGGATTAACGCTCATAACTAACGATCCGGTCGTGATCCCTCCGTCACCCAGCTTTCTTTTCGGAGGGTTTAACCGGTCATTGGCGAACCTGTTTCGCAACGATGCTCCAAACTACAGCGTTGGCGTGACCATCTCTTTCCCCTTTGGAAACAAGACGGCGAAGGAAAATCTCGCTGGAGCGAGGATCCAACAGGAACAGATCGCGGCTCAGACCCGCTCACAGGAGCAGTCTGTGGTTATGGAAGTTCGCAATGCGGTTCAAGCCCTCGACACCGCTCGGCAACGTATCATTACGGCGAGAACCGCCAGAGAGAACGCTGAGATCCAGCTCGACGGCGAGCGCAAACTTTATGACGCGGGAAAGACGACGACGTTTATCCTCTTTCAGCGTGAAAACACGCTTACAAACGCACGCAATTCGGAAATCAGGGCGGAAACTGATTACAACAAAGCCCTAGCTGACCTTCAGCGCGTGACCTCGACAACCTTTCAGGTAAACAACATCGAGGTTGTCTCGCCGACGGATAATCACTAGAAGACCATCAAACCCTACCTATTTAGTGCCGGCTTTTGTCGGCACTTTAAGTTT
>Ga0207711_10006139_pt1 | contig 10149 bp, 9 predicted proteins | sample KBSS34metaG_FD_184401 | JGI IMG/M metagenome (GOLD analysis project Ga0207711, IMG submission 184401) | Switchgrass rhizosphere microbial communities from Kellogg Biological Station, Michigan, USA - KBS S3-4 metaG (SPAdes) (version 2) | ecosystem: Host-associated > Plants > Roots > Rhizosphere >... | reverse complement strand
CATCGGCGGCTACGAGAAACAGTACCTGGTCGAGCCGGATCCGGTCCGGCTGACCGCGTACGGCGTCTCCTTCAGCGACCTCGCCGACGGGCTGGAGGCGGCGAACCTGGCGGTCGGCGCCAACTTCCTGGAGCGTTCGGGCGAGGCCTACATGGTGCGCGCCGACGCCCGCATCCGCTCGCTCGACGCCATCGCCGAAGCGGTGATCGCCACCCGCGGCGGGGCGCCGGTGCGGGTGCGCGACGTCGCCGCCGTCCGGCTGGGCGGGGACCTGCGAACCGGCGCCGCCAGCATGAATGGCCACGAGGTGGTGGTCGGCACCGTGCTGATGCTGATCGGCGAGAACAGCCGCACCGTCGCCAAGGCCGCCGGCGCGCGGCTCGAAACCCTCAAGCGCCGCCTGCCGCCGGGCGTCGCGGTGAAGCCGGTGCTCGATCGCGCCCAACTGGTGAACGCCACTATCGCCACGGTCGAGCGCAACCTGGCGGAGGGCGCTGTGCTGGTCGCCGCGGCCCTGTTCCTGCTGCTCGGCAATGCGCGGGCGGCGCTGATCGCGGTCCTGATCATCCCGGTCTCGTTCCTGATGACCGCCATCGGCATGAACGCCCTGGGGGTCTCCGGCAACCTGATGAGCCTGGGGGCGCTGGACTTCGGCCTGATCGTCGACGGGGCGGTGATCATCATCGAGAACTGCCTGCGGCGGCTGGCCGAGCGGCAGCATCGCTCAGGGCGGCTGTTGACCCTGCCGGAGCGCCTGGAGGAGACCCTGCTGGCGTCCCGGGAGATGATCCGCCCGACGGTCTACGGCCAGGCGATCATCCTCTTGGTGTTCGCCCCGCTGCTCACCTTCCAGGGCGTCGAGGGCAAGACCTTCGCGCCGATGGCGGTCACCCTGATGCTGGCGCTGGCCGCGGCCTTCGTCCTGTCGCTGACCTTCGTGCCGGCGATGGTCGCCCTCTCGATCCGCGGGCCGGCGGCGGAGACGGAGGTCCGCGCCATCGGCTGGATCAAGCGGCGCTACCAGCCGCTGCTCGCGCAGGCGGTGGCCAGGCCCTGGCCGTTCATCGGCGCCGCGGTCGGCGTCTTCGCCCTGGCGGCGGCGATCTTCACCATCCTTGGCCAGGAGTTCATCCCGCAGCTCGACGAGCAGAACCTCGCCCTGGCCTCCCAGCGCATTCCCTCGGTCTCGCTGGAACAGTCGCTGCGCATGCAGCGGCAGGTGGAGGCGGCGGTGAAGAGCCTGCCCGAGGTGGAGCTGATGTTCTCCAAGACCGGCACGGCCGAGGTGGCGACCGATCCGATGCCGCCGAACATCTCCGACGGCTTCGTCATCCTGAAGCCCAAGAAGGACTGGCCGGCCGGGGTCGAGAGCAAGGCGGACGTCATCGCCCGGGTGGAGGCCAAGGCCAACAGCCTGATCGGCCAGGGCTATGAGCTCAGCCAGCCGATCGAGCTGCGGTTCAACGAACTGATCGGCGGCGTCCGCGGCGACGTCGCGGTGAAGCTCTACGGCGACGACCTCGACAAGATGAGCGCTGCGGCCGGCCGCATCGCCGCGGTTCTGCAGTCGGTCCCGGGCGCCGCGGACGTCCAGGCCGAGCAGGTCAACGGCGCGCCGGCGCTCGACGTGCAGTTCGACCGCGCGGCGATCGCCCGCTTCGGGCTGACGGTGAAGGAGGTCGCGGACACTGTGGCCGCCGCCATGGCCGGCCGCGAGGCGGGGCTGCTGTTCGAAGGCGACCGCCGCTTCGACGTCGTCGTCCGGGTTCCGCAGGGGAGCCGCAACGACCTCGCCGCGCTCGGCGCCCTGCCGGTCATGCTGCCGGGCGGAGAGGGCGGCCAGGCGCGCCGATCCGTGCCGCTGAGCCAGCTGGCGTCGTTCCGCTACACCGAGGGGCTGAACCAGGTGAGCCGCGAGAACGGCAAGCGGCGGGTGGTGGTGCAGGCCAACGTCCGCGGGCGCGACGTCGGCTCGTTCGTCAAGGCCGCCCGGCCGCGGGTCGAGGCGGTGGCGCTGCCGCCGGGGACCTATCTCGAATGGGGCGGCCAGTTCCAGAACCTGCAGGCCGCCGGACAGCGGCTGGCGATCGTCATCCCGCTCGCCTTCGCCGCCATCTTCGTCCTGCTGTACCTGGCGCTCGGGGGTCTTGCGCCGGCGGTGGCGGTGTTCAGCGCCGCGCCGCTCGGGCTGGCGGGCGGGGTGTTTGCGCTGGCCCTGATGCGGGTCAACGTCTCGGTCTCGGCGGCGGTCGGCTTCATCGTGCTGGCCGGGGTGGCGGTGCTCAACGGCCTGGTGGTGATGAGCGCGATCCGCCAGCGGCGCGCCGAGGGCCTGCCGTTGGCCGAGGCGATTAAGGCGGGCATGCTGGAGAAGGTCCGTCCGGTGCTGATGACCGGCCTGGTTCCGGCCATCGGCTTCATCCCCATGGCGCTGGCCCAGGGGACCGGCGCCGAGGTGCAGAAGCCGCTGGCGATGGTGGTCATCGGCGGGCTGGTCACCGCCACCGTGCTCACCCTGGTGGTGCTGCCGGCGATCAGCCAGGTGGTGCTCGGCCTGGCCGAGCGCTGGCGCCCCCGCCCAGCGCCCGCCCCCTTGCCGGCGGAATATTCCGCGCCGCGGTGAAGGTCCCGCTGCTGGCCAATATGACCGAGTTCGCCGCACGCCGTTTATAACCGCGTCCGAGTTCGAGGCCCTGGGCTACAAGATGGTGATCTGGCCGGTCAGCGCCCTGCGCATCGCCGCCAAGGCCCAGGAGAACCTCTACGCCCACCTGCGCGGCGACGGCGGCGCCCACCGCCTGGTCGACCGCATGCAGACCCGCGCCGAGCTCTACGCCACCATCGGCTACCACGACTACGAAGCCCTGGACGCCTCCATCGTCCAGTCGGTCGTTCCGACCGGGAATCCGCAGATTGCTAGCTGACCAGGTCTTCGCTGAGCAGGGCCATGCGGACCAGTTCCGACAGGCTGGCGGCCTGCATCTTGACCATCAGGGTGGCGCGGTAGTTCTCCACGGTGCGCGGGCTGATCTCGAGATCGCGGCCGATGGTCTTGTTCGAGGCGCCCGCCACCAGGCCGCGCAGGACGTCGCGTTCGCGGGTCGTCAGGGCGGCGATGCGGTGCGCGTATTCGGTCTTGCGGCCGCTCTGCTCGGCGGTACGGGTCAGCTGGTGCATGGCCGATTGCACCGCCTTGAGCACGGCGACGCTGTCGATCGGCTTCTCGATGAAGTCGGAGGCCCCGGATTTCAGCGCCTCGACCGCCAGCGGCACGTCAGCGACGCCGGTCAGGACGATGGTCGGGAACTCGACCAGCCGCGCCTGCATGTGTTGCAGGAGCTGGAGGCCGGTCATGTCCGGCATCTGCACATCGGTGATGACGCAACCGTTCGTCAGCGCCGGCAGCCGCTCCAGGAAGGCCCGGGGCGACTCATAGGTGCGGACGTCGTAGGCGGCGGCGCTCAGCAGGGCCGAGAGCATCTCACGGACGAACTCGTCATCATCGATGACGTGGACGGCGACCGACTCGTCCATTCCTCATTCCTCCTTGCGGCCCTCGCACGCCACCGACACCTTGTCGGGGGGTCCGGGCAGCGCGGCCAGGGCTTGCAATCGCGCTTGGCCGCCACCTTAGGACGAGTCAACTTAAAGATCTGCGTGACATGCAGTCGCGCAATTTTTTCCGGCGGCCGGACTGGCGGCCAACGGCAGCATCCCCAAGCTTTCGGTGCGTCGTCCCGCCCCAGCGGAGAAATACGGGGGCATTCCCCCGGAATTTCACCAGCTGTCTGGCCGAGACATAGTGGGCTCATCAGGGGCTCATATCGAAGAACGATCATTTGGAACCTATGACGATCTAGATTCCACAAGGCGACCTGCAAGGATCCGGGACTTCAACGTCTCCGCCCTGTCGTCGCAGTGCTGATCGGCGCGCCCCCTTTGGTATTGGGTTGGGAGGGGTTGATTATGAATATGTCGAGCGACGTCTGCGCCGCTGCGCGCAGCGGGGGCTTCACCTTCGCCGCGGCGACGGATTTCCGGCAGGCCAACGTCGGGCACGCGCAGAACTTCTGGCGAACGGTGGAGCGGATTTCGGCCGGCGCCAGCGTCTGCGCCGATCCCGAGAGCCGCAAGCGCCAGATCGTGGTGGTCTCGGGATGGATCGCCGAGACGCGGATCCTTTCCGACGGCCGGCGGCAGATCTTCGGCTTCCTGCTGCCGGGGGACGTGGCCAACGTCAGTGGCGCCTCCCATGTCGGCAACCGCGGGTTGATGGCCCTGACCAATGTCGAGATCGCCGACACCACGGCCCTGATGAGCGGCGAGCAGGCTTCCGCCACCATCAGCGACGCGATCCGGCGACGCGAGGAGCGGCTGTTCGACCATATCGTGCGGATTGGCCGGCTGACCGCCAAGGAGCGGATGCTGAACCTGCTGCTCGAGCTGCACGACCGGCTCGAGGCGATCGGCCTGGTCAAGGGCGGCGCCTTCCGCCTGCCGCTGACGCAGGAGGTGTTCGCCGACGCCCTGGGCTTAAGCGTGGTGCACATCAATCGCACCCTGCAGCAGCTGCGGCGCGAGGGGCTGCTGACCGTCGCCCGCGGCCTCGTCACCCTGCACCGGGATCACCGGCTCGCCGCCCTGGCCTGCTATCAGTCCGCCGTCGACCGCGTCGAGGCGCGGGCCCGGCGGGCGGGCTAGCGCCGCCGCGCCGCGGCCGGGACGTCGAGCGAGCGGACGCGCGCCCCGGCCGGGGGCCGCTTGGCGGTGGCGGCGTCCGGCTGGGGCGCGTCCGCCGCTGCGGCCTCGGCCGCCAGCTGCTCTTCGACATAGAGGCGGGCGTTGCGCAGATACTCGCGCATCTTTTGCTCGGCGCCCGCCGGGTCGCGCCGGGCGATGGCGGCGACGATCTCCTGGTGCTCCTGCAGCGCCTTCTTGGCGCGGCCGGGCTTGGTGCTGGACTTGTACCGATAGATCCGCAGCAGGTGGTAGAGGTCGCCCATCAGCATCTCGCCGAGCCGCGCGTTGCGGGCGCCGGTGACGATCCGGAAGTGGAAGTCGAAGTCCTCGGACTCCTGATAGTAGCCCTTGCCCTCCTGCTCCAGCTACCGCGGGCAGCGGGCGAAGGTGTCGGTCTGGCCCTTGGATCGCAGGCCGCCTGCCGCGAGCACCAGTTCCTGCCGCCGCTCGGCGCAGGTCACCCGCAGGCCCTTGGCGCCCTGGATGCGCGAGACTTCCCGGGAGACGACCTGCGCCGTACGGCCGTCGGCGCCGAGCGCGATCGAGACGATCTCGCCCTTCTCGGAGACCTTGGCGGCGGCGCGGAACCTGCGGGTCTGGGCGCGCGCCCCGGCCAGGCTGCTGCTGCCGTAGGGGACGATCTCTCCGGCCGGAGTGCGGTACTGGTCGGTGAACACCGCCTCGGGGTGGAAGGTGGTGAAATAGGCCTCCAGGTCGCCGGCGTTCCAGCTGCGCTCCTGCTGGGCGAAGAAGGCGCGGACCTGCGCCTCGCTCAGGCCGGCCCCCCAGGCGGGCGCGGCGGCCAGGGTCGCGGCGACCAGCAGGCCAATCCTGAGCCGCGGCTGCACAGCCATGCCCGAACTCCCTTTGGCGACCGGCGAAGGGTACCGGATGGGCTTGCCGCAGCAAGCGCCGAAGAGGCCGATCTTGCACCCCAGGGCCTCAGCCGCCAGTCTGCGAAGCCGGTCGGCGGATCGAGAGGTGAAACATGGGTCTGCTCGAAGCGCACGCCAATCTCGCCGGCAAGGTCGCCGTGGCGCCGGCGGCGCCGGCGGCATCCAGGGACGCGCCGTGACGCTGGCCCTGGCGCAAGCCGGGGTCGCCATCGCCGCCTGGGACAACGACGACAGCTTCATGCCGGCGCCGCTTGGGGCCACGCCGGGGCGGCTTGCTGAAGGGGTCTTCTCACCACCCAAGTATTTGAAGATCGCAGATCTCTCCCGAGTAGAGATCTTTCCAGCATCCGATTGCAAGACTTAGCGGGCGGACATCCGGGGCGAGAAGGGGCCCATGCGGGCGTGATCGTGACGCCCGTTCAGCGGGACAGCACGGCCGTCACGCGGTTCACCGGGCGAAAGCTGTCGTCGCCGCCGGACTGCGGGGCTTCGTAGCTGAGGCGACTGGCGAGACGGGCGACCAGCCCAATTCCCAGGCCGCCCTCCGGCGCGCTGGCGAGATCGGTGAGGGGCGCCGGCGCGGGGCGGGCGAGCGGATCAAAGGGCAGGCCGTCGTCTTCGACGGTGAGGGTCAGCGTCTCCGCGTCCACCGCCGCGCAGATCCGCACCTGCTGGCGCGAGCCTTGCGCGAAACCGTGGCGGATGACGTTTGACGCCAGCTCCTCGAACACCACCTCGAACCGGTTCTGCAGGCGCGGTCCAAGTTGCGCGTCCTCGCCGAACGCCTCCAGATGCGGCAAGGCCGCCGCTATCTCGGCGATGTCGTTGTCGAGCGTCAGGACCAGGCGGTCGGGGTCGCGCCGGAGGTCGCGCACCAAGCGAGGGCGCGCTCTAGCCGCGGACTTGGGCGAGGGCGGCGGCTTCGTCCGCCACCACGGGAATGATCTCGCCCAGTCCCATGACCTCGATGATCTCGGCCACTTCCGGCGTCGGCGCGAACAGCACCATGCGGCCGCCGCGCGCCGCCAGCACGCGGCCGGTGCTGATGAACATCCGCACGGCGAGCGACGCCAGGAAGGAGACTGCCGAGAGATCGACGATCACGGGCTTGGCGGAGACGCCGACCTGGGCGCTGAACGGCATCTCGATCTGGCCGACACCGGCGGTGTCGAGGCGCCCGTCGAGTGCGATCCGCACGACGTCATCAAGATTTTGGTGATCGATCTTCATGGCCAGCCCCTTAGACGAGCTGGACTATGACAAGAGAGAAGTCGTCGTCAAGTTCGCTCGTTCGAGATTTCGCCGTCACCGCCTGAAATATCCGCTGGCATTCCCCAGATATGCTGTGGGGCTCTGTCAATAGCTCCGTCACAAAACTGTCAATATTCCAGATCTCGCCGCCGGAGGTGACGATCTCGAACACGCCGTCGCTGAACAAATAGACCAGCGCGCCCGGGGGAACCGCGACGCTCTCGGACTTGTACTGGCGCGCGGGAATGGCGCCGATGATCGGATTCTTCGCTCGCAGCGGCGTCGCCCGATCGCGCCACGGCGGCGACAGGAAGGCCGGGTGGTGGCCGCCGGCGGCGTAGGTCAGCTGCCGTGCGACCAGGTCGTAGACCCCGTACCAGACGGTGAAATACATGTCGGCGTGCTGCTCCATCGGGAACAGCGCGTTGAGCGCGGCGAGGACGGAGCCGGGGTCGGCCATGTCGGCCCCCGGGAGCGTGCGCTGGCGCAGCACGTTCATCACCCCGACGGCGTGCAGCGCCGCGCCCGCGCCATGTCCGGAGACGTCGACGACGTAGAATGCGAAGCGGGTCGCGTCGAGAAAGCCGTAGCCGAAGGCGTCGCCGCCCAGCTGGGTGCTGGGCACGTAGCACCAGTCGGTGCGGACCGGCCCTGTGGTCAGCGGCGGCGGCAGCAAGGCCTTCACATAGGCGGCCGCGGCGGCGATATCGCGGTCCATCTCCACGGACTTGCGAAGCTGGCTCTCGGTTAGCAGTTCGTGCTTGAGTATCCGCGTCCCGACCCGGAGCACCGCGCCCACCGGCAGGGCGACGGAGCCGATGACCCGCACCTCGTCGACGAAGGTGCCGTTGGTCGAGCCGAGGTCGGTGACGACCAGCCCGCCGGCGTTCCGCGTCAGGCGGCAGTGCGAGCGCGAGACGTCGGCCTCAGGCAGGATCAGGTCGGCGGGTGCGACGCGGCCGATGATCAGGCCCTCGTCGGGCACGGTGACCCGTCGCCCGGCGTCGGCGCCGCTGAGGTGCTCGAGACAATGGGCCCGCGCGCGATCCGCCAGGTCGGCGTTGGCCGGCAGGGCGTAAAATGTCGTCCGTTCGGCGACCACGCGGGCGCCTCCTTTTTTCCTAGCAATTGATAACATTGCGCCTGGCCGCCCCAGGGGCGCAAGTTCCGGGCGTTGAGCTTTGCAGCGGCAGTGCCCAGCGTCACACGTTGCGGGACAGGGCGCTGAAAAAGCTCGATCCGGCGTTTGTCGCGTCGAACGGGTGCATGCCCAGGTTCTCCGACAGGTGGATGCAGCACAGCTTCCCGCGGACGGAGTTTCCGACTTCGTCCAGCCGCGGCGAGAAGACGCCCACGCCCAGCTGTCGGTTGACCACCCCCATGATGCCGCCGCCGACCCCGCTCTTGGCGGGAAGCCCGACTTTGGTCGCCCAGTCGCCCGCCCCGTCGTACATGCCGCAGCCGAACATCACCGACAGGGTGTCGCGCACCGCCTCAAGGCCGAACACCGGATCGCGGGTCACCGGATGGGCGCCGAGGTTGCCCAGCGTCGCGCCCATCATCGCCAGATCGCGCGCGGTCACCAGGACCGAGCACTGCCGGAAATAGAGATCGAGCACCTCGTCCACCGGCGCCTTGAACACGCCTGCCGCCCGCAACAGGTGGCCGATCGCCCGGTTGCGATGTCCCTCCTCGCGCTCGGACTCGAACACCTTCTCGTCGACCTCGAGCGGCCGTCCGGCCGCCCGCCCGAAGATCTCCAGGACCGCATCGAAAGCATCGCGGCCCAGGACCTCGCGAAGCCGGCCGGCGACGGCGATGGCGCCGGTGTTGACCATAGGATTGAACGGCCGGTTGGTGCGCGGATCCAGGGTGATGGAGTTGAACGGATCGCTGCTGGGCTGCACCCCCACCAGATCGTAGACGCCCTCCCGCCCGATCAGGTCGAGCAACATGGGGAAGGTGTAGACCTTCGAGACCGACTGGATGGTGAAGGGGTAGGCGGCGTCGCCGACGGCGATGGTGCGGCCGTCGCTGAGGGTGATGGCGATGCCGAACAGGTCCGGCGGGGTCTTCGTAAGCTCGGGAATATAGCTCGCGACCTCACCCTCGCGGACCTCGCCGTATTGCGCGAGCTGCCAGCGCAGCAGCGACTCGATTTCCCTCGCCAAGGGATCGTTCATCGCCGCGGCTTCGACGACTTGTCGAACCTGGATCGCCTCACCCCGTAGCAATCGCGCGGCCCCCCGCAATCGTTGAGGCAGAAAGCCCCTCCGCTGCACGAAGGGTTCATGGCTCGCTCCAGGCCAGGCAAGGCGAGAGATGCGTCGGGACGCGCGGCCGGCGCCGTTCGGGGCGCAACGCCCGGAAACCAGGCGAACGGCGACCCAAATGCCCGCTTAGCGGGCGTCGCCGGCTCAGCCCTGGCCCTGCCGGACCGTCCGATACCAGACCATGTCGGTCTTCCAGCCGCCCTGGTCCGCCGCGCTGCGGAAGCTCTCCGGCCAGTCCGCGCCGCGCGCGGCGGCGTCGCCTTCGACCAGCCGGGGATCGACGGGCGCCTTGCCGGTGATCAGCAGCATGCCCGACCAGCCGGTATGGTCGGTGTTGACCCGCAGGCGATAGGCGCCGCCGCCGAGGTCGGAGATCGTGCCGGCGGCGACCGCGGCCTGGAAGTCGGCGCGGTTCCTGATGAGCACGGTCATCTTGCCGCTGGGCTCCAGCCCGACCAGCGCCACCTCCTGCGAGCGATCGGGCGGGTGCAGGTCGATCACCGCGCGCGCCTCGAGCTTGCCGTCGTCGGACTGGCGGATGATCTCGAACTTGCGCTGCGGAATGCTGATGCCGTCGGTTGTCGTCGCGCGCAGCGGGCGGAAGACGTCGAGCGGCGCGCAGAGCGCCTCGCCCACCGGCGCCACCTCATCGAGGTTGAGATCGGCCAGGCTGGTTCCCGCACGGCCCGCGGCCGCCGCGATCGCCGTCTGGGCGGCGGCAGGGCGGCCGGCGACGCCCTTCAGCCGCACCAGCGCCCCGGCGGGGCTCGACTTGACCTCGCCGGGCTCGAGCCAGCTGCAGCCGACGGTCGGGAGGGTCTCGTCGACGCTTTGCTGCAGCCCGAGGGCTGGCTGGGCGGTCGCGGGCGGTGCGCCGGACCCGGCCTTGTTGGTGACCAGCACAACGCCTGCTCCGGCCGCGAGCAGGACGGCCGCCGCCGCGCCGAGGATCAGCGGCGTGCGGTTCGCCTGGCGTCTGGAAGGCGCCG
>Ga0207711_10006138_pt1 | contig 10151 bp, 10 predicted proteins | sample KBSS34metaG_FD_184401 | JGI IMG/M metagenome (GOLD analysis project Ga0207711, IMG submission 184401) | Switchgrass rhizosphere microbial communities from Kellogg Biological Station, Michigan, USA - KBS S3-4 metaG (SPAdes) (version 2) | ecosystem: Host-associated > Plants > Roots > Rhizosphere... | reverse complement strand
TCCGAACGCGCCCACAACAACGTTTAAAGAAGGCGATATCTTGCCGGCATAACGTACTTCTTGCGTCCATTGCCGCTGCTTCGACGGAGCCGCCGATATCGAAGTGACAGGCAGGCCGATGAAGTCGCGATCGCTGGAAGGATCCCAGTTCCAATAACGCCACGCGGTAATCGCAGTCAGAACACCCGGGCCAAGATTCCAGTCCAGTGTTACTGAAGCACCGCCCAGGCTTTGGTTCGACCGCAGAGCGGTGTCCACGTCTGTCAGGCGGTCGAAGGGATTGAAACTCGGTGGCGTGTACCCGAGATCTTTGGCGATCTGCGGATACTGCCGGTTGGCGTTTCGAAGCGTTGGCGCAACGCCGGCGACCATCTGCGTGTAGCCTTCAGGGCGCTGACGTGTGTAATCGACGGCGCCCGAAATAACCAGGTTCGACGACGCAAGAAACAGAAGCTGACCTCTCAAACCGACGTTATTGAGATCGTTTACGTCGTCCTGTGTCTTCACGTTATAGACCAGGCCATCGCGTTGCGTGCCGGAGAACGATATCCGTCCAGCCAGCTTGCTGGTCAATGGTCCTGTTAGTGAGCCCTTTGCCTGGAGGAATCCATAGCTCCCATAGCTGAGTTCGAAGTTGGTTCCCGCCTTGAAACTCGGCTTGCGAGTCGTGATGTGCACGGCGCCCGCCGTTGTGTTCTTTCCGAAGAGGGTTCCCTGGGGACCACGGAGAACCTCGATGCGTTCTACGTCCAGAAAGTCCGTGGTCGCGGATGCAGGACGCGCGTAATAAACACCGTCGACGTAGAATCCGACACCGGGCTCAATGCCATCGTTGGTTAATCCAAATGGCGCGCCTAGTCCGCGAATGTTGATTGCAGAGTTGCGTGGGTTTGAGGAGAAGAACTGGACGGTGGGAAGGAGCTCCTTAAGTCGGTTGACGTTGAACGCTCCGGCGTTCTCGATAAGATTGCCGTTAACGACGGACAGCGGAATTGGCACTTCCTGCGCCTCTTCCTCAACCCGCCGAGCCGTCACGACAATTTCTTCCTTGCGGGTTGGATTCTGCGGATCGGTATCGCCCGGTGTCGATACCTGCAACGTGACGTCAACATCAGAAGTTTGTCCGTTCTGTACATCGATTGAAGTTCGGCTGAATCTCGTAAACCCGGGCAAATCCGCCTGCACGTTGTAATCGCCCGCCCCCAGGCCTTCGATGCGAAAAACTCCGTCGTCGTTGGTTACCGACGTCACCTTTGCTCCGGTCGCGGCATTCTGCGCTTGAACCGTGACTCCCGGAATTGGGGTGTTGCGCGGGTCCCTGACGATCCCTTTGATCGTTCCAGAGTTCGTTTGTCCCAGGACGGTTGCTGCGATCGATGTAAAAAGCACGAAAAAGAAAATGGAATCTCGAAAATGCCTCATTGCGCCCTTCTTAAAAAATGTTGTGAAAATGAATCGGAAAATCGTTGCCAGTTAGCTGCGACAACAACAACAGCGGCAACAACCGCGGGCAGGTGCTTTGGGGGATGAGGGGGAAGTTGTCTGCGTTATGGGGTCGTTCATTGATTAATCCCTATACCCTATCAATTTACTGGGTAAATATAGAAGCACGCGGCGACGCCTGTCAACTCCTAATTACATGGCGTTATACGGAATCTCCGGTTGACGGCGAAACGGGGCTCCGGCACAATTCCCTAGTAGTTTTGTAGGAATATAACCATCAATGCTGTCCATGAAAGCCAAGTATGGCCTGCGCGCCCTGACTGCCCTTGCCAGAGAACATGGTGGCGGCCCGATGCTCATTGCAGATCTCGCCGCGTCCGAAGCCATCCCCAAGAAGTTTCTTGAGCTGATTCTCCTGGATCTCAAACGCAAGGGAATCCTGCAGAGCAAGAAGGGAAAGGGCGGCGGCTATAACCTGAGCCGGCCACCATCGAACATTTCAATCGGCGAAGTCGTGCGCGCACTCGATGGGCCGATCGCGTTGCTTCCGTGTGTCAGTCAGTCCGCATACCGGCGCTGCGACGAGTGTGTCGATGAACTGACCTGTGGCATTCGCCATGTGATGAAGGAAGTTCGCGATGCAACGGCGGGGATTTTGGACAGCACAACACTCGAAGATCTTCTCACACGCAGCAGGCGGATGATCGAGTCCGGCGAGTCCGCGATGTACCACATCTGAACGCACTGCGACCAGGCACCTATGACACAAAATTCAGGTCCAAGACGGCGGATTCTTTCTGTTGGCGGCATTCTGATGCTCGCACTTCTGATATCTCACTGCAGTGGGGACAATCCCACTGCCGGCACGGTGACTCTCTTAAACGTCTCCTACGATCCGACCCGCGAATTTTACGAAGACATCAATGCGGCGTTTGAGAAAAGCTGGAAAGAGAAGACCGGTACTACCGTGGAGGTCCGGCAATCTCACGGAGGATCGGGAAAGCAGGCGCGGGCCGTCATCGATGGTCAGAAGGCCGACGTAGTGACGCTTGCGCTCGCTTACGACATCGATGTGATTGCGGAGGCCGCTTCCCTGCTTCCCACCAACTGGCAAACCCTGCTTCCCGACAACAGCGCGCCCTATACCTCGACGGTGGTCTTTCTGGTAAGGAAGGGGAATCCCAAGAACATTCGTGACTGGCAAGATCTGGTGCGCCCTGGTATTTCGGTCATCACCCCCAATCCGAAAACTTCGGGGGGCGCGCGCTGGAACTATCTTGCAGCATGGGGCTATGCGTTGCGTAAAAACAGCGGGAATGAAGACAAGGCGACGGAGTTCATCAGGATGCTGTACAAGAACGTGCCGGTCCTCGATGCGGGTTCACGAGGCGCGACGACGACGTTTATACAGAACGGTATCGGCGACGTTCTGATCGCCTGGGAAAACGAAGCCTATCTTGCACTGGCTGAAGCGGGAAAGGACAAGGTCGAAATCGTGAATCCTTCCGTCAGCATTCTGGCGGAACCTCCCGTCGCGGTCGTCGAGAAGGTTGCCGCAGCGAGGGGAACCGCCGAGATTGCCAAAGCCTACCTCGAGTTTCTTTACACACCCGAAGGACAGGAGATCGCCGCGAAACATCACTTCCGGCCCCGACTGAAAGATGTCGCCGCGAAACACGCCGACGAGTTTCCGTCTGTCGAACTCTTCACCGTCAACGACGTGGCCGGTGGCTGGCGTGAAGCGCAAAGCAAGCACTTCAACGATGGCGGCGTGTTCGACAAGATCTACGAATCCAATCGGTAATCGATGGGCAGGAAGCGCAACAACATCCTACCGGGATTTGGTCTCTCGACAGGTTTTACGCTGACCTATCTCAGCCTCTTTATCCTGATCCCGCTCAGCGCCGTGTTCCTCAAGACAGCCACCGAAAATTGGGCCGACATGTGGAAGACAGTAACGTCGCCACGCCTTATCGCTTCCTACAAGCTGACGCTTGGCGCTTCGTTCCTCAGTGCGCTGATCAACGCATTTTTCGGACTTTTGGTTGCTTGGGTTCTCGCGCGCTATGCATTTCCCGGAAAAAGAATCGTCGATGCCATCGTCGACATTCCTTTCGCGCTGCCCACCGCTGTGGCCGGCATCTCGCTGACGGCCTTATACGCGCCGAATGGATGGTTCGGCCGCTATCTGAATGCCATTGGTATCCAGGTGGCATATACACGGGTCGGCGTTCTGATTGCACTCATGTTTGTCGGGTTGCCGTTCGTTGTTCGCAATGTCCAGCCGGTCCTGGAAGATCTCGACCTCGAAATTGAAGAAGCAGCGCGCAGTCTCGGCGCCACACGATGGCAGACATTCTCTCGAGTAATCGTTCCAACGATTCTTCCCTCGCTCTTGACTGGATTCTCGCTGGCATTCGCCCGAGCCCTCGGCGAATATGGGTCCGTCGTTTTCATCTCCGGGAATCGTGTTTTTCAAACGGAAATCACCGCTTTCATGATCATGAACAAGCTCGATCAGCACGATGTGCCGGGGGCCACGGCCATTGCTTCGGTGATGCTGGTGGTATCTTTTCTCCTGCTTCTTGGCATCAACCTGCTGCAGGCGCGTACTCGCCGCTACATGGAAACGACCTGATGCAGAACGCTGCGAAAAGCCATCATGAGACCGCAACCGGCCGCGCTGTGCGGTGGGCGCTGACATTTGTGGCACTGCTTTTCCTTACACTGTTCGTCGTCGTGCCGCTGGCTCTGGTCTTTGTGAACGCCTTTGAAAAGGGCTGGCACGGGTATCTCGCCGCGATTTCACAACCGGATGCGCGCGCCGCGATCCGCCTGACTTTAATTGCAGCGGCCGCTGCGGTTCCCTTGAATACAATCTTTGGCATCGCGGCAGCATGGTCGGTCTCGAAATTTGATTTTCCCGGTAAGAACATTCTTGTCACCCTGCTCGATATTCCTTTTGCGGTCTCGCCGGTGATTTCGGGTCTGATCTTCGTTCTGATTTTTGGACTGCAGGGTTGGTTGGGGCCGTGGCTGGAAGACCACGGCATCCAGATTGTTTTTGCGGCGCCCGGGATTATCCTGGCGACGATGTTCGTCACAGTTCCCTTCGTCGCAAGAGAACTGATTCCTCACATGCAGGCCCAGGGACGCGAGGAAGAAGAAGCCGCGCTGGTTCTTGGTGCAAACGGGTTGCAGACTTTCTTTCGTGTGACGCTTCCCAACATTAAATGGAGCCTGCTCTACGGAGTGATCCTCTGTACGGCTCGCGCGACGGGGGAGTATGGCGCTGTGGCTGTCGTTTCCGGGCACACACAGGGCGGCACGAATACGATTCCGTTGCATGTCGAAATCCTCTATAACGGGTACGACTCATCGGGCGCTTTTGCCGTGGCGTCGCTGTTGACGTTGTTGAGTGTGGTTACGCTCATCATCAAAAAGGTCATGGAGTGGAAATCATCCGGGGCGGCTGTCCATGGGAATTGAAGTCCGGAACGTCACGAAGAAGTTTGGAGCTTTCGAAGCGCTCAAAGGCATCGATCTTTCGGTGCCCGATGGAGAGCTACTCGCGCTGCTCGGTCCTTCCGGATCCGGCAAGACAACGCTACTGCGAATCATTGCGGGTCTGGAATTTCCGGACACCGGCTCCATCCATCTGAATGGCGAAGATGCATCGGTTCGGAGCGCCAGCGAACGACGCGTCGGTTTCGTTTTTCAGCATTACGCCCTGTTCCGTCATATGACGGTTTCCGAGAACGTCGCCTTCGGATTACGCGTCCGGCCCCGCAACCTGAGACCTTCGCGGGAAGCGATCCGTGAGCGTGTGATGTCGTTGCTGAAGCTTGTCCAGCTCGACTGGCTGGCGGACCGTTATCCCGGGCAGCTTTCCGGAGGCCAGCGGCAGCGCGTGGCACTTGCGCGCGCGCTTGCTGTCGAGCCGCAGGTCCTGCTGCTGGATGAGCCCTTTGGTGCGCTCGATGCCCGTGTTCGCAAGGAGCTTCGGATATGGCTGCGCCGTCTTCACGATGAAATCAATGTGGCGTGCGTGTTCGTAACACATGATCAGGAGGAAGCCCTCGAAGTATCCGATCGTGTGGCGATCATGGATAAGGGCCGCATCGAACAGATCGGCACCCCCGACAACGTTTATGAGAATCCCGCAAATCCTTTCGTCTACAGCTTCCTTGGAAATGTGAACCTGTTTCATGGCCGCGTCCATTCCGGCAAGGCGCGTATCGGCGATATCGAAGTGGATGCACCCGACCACGGAGATGCTTCCGACGCACCGGCGGTCGGATATACGCGCCCGCATGAGATGGAGGTGTCGCGGGAACTGTCCGGAGCGGACGCCATCGGCGTATCGGTAGTTCGAATTCAATCTGTTGGCCCCAACGTCAAATTGAGATTGAAGCGCACAGACTCCGGTCAATTTCTTGAAGCCGAGATCACGCGGGAACGCCAGCGCGAACTGGAACTGAAAGTCGGAGAGTCGGTCTTCGTCAGGCCACGCCAGGTCCGCGTCTTTATCGCCGACCCATCGGAAGTTCCGATCAACTACCAGATTTGAGGGATGAAAGAGCTATGAACGACGGAGTGTACGACAACATCTGCCAGGTCATCGGTCGAACTCCCATTGTGCGTCTGAATAGAATTCCCAAAGACGGCTGGGCCCAGATTCTGGTAAAGCTCGAGTCGTTTAATCCTGGCGGGAGCGTGAAAGATCGTATTGCCCTGAGCATGATCGAGCAGGCCGAGCAGGATGGGCGATTGAAGCCGGGCGGCACAATCGTCGAACCCACCAGCGGCAACACGGGAATTGGCCTGGCAATGGTTGCGGCATCAAAGGGATATCGCGTGATCCTGACGATGCCGGAAGACATGAGCGCCGAACGCATCAATCTTCTGAAGGCCTATGGCGCGCAGATCATCCTCACGCCACGTCAGGAATTCATGCAGGGGGCCATCAATGCCGCGGAGAAAATTGTTCGTGAGAATCCGGGTTACTTCATGCCGCAACAGTTTCGGAATCCAGCAAACCCGGAAGTTCATCGGAGAACCACGGCGGAGGAGATACTCGCTGTTGTTGGTGTGAAGCTGGATGCTTTAGTTGTCGGTATTGGGACGGGCGGCACGGTCACAGGGACCGGCGAGATGCTTAAGAAGTCGATCCCGGCGCTCAAGGTCTGTGCAGTCGAACCTGCAGAGTCACCATTCTTCTCAGGCGGCAAGCCGGGACCGCACAAAATTCAGGGTATCGGCGCGGGATTCAAGCCGGAGATTTTCAATCGTGAGATCGTCGATCGAATCGTAACGGTCACTTACGAACAGGCGCGCACGGCCACACGGCGGCTTGCGGAGCTTGAAGGCATTCTGTGCGGCGTTTCATCAGGCGCGATCTTGCACGCCGCGACGCTTCTGGCGCAGGAGTTGGGACGCGGCAAGCGATTGCTTGCGATTCTTCCAGATACCGGAGAGCGGTACCTGTCGACCGATCTCTTCGCACACTGAAAATCGGGGCCAGGCACGCTGTTTCCCTATTTTCCCGTGCGAGAATCACAGACTTCTCCGATGAACCTGAGGGAAAATAGGGAAACAGCGTGCCTGGCCCCGATTTTCCCCTAATTCCCGCCGTTGATGCCTTGATCCATTTCCAGAGAGGGCTGTTCTGCTGCGGGGCGCCCAATAATGACGGCCGGCACACCCGCAACCGTTGTATGGGGCGGAACGTCGGCCAGGACCACGCTGCCCGCAGCGACTTTTGATCCTTCACCAATCACGACATTGCCGAGGATCTTCGCGCCCGCTCCAATCAGTACCCCGCGTCTCACCTTCGGATGACGATCGCCCGTCTCCTTTCCGGTTCCACCCAACGTGACTTCATGCAGCATGGAAACGTCATCGTCAACGACGGCAGTTTCGCCGATCACGACGCTTGTCGCATGATCGATCAGAATTCCTTTACCGATCCGGGCGGCGGGATGGATGTCCACGGCAAAGACCTCGGAGATTCGATTCTGGAGGTAGCATGCGAGCGACTGGCGGTTCTGTTCCCAGAGCCAGTGCCCCACCCGATACGATTCGAGCGCGTGAAAACCCTTGTAATGAAGAAACGGCTCTGAGATGCCGCGCGACGCGGGATCGCGGCGAACGACGGCTTCCAGGTCCATTCGAATCGCCTGCTGAATCTGTTCGGACTTGTCGAATGCTTCGCTCATGAACTCGCGTATCGACATCGCCGGGAGGTTCGGCGTCGCCAGCTTGCTGGCAAGGTGAAAGGAGAGCGCGTCCTCGAGCCGGCGATGGTTGAGAACCGTCAGGTGGAGGTAGCTGGCAAGGATCGGTTCCGCTTCCGCCTTTTGTCGGCACTCGTCACGAAGTTCGTCCCAGATGGTAGTCATAGAGCCACTATCCATCGTAAGGCCGCCGACAGGCGCCGTCAAAGAGTCCCTGAATCACTGACGGGACGAATGCCCAGACGGCGTGCAAGATCCAGGGCATTAAAGGGCGCATGAACCTTCACGTCATTGTCGAAGTACACATAGAGGTCGCGCTCGGAAACCACCCGGGCCCTGGGCGCATGTCGTTTTGCGTTCTCCGGCTCAGAACCCGTTCGCCACTTCCTGAACCGACGCGCCCAACGGTTCAGAGCTTTATCGTCATATCCGCTTACATAGAGTTGCTTATCCCCATGGAGTCGCGCATACACAAAATCGGCAGTCATGTCTTCCATGTACGGCCACTTCTTTGCCGTGTCGGCTATGACCAGCGCGACCTGCTGCCGGCGTAACAGTTTCACGAACGCCTCCGTCACAAAGGACTCATGACGGATCTCGATAGCATGACGCAGCTTTCGGTCCTTCTGTAGCTTCAACCAGCACCGCCCCCTCATGAAATCACTGTGATGACGGGCTATCCTCGCGGCATCCGCCGTGCTGCGAGGAAGTTCATCGAAGAATCTCTCCAGGGTATCGGGGTCAAACTGGAAGTTGGGCGGGAGTTGCCAGAGAATCGGCCCCAGCTTTTCTTCTAATCGCAAGACCCCCGAGGCCCAGAAATTCGCCTGTGCCTGCTCCAGACCCTTCAATCGTTTCATGTGCGTGATGAAGCGGCTTCCCTTCACGGAAAAAACGAAATCCGACGGCGTCGCCCTATACCATTGGGCGTAGGAGTCGGGGCTCTGCAGAGAGTAGAACGACCCGTTGATTTCGATGGAATTCAGATGTCTGGAAGCAAAAGCCAATTCAAGTCGCTGCGGGAGTGTGGATGGATAGAATTTTCCGCGCCAGGGTTTGTAGCGCCAGCCGGATATGCCGACACGCGTTTCCGACATGCAGGAACTGAGTCGGCATTTTAAGTGCCACGCATGCTTAAGCAGCCAGATGATCGATCAAAGGGTCGCCATCAATGAGGCATCCGTGGTCTGCGACATGACTCCAGACGTTGATTCGCGCTAACGTGCACGCGTCGCGCGTGAACTCGGCGCATTCCCAACGCTTCATGAAATCATGAAGCGAAAGTGGAGAGTGATCCAGTCCTATCGCCGCGACTGCCTGAGAATAATCTCGGACACGTTCGCGATAGATTGCCAGCAGCAGACTTCTTTCAGGGCACTGCACCGGGCGCTCCGTGGCATTGGCAGATTCAGATTGGACGAGAATACACCAACCGCACCTATCGCTGTATACCCGGCGAATACAAGGAAGTCTACTTGCAGCCAATCTTCAGATGGACTTCGATACCCAACAGATCGTCAGGCTGTTTGTACTCTCAATCCCCATCGCGTGCGTGGCCTGGACGGTAACCCACGAAGAGGTACTCCGGGAGCCGCGTGAGTATTGCCGGCGGAAAAGCCAGAATTCGCGAAATATTCTGACACGCAAGTTCTTCTACCTGTTCACCTGCGAATATTGCTTTAGCCATTACGTTGCACTCGCGTTCTTAGCATTGACGAACTACAAGCTGCTTTACGTCGACTGGCGCGGCTATGTCGTAGCAGAGTTCGCCCTGGTCTGGATTTCAAATCAATACATGGGGATCTATGACCGTCTACGCCTCACGATCAAGAGCGAACGCGTGGAGGTGGAGACTCAGGAGGAAGTGCGCGACAAGATGAAGACTGGACGGGGCTAGTTTCTAAACCGCACCCCTCAACCACCACCTAATTGTCTTGCCCTACGGGTTATTGGGAGTGCGGTTCAAAAGAACAAACCTGAGGTTGGCACGGCACCTGCAGCAAGAAGTGTGCGCAGCAAGTTATCAAGGAGCCGGCGATGAGCCACAAAACGTTTTCGAAAGTGTTTATCTATTGCAGCCTTACCGTGATGGTCGCGACCGCAGCATACGGCCAGAGTTCGGCAGCAAATCGCACTAAAACTGTGGGGACCCTCCCAGCGGATAGCAGTTCGTTCCTCAATCAGATCATTGAGATCAATCAGGCAGAAGCGGATATTGGACGTCTCGCCTTCACGAAAGCAGCCGACAAACGAGTGAAAGACTTCGCTGCCATGATGGTTAAGGATCACTCTGCAGGATTGAAAAAGCTACAGAGTTTGCCCGGCGGCCAGAACAATACCGTCAAGCTTACGAATGAACACGAGATGCTTAAGTCCCGTCTGTCCGCTCTTAACGGCAAGCAATTTGATCGCGAGTACATTGAAGCGATGGTCTCCGGCCATAGGGAAACTGTGGGGCTCTTCGAGAAATAT
>Ga0207711_10006137_pt1 | contig 10151 bp, 7 predicted proteins | sample KBSS34metaG_FD_184401 | JGI IMG/M metagenome (GOLD analysis project Ga0207711, IMG submission 184401) | Switchgrass rhizosphere microbial communities from Kellogg Biological Station, Michigan, USA - KBS S3-4 metaG (SPAdes) (version 2) | ecosystem: Host-associated > Plants > Roots > Rhizosphere >... | reverse complement strand
GATCCCAGGAACGGCAGCACCGGTTGAATCGGTGACCGAGCCTTCAATTGACCCTGTCGTCGACGACTGCGCAAACACGCTGCCAGCAAACAGCGCGAAGCAGGCCAGCAATGCCGACAAGGCACAAAACTTAAAGACATTCTTCATTTTCTGCTTTCCTTTCTTGAACTAGACAAAGATGCTGCCCCCTCCTGTGTAAAATGACCCTTTTTGTTTTGGCAGCATCAAAAGAATTCCAAAATACGAGCGCTAAGGAGAGGCTCGTCCGCCGGGTTTTGGCAATTGTCATGCCCACCTGAGGGTTTGGACGATTTTCTAAGTATTCGTAGAGTTAATCGGCCCTCAGCGGAACCCACTTGGCGGCTCAAATCCAAAAAAATGGGAAAATCCAGAAATATCAACCATCTGCATAACTCTGCGGCTCTCTGCGGCCCTTTGCGATCTCTGCGTTAAAGAGCGTCTCTCAACTCCGAGATCGCAGAGGGCCGCAGAGAGAAAAACTTGAGTCTTCTGTTAAGATTCGCTCAATGCCTGAACGCATTTACCGCGATCCAGTTCACAACATCATTCGGCTGCAAACAGATTCGGATGAAGGCGAGTTGATGATGCGCTTGATCGATGCGGCGGAGTTTCAAAGATTGCGTCGCATCAAACAACTCGGTCTTGGTCTATACACTTATCAAGGCGCCGAACATTCTCGCTTCACTCACTCGCTCGGCGCTTTTCATTTAATGACACGCGTGCTCGATCGTTTGGGTGAGACGTATGCGATCGATCCGGAAGATCGAATCGCAGCACGCGCCGCCGCACTGCTGCACGACGTGGGCCATGGTTCGTTCTCACACGTGATGGAAAAAGTGCTCAACTTTCATCACGAACGTTGGACCGTACAAGTGATTCTCGATGAGGGTTCTGAGATTGGAGAGTTACTACGATCTCACTCGGACGACTTGCCCGCGAAAGTCGCTTCGATCATTGAAGGAACGTTTCAGCCGTCGGCACTGGCCCAACTCGTGTCGTCCCAACTCGACGTCGATCGAATGGACTACCTGTTGCGCGACTCGTTAATGACCGGAGCGAAGTACGGCATCTACGATCTCGAGTGGATCATCAATGCACTAGCGATCGACGAAGCCGCGGATCGCGTGTACGTGCAAGCCCGCGGAATCTACGCAGTCGAAGAATATTTGCAAGCGCGCTACTACATGTTTCGGCAAGTTTACTTTCATCGCACGCTGCGATCGGCGGAAGCGATCCTGCGCTCGATCATTCGTCGCGCATTGCATCTGTTAGACAACGATCAGGAGGTTTGGCATGCGGCCGGTACTGCGTTCGAAAAGATATTGCGGCGACAGACGTTGACGATCAGTGATCACATGCAGATCGACGATTCGGATTTCATCTTTCACGTCAAGCAGTGGCAAAGCTCGAGCGATCCGATTCTGCGAGATCTGAGTCGCCGGTTCATCTCGCGCCGTCTGTTCAAAGCAATCGATGTTGATATGCCGCAGGACCAGCAGGCTGAGTTTCTCGCCGGTGCGCGACAGAAGGTCGACCACGCCGGATTCGATCCGGAGTACTACTTCATCGAAGACCGGGCGAGCGATGTTCCTTACTACAGTTATTACCACACTGCGAAATCGGAACCGAAGAGTCATATCTACGTGGAGAGTGGTTATGCATCGCCGGAGATCCGAGAGATCAGCGAAGTGAGCAATGTGGTGAAGGGACTGCAACACGCATACGAACTGCACCGGATCTGTTTTCCGCCGGAAGTAAAGACTGAAGTTTACGAACTCTATCATCGTGGTAGTCTCAAAGAGGCACACAGCGCATAAGTGCTCAGCCAGTTTTTATCTTGTCGCCCTGTTCTTGTTGTTGCCGGTTAACTCGCACGCGCAAACAAGCAACGTGAGCGTGCTGGACTTTGGTTCGCAGCCAATCGCGCAACAGGCGGCGGAGATACTTCGCACACGACTTCGCGCGAGCGGTGCGGTGCAAGTTGCTGATGCTGATCTGAGTCGCAGCGCGGCAAAAGGGATTGGTTATTCGGGGTCGCTTAATCTCACCGTGAGCGAGGCGCATGATCTTGGCGCGGCATTAGCGACTCAGTTTTATATTATTGGAGACGCGCAGACACTGCGGCGCTCGTCGTTCGAGAAACCCGTTTATTTTGAATCGTACTGTTCCATCTTCCTGGTTAGCACGCGTACCGGTAACCTGCTTTTCTGGGATCGGCCAAGCTTTGAAAACAACGAGGCAACCAGAACGGAAGCCGCGTTGTCTCAACATCTCACAGGCGACGCTTTTACAAACCGCTTGATTGCAGTCATCAAGAAGGCTCAGGAAGAGGAAAGAATCCAACGAACGGTACTGAATACACCTGTTGACGCGGTGATCGAAGAAGCGCCGGAAGACGAAAAAGCTGCCGCAACTCAGGGGATACGTTTACCACGTCCTTACCGGCGCCTGCGACCCGACTATCCCGACACGGCGGCGCGAGCCGAGGCCGAAGCGACGGTTGATGTGGCCGTCGACGTTGGAGCTGACGGCGAAGTAGGTGAGATACAAATTGTTCGTTGGGCCGGCTTCGGGCTCGATGAAGCGACCGTGGCGACAGTTCGTCAGTTGCACTTCTTCCCGGCGATGAAGAACTCGGCGCCAATACCAATGCGCGTGTTATTGCGCTACAACTTTCGCAAACCACCGAGGTAACAATGGGAAGAAAAGCCATCCTTGTTCTAGTTCTTCTATCTGCGCTTTGGACCATCAGCGCAAATGAACAAGTCAGAACAATCAAGGGGAATGAGCAGTTCAGAATAGAACAAGTCAGGAAGAGGGGCTTGCCCCCGCTCACTGAATCCCCTGATCAGCGGGGGCAAGCCCCTCTTCCTGACTTGTTCTATTCTGAGTTGTCCTATTTCAGGGATGACTCCTCACTTGTTTCTACTGCGACACCCGAAGGTCGACTGATCGTTTTCGACGACGCCTGGGAAACAATTCAGGAGCGTTATTACGATCCCGCGTTTCACGGCATCGACTGGCAGGCTAAGCGAAATACATTTCGCGCTGCCGCCGGTCGCGCAGCGAACAGTCAAGAGTTTTACGAACTGCTGCGACAGATGATCGCCTCGCTACGCGACGCGCACACGCGCGTCTACTCACCCGATGAAAAGTTTGACTGGTGGAGTCCGCGTTTCGTTACCGTTGGTTTGACAGTTCGCGAAGTTCAGGGCGTGCCTACAGTCCTGCACGTTGAACCCGGTTCTGCTGCATCGCGAACCGACATCAAACCCGGCGACGTGATCGTCAGTGTCGACAACATTCCCGTGGCCGACTTTTTGGCGCAACGAATGCGAGCGAACGGATTGACGAACGACGGCACCACTCGCTTTCGCGCAATCGCCACACTCTTCGAAGGTCCGGCAGGCACCGAGGTGAAGATCGGATGGTCCACACGTAACGGAAAACAGAAGTCGGCAGTGTTGCCGCGTTACTGGAGCCAACGTCAGTTAGGGTTCAATAACCAGCGCAAAGGAAAGATCGCGGTGCTGCGACTCGACGCCTTCACACAAAGCGTCGCGCTCGACTTTTCGAAAACGTTGCCGGCTGTTCTCGAAGGCGCTGACGGCATCATTCTCGATCTGCGCGGAAACGGCGGCGGTGACGCGGAAGCAATGGCGGACGTTGCGTCGCTGTTTATGGATGAGGGCACGAACCTCGGCAAGTTTGCCGATCGCTCGGGAGCTTCGTTTGAACTGCAAACTTTTTCCAAGCGTCTCTGGCGTATTCCCAACTTATTACCAACTAAACTCCCGCTCGTTGTTCTCACCAGTGAAAACACCTCGAGCGCTGCCGAGATCCTTGTAGCGGCGTTGCAAAGCCACCGTCGCGCGCAAGTGATCGGCACAGACACGTGTGGTTGCGTGCTCGCAATTCGCAACAGACACGCCCTGCCGGATGGCGGCGTGTTGGACGTCAGTGAGTTTGACTATCGCACTGCCGCCGGTGTGCGACTCGAAGGCGCCGGTGTCAAACCTGACACGATAATGCCGCCGATGCGAGAGGATGTTTACTCACGTCGCGATCCGGCGTTCGAGCTCGCCACGAGGATCCTCAGCGAAAAAAGCAGTTGACCTGTTATTATTCGGGTGAATGCTCTACCTGTCGCAAGTCTTAGGTCGGCCGATACGCGACCTCGAAGGTGAACGTGTCGCCACTGTAAAGGACGTCATCGTGCGTCTCGGCGCCGACGATCATCCGCCGATGGCAGGCATTGTCGCGCGCTATCGACGTCGTGATTTCTTCCTATCGCGCTGGCGCATTACCGAGTTGAACGTACATGGCGTGCGCCTGAACTCCGACATCCTCGACCTGCGTCCCTTCGTACGCCGTGAGAGTGAAGTGCTGCTCGCGCGCGACGTGCTCGATAAACAACTGATCGACGTCGACGGCAAACGCGTGGTGCGTGTGAATGACGTTCAGATCATCGAAGCGGCAGGTGATTGGCGCGTGACCGGCGCTGACGTGAGTTTGCAGGGATTGTGGCGACGACTCGCTCCCGCCGGTTTTGCAGGAACAAAGAAAACTGTCGAAGTGCTCGACTGGGCCGACGTTGGTTATCTCGCTACCGACGCAGCGACGGTGCAGTTGAAGTCCTCGAGCGACAAGCTCGCGCGCCTGCATCCGGTCGAGATTGCCCGACTCGCGGAAGCACTCTCTTATCATCACGGCTCGGAAGTGGTCGAGTCGCTCGACGACGAAACCGCCGCCGAAACACTCGAAGAGATGCCCGCCGAGCGACAGGCGAAGATCCTCGGCGACATGGACCAGGAGCGCGCCGCCGACATTCTCGAATGGATGTCGCCTGACGAAGCTGCCGACGTGCTCGGCGATCTTCCCGAAGAGAAAGCGGAAGAGTTGCTCGGCTTGATGGAACACGACGAGCAAGCGGACGTCGCCGAGTTGCTTCCTTATGAAGACGACACTGCGGGCGGCTTGATGACGACGGAGTTTGTCACGCTGCCGCGCGCGCTCACGGTCGGCGAAGCACTCGCGCGACTGCGCGAGATGGCGGAAACGCCAAACATGATCTATTACCTCTATGTCGTCGAAGAGGAGCATTCGTGGAAGCTCGTGGGCGTGATCGCGTTGCGTAGTTTGATACTGTCTGATCCGTCGGCGCCGCTCGCGGAAGTGATGCGAACGGAGTTTCAACTAGCCGAGCCAAATGAACCGGCGCAGGAAGTGGCGCAGCGAATGGCTGAATACAATCTGCTCGCGCTTCCCGTGGTTGATGAGACAGGCGATATACTCGGCATCATCACGGTCGACGACGCGATGGAGATTCTTTTACCGAAAGACTGGCGCCTACGTTTGCCAAGGCTTTTTGGATGAGCCACAAAAAGGCACAAAAGGCGCAAAAGTAGTAGCCTTAATGAGCCTGATTTAGGTTTTATGTTTTGTGTTTTATGTGCCTTTTTATGGCTTATGAAGGATGACCCTCCAAATGGCGGAACAGCGAGCAGCAGTTCGAGCTGCCGGACGACGTTTAATGCGTCGCGGCGCTCAGGGCGTGCGCCAAACGGTCGCGCGCCGCAGACGCCTGCTCGCCTATATCGCGATCCTCGGCCCGGGAATGATCACCGCCAACGCCGGTAATGACGCCGGCGGCATCGCGACGTTTGCTTCCGTAGGCGCCGACTTCGGTTACTCACTCCTCTGGATCCTCATTCCGATCACGATCAGTCTAGGCATTGTTCAGGAGATGTGCGCTCGCATGGGCGCAGTCACGGGCAAAGGTCTCGCCGATCTGATCCGCGAACGTTTCGGCGTGCGTTGGACCGCCTTAATTATGCTCGCGTTGCTGGTTGCGAATGCAGGCGTGACTGTTTCGGAATTTGTCGGCATCGCCGCTGCCAGCGAGCTTTTCGGCATTCCGCATTATTTGTCGGTGCCACTGGCGGCTATCATGATCTGGTTCCTGATTGTGAAGGGTTCTTATAAACGAGTCGAGCGAGTGTTTCTGTTGATGTCACTCGTTTTTCTCGGTTATGTCATTTCGGCTTTTCTTTCGCGTCCCGATTGGGGTGCAGTCGCGGTTGGGTTGATCCGACCTCAGTTCAAACTAGAGAATGCGTTTCTATTCACGTTTGTCGCTGTGATTGGTACGACCATCTCGCCGTACATGCAGGTGTACGTGCAATCATCAGTAGTCGATAAAGGCGTTACGCCGGAAAACTACAGCAGGACAAAAGCGGACGTATGGGTCGGAACAATCTTCGCGATACTGATCGTCTTCTTCATCATCGTCTCCACCGCGGCCACACTCCATAAAGCCGGCATTCAAATATCAAGCGCAGAAGACGCCGCTCGCGCCTTGCGTCCTCTGGCGGGAAGATATGCGCAAACTCTGTTTGGTTTCGGACTCTTTGGCGCCTCGATGCTGGCGGCCGGAGTTTTGCCGCTGGCCACCGCCTACTCGATCAGCGAAGCACTCGGATTTGAGAAAGGCGTCTCGAGAAGCTTTCGAGAAGCACCGATTTTCATCGGCACGTTTACTTTCCTGGTTGCAGTCGGAGCTTTCATTGCAATCGTGCCGAACCTGCCGCTGTTTCGCGTGTTGCTGGTCACACAGGTCATCAACGGGCTTTTACTGCCGTTTATTTTATTCGCTGTGTTGCGGCTGGTGAATAATCGCGAACTGATGGGACGCCACGTTAATGGCCCACTCTATAATATTGCCGCCTGGCTAACGGCAATTCTCGTAACTATTGTTTCCCTGCTCTTCATATCGATCACGCTATTTCCCGGCATAATTGGCCACGCATGATACGGATTTGTGATAAAAGGATGGGTCTGTGGCCGTGACTCGTCCCCGTTTCACCAACCGGATCGTTCTCTTCCTGGTTGCGTCAGCAATAGCCTTGCTGGCAACGTACCTGTTCTGGTCGTTTGCTGCCGATGTCAAAGCGCTGCTCCAGCACCGGATGGGCGCCAGTCCCTCGCCCTCGGCAGATACGATCATCAGTGCCATAAAGCTGTTTTTGATAGGTATCGTCGGCTACCTGTTCGTTCGCGCTCTTAATTCAATTTTCTTCGGGCTCGCGTTTTGGTTTAAACGAATTGACGCGCCCACGCTCATTCGCAACATCTTCACGATCGTCGCGTTTACGATCCTGTTTTTGATCGCGTTTACGTTTCTGTTTCCTGACGTAAACCTCGGCGCACTCTTCACCACTTCAGCGATCTTCGGTGTCATTCTCGGTCTCGCACTTCAGGACACCCTCGGAAACTTTTTCGCGGGTATCTCTTTACAGGCGGATCGCCCGTTTCAGGTGGGTGACGTCATCACAGTGGGCGCCCAACGTCACACGGGCGTGGTCGAGGAGATCAGTTGGCGCGCGATCAAGATTCGCACTTTTTCGAATCACGTCGTTCTGATTGCCAATAGTAACGCCGCGAAGGAGCCGATCGAGGTTTGCCCGCGTGACAACCTCAACGCGCGGATCGTCTTCTTCAACACGCTTTATACAGACTCGCCAGCAAAAACTATCCACGTCGTGCGCGAAGCCGTGCGCGAGGCCGACAACGTTTCCGATAAGGTCGCGCCGATCGTCCGGATTAGAGATCTCGGTGACAACGGCGTCGATTATGAAGTGAAGTACTGGCTTCAGGACTACGCGAAGTATAACGACACCGATGCCCTTGTCCGGCAACGAATCTGGTATGCCTTCCGTCGTGCCGGATTGAACTTCGCTTTCCCGACGCGAACGCTTTATGTCGAGCGACGGTCCGGCGGGGAAGTACGTGATGGTGACGGAAGCGCGATTGCCGAACGACTCTCGGCTGTCGATATCTTTGCCCCCCTCTCCGCTGACGAAACGACGATGTTGGCCCAGGCGGCGGTGAGACACGTCTTTGCGCCCGGCGAAACTGTCATACGTGCGGGTGAGCCTGGGTCGTCGATGTTCGTCGTTCACAAGGGCCGGGTTCGGGTCCAGGTTAACGAAAATGGTCGCCCGAGAACGGTGGCCACTCTTAACGAAGGCGACTTTTTCGGCGAGATGGCCCTCTTTACCGGCGAGCCTCGGACAGCCAACGTTCTGGCACTCGAGGAGACCGAGGTGCTGGAGATTGGTCACGCCGCGATGAAAAGAGTCTTCGACACTAACCCCGACCTGGTCGAATCTCTCAGCTTTATCATGGGCGAACGGCGCCAGGGCCTCGCTTCCGCCACCGACTCCGACGCCGCCGACCAACACACCTCCGCCGGCATCCTGTCCTCTATTAAGAGATTCTTCGGCCTTTAAGAAGCCCACTCTGCGGTCTCTGCGTATCTCCGCGATCTCTGCGTTTGAAAAGCGCCCTTTTAACCCAAAGGTATGCAGAGATCGCCGAGAATACGGCCATTTCACACGCAATTTGAGGACTTGACAGTCGGACACTCAACTATTATTATTACGGCACGCTCAGCTAGGAAGGACTGAGCGATAAAAGCAATCAAAGAGATTTAGGAGGAAAGACCCATGACTATTGTTCGGTACGACCCATTCCGCGACCTGCGAACTTTGCAAGAAGAAGTAAATCGCTTGTTCTCGACCAATCTTAGCCGTGCCTTCGACGACGAAGGCATTGCCCGTGGCGCCTGGGCGCCCAGCGTCGATATCTACGAGAACAAGGACCACATCGTGCTTGAAGCCGAGCTCCCTGGAATGAAACAGGAAGACTTCGATCTCTCAATCGAGAACAACGTCATTACCCTCCGCGGCGAGCGAAAGTTTGAAAAGACGGACGAGACGGATAACTACCACCGCGTGGAGCGTTCGTATGGCGCCTTCACACGTTCTTTCACTCTGCCGCAGACCGTTTCCGCAGAGGGAGCAAGCGCTGAATACAACAACGGCGTGTTGCGCGTGATGTTGCCGAAGAAAGAGGAGACCAAGTCCCGTCGCATCCAGGTGACTGGAACCAGTGGCGGTGCTCAGCAGAAGACAATCGACACTACAGCCGAGTCCGGAAAAGCGAAAGAAGCCACTAGCGGGCGTTAATTCTTGGCTGGATCGGTAAAACGCGGGCGGGCTCGTTCGTAGTTTAGGATACGAGCCCGTTCGATTCTTTTAGTTAGGTACTATGCGTTTAGATAAGTTCACACTACGGGGACAGGAAGCAATTCAATCGGCGATCGAACTGGCCGAACGAAACCAGCACCAACAGGTCGAGCCGGAGCATCTGCTCGTTGCGATGCTCGAACAGCCTGAAGGTATTGTCAGACCAATTCTCGGCAAGCTCGGCGCCAACGTTGCCGTCGTGCTCAACGACACGCAGGCAGCGGTCGCTCGTTTTCCGCGCGTGCAGGGCGGGCAACAGTATTTCAGCTCGCGTTTGAGCCAGATGTTTACCGCCGCGCAGAAGCAGGCGGATCAAATGCAGGACGAGTTTATCTCGACCGAGCATCTGCTGCTGGCGATTGTCGACGAGAAAGACGGCGACGCGGGCAAGATCATGCGCCAGCACGGCGTGGTGAAGGAAGATCTGTTCAAGGTGATCGAGCAGATGCGCGGCGGTTCACGCATCACCGATCAAAACGCGGAACAGAACTACCAGGCACTTTCAAAATACGCGCGCGACCTGACGGAACAGGCGCGTAAAGGAAAACTCGATCCCGTCATCGGGCGCGACGATGAGATACGTCGCACGATTCAAGTCCTTTCCAGAAGAACAAAAAACAATCCGGTTTTGATTGGCGAGCCCGGGGTCGGTAAGACTGCGATCGTCGAAGGGCTCGCGCAACGAATCGTCTCCGGCGACGTACCTGAGACTTTGCGTAACAAACGACTGGTCGGACTCGATCTCGGCTCGATGCTCGCGGGCGCGAAGTACCGCGGTGAATTTGAAGATCGACTCAAATCAGTTCTCAAAGAGATCGAAAGCGCCCAGGGACAGATCATTCTCTTTATCGATGAGCTGCACACACTCGTCGGCGCCGGCGCTGCCGAAGGGGCGATCGATGCTTCGAACATGTTGAAGCCCGCGCTGGCTCGTGGTGAGCTCAGGTGTGTGGGCGCTACGACTCTCGCCGAATACCAGAAGCACATCGAGAAAGATGCGGCACTCGAACGCCGGTTCCAACAGGTCTACGTCGAGAGTCG
>Ga0207711_10006130_pt1 | contig 10155 bp, 6 predicted proteins | sample KBSS34metaG_FD_184401 | JGI IMG/M metagenome (GOLD analysis project Ga0207711, IMG submission 184401) | Switchgrass rhizosphere microbial communities from Kellogg Biological Station, Michigan, USA - KBS S3-4 metaG (SPAdes) (version 2) | ecosystem: Host-associated > Plants > Roots > Rhizosphere >... | reverse complement strand
CGCGCAGCGTTGTCGCCAGTTCCAACCGAAGCAATCGTGTAGTCGGCCGCGGTCGCGCCGGGGATGTCCGCCGCGTTGCGCCGCCACTGGTATCGAAGCGGAGACGTGCTGGTGGCCCGAACACTGAACGTGACCGGACCGCCTACCGGCACGGTCTGGCTCGCCGGGTGGCTCGTGATCACCGGCTCAGAAGCCACGTAGTCGATCCGGTAGACCGCGCCGGCGCCTCGTGCGAGCACGTACAAGCTCCCGTTGTCGCCGACTTTCAGATCCACTGGAAAAGAGAGACCCGCCGCAAAGTCCGCGACGGTGTTGGAGGAGGTGTCGAACGTGCGAATCCAGCCGCCGCAGAAGTCGGCGAAAAAATAGTCGCGGACGTAGCCGGCGGGAAACTGCGTGGTCGCCGGCGCGTAGAAGGCGCCGCCGGTGATCGCGCACTCCCCGCCCGCATGATTGTAGGTATACAAAGGTGAGACGAATCTCGGATCCGATGTCGCGCCCTCCGTATCAGGCCAGCCGTAGTTGGCCCCGGCGACACCGTTGTTGATCTCCTCCCACGTGTTCTGGCCCACGTCATTGATGAACAGCTCGGTTCCAACCGGGTTGAAGGCGAAGGTAAAGGGATTGCGGAGGCCGAGCGCCCAAATGGCGCGATTCTTCCCTGTCGTTGACGCGAAGAACGGGTTGTCGGTCGGAATGCTGCCGTCCTTGTTGATGCGCAGCATTTTGCCAAGCACGTTGTTCAGCGACTGCGAATTGGCGCCGTTGGCGTTTTCACCAACCGCCGCGTACAGCTTGCCGTCTGCACCGAAAGCCAGCGCGCCGCCGTTGTGGTTCGTCGCGCTGCTGAGATTGTCGAGATCGAAAATCACCACTTCACTTCCAGCCACGACGACATCGCCGTTGGCGGTGAAGCGGCTGATGCGGTTGTGAATGGCCGGCGTCGTCGCCGTGTAGTACACGTAGACGAAGTGATTGCTGGCGAAGGACGGGTCGAATGCGACGCCCAGCAACCCCCGCTCGCCTGAAGAGTCGACCGTGACGGTCAGAAACGGCGTTGACAGGAGCGTCCCGTTCTTGACCACGCGGAGCTGACCGGTCTGCTGACACACGAAGAGCCGGCCGTCCGGTGCGAACTGCATGGCGGTGGCGTTGGACAATCCGTTTACAAACACAGTCTGCTGAAACCCGCCAGGCAGCGCTGTCGCGCGACTGGAGACGGCAAGCGCGAGCAGCATTAGCGCCGCGCGCACATGGACCTGCAAACGATGGTGAACGCTCATTCCGTGGGCTCTCCTGTCAACCGTGTCACGCATGAGGTTGCGCCACGTGCAACCGGCGTTCCGCGATGAGTTTGGGAGTGCACCGGGCTCGAAAGGCCCGGTCCGGCATGCAACAACTACACATCAACGCAGTAATCTCAAACTCATTGCCGAATTGTGATCGCGGGGTGATCGCCCACGATTCAAGAGGCTTCAAGGTCGGTTCCTTGCCGCACCTGCGTCCTTTGTGTTCATCGTGCGGGGGCCCGGCACGCAAAGCTGTTTGCGTCATCCGTGCTGCCGTTGCCTGTGTAGACCGCGACCTGAGGGTACGGGCACAGCGGCCGCGTCCGATCCACGACGCCGTTGGTCGCGTGCGATGCGACGATCTTGTCCGGCGGTAGCCCTTGCTCGACCCACCGCTCCAGCGCGCTGACGACATCGAACGTATTCGGTCCCTCGCCGCCCGAGCAGTGACCCATCCCGGGCGCCATGAACAGCCGGACTGACGCCGCCGCCTTCGAGGCGCCACCTAGCGCCTTCACCACGCTGTTGTAGTAGTTGATGCTCGTCCCGGGCGCGACCAGCTGATCCGCCCAACCGTGATACAGGAGCAGCTTGCCGCCGTGGCCCGTGAATGGCTGGATGTTCGGGTTGACGGCGTTGATAGTGCCACCATCGACTTTGTCGGCCACCGCGACATCGCGATCGATATCGAAGGTTCGCCAGTCCCAAGCCGCATCCTTGAACACGACGTACTTGTAGTGATCGATCGTCAGGGCCGCCGGTTCCGGTCCGCCCACGACCGCGGGCCAGCCCAATTCGCTGCCGGGCGCATAGCCTGGGAACACCTCCTCACCGCGAGACGTCTTCGCCGGGCGCATGAGCGTCCGCACGGTCTCGATCTGGCGCGCCGTCAGGCATTCGCGGCCGTCATCTTTCTGGCATGCGAGGACTTGTGGATCGAAACGACATCGCGCCGGATCGCCGATGAGGCCGTCCTCGACGCCGTCGAGCGCGTCGCAGGCGTTGAGCACGGCGCGGTGGATGGCCGGGTACTTCTCTCGAGGGATGAACGCCGCCGGATCCTTGAGCGCCGCATTCACGAGCGACAGATGCCACGCGTTCAAGTGTGTTCGTGGATTGGCCTGCGCCCCGGCGATGACACCGTCGAAGTCGTTCGGGTAGCGCTGCACCTCGGCCAGACCCTGGCGGCCACCGGTCGAGCACCCATTCCAGTACGAATACTTCGGCGCGCTACCGTAGTACGCGTTCACCACCGCTTTCGCCGCCACCGTCATCTCGTGTTCGGACCGATACGCGAAGTCGATGAATTTCTCGGGATGCCCGAGCGTGAACGCTCCGCCCGGCTCTGAATGGCCCGTGTCGGTGGAGGTGGTGGCGTAACCGCGGCGCAGCGCCTCCGCCATCGCCGGATAGCTGATCGTCCCGGCCCACCCGCCATTGCCAACCGCCTGCAGCTTGCCGTTCCAGCCGGACGCCGGAAGCCACACCTCGACCTTGATGTCCGAGTCGGCGCTTGGTTTCAGCGTCGCAGCGACGCGACAGAATGCGGGGAGTGTCGCTGTCAGTCGCCCAGCTTCAGCGGACCCGCCGGCCGGCGGCGCAAAGGTGCCAGCCTCGACAGCGCGCGCGAGGGTGATGGTCGTGCCGGGCAGTTTCAACGACGACAGCGCCGCGCATAACGCACCTGCCGCCGCGACGTCAGTGTTCGCGACCGCGGCGAGCATGAGCGCACACAGGCCACCCGTCAGGATTCTCGTCATCGCCGCACTCCTTTCGCTTCCCGCGCTCGCGTCGTGAACTGCCAGAGTCCGCCTGCGACCTCCGGCGGCAACCGATGACCGAGCTGACGCGCCAGCATCACGATCTGGCCCCGATGATGACCCTCGTGGGCGACGAAGTAGGTGAGGACGTGAGGCACGTCGAGAGGCAGGTTGCGCCAGATGTAACCCTCCGAGGGGGGGACGTGGCCTCGGGCCGCCAGACCGAGCTCGAGCAGCGCTTCGATCCCGCTGCTGCTGTGCTTCAGGGCGGAGAGCAGCGCCTGTCGCGTGACCTTCCGGCGATCGACGATGGCCGGGACAGTGACTCCATGTTCCCGCCCCAGTGTCTTGACCCACATGCACCGGGAGTTGTGAAGATGGCTGGCGATCATGCGCACCGTGCGCCGCGGCGCTCCCGGTACAGCGGCATCCCAGAGTGCGGCGGGCAGCTGTTCGACGAGGTATGCGGTGACCCGGCTGTTGGTTCGCCAGGAGGCCAGGAGCGTCGCGCCGAGATCGGCGGCGATCATCTCTACCAGCGAACGCGCAGGTTCACCGCCGCGCGCCGGCGAAACGCAGCCGCCGCGAATCCTCCACCATCCGCAGCCGGTGGGGTTTTCGGCGCCTCGTACAGCGTCGTCCGCCCGGGAATCAGCGCATCGATCCCGGTGCCGATCGCGGAGTACACGCCTGTCGAGACCAGGAACAAGGCGGCGCGACTGCCCGGACACCCGCCACCGGGATGATCGCCCGGGCAGTCCGAGATGCCAGCCGTGACGACTCCCATCGCGACGCCGACGACCGCGCCGATGATCGCGCCGTTGCGCAAGGAGTCCCCGCGTTTCTGAATACGCGCGACGCGGGCGCTCTCGAACTGGCGCTCGTGGCCATCAACCAGCAGTACGAGCGAGTCAGGGTTCAGACGGAGCAGCTTGCCGGAGGTTTCGGCGCCGCTGTCGTCGAGCACGTACACGGTCGAGAGACGCGAAGACGCCAGTCCAGGCCACCCCGCCGCCGTGTCCTGTGCGTTCGCGACGCTAGGAACGAGCGCGACAACGACGACCGCGAGGCGCCAACTCACCAACTCACCAACTCACGAATTCACTGATGGCTGACCACTATTTCGCTAACGGGTCCGGCCGCAGCTGGAAATGCATCACCTTGCTCGTCGTCCCTTTGCCAGTTTCCATGTGGAACGGCGTGCGGGTGCTGATCGTGGCGTACACCCCTCTGCCCTTCCATCCGGTCTTCGCATCGTCGATGCGGCCGTCCATCCACTTGGTATAGAAACCCGTCGGATACGGCACGCGGAGCACGACCCACTTGCCATCCTTGAGCGCGAGCAGCGCTTCTGACGCGTTCCCGGTGTCGATCGGCACGTTGTCGCCGAGTCCGAGCGTGTTGTGCCAGTCGACCCACGTGTAGTAGCTCGCCTCCGCGCTGCCCGGCTCGGTGACACCTTTCATCTGCGGCAGCGGCTCCGCGTAGAGCGTCCACCCCTCGGGGCAATGCTGCCCCGTGGCCTTCGGGCCGTTGAGCGGGCCGCGGCACTTGCGGCGATCGAAGCTCGCCATGTGACCGCTCGCGAGCGCGGTCCAGTACACACCGTTGCGATCGACGTCGCCGCCACGCGGTGAATAGCCGGGCATCGGCGGCTCGTAGACTTCCGCGAGCGCCGTTTCGGGAGGATTGCTGCCAGGGTTCAGCCGGACGACCGAGCCCGGGAATCCGAGCACCGATCCCCAGATCGATCCATCGGGCGCGGGCGCGACGGCATAGAAGGCGCTGGCGAGGCGTTTGTCTTTCGTCGGATCGACCGGCTGGTTCGGCTCGACGTACGCATCGCGTTTACCGTTGCCGTTGGTGTCCAAAATGAGCGCCGTCCAGCCTTGCGACTTCACCTCGTCGTGCGTCTCGTCGAACATCTTCGTGTTCAGCCAGCCGACCACCTGTCCACCGCCGCTGGTCCACAGTGTCCGGTTGGCGTCTTCCGCAAACATCAGGTGATGCGTGCCGAAGCAGGTGCTGATGTGCGTGATCTGTTTGGTCCCCGGATCGTAGACGGCGAGGTGCCGGCCGGCGTTTGCAACCGGATAAAGCTTCGCGGACGGATGGCTCGATCCTTCCTTGCAGAAATCCGGGTTCGGCGCCGGACGTACGGCGGACGTGATCCAGACACGTCCTTTTTCATCCATCATCGGATTGTGGACATTGTTCCGGCTCGTCCAGATGGCTTCCTCGCCCCAATATGGCGACGGCTTCGGCATGGTTGCCGGCGTCCGCGGCGTGGTCTGATCGCGCACGGTGAGCTTCACCTGGCTGATCGTGTTGCGCCCCGGATCGAGCACCGGCAAATAGTCCGCGCTCAGCTCCAGCGAGCCGTAGATGAGTCCGTTCGCGTTGATGGTCGGATTGCGCCGGTCGGTGGAGACCTGATCGTGCAGGTACGCTTTCGGATCCGCCCAGTCCCACTGCGTGATGACGAGATTGCGTTCGATGCCTTGCGGCCGCGGCGGGGCGGGCGGCACTTCGCCGCCGGCCATGCGATCCGTCCAGTCGGCGAACATCGCGAGCGCACGATCCTTCCCCATCGCGTTGAGGCCGCCGGCCATCTGCGCGCCGGCCTGTCCCGACTGAATGCGCCGGTCCCACGCCTCCGCGGAGCTGTGGAATGTGCCAAGTTCTTTTGGCATCTCGCGCGTTCCCTTGGTGCCGAGCTGATGACACGCGGTGCAGCCGCCGGACTTCAACCGCTGGATCCAATCGGCTTGGCTCTTGATGTTCGGTGAGATGCCGTTGCCGCCCGGCGCGTTGCCGGGAAACTCGCTCTTCTCCGGAATCCGAATCAGCGAGAACCAGTAGCCGGCTGGATAGTACTCGGCGGCGGCACGGGGATTCGGCGCGACGACCGCTTTCAGGTTCATCGTCTTGCCGGGCGTCGCCTGTACCTTGGGCGAATCGACGAGGCCGTAGCCGCGCACGAACACGTCGAAGTTGGCCTTCGGCAGGTCCGGGAGCACGTATCGCCCGCGATCGTCAGTGACGACGATCTTGACGAACTTCGTGGGCAGGTCCTTCGTTTCGGCGATGACCCAGACGCCAGCCTCCGGGCCGTTCGGACCCGTGACGACGCCGCCGATATCGTCGTTGTCGACGCGCACGGCGTCGCCGGCGGTCTGGCCGGCATCGATGCGGGCCTGTGACACACTCAGCAGCAGCGCGAACCCGGCCACGACGGCGATCGAGTATCCCCACCGCGACAGCTTCAGCATGGCGTGACTCCTTACTGCGGATAGGAGGACGAGGTCTTCACTTCGGCGATCTGCAGGTTATGTCGGAGATGGTGCAGCGGAATGTACAACAACCACTGGTGGGCGTTGAGCGGCCCGAAGAACGGGTTCGCTGCGGTATGCGCCTTCAGCGGCGCCTCGGTTTCCTGCACGTAAGCGAGCGCGCGCGCCCTCTGTTCCTTGAAGCGGACCATCAACTGCTGGCGCGTCATCGCCTGCCGCGGCTTGATCGCCGCAGGCGCGTCAACTTTCGTCGTGCGATTCGGCAGCGCGCGTCGAAGGACATCGGTCTTTCGCAGGGTGTCCTCCCACTTCTCGTCGGATGCGGCCGTCAAGCTCGTCGTCGCGGTCTCGAACAGCAGAGCTTCAGCAAGGACGATGTGCTCCGCGCACTCGGCCACGGACCATCGATCCGGTCCGGGCTTGAACGACCACTGCTGATCGGTCAGGCCTTCGACCGCCTGCACGAATTCCTTCTCCGACTTGTTCAACAGCTCGATCAGTTCGGCGCGCTCTGCTTTCGTCATCTTCGGGTCCGCCGTCTGCGCCAACGCCGGGATCGTCAGGACGAGGAGGCTTGCTGCGAGGCCGACCAGGAACTTCATGCAAGGCTCTCAGTTCAACGTCCACAACGCGAGCGTCGAAATATCCTTCACGAAGAGGCGGTTGCCAGAGATGGCCGGGGCCGCCCAGGTCGCGCTGTCGGCCACGGTATACGTCTTGAGCGGCTCGAAGCCGCCGGGGGCGCTGCGCGCGACGATCAACTGTCCGTCGTCTTTCAGCACGAAGAGGAAATCGGTGGTCCTGACGATCGCGGCATTGCCCGCCTGACGCGGCGCCGATCGCCATATCGTCGCCCCGGTCTTCGCGTCGGCCCAGAAAAACTGGCCGCTGTTGAGCGGCGACATCGAGAATACCGCGTCACGAACCAGCACCGGATTGCTGAACGACATCTGCAGCTGGTCGTTCTCCCACGCCATCTCGGCGCTCCACTGATCGTTCTGTTTCGAGATCTTGAAGGCGGTGAGCGGCTTGCCTTGCCCTGAGACAATCACAGTCTGGCCATACACCAGTGGCGTGATCGAGTTCGTAATCGACCGCGCTTCGAATGGCACGCGCCACAGAAGCTGTCCGGTTGCCGCATCAACCCCCACGAGACTCTTCTGCGAGAAATTGATTACCTGCCGCGTGCCGCCGAAGTCGGCGAGGATCGGCGAGCCGTAGGCCGGACCGTCGCCGTTCCAGCTCCATTTGACCGCACCGGTCGCCGCATCGAAGGCCGTCAGCGCGCCCTGATCGTGGCCGCCGACATGGAGGATCACTCTCCCGCGATCGACCAGCGCGGATTGCGCCGTATGGAAATGCGGCTCGACGGGAGGCGCCGGCTTTTGCCAGATCTGCTTGCCCGTCGCCGCGTCGAATGCGGTGACGATGCCGGTCATGCCCAGCGTGAAGAGCCGGCCGTCCGCAAACGTCGGCGTCGACTTCGGTCCGGGGCCGTGGCGCGCGGTGGCCGGATTCATCTTGAACTGCGTCGCGTAGCGCGTTTCCCAAATCGTCTTGCCGGTTTCCGCATCCAGCGCGCGCATCACTTCGTCTTCGTCCTGGCGCGAGAACGCGTAGACGCGGTTCGCGACCACGATCGGGGTGGCGTACCCTGTCCCGACTTCGACCTTCCATCGGCGCGTCAGCGTTTCGGGCCAAGTGGGCGGCGCGGTGAACGTGGGGAGTGAACCGTCGCGGTTCGGGCCACGCCATTGCGGCCAGTCCGGACCAGCGGTGCGGTTTTGGCCTACGACAACCGCCGTGAGCCCCAGGAATGCCAACGATCCGGCGAGCGCGGCGTGTGTCGCTCTCATAGCGCCGGATTATAACCGTGCGCGGCGCTTTCGCTCGGCTAAAGCCTTCGCGCTCCGAACGGCGACGCCAATGGCGCTTTCACCTGAATCATTACAGCTTTGCGGTTGCCACGAAAACGCGAAATCACGAAACCCTTTAGATTTCTTGTCTTCGTGCTTTCGTGGCTATCGTGCGGCGACCTGCTGAGCAGCTCAGACGTATTCAGCGACGGGCGGGCAGGCGCACATCAGGTTGCGGTCGCCAAACGGGTTGTCGATGCGTCCGACGCTCGGCCAGTGCTTGCTGGCGCGAACGAACGGCAACGGGAACGCCGCCTGCTCCCGCGTGTACGGATGGGTCCACTCGCCGGCAATGGCGCCAGCGGTGTGCGGGGCGTTCTTCAGGACGTTGTCCTTCGCGTCCGCCTTTCCGTCGATGACCGCCTCGATTTCGCCGCGGATGGCGATCATCGCTTCACAGAAGCGGTCGAGCTCGTCCTTTGCCTCGCTTTCGGTCGGCTCCACCATGATGGTCCCCGCGACCGGAAACGAGACCGTGGGGGCATGGAAGCCGTAATCCATCAGGCGCTTCGCGACGTCCAGCTCGTCGATCCCGCTCGCCTGCTTCAACGGGCGGAGGTCGAAAATCATCTCATGGGCGACGCGGCCGTTCTCCCGGGTGTAGAGCACCGGGTAGTACGGCTCGAGACGCGTCTTCACATAGTTCGCATTGAGAATCGCGTAGCGCGTCGCATCGGTCATCCCGTCGCGCCCGAGCATTTTCATGTAGGCGTACGAGATCAGCAGGATGCTCGCGCTGCCCCACGGCGCGGCCGACAGCGCGTGGATGGCGCGCTCCCCGCCGGTGACGATGATCGGGTGTCCCGGCAGAAAGGGCGCGAGGTGTTTCGCCACGCCGATCGGCCCCATACCTGGGCCGCCGCCGCCGTGCGGGATGCTGAACGTCTTGTGGAGGTTGATGTGGCACACGTCCGCGCCGATGACCGCGGGGCTGGTGAGACCGACCTGCGCGTTCATGTTGGCGCCATCCATGTACACCTGGCCACCGTGGCTGTGGATGACCGCGCATACGTCCTGGATTGCTTCTTCGAAGACACCGTGGGTCGACGGATACGTGACCATGAGCGCCGCGAGCCGATCCTTGTGCTCGTCAGCCTTCCGCTTCAGATCCTGGACGTCGATGCTGCCGTCACTGGTGCTGGCGACCACGACCACGCGCATGCCGGCCATGACCGCGCTCGCGGGATTCGTGCCGTGCGCAGACGAGGGGATCAGCACGACGTCGCGATGCAAGTCGCCGCGCTCGCGGAAGTAGGCGCGAATGACCATCAGCCCGGCGAACTCGCCCTGCGCGCCGGAATTGGGCTGCAGCGAGACCGCGGCGAAGCCGGTGATCTCGCACAGCATCGCTTCCAGTTCGCGGAAGATCTGCTGATACCCCTCCGTCTGATCCACGGCCGCGAACGGGTGTACGCGGCCGAACTCGGGCCACGTGATCGGCAGCATCTCCGACGCCGCGTTCAACTTCATCGTGCAGGACCCCAGCGGGATCATCGACGTGTCGAGACCGATGTCCTTCCGCTCGAGGTGACGGATGTAGCGCATCATCTGCGTCTCGGAATGATGCGTGTTGAACACCGGGTGCGTCAGGAACGACGAGGTCCGCGCCAGCGACGGCGGGTAGGCGGGCCCGGGGTCGGATACCGTATCCAACGCCTTGCCGACGCTCGCGGCCCCTGGGTCGGATACGGTATCCGACCCCTTGCCGACACCAGCCGCGAAGGCAGCGACGATCGCCTTGATGTCGCCCTCGTCGACGGTCTCGTCGAGCGCGACGTGGACAGTGCCGTCCAGCCGGTAGCCGAGGTTGATCTTCGCTTCAACCGCCGCCTTCACGATGTGACCGATCACGTGCGCGTGCTTCGGCACGTCGAACCGCACGGTGTCGAAATACTGA
>Ga0207711_10006126_pt1 | contig 10158 bp, 6 predicted proteins | sample KBSS34metaG_FD_184401 | JGI IMG/M metagenome (GOLD analysis project Ga0207711, IMG submission 184401) | Switchgrass rhizosphere microbial communities from Kellogg Biological Station, Michigan, USA - KBS S3-4 metaG (SPAdes) (version 2) | ecosystem: Host-associated > Plants > Roots > Rhizosphere >... | reverse complement strand
AGATTTTATCCGGCACGCAGTGGCGACGTCGTGGTGATCGCGGAGCCTTACAAGTACCTGGGCGACACGATCACGGCGACTCACGGCTCGCCTTATTCATACGACACGCACGTGCCGCTCATCATCATGGGATCGGGAATCACGCCCGGCCGCTATTTCGAACCGGCGTCGCCTGCCGACATCGCGCCGACGTTAGCGGCGGTGTTGCGCATTACGTCGCCGAGCAACGCGACGGGGCGTGTGTTGTTGGAAGCCCTTAGGAAGTAGAGCGTTTATAACGCGCGGCGTAGTCCGGGACAGGAATTTCCGTGGATAAACGGGGATCTTTGATCGGTTCCCCGGCGACGAGTTTCAACGGAACCACACCCGCCCAGATGGGAAGCGCGTAGTCTTCTTCGTCATCCAGCGGCGGCCCGGTGCGAATCTTCGCCGAGGCTTCTTCAATCGGCAACTCGAGCACCGTGGTCTGGATCAACTCCTCTTCATTCGGCTCGCGCGCGTCCGCCCAACGACCGCGCACGATGTGTTCCGACAGCGCAACGAGCGCTTCGTATTTTTCCCGCGGCTCGTCGACGACGGTCGCGCGTCCGAAAACCAGCACCGAACGATAATTCATAGAATGATGAAACGCTGAACGCGCGAGCACGAGGCCGTCGATGATCGTCACCGTCACACACGCGTCGATCCCGCCGGCCAGCGATCGCAACATGCGGCTCGCCTGCGAGCCGTGAATGTATAGCTTGTCGCCGGCGCGAGCATACCCGGTCGGGATGACATACGGCTGATCGTTGACGTTGAAACCGACGTGACAGATAAATCCCTCGTCGAGAATCGCGTAAACAGTTTCCCGATCGAAGTGGCCGCGCTTGGGCAGGCGCTTAAGTTTGGTGCGCTCAGTTTGGGGAAATGTCATAATCAGCCACAGACTAACACAGATCACACCGATCCTAAGGAGACCCAATTATGCGTTTTCGTTTGCCCCTGATCGCTGCCGCTCTGTTCGCTCTTGCTTTTATCGCGCAAACCACTTTTGCTCAGAATGGTAGAGCAGCGACGAAGTCGCCAATCGAAGAAGCGTTCGCGCGACTGGAGTGGCGCAGCATTGGACCAGCAAACATGGGCGGCCGCATCGCCGACGTCGAAGGCGTGCCCGGCGACCCGAACGTCGTTTACGTCGCGAGTGCTTCCGGAGGTTTGTGGAAAACCACTAACGGCGGCGTGACGTGGAAACCGATCTTCGAACGCCAGGGCTCGATCTCGATCGGCGACATCGCGCTTGCGCCCGGCAATCCCGACGTGGTCTGGGTCGGCACGGGCGAATCAGCCGTGCGCAACAGCGTTTCGTTTGGCGACGGCGTTTACAAATCTACCGACGGCGGCAAAACGTGGCAGCATGTAGGGCTGAAAGAGATCGAACGCGTTTCCGCCATCGCGATCAATCCACAAAACCCCGACATCGTTTACATCGGCGCGCTCGGCCATGCCTTTGGTCCAAACGAGGAGCGCGGCGTGTTCATGACTACTGACGGCGGTAAGACCTGGGCCAAAACACTCTATATCGACAACCAGCACGGCGTTGCAGATCTCGAAATCGATCCCACAAACCCGAATATTCTTTACGCCGGCATGTGGAGTTTTGAACGCAAGCCGTGGACGCATCGCAGCGGCAGCGAGAAAGGCGGTGTGTACAAGTCCATCGACGGCGGCCGTACCTGGAACAAGCTGACTAACGGGTTGCCGAAGTTGATGGGACGCATCGGCATTCGCGTGGCGCCGAGTAATCCGAACGTCGTCTATGCGATCGTTGAAGCGAAGGAAGGCACGCTTTATCGTTCCGACGATCGCGGCGAGACGTTCCGCATGGTTTCAAAGCAGGAATCGATCGTCTCGCGCGGCTTCTATTACACGAAGATCCGCGTCAATCCAGTGAACGAGAACCAGGTCTACGCTGTCGCTTCGACGCTCTTCACTTCGGTCGACGGCGGCAAAACGTTTCGTTCGATCACCGGCCGCACGCACATCGACTATCACGCGCTCTGGCAAGATCCGAAGAACCCCAAACGAATGTGGCACGGACAGGACGGCGGCATCGCGGTCAGCTATGACGGCGGCGAGTCGTGGGAAGCTGTCTACAACATTCCGTTGGGCCAGTTTTACCAGGTTCACGCGGACAATCGAACGCCGTTCTACTACGTGATGGGTGGACTGCAGGACAACGGCTCATGGACCGGGCCCAGCCGCACGCGCGAACCTGCGGGCATCATGAACGACGACTGGCGCATGGTCAGTTTCGGCGACGGCTTTTACGTCATCAATAATCCTGACGATCCGGAACAGTACCTGTCTGAATCGCAGGGCGGCGACATCGTTTGGACTGACTTCCGCACGCGCGAGCAGCAGTCAGTCAATCCGTGGGGACGCGGCAGTGGCGGCGGCCCCGCGGCGGGACAGAAGTATCGTTTCAACTGGAACTCTCCGATCGTCTTTTCCGCACACGACAAGACGACTGTGTTCCTCGCGGGTAACGTCGTGTTCAAGTCACCTGATTTCGGCAAAACGTGGGAACAGATCAGTCCGGATTTGACGACCAACGATCCTGAGAAGTTGAAAGACTCCGGTGGACCGGTGGCGATTGAAAACACGACTGCCGAGTATCACTCGACGATCATCAGCATCGCCGAGTCGCCGGTGCAAAAGGGACAGATCTGGGTCGGCACTGACGACGGCAACCTCCAGGTCACCACAGACGGTGGGAAGAACTGGAAAAATATTATCGCGAATGTCTCCGACGTCGGCAAAAATTCTCCTGTGTCCCACGTCGAACCATCGCGAATTAACGCGAACACGACCTACGTTTCTTTCGACCGCCACATGTTTGACGACTTTCGTCCCTACGTCTTCAAAACAACCGATAGCGGCAAGTCGTGGACGAACATCTCCGGCAATTTGCCGGCTAAGGCTTACGTGCAAGTCGTCCGTGAAGATCCGAAGAACACGAACCTGCTCTACGCCGGAACCGAGCTCGGACTCTTCGCGTCTTACAACGGCGGCAAAGAATGGATTCCGTTGAATCTCAAAAACCTGCCGAACGTTGCCGTGCACGACATCCTGGTCCATCCACGTGAGAACGATCTCATCATCGCCACGCACGGCCGCAGTATCTGGATCTTCGACGACGCGACCGTGATCCAACGTTTGAACCAGCAGATCATCGACAGCAACGCGCATCTCTTCCCGATTCGGCCCGCGCTGCGGTTTACCAGCCGCTTTACGCGCTATGGCATCGGCGACAAACAGTTTACCGGGCCGAATCCGCAGACGGGCGCCTTGATTACCTACTACTTGAAAGACAAGCTCGACGATAAAGCGACGCTGAAACTCCAGGTGTTCGACAGCGCCGGCAAACTCGTTCAGGACATCGAGAAACCATCACGCGAAAAAGGTGTGAACCGCGTCGCGTGGAACCTGCGATGGGGCGGTCCGGAAGTGCGCCGTCCGCCGACGGAAGAGCAGATCGCATTTGGCGGCGGGCCGCGTGGTCCACAAGTCTTGCCGGGAACCTACGTGGTGAAACTCACAGCCGGTGACAAGGTGTTGGAAGAGCGAGTCGAGGTGAAGCTGGATCCCGGAATCAAGACGTCCGTTGCCGAGCTGCAGCAAACGCTCGACACGCAGGTCAAGCTGCGCGACATGCAGTCGAACATGAACCTGTCGCTGCGCTTTCTGGATAGTCTGAAAGATCAGCTCAAGCAAACGCAGACGACGATGAAGACGCTCAACAAAGAGCCGGATAAAGATTTGATGAAGGCGCTTGAAGACTACATCAAGGAGTTGGACACGCTGCAGGACAAGCTTGCGTCGCGCAATGAAGGGCTGGGGATCTCGGGCCGGGATCAGGTTGCCGACGACATCGGTAGCCTGTATTTCTCACTCGATACGAATTTTGGACCAACGCTCGGGCAGCGCCAGTTTTTTGATGAGATTCAACCTGCGTATCGAACGCGCATGGAAGAGGTCAATAAGTTTTTGCGCGACACGCTGCCGCAGTGGAATGAAAAACTACGCGGGTGGAACGCGCCAACGTTAACCACCCGCAAACCGCTTGACCTTTAGCCGCAGAAGAGGAATCAGTTTCCTCTCGATTCCGCGGGCAATGATGTTGAGAAGCCTGTGGGGGTCAGGCGGATGTTGCCGTTAATTCCCTTCGCACTGATCTCGGAGCCGCCGCTGCCGATGCGCGCCGAGTAGTTGCCGTGCCTGCTCTTGTCGATCAAGACGTTCGGAAAATCCGCGATGACGCGGCCGTTCATGCCGTGCGCCTCGAAATCGGCGTTGAGATCCGCGGGCAGTTGCAACTCGATGTTGCCGTTGATGCCGCTGAGCTCGATACCGTTCGACGCGACATTCTTCAACCCGACTGTGACGCTTCCGTTGATTCCTTTAAGCGTGGCACTGCCGGCGGCGTTCACAACCTGAACTCTTCCGTTGATGCCGCTGATTTCAATCGCACCCGCAATCTCACCCACGAGGACAGCGCCGTTAACACCTTTCGCAACAAGCGAAATCTGACGGGGGAGTTTCAGGGTCACTTTTTCTGAGGCCCGCGAACCAAACAGCCTGGCAAAGAAATTGTGTTGAGTCGTCTCGCCGCGAATGCTTAGCTTGTTGCCGTCAGCTTCGATGCTGATTTTGCGCCGGCTCAACGCTTCCTGGCTCGATGCCGTGCGCTCGATGTAAACCTCCGCGGTCTTCGTGTCGGAGGTTTCAATCTTGACGGGACCGTTGATTCCGCCGACGTCGACTCGCGCTCCGGGCGCAAGCTCGTAGCTCTGGCGGATCTCATCGCGCACGTCACCTGAAGCATTCTGGGAGACGAGACCGCGAATTTCCCTGCCTGAAGATGAGCGAACCACCACGCCGGCGAGGCCAGCCATCACCACGAGCAAAATCAATATCACTATACGTTTCATCTTCGTGCCTCAGAAAATGGGAGTAAAAATGAACTATCGGGTTCTTTAACGTCCATCGCTAACGATATGTTTCGCGATTTCGCACTTGACACTCACTTGGCGGGCGCATAGAGTCCAACGCCTCCCAAACAAGCGAAATTATGGGTGAACGGGATTCAAAAGACCTGAAAGTACTGCTCGTCGAAGACTTTGAAGACACGCGCCTCTTCCTTCGTCTCGCGCTCGAAGACCACGGTTTCATCGTCTTTGAAGCGGAAAACGGCGAGGTGGCGGTCCAAAACGCGAACCGCGATAAGCCGGACGTCATCCTGATGGACCTGACCATGCCGCGCATGGATGGGTTTGCGGCGGCGAAAGCGATGCGCCAGAACGATCAACTCAAAAACGTTCCCATCATCGCCATCACCGCGCATCACGAGACCGACTTCCGGTCCGACGCAAAGGCTTCCGGTTTCGACGCTTACGTCACCAAACCGATCGACGTCATCTGGCTCAAAGAACTAATTAACGGACTGCTGATTTGATTGCGGTTTGTTTAATCTGAGCGCGTGGCCCGGCCGGTTAGCCGTCACGCTTCCGTCAACCCACACTTCCTGCCCGTTTACAAAAACACGCTTAACACCGTCGGCGATTAACTGCGGATCCCTGAAAGTCGCGCGATCGATAATCCGCGCCGGATCAAACAGCACGACGTCAGCCTTGAAACCCGTCCGAATCAAGCCGCGATCGTTTAGCCTGAAACGCGCCGCCGGAAACGAAGTCATTTTTCTGATTGCTTCCGGCAAGCTCAACCAGCCCAGCTCGCGCACGTATTGCCCCAACACGCGCGGATACGAGCCCGCGCCACGCGGATGTCGCGAACCAATGCCGCCGTCGCTGCTGACCATCACCCACGGCTGGCGATAAAACATGCGAATGTCCGCGTCTTTCATCGAGTGACAAACGACACCCGCGCCGCCGTCGCGCACGATCTGCATGTAGAGCTCAACCGGACTGGTCTTTTCCTGCTTCGCGACCTCGTCCATCGTCTTGAACTCGTAATCGGGATGCGCGCGGCAACTGACGATCGTGATATTCGCCGGTCCGCCGACGTCGGCGAGACCACGCGCAACGTCGACCGGGTCGTCATGACGCCCGCTCGGAATGAGAACTCGAATCGTCGAGCTCCACGCGTCGTAAGGATAGCAATCCGCAGTAACGTCCTGACCACGCGAGCGCGCCTTGTTGACCAGCGCAACCACGTCCTTAGATTTGCCCCAGACTTTAAGGGTTCCGAGCTTGATGTGCGAGATCTGAACGGGAATGCGTGCTTCGCGTCCGATCTGAATCGCCTCGGCGAGTGCTTCAAAACTCTTGTCGGCCTCATCGCGAATGTGACTGATGTAAATACCGCCGTGCGCTGCGGCTGCTTTGGCCAGGGCAACGACTTCGTCCGTGTTAGCGGGTTTACCCGTTTCGTACTCGAGTCCCGTAGATAAACCCATCGCGCCGTCGCGCATTGCCTGATCCACGAGTTCGCGCATCTTTTCAATCTCTGCGGTAGTTGCGTTGCGATTCGTGTCCTGGCCCATCACACGCGATCTCACGGTCGCGTGGCCGACGAACGTGAGCACGTTCAGCGCGATGGGTTTCTTTTCCAAACCATCGAGAAACTCACCGACCGGAAACGCCGAGCCGCCATCCTGGCCTACGACGACGGTCGTGATACCCTGCGACACCTGCGACGTCGCCGCAGGATCGTCCGTGAAACCGCGATCGGAATGGTTATGCGCGTCGATGAAACCGGGCGCAACGACGAGGCCGCGTGCTTCGATCACGCGCGCGCCCGCTGGGATCTGAGCCTGCGAACGTTTTCCCGCCGCAACGATCGAGTCGCCTCTGAGAACTACGACAGAATCAGGCACCGGCGCCCGGCCCGAGCCGTCGATCAACGTGGCGCCGACGATCGCGATCGTTTCGTCAGCCGCTTGCGACGGAAACAACGTCGCGGCCGCCAGCAAAAGTACAAGGAGGAAACCGATGGTCGTTTTCACGAGGGTCTAAACGAGCCTACTTCTTGTTCGTGGCAATATATTCCTCGAGCTTCTTGCGGTCGGGGTAGTTTGGCTTCTTTTTCAGAAACTCTTCATACTCCGTCGCTGCGAGATTCGTCATTCCGACCGCGTTGTAGAGCGTCGCGAGTCGCAGATGCGCGTCAGCCTTGCCGACGGGATCCAGCTTGATCGCCTCATGAAGATAGCCAACCGCTTTCGAGCCCTTTTTGATCTGAAGATACGACTCTCCGAGGTAGTAATTGGCATCCGCCGACGTTGGTTGAATCGTGACTGCCGCAGTTAACGGCTCGATCGCGCCTTCGAAATTCTTGCGTATCACGCGCAACCGGCCGAGGTTCATCTGGCCGAGAAAGAACTGCGGCCGTACCGTAACGCTCTTGACGTAAGCCTTTTCGCTTTCGTCCAGCTCCTGTTTGAAAAGATAGACGGTGCCGAGCTCAGTCCACGCCTGAAAATCGTTTGCATCGGCAGTCACGAGCTCACGCAGCGTAATGATCGCGTCGTCGTAGCGTTTTTGATCCGTGGCTTGTCGCGCTTTCACAAACAGCTTCTCATTCGCGTCGGAACGGTTGTAGAAATCCGCGGCGGAGATCGAAGAGGGTTTGGCGGGTGTTTCTCCTTTCCACGCAAGCTCCAAATCCTGCCGCACCCGTTCCGAACCACCCGACAAGACCTCGACGCGAATGCGCGCGATCTCCTGGTGGTCCAGCATCACGACCAGCTCATATTGTCCCGCGGCGAGGTTGATGAACTGGTACCGGCCGCCGCCGCTGACAAACTGGCGAGCTGCCGGAAGTCCGCCGATGTTATTCAGCACAACCTCGTACATGAGAGGTTTCGTGCCCGGCTGCTTGCCTTCATCAACGGTCACGTCGCCGAACAGAATGTAGGTGCCGCCACCGATGCCTAATTGAGTCTTGCGATCCTGCGCTCGAGCAGACGCAGGCGCACCGAACAGCAATAAGGCAAGGAGGATCTGAAGTAAACAAAGAGTGGTTCGATACATAATCACGAAGCTCCCCAAAGAACATACGGGCTGAAGCCTTAGGAGCTCCAGCCCGCAGTGATTGTATAGACTCAGGTGAAGCTCAGAAAGTGAAACGAGCTCCTACCTGCATGACGCGTGGTTGACCCTGGATCGGGGAAATGAAATTCGACCAGTTTGCCGGAATGTCACTCACCGACTCGATCTTGTCCGGGTCAAGCTGCAAACCAAATCCGCTGCGGCTGGTGTCGATGGTACCCATCCGCTGTGTATTGCTCACATTGAACACTTCGAAGCGAATCTGCAGCTTCTGTGTTTCGCTCCAGGGCATGTCAAACGACTTGCTTAATCCCAGGTCGAGATTGACATAGCCAGGGAGGCGCAGCACGTTGCGGTCGCCGGTTTCACCCGGAAACGCTCCACGCCAACTCCGGTACGCTTCAAGTAAACAGGCGCCGAAGAGCTTGCCGCCTTGCGTCGGACAAGACTCGACCGGCCTGATTCGCGTACCGCTGCTTTGAGCGTTCCAGTTCGTGGCCCAACGCGCATCGTCGTAGGGGCTGAACATCGGCAACCCTGAGTTCCAACGGAAGATACCGCTCATCTGCCAACCACCGAGGATCGCATTGGCGCCTTTGCCCGCGCCGTTGAAGTAGCGGCGGCCGCGGCCAAACGGCAACTCCCAAACGGCGTTGGCATTGATGATGTGCCGCACGTCGAAGTCGGAATTGGCAAACGAATCTTCCTGGCGAAGCGGATTGAGAATGAACGCGCCACCGAACGCGCCGCTGGTCTGGAGACCGGAAGCATCGTCCATCGAGTGTGACAGCGTGTAGTTGAAGTCCATCGTCAAGCTGCGTCCGAGACGCTCGCGAATGCTGAGCGTACCGGCGTGATAGTTTGACTTGGCAACGCTGCTGAACGCCGAGAGGGCGCCATACTGCGGATGGAAGAACAGGTTTCTTCCCAGGCCGTCTTCGATCACGTCCTGCGTGTCAGTCCAGTCGTTGCCGTAGAAGTTCAACGCGACCGCGTAAACAGCCTGCGTCTGCGTCAGGTTGTAAGTCGGGAACACGTCGCAACAAGCGCCGAAGTAGATCTCATCCATCTGCTGCGCGATGTTGGACGGCAGCATGTTCGTAAACCACGGAATGTTCGGGATCTGATCGATCGGCGTGCCGGCGCGACGGAAAGTCTCGAGCATTCCGGCTGCCGTGTACCAATCCATGCCCGACTTCGGATCGACGAGGTTGTTGAGCGCCATCACGTCGCGCGAAGCGATGAGATTGCGCGCCATCCTGCCGATGTAAGAGGTCTGGATGACAAAACCCTTGGGCAACTCACGTTCATACGTGACGTTCCACGAGTAGTTGATTGGCGCAACCAGTTTTGAATCCAGCGACTGTTCGATACGGGCTGATTGAAACGCCGGATCGGTGTCGAATGGTTGCGTAGCCGGGAAGGTGATAGCTGACGGAATATCTATTCGCGGCAACGTTCTGATGCTCTGGCCGAAGCCCGTAAATAGCGGCGCCGGACGAGTTGACAGGTTGAAAGTGTTGGCCGCGATCGTGTCGCTCGAAGAGAAGCCGAGCGTGTTGTTCAAGTCGAAACTGACGGCAAGTTGTTGGCCGTAGTAGTCGTTGGTGATACCGAAACCGCCGCGAAATACCGATTGGTGGTTTCTGCCGAATATCTTGCCGAGGAAGTTGTCGCCGAACGACGGGGACCAGGCCAACGCCACGCGTGGTTGGAAGTTGTTCTTGTCGTAGTCGTAGAGCGGGTCAGCGTTGTTCGCTTTGCCGGAAAGCACGAGTGTGAGTGGCTCTGCATAGTTCTGGCCACGCGCTGATGCTTCCTGGCGCAGGCGGAACACCTCGGACAACGGAATGTCGGTTTTGACCTCGAATCCGTTCTTTTCGTACACCGGCGTGCTGATGGTGTAGCGAAGTCCGTAAGTGAGCGTCAGGTTCGGCGTCACCTTCCAGGAGTCCTGACCGTAAACATCATATTCCTGGGTGGCAAACTTGCGAGCACTCGGCGTGCCCGGTTCGAGGAGCGTGCCGTCTCGATCGAAGATGAAGTTTCCGGAGTACTGGGAAAATCTTCCGATGATCGCGGTCACCGCGTTCTGTACGCTGATAACCGA
>Ga0207711_10006122_pt1 | contig 10163 bp, 7 predicted proteins | sample KBSS34metaG_FD_184401 | JGI IMG/M metagenome (GOLD analysis project Ga0207711, IMG submission 184401) | Switchgrass rhizosphere microbial communities from Kellogg Biological Station, Michigan, USA - KBS S3-4 metaG (SPAdes) (version 2) | ecosystem: Host-associated > Plants > Roots > Rhizosphere >... | reverse complement strand
GGCTGTTCACTCGCGCGGCGGCATTCATGGCGTCAGGTGAAATGGCTGTCGGCTATTTCATGAAGCACTTCCCGCAGAGCTTCTGGCCGGTCGCGAACAAAGGCGAAGCGGCGATCCTGTTCTGCTTCGTGTTCCTGTATATCGCCGCCGCCGGTCCGGGCGCTTGGAGCGTGGACGGCGCGGGGTCGAGGTCGCGTCTGCCTAGGTGACCTTGGCCCGCGTCTTGAAACGCGGTTGGTCCCATTCGCGATTCTCCAGGATCCCGGCGAGAATTTCGGCCGCGCGGACCATGTCGACGAAGCGATTGTTGAGCGGCGTGAAGCCGAAGCGCATCAAATCGGGGGCGCGGAAGTCGCCTATCACGCCGCGGGCGATCAGCGCCTGCATGACCGCATAGCCTTCCGGATGAGCGAAGACGATGTGGCTACCGCGTTGTGTTGGGTCGCGGGGGGAGGCAAGGCGGACCTGGTCGTCGCAGCGGCTCTCAACTTCCTCAATGAACAATTGCGACAGCCTGCGCGCCTTGGCCTCGACGTCGCGCATGGCGATGCCCTCGAACGTGTTGAGTCCCGCCTCGAGCGCGGCGAGCGCGAGGATCGAGGGCGTGCCGGTGAGAAATTTCAGGATGCCGTTCGCGGGACGATAATCGTCATCGAAGGCAAACGGCTGGGCATGCCCCATCCAGCCCTGCAGCGGCGAACTCAGTTCATCCTGCAGACGCTCGGCGACGTAGACGAACGCCGGCGCTCCGGGACCGCCGTTCAGATATTTGTAGCCGCAACCGACAGCGAGGTCGCAGCCGGTCCCGTCAAGGTCGAGCTCGATTGCACCCGCGCTGTGCGACAAGTCCCACAGAGTCAGCGCCCCGGCGGCGTGCGCGGCGGCATTGATGGCGCGCATGTCGTGGAAGCTGCCGCTGCGATAATCGACGTGCGTCAGGGTGATGACTGCGGTGTCCCCATCAACGGCGGTCAGGACCTCCTCCGGCGGAACTGCCTTGAGGATGAGTCCAAGCATTTCGGCAAGACCCTGAGCGACATAGAGGTCGGTCGGGAAATTGCGTCGCTGTGTCAGGATCGTGCGGCGCGCGGGCCGCGCCCTCACTGCTGCCGCGAGCAGCTTGAACAGGCATACGCTCGTCGAATCCGCGATCAGCACTTCATCGGGCTTGGCACCGATAATCGGCGCGAGTTTGGCCGCGATGTGAATCGGCCAGTCGATCCAGCCATGCTTGTTCCAGCTGGCGATGAGGTCGTCGCCCCATTGTCGTTGCGCCTCGGCGAGCTTGGCAGGCGCACCCATGGGCAATGCGCCGAGCGAGTTGCCGTCGAGGTAGATCACGTCGTTCGGCAGCGTGAACCGCTCGCGTGCGAAACCCAACGCGTCGTCGGCGTCGAGATCTTGAGCCTCTTCCCGCGTCACAGCTTAGGAAGGGTGACGCCCTTCTGGCCCATATATTTGCCGGCACGGTCGGCGTAGCTGACTTCGCACGGCTCGTTGCCCTGGAGAAACAGGAATTGGCACGCGCCTTCGTTGGCGTAGACCTTGGCTGGCAGCGGCGTGGTATTTGAAAACTCCAGCGTCACGTGACCTTCCCAACCGGGCTCCAGCGGGGTCACGTTCACGATGATTCCGCAACGTGCGTAGGTCGATTTGCCGAGGCAGATCACCATCACATCGCGGGGCACGCGGAAATACTCGACGGTGTGGGCGAGCGCGAAGCTGTTGGGCGGGATTATGCAGACGTCAGTCGTGCGATCGACGAAGCTGTTCGCTGCGAAGTCCTTGGGATCGACCGTCGCCGAATCGACGTTGGTGAAAATCTTGAAATGGTTCGAAACGCGCGCGTCATAGCCATAGGACGAAAGCCCGTAGCTGATGCAGCCTTCGCGCCGCTGCGCCTCGACGAAAGGCTCGATCATGCCGTGCGCCTGCGCCTGCTCGCGAATCCACCGGTCTGACAAAATTGCCATAAGCAGTGCGTAACGGGCCGGTCCGGTGCCTTCAATTTGGCGCGGATTATTTCTGTGGATGAGCGATCTCGGGCGAATCCCGGACTTCGTGCCAACGGAGACTGCAAGTCGTGCACAATCTATCCACAAGCGTTTCGCTTTCGTTCTCACTTGGCGCAGGGTAGGTTCGGCGTAGGAGCGAGCCATGGCTGAGATTATCCGTATCGCCGAGTCTGCGTCAGAACCCGGACTGCAAGCGCTTCCCCAGAACGTCGAAGCGGAGGCGGCGCTCCTCGGCGCGCTGATGATCGACAACCGTCTCGTGGAGGATGTCCAGCTCAAGCTTCGACCCGATCATTTCTTTGAGCCGCTGCACGGACGTATCTACGAAGCCATATTACGGATGACGGATGCCAACCGGGTTGCTAATCCGGTAACGCTACGGCCCTTGTTCGAGGCCGACGATGCTATCAAGGAGGTTGGCGGACCCGCCTATCTCGCCCAGTTGACGGGATCGGGCGCGGCCGTGATCGGCGCGCGGGACTTCGCACAGCAGATCTACGATCTGGCGTTGCTTCGTGCGCTGGTAGGAGTCGGCCGTGACCTGGTCGAAGGCGCGCTCGACACGAGTGAGGACGTTGCCCCCCTCGCTCAAATCGAGCGCGCCGAGACCGAGCTTTACAAGGTTGCAGAAGAGGGCGGCGCTGAAGGCCGGGCGCAGTCGTTCGGCGAGGCGGCCAAGGCTTCGATTCGCAATGCCGAGGCTGCGCTTAATCGGGGCGGCGGGCTTACCGGCATCACCACCGGCTTTACTGCGCTCAATTCGCGGATTGGTGGTCTTCAGCGCTCCGACCTGATCATCGTCGCCGGGCGCCCGGGCATGGGCAAGACCGCGCTGGCGACGAACATGGCCTTCAGCACGGCCCTGCGCTTCATTCAGGATCAAGCTGACGGAATCGAGCCGACGAAGGCCGCGGGTGCGCCGATCGCGATCTTCAGCCTTGAAATGTCGGCGGAGCAGTTGGTCACCCGCGTGCTTTCGGAGCAGTCGAAGGTGACGGCCGAACAAATCCGCACGGGAAACCTAAGCCATCAGGAGTTCGCCTCGTTCGCGCGCGCCGCGTCCGAGCTGCAGAGCCTGCCATTCTACATCGATGATACGCCCGGCCTCACGATTGCGGCGTTGCGCGCGCGGGCACGACGGCTGAAGCGCCAAAAGGCGATCGGCCTCGTTGTCGTCGATTACCTTCAGCTACTCCACGGCACTGGCAAAGGCACCAGCGGGGACAATCGCGTCCAGGAGATCTCGGAGATCAGCCGCGGCCTGAAGCAGCTGGCCAAGGAACTGGACGTGCCTGTCATTGGCGTGTCCCAGCTTTCTCGCGCAGTCGAACAGCGCGAAGACAAAAGGCCGCAGTTGTCGGACTTGAGGGAATCGGGCTCGATCGAGCAGGACGCCGACATCGTGCTCTTCGTTTATCGCGAGGAATATTACCTGAAGTCTCACGAGCCCAAGCATCCCATTCCCGGCGATCCGGCGGAGGTTTTCTCGGCGTTCGAGGAATGGGAGTCGAAGCACGCATTGGTGGCGGGCATGGCGGAGCTCATCATCGCCAAGAACCGTCATGGCGGCACCGGCAAGGAGCGCCTTCGGTTCGAAGGTCGCTTTACCAAGTTCAGCGATCCGGCTGACGAGGATCGCTTGCCCGCCATGCGAACCTAGAAACGAGGTCTCGGAGGGGGGATGAGGGCGCCGGCTTGGTTCGGCGCCCTCAGTGCATTACGGACCGATGTCCTCGGCTTCGCTCTTGGAGGTTTTGTGCGGACCGCCGCGTACGAGGCCAAGCGCCATGGCAACATCGTCGTCCCAGCCGTAGACGTCGGGCCGGAACTGGATGCGCGATCCGTCCCAGAACGCCGTATGGTAGAACAGGCGGACCGGGATTTCCGTCCCGAGCTTCACGGTGCTTTCTTTGCCGCTCGCGAGGGCTTTTTCGAGCAGACTCAGGAGCCCATCCTGGTCGGCTAGCATAGCCGCGAACTGCAGCGCGTTCTGGACGCGCACGCAACCGTGACTGCGATGGCGCTCCGGCAGGCCGAACAAGGCCTTGGCGGGCGTGTCGTGCAGGTAGATCTGTTGCTTGTCCTGCATGTCGAACTTGACCAGCCCGAGCGAATTCTTCGGTCCGGATTGCTGCACGTAGCGGCCATCCTCCATCGCGAAATTGTTGGCTGCCAGCCAGCCGGACCCCTTGGTCGCGAGCTCCTTTTCAGCGATCGAGTCCGGCACGCGCCATTTCGGGTTCGCGACAATCTGGGAGAAAGAAGACTGGATCTGCGGAGTCTGTTTGTCGGGCTCGCCGGTAACCACCGCACGGCGGTCGACTGGGCGGCCGCTCCGCCAATAATCGAGGACGGTCGCCGCTGTGTTGACGTCGATGCGGGTCGCGGGGGGATTGCGCTCAAGCCAGCGCAACCTCTCCATTGCGATTGCCAGCTGGCGCGCGCGGCCCGCCGCGCCGGAATTGAGCGCATCGAGCGTGGCTGGGCCGATCACCCCGTCGGGCCTCAGGCCGTAGGCCGCCTGGAGTCGGCGCACGGCTGCAACCATCGAGCGGGTGTAATAAGTCGGCCCGGAAGCATTCGTGGCGGGTGTCGCAAGATAGCCATTGGCGCTCAGCGCCGCGGCGATGGCGGGATTGCGCGGATCGCGTCGGCCGGGCTTGATTGCCTTTCCATCCGGGATTGGCGACGACTTGGCCTCGCCGGCGACCCGGAGGAATTGCAGGTGCGCCTGGCTCAACGCGCGATATTCGTCGGTCTGCGGCGGAAGCGAGACGAACCATTGCTCGAGGTCGCCGTCCTGAAGCGCACTCGCCAGTCCGTCGGTCACCTTTGGGTCAGGCCGGGGGATTGTATAGATTGAGTTGATCTTCGCGGGGTCGGTGTAACCTCGCGCGAGCGCGGAAGCATAGCGAAGGGCGGCGGACGTCAGGGCTCCTTCGCGAGCATTGGCATCCCTTGGCAGCGGCTCCTTTAGGAAAAGATCGGGTTTTAGGCCGTTGGCCGGCGCCTGCTTGATAATCGCGATCAGCACCCGTTCGGATTTCTTGTCCCAGGCCGCCTTCCATTGTCGCGCGGCATAGAATGCCCGAGTTTGCGGATCGCGGACCTCTGACTGGAGCGCGCTCGCTTCGACCTGCTTGGGATGGACGCCGGCCTTGTTGCCGCAATCGGCGAGCGCAACGCTGAACAGGGCAAGAATGAGGGCCTTGCCGGGCCGCGATGAGACTTTCACGGGGCCCTGAACGCTACCGCTGTAGAATTCGATCCAAGGCTAGTGCTTCAGTCTTCCTGCAAGTTGGGGTCGCGCAGGCCTTCGCCGAGCGAAGCGCGGGGTCGATCCGCTTCGCTGCTCGTCACCGGATAGGCGCAATAGTCGGCGGCGTAGAAGGCGCTCGGCCGGTGGTTTCCCGACAGGCCTAGCCCACCGAACGGCGCGTTCGACGGCGCTCCGTTGGTCGGCTTGTTCCAGTTGATGACCCCGGCGCGAACATTGGCCCAGAAGCGGTCGTATTCCTCGGGACTGTCGCCGATCAGGCTGGCCGCAAGGCCGAAGCGCGTATTGTTCGCCTCGTCGATTGCGGCGTCGAAGTCCTCCACCCGGATGACCTGCAACACCGGGCCGAAAATCTCCTCGTCGGGCCGGTCCTTGACGTCGGTGACGTCGATCAGCGCGGGGGTCAGATAAGGCCGGTCCTCAAACGGGCGGTCGAGCCGCCGCAAAGGCTTTCCGCCCTTCATCATCAGGTTGAGCCACTGGTCCTGTACCTGATCGGCGGCGGCGAGATCGATCACTGGACCCATGAACGGCTGGGGATCGGCGAATGGCTGGTCGACGATCATCCGGTCGATGAGAATCTGGATCGCATCGAGCAATTCGTTTTCGGCGCCGTCTTCGACGATCAGCCGACGCGCGGCCGTGCAGCGCTGCCCGGCGGTCAGGTAGGCGGACTGCACCGCGATCATCGCGGCTGCATCGACATGTTTCGACTGCCACACGACGAGAGGGTTGTTGCCGCCAAGCTCGAGCGCGAGGAGCTTATGCGGAGTGTCGGCGAATTGGCGATGGAGGGACTGGCCGGCGCGCGCCGAGCCGGTGAACAGAAGTCCGTCGATGCCCGGCTGAGAGGCGAGGGCGCGGCCTTCATTTGGGCCGCCAACCAGCAACCGCAACACGCCTTCCGGAACACCCGCTTCATGAAAGCAGCCGACCAGGAACTCGCCGGTCGCGGGGGTCTTCTCGGATGGCTTGAAGACCACGGCGTTGCCGGCGATCAGCGCCGGAACGATGTGGCCGTTGGGCAGGTGAGCTGGGAAATTGTAAGGTCCAAGGACCGCGAGCACTCCGTGCGGCTTGTGCCTGACCGCAACCTTGTTGCCCATTGCTGCCTCGAGCCTGCGTTGAGGCGTCCGCTCGGCATAGGCTTCGATCGAAATCTCGACCTTGTTGACCACCGCGCCGACCTCGGTTCGCGCCTCCCAGAAGGGTTTCCCGGTTTCGCGCGATATGAGTTCGGCGAACTCCGCTTCCTTCTTGCGCACGACATTGGCGAAGCGTCGCAGCGTCTCGATGCGATAGGCCAGCGAGTGAGCGGCCCACGCCGGCCAGACGGCGCGCGCTGAGGCGACCTCGGCTTCTGCGTCGCCGAGCTGCCCCGACCAGACGTTCTCCCCGGTGGCCGGATCGGTTGATGTCAGGCTGCCCGGCGCGCGAGCGACATCGGTGACTTTCGATTTCTGATCAGCTTGATGGCTCATCCTGGAACATCGCTTCGCCCATTCGGCGCACGGCTGCAACCTTGTCGTTGAATGGCCGCCAATCGTCGTGCTCGGCAATCTCGGACCAGATCGCTTCGACCTCGTCGATATGCATCGAGCAAGGAGCGTTATCGGACCAGTAAGGGTGGGTCGCGGCGCGCGTCCGACCTTCGAGCGCCTTGGCCAGCTTTCGGAAGGGCTCACCGGGATAATGCTCGTCGCCGGGGTCACGGCCCCCACGCCAATCGAAGAAGACGCGATCGATCGGTGCCTGACGCGAAGCGAGAGCGCCGATGAGAATTGCGGCCAGTTCGCGGTCGTCGGGGGAGGAGGCGACGCCGAGCCGGCGAACCATATCGGCGACGAGCGCCTGCTCGAACCGTGCGGTCCAGCCGGAGAGAAGCTCGGACAACGACGGCGCTGCGGAGACGAGGCTCAAACAGCCTGCCAGCTGGGCAAGGTCCCAGTGGATCGCTTCGGGCTGGCGACCGAATGAATAGAGTCCGGAATGATCGAAATATGCTGCGGTAAAATCCGGATCCCACTCGGGCGTGAAGCGCCAGGGGCCGTAATCGAAGCTTTCGCCCGTGATGCTGATATTGTCGCTGTTGAGCACCCCGTGAACGAATCCAGCGGCAAGATAGGAAGCGGCAAGCGTAGCCGTGGCGCTGCTCACCAGGTCGAACAGGCGCAACGCATTTTCCCCGTCATCGTCGGACACGAGTTCGTTGAACAGGCTTTCAAGGCAGTAGCGGATCAACCTCGCGAGGTTCTCGACCTGGCCGAAGAACGCGACCCGCTGAAACGTTCCGATGCGGATATGGCCGTGACTTAACCGTGTGAGGACCGAAGATCGGGTGGGCGAAGGTTCGTCTCCGCGCTCGAGCGCCTCGCCCGTTTCGAACAATGCGAAGCTCTTCGATGTGTTGACTCCGATCGCCTCCAGCATCTCGCTGGCGAGGACTTCGCGAACACCGCCTTTCAGGGTGAGACGGCCGTCGGCGTGTCGGCTGTATGGCGTTTGACCGGACCCCTTCGTGCCCAGGTCGAGCAGGCGCCTCTGGTCGTCGCGCAATTGTGCGAACGTAAATCCGCGTCCGTCGCCAATCTCCGGATTGTACACGCGGAATTGATGGCCGTGATAACGCAGGGCCAGCGGTTGTCTGAGATTGTCAGCCAGCGGCTCGAAGCGGCAAAAGTGCGCGTCCCAGTCCACTTCCTTTAGGCCGATCCGATCGGCCCAGCGATCGTTGGTAAAGCGGGGAATGCACTGGGGGAAAGGCGCCGGCTCAACCGCATCGTAGAAATCGTCGTCGAGACTCAGGAGCCTGGGATCGGGTCGGTAATCGGCCATCGATGCCTCAAGTGGCGCGGTAGCGACTGAGTTCCAACCCTCAGCCGATCACAGTCTTGATCTTGGCCAGAGCAGAACTGTCGGAATCGTCCGGCGATATCGTTCCGACGAGGCTGCCGTCGCGGCCGAATAGCAGCACGGTCGCCGTATGCTCCATTTGCTTGCCCATCGCGGCATGGGCCGACGGCTGCGCGAAGATTCCATACTGCTTCTTGACCCGGTCGATTTGCGCCTGAGTGCCGGTCAAGCCAACGATCGGCGCACCGAATAGCCCCGCATATTGGCCCACTTCCTTGGGCCCGTCATGCGCCGGGTCGATGGTCACGAAGACAATGCTCATCGCATGGTCATTCGCGGCTTCGCGGCGCAATCTGACGAGGCGCGAGAGCGTTGTGGGGCAGACGTCGCCGCACCGCGTGAAGCCGAAATAGATGGCGTAGGGTTTGCCCTCGAGCGCCTGGCTCGAGAAGGGCTTGCCGTCGGCGCCGACGAGCGTGAATGGGCCACCGAAGGTCGACGCCAAAATGGTCGGCGTCGACTGCTCGTGCGAGCTGCTGGAAGTCTTCGGATAGAGCAACAGCGCTGCCGTGCCGGCGGCTGCCATCGCGACGAGCACCCACAGCAGGATGCGCACCTGCTTCAATCGATTCTGCGGCGGCGATTGATCGACCATGGGGACATCGGCCGGCTAACAGAGCGCCGCCAAACGGGCAACGCGCGTGGCATAACCGATCAGCCTTTCAAGTATAACGGGTGTTGCGTTGAAGTTACGCGCTGAGGTTAACCGTAAATCTCGTTGCGCGCGGCCTTCACGACCTACAGATCAATCGGGCGCGCTGCGAATTTGCTGCGCGGGCCTTTGGGGTGGTTCAGTCCTCGTGACCCGCGCGCCATAGCGCGCCCGTCAGGGGCTCCATCAGATATTGGAGCGCGGTCCGCTTGCGCACGGTCAGCACGGCCTCGACCGGAAGTCCCGGTCGCAGCTCGCCGTTGCCGAGGACCGATCGCACCTTCGCCAGTTCCTTGGCTGGGACGACGATCTCGGCACGGAAGAAGGAGCGGCCGCTCTTCTCGTCGGTGAAGCTGTCGGCGGAAACCGTCCGCACGCGTCCGCTGAACAGCGGCAGCGAGCGGTTGTGGACGCTGACGAAACGCACCTGCGCTTTCTGGCCCGGATAAGCGTCGTCGGCATCGGTCGGCGCGAGCTGAGCCTGGATGACGAGCTCGCGCCCGTCGGGCACGATATCCATCAGCTTCTGGCCCGCCGCGACGACCCCGCCGACCGTGAACACCGTCAAACCGACGACCTGGCCCGCCACTGGGGCCCGGACCAGTGATTGCTGCAGCTGTTCGCGCGTCGCGACCAGCTTTGGAAGCACTTCGGAAAGCTTGCTTTGGGCGTCCTTGAGATCCGCTTCGATTTCCTGGAAGCGATCGCGCGCGACGCTGAGGGATTGCATGCGCGTCTCGCCGATTCCTTCGCCGGCGCGCGCATATTCGGCCTTCATCGCTGCCTCCTGGCCCTTGAGGTCGGCCTGGGCGCGCTCGAGCGCGCGGACGCGGTTGATCGAAGCAAAGCCCTTGTCGGCAATCGTCTTCAGGCCATCGAGCTCTTCGCCGATCAGCCGCTGCTGCTCGATGAGCGCGGCGCGTTGCTGCGTGTAGCCCGATTGCTGTTGTGAAAGTTGCTGCCCCCGTTCACCGAGAACCGATTGCTGGGCGGAGATTGCGGCAGATCGGGCGCGCATCTCAGATCGCTGCAACGCCATCACCTGCGCCGCGATCGGACGGTCGTCGGGACCTAGGGACGCGAACTCCTCGGGCGGCGCAAAATCGCGCTGGCCATTGCGCTCGGCAAGAAGTCGCGCTCGCTCGGCCAGCAAGGTCAAATAGTCGCTGGTCAAGCCTCGCTCGGCGGCGCGCAGCTCGGGCGCGGAAAGCTCCACTAAAACCTGTCCGGCCTCGACGTGCTGCCCCTCGCGAATGCGGATTGCGGTAATCACTCCGCCGTCGCGGTGTTGTACGGTTTGGCGGTT
>Ga0207711_10006121_pt1 | contig 10163 bp, 9 predicted proteins | sample KBSS34metaG_FD_184401 | JGI IMG/M metagenome (GOLD analysis project Ga0207711, IMG submission 184401) | Switchgrass rhizosphere microbial communities from Kellogg Biological Station, Michigan, USA - KBS S3-4 metaG (SPAdes) (version 2) | ecosystem: Host-associated > Plants > Roots > Rhizosphere >... | reverse complement strand
CTTGCGAACGATCTCGCCCATCCGCGCCCGTTCTTCGGGGGAAATGACCGGCGAGGGCGCTTCCTCGAGCACCTTCTGGTGGCGCCGCTGAAGCGAGCAATCGCGCTCGCCGAGGTGGATCGCCTGGCCTTCGCCATCGCCGAACACCTGGAATTCGATGTGGCGGGGGTCGGCGAGGTATTTTTCCATGTAGACGGTGTCGTCGCCGAACGCCGAGCGGGCTTCGGATGCGGCCTGGCTCATCAAGGTTTCGAGCTGCTCTTCGGCTTCGACGACCTTCATGCCGCGACCGCCGCCGCCCGATGCGGCCTTGATCAGAACCGGGTAGCCGATTTTCTTGGCGAGCAGCTGAGCTTGCTTGACGCTGGTCAGCGCGCCGTCCGACCCCGGCACCAGGGGCAGGCCGAGCTTGGCGGCAGTGCGCTTGGCTTCGATCTTGTCGCCCATCGTGCGGATATGCTCGGGCTTGGGGCCGACCCAGATAATGTTGTGCGACTCGACGATCTCGGCGAACTGCGCGTTCTCGCTGAGGAAGCCGTAGCCGGGGTGGATCGCGTCGGCGTGGACGATTTCCGCGGCCGAGATGATGTTGGGGATGCTGAGATAGGATTCGCTCGCGGGCGGCGGGCCGATGCACACGGTTTCGTCGGCGAGGCGGACATGCATCGCATCGGCGTCGGCGGTCGAGTGAACCGCGACCGTCTTGATGCCGATCTCGTGGCACGCGCGGTGAATGCGGAGCGCGATTTCGCCGCGATTGGCGATGAGTAGTTTTTCGATTTTCATGCGTAAGCGGCCTTAGCCGACGACGATCAACGGCTGATCGAACTCGACCGGCTGGCCGTCGCCGACAAGGATCTTCTTGACCGACCCGCCGGCCGGCGCGGTGATCGTGTTCATCACCTTCATCGCCTCGATGATCAGCAGGGTATCGCCAGCCTTGACCGTGTCGCCGACAGTGACGAACGGCTTTGCGCCGGGCTCGGCCGAAAGAAAGGCCGTGCCGACCATCGGCGATTTGATTGTGTCGCCGGAAACTTCCTCGGCCGCCACCGCGGCAACGGGCGCTGCAGCTGAAGCTGGAGCAGCCGCAACGGCCGGCGCAGCCGCCAAAGCCGGCGCGGCGGCAGGCGTCGCGTGGCGGGCAACACGAATCCGGCGATCGCCGTCCTCAACCTCAATCTCGGTCAGCGCGTTGGTGGTGAGAAGCTCGGCAAGCTCCTGGACCAGCGCCGCGTCAACGCGCATCGCACTGTCATCCTTGAGGCTGGCGCCCTTCTTCGGTTCTGGCATGGTCTTCCTTGAATCGGTGCAGCGCCCCAATCGGGTTTGCGCTTGCGGGGCGGCCCTCCTATCTCGCCCGGCGATGAGCGACAACCCAACTTTGGTTATCCGCGTCAACGGTGACGAGCGCCGGATGGCCAGCGGGCTCACGATCGCGGAGATGCTCGGCAAGCTTGGACTCGACCATCGCAAGGTGGCCGTCGAACGCAATCTTGAGATTGTGCCGCGCTCGACCCTCGGCGATGTCACGGTCGCGGACGGCGACACGTACGAAATCGTCCATTTCGTCGGAGGTGGTTGAGTGAACGCCCCGCAAGCCATGTCATCCGACACCTGGACCGTCGCCGGACGCACGTTCACCTCGCGCCTGATCGTCGGCACCGGCAAGTACAAGAGCCTGGAGGAGAATGCCGCGGCGGCCGAAGCGTCGGGCGCGGAGATCGTCACGGTCGCGGTGCGGCGGGTCAATATTTCGGACCCGAGCCAGCCGATGCTGACCGATTTCATCGACCCCAAGAAAATCACCTACCTGCCCAATACTGCCGGTTGCTTTACCGCCGACGATGCGATCCGAACGTTGCGGCTGGCGCGCGAGGCCGGGGGCTGGAACCTGGTCAAGCTCGAGGTGCTGGGTGAGGCCAAGACGCTTTACCCCGACATGCGCGAGACGCTGAAGGCGACCGAGGTCCTGGTGAAAGAAGGCTTCGAGCCGATGGTCTATTGCGTCGACGACCCGATCGCCGCGAAACAGCTCGAGGAAGCCGGTGCGGTCGCGATCATGCCGCTGGGCGCGCCGATTGGTTCGGGCCTCGGTATCCAGAACCGCGTGACCATCCGCCTGATTGTCGAGGGCGCCGGCGTGCCGGTGCTGGTCGATGCCGGCGTCGGCACCGCGAGCGACGCGGCGCAGGCGATGGAGCTGGGCTGCGACGGGGTGCTGATGAACACCGCCATCGCCGAGGCCAAGGACCCGGTGTTGATGGCCCGCGCGATGAAGGCGGCAGTCGAGGCCGGACGCTTCGCCTATCTCGCCGGGCGAATGCAGAAGCGGCGCTACGCCGACCCGAGCAGCCCGCTGGCGGGATTGATCTAGGAGGTCGGAATGCGGCTCACCCACGCGATTGTTGCCGGAGCGCTGATCGCCGGTGGCTGCAACGCGGCACCGAAATCCCAGCCGGAGTGCAAGGATTCGGCTTGTGCAGCGCTCCCGGCAGGCAAGCCGGTCCTGCTGACCGCTTCGGACGGAGTGAAAGTCTACGGGTCGTTTTACGCAGCGGCGAAGCCGAAGGCGCTGATCCTGCTGTTCCACCAGGCCGGGTCGAGCAAGGACGAATATGCGACCATCGCGCCGCGGCTCGTTGAGGCTGGTTATAGTGCGTTGGCGATCGACCAGCGAGCAGGCGGCGGCCTTTACGGGGTCAATCAGACCGCCAAGACCTTCGGGCGCGAGGTCCGGTACCGCGAGGCGCGGCCCGACATGCAGGCCGCCCTCGATTGGGCGCAGCAACAAAAGCTGCCGATCCTCCTGTGGGGCAGCAGCTATTCCTCATCACTGATCTTTCCGCTCGCGGCGGGCGATCCGCAGGGCATCGTCGCTCTGCTGTCCTTCTCGCCCGGCGAATATTTTGACGGCGACCCGCCGATCGCGGCGGCGGCTTCGAAGGTTTCAGTGCCGGTATTCATCGCTTCGACCAAAAGCGAGGCGAGCGATGCCGATCCGATCATGGCGGCGCTGCCGAAAGCGGCAGGAAACGTGCGTTTCGTCCCCGATCACGGGGTGCACGGCTCCTCCACCTTGATTGCCGGCAAGAATCCTGACGGCGCCGAAGCGAATATGCGCATGGTCCTCGCGTTCCTCGACCGGGTCGCGCCGGCGAAATAGCTATTTCGTCGCGGTCACGAACAACGCCGACATTGGCGCGTCCAAGCCGTCGAACTGTCGCAGGGCGTGGGCTGCGGCGATCGTCGCCCGGTCGAGCGCGTCCGCGCCAAGCGCTTCGATCTCCGATCGCATTGGCGATCCCTGGCACATCCCCGTCGCGGCATCGCTGGCCGACACTCGACTGCTGAGCTCGACAGTCTCGATCTCGACATGGTCGAAGCCCGCCGAATGCAGGTCGGTCTCGATCCGTGACATATCGGCGTAACCGAACGGCATCCGCTCCAGGAATCGCGGCGGGTCTTGCGGGAACTCTTCCTCGAGCGCTTCCGATATCGCGTGGGAAACGGGATTGCGGTCGAGCCGGTCCCAGATGATCGACAGGTAGTGGCCGCCATCGCGCAAAACCCGGCGTGCCTCCGAGCCGCCTTTGACCTTGTCCGGGAAAAACATCACCCCGAACTGGCAGATGACGAGGTCGAAGCTGGCCTCGTCAAATGACAGCGCCTGGGCGTCGGCGGGTTGAAATGTGACATGGCCGGGTTGCACACGCTGCGCCGCGACGTCGAGCATCGTCGGGTTGAGGTCGGTCGCCACGATCTCGGCCTGGGGAAGGGCGCGCTGGAGCGCCTCGGTGAGGATCCCGGTACCGGCCGCCGTCTCCAACAGGCGCGCCGGGCGCCAATCCCGAACGCGATGTGCGGCCTCGATCGCAAATGGTCGAAACAGCAGCGGCCCGAGGCACCGATCGTAGATGGCCGGGATTGACCCGGTAAACTCGCTATCGCTCGCGGTCATAAGCGGGAACGGGCTCCTTCCGTCTGGGTTTTTCAACCCGTGGCCGAAATCATGACAGACTTCTTGGCCGAGCGCGAGGCGATGATCGAGCGTCAGCTACGGCGCCGCGGAATCTGCGAGACGCCGATCCTCGACGCGTTTCTGGCGGTCCCGCGCGAAGCGTTCGTGGACGCTGGCCATGCCCACCTCGCTTACGGCGACCACCCGCTGCCGATCGAGGCGAGGCAGACCATTTCGCAGCCGTATATCGTCGCGTTGATGATCCAGGCGGCGGGGGTCAAAGCAGGCGACACCGTGCTCGAGATCGGGGCCGGCTCTGGCTATGCGGCGGCGGTAATTGGCTGCATCGCCGCCCGGGTGATTGCGATCGAGCGCCAGCATGAACTGGTCGAAAGCGCGCGAAACCGGCTGCGTCGCCTTGGCCATGACAATATCGAAATCGTCGAAGGCGATGGGACCAAGGGCTGGCGGAACGAGGCGCCGTACGATGCAATCCTCGCCGCGGCGAGCGGCAGCCATGTGCCGGAAGCGTTAGTCGCCCAACTCGCGCCCGGAGGGAGGTTGGTGATGCCGATCGGCGATCCGGGCAGGGTGCAGGAGCTGGTCAAGGTGACCAAGCAGGAGGACGGAGTGCTGAAGCAGGAAAATCTTGGCGGCGTGCGTTTCGTGCCGCTGATCGGTGAGGACGGATGGGACGGCTGACGCCGACCTGCGCATCAAGCCGTAAACGGCCGGTCGTGGATCCATTGTGACAGGATGAACTTTTCGCCGCGGGTGATCGGTTCAGCGCCATGCAGGCTCTTCGGATCGGGCTTCTTCTCGCGCTGGCTGGTGAAGAAGATCGCATCGCCGGTGCGCCCCTTGTAGCGATATTCGGCGAACGGAAATTCGAGCGCGCCGCCTTCGTAGCCGTCATTGAGATACATGAGGAACGTCGCCAGCCGGTCGCCGGTGTAGGAGCCGTCGGGGCCGTAGCCGGTTTCGCCGTCGAACAGGAAATCGTGGTGGGGCTTGATCTCCTCGCCGACCGCATAGTGGAAGATCTGCGGTGGCTCCATGTGCGGGACCGGGATTGAGGTCGCGTTCGAGATCTTGATCCTCAGCAGCAGCATCACGATCGCGCCGTCGACCACATCGAAGACAAAATCGCTGCACGTGCGACTGTCGAGCGCCGACGCGACGCCGGTCGTGGCGTCACGCATCAGCGCCGGCTTGAAGCGGTCACGCCCGCGACTGACCAGCCATTCACACAGTTCGGGGCGGGCAAATTCCTCGGCGATCCAGATGCGCGGAACCTGGCAAACCTGCACCGGCGGACGCGGCCGGACCCACTCTTCGAGGTTGATGCTGTGCCTGAGCTCGCGCCAGCGGCCTTCGTCGCGGAGGTCACCCGCGCGCACCCGATCCGCAAGTGTGCGATCGGGCGATAGCAGCCCGAGCTGGCTCCGCGCGTCGACCGAGCCCAGCTCGGCGGCCTGCTGCAGCAAGTCCATCGCTTCGGGCCACGAGTGGCTCGTCCACGCCCCGGCGGCGCGCAGCGTGGCGAGCGTGCACAACGCATCGGCGTCGCCGGCAGCCGCCAGCGCTTCGATTGCCGCCACCCCTTTGTCAGGCTCGAACGGCGCATCGCGCCCGACAAGCAGGTGCCGTGCCGTGACGGCATCGATGTTGGTTGGTCGGGCGGTTTGAAGCGTCTCGGTCATGCGGCCGACAGCCTACAGAGGCACCTTATTCACCGCAATCAGCGCGTCGCTTTCTCGCGCAGCTTGGTGATCGTGGTCGCGTTGCTGATCTGCTCGACGTCGGTTTTGCAGTGGAGGAGGCGGATGCCCTTGCGCTCCATCGCCGCGTCGAGCGCAGGCGCGAAATCGTCGGTTTTCTCCACGGTCTCTGCCCAGCCGCCAAACGCGCGGGTAAGCGCCGCGAAGTCGGGGTTGTCGAGCTTGGTCGCGCTGATCCGCTTCGGATATTCCTTTTCCTGATGCATTCTGATCGTACCGTAGGCCCCGTTATCCACGACGATCACGAGAACGTCGGCACCATATTGCGCGGCGGTCGCCAATTCCTGGCCGTTCATCAGGAAATCGCCGTCGCCGGCGACGCACACCACCGGACGATCCTTGAAGCGGATCGCCGCGGCGACGGCAGCGGGGAGGCCGTAGCCCATCGTCCCGCTGGTCGGCGCGAGCTGGGTCGGCATTGGGCCGTAGCGCCAGTAACGGTGCCACCAGCCGGAGAAATTGCCGGCGCCGTTGCAGATGATGGTGTTCTCGGGGAGCTTGTCGCGCATCGCCGCGACGCAGGGGCCGAGGTCGAGCTGCACGCCGTCGCGCGGCTTGGGCTCGGACCAGTCGAGCCACTCCTTGTGCGCTTCCTCGCCGGCCGAGAATCGTACGAGGTCGGGATCGGCCCAGCCATCGATCATCTCGGCGAACTCGCCCATGTCGGAGCAGATCGGCAGGTCGGCGTGAAAAACGCGGCCGAGTTCATTGGGGTCGGGGTGGACGTGGACGAGCGTCTGACCGGGATGGTCGGGCGTGATCAGCGTGTAGCCATCGGTGGTCGATTCGCCGAGGCGCGCGCCGACCGCGAGGATCAGATCGGCATCGCGGATGCGCTGCTGGAGCTTGGGGTTGGGGCCGTAGCCGAGTTGGCCGGCATAGACCTGGCAGGTGTTGCAGATCGCATCCTGGCGGCGGAAGGCGGCGGCGACCGGAATGCCGTGGCGGAAAGCGAAATTGGCGAAATGGTGCGACGCGCGCGGGCTCCAGTCGGCGCCGCCGACGATCGCGATCGGATTGGTCGCATCCTTGAGCAGTTCGAACATCGCCTGGACCGCGCCGGGGTCGGGTGCTTCGGCGAGCGGCGGAACGCGCGGGCGGTCGGGCACGTCGACCTCATCGCGCAGCATGTCTTCGGGAAGCGCCAGCACCACCGGGCCGGGCCGGCCGGCGGTCGCGACGCGAAAAGCGCGCGCGACATATTCGGGGATCCGCGCCGCATCCTCGATCCGCGCCGCCCATTTGGCGATCGGCCCGAAGAACGCCGGGAAATCGATCTCCTGGAAACCTTCGCGGTCGCGGTCGCCGCGGGCGACGTCGCCGATGAACAGGATCATCGGGGTCGAATCCTGGAAAGCGACATGGACTCCGCCGCTGGCATTGGTCGCGCCGGGGCCACGGGTGACGAAGGCGACGCCGGGACGCCCGGTCATCTTGCCGTCGGCGTCGGCCATGTAGGTGACCCCACCTTCCTGGCGGCAGACGATGGTGTCGATCGCCGTCGTGTCGTGGAGCGCGTCGAGCACGGCGAGAAAGCTCTCGCCCGGAACGGTGAAAATGCGGTCGCAGCCCTGGATCGCGAGCTGGTCGACGAGGATGCGGCCGCCGGTGCGTTTTGTCATTGGGCGCCTGTAGCTTCGCGCCTCCGTAACGTCACCCCCGCGAAGGCGGGGGTCCCGCTTCCTTAAGGCGCAAGCGGGGTTCCCGCGTTCGCGGGAAAGACGTGTTAGGCCTGGTGAATGGCCTTCACGACCTGATAGCTCTCGAGCCCTTCTTTCCCGCCCTCGGAACCGAAGCCTGAATCCTTGACCCCGCCGAACGGCGTGTCGGCGCCGCTGATGGCGAAGGTGTTGATCCCGACCATGCCGCTTTCGACCAGGTCGCCGATCAGGTTCGCGCGGCGGCCGTTCTCGGTGAAGGCGAAGGCGGCGAGGCCGAAGGGCAGGCGGTTGGCCTGCTCGATCGCTTCCTCGAACGTGTCGAACGGGCGCGACACGGCGACCGGACCGAACGGCTCGTCGTTCATGATGTCGGCTTCATTGGGGACGTCGGCGAGCAGGGTCGGCTGGAAGAAGAAGCCGCCGTCGCCGCGCTCGCCGCCGGCCATGATCCGCGCGCCCTTGGCCTTGGCGTCCTGGACCAAAGCGTCGATCGCATCGGGCCGGCGCGAGTTGGCGAGCGGGCCCATCTTGGTGTCGGCTTCGAGCCCGTTGCCGACCTTCACCTTGGCGGTGCGCTCGGCGAAGCCCTTGATGAAGGCATCGTAGATCCCGCTCTGGACATAGAAGCGGGTCGGCGAAACGCACACCTGACCGGCGTTCCGGAATTTCTGGGGCACGACCATGTCGAGCGTCTTTTCAAGATCGCAATCGTCGAAGATCAGCACCGGCGCGTGGCCGCCCAATTCCATCGTCACGCGGGTCATGCTGTCGGCGCACAGGCGCATCAGATGCTTGCCGACGTTGGTCGAGCCGGTGAAGCTGATCTTGCGGATCACGCGGCTGGCAATGAGCGTGTCGCTGATCAGCCGGCTGTCGCCGTGGACCAGCTGGGCGACACCCGCGGGAATGCCGGCATCGGCGAGCGCGCGGAACATCTCGGTGCCGACGCCTGGGGTCTCGTGCGGCGGCCGCGAAATCACCGTGCAGCCGGCAGCCAGCGCGGCGCTGACCTTTTTGGCCAGCAGATAGAGTGGGAAGTTCCACGGGGTGAAGGTCGCGACCGGGCCAACCGGCTGGCGGATCACGCGGCTCAGTTGCCCGGCGGGGCGGACGAGCGTGCGGCCGTAATCGCGCTTGGCGTCTTCGGCATACCAGTCGAACAACTGCGCCGACGCCAGCGTCTCCAGCTTGGCTTCCTGCAGCGGCTTGCCCTGTTCCTGGGTCATGGTCGCAGCGATCAGATCGACGCGCTCGCGCATCAGCGCCGCCGCCTTGTGGAGGATCGTGCCGCGCTTCTCGACGTCCATCGCGCGCCATTCTGGCCACGCCCGCTCCGAAGCGGCAAGCGCCTCGTCGAGGTCGGCCTTGGTCGCATAAGGCAGAGCGGCGATCGGCTGCGCGTCGACCGGGTTGATGACGTCGTGGCAGTCGCGGCCTTCGCCGGTCTTCCACACGCCGTCGATGAAGAGCTTGAGGTCTGTTTCGTATCCCATGGGGCGCCAGATAGGCCCCCGCGCGAACGCCGCCAAGTGGGGCTAGAGTTCGTAGCCCAAACGCCGCGCCCATGGGCCGAGGATCGACAGCACCGGGCGCATCTCGCGGCGATAGCGAGCCCAGCGCCGGACCGAGCGGTCGTAAACCGGCTCGGCGACCTGCGAATAGCTCGGGGTGTTGATGAAGCGCCGCTCGATCGCGGTCGATTCACTGTCCAGTACCCGGTCCTTCCACTCAAGGTTGAGGAAGGTGAGCATCGCCCTCAGCTCGGGTTCGGGGTCTTCGACCAGCCGCTCGTAGCGGACATGGTGGACGATCAGCGGCAGGACCGTCCGGCACTGCAGCCAGAAATCCATCGTCTGGTCGTAAAGCCGCGCGGCGCTTTTCAGGGTCAGGAAATTGGCCAGCCCGCCACTCGGTTCGAAGCGGGTCATGAAACAGCTCAGGACGACATCGCACGGGTGACGTTGGCTGAACAGGATCCGGGCATTGGGAAACAGGCGATGGATCAGCGGCGTCTCAATCATCGCGAACGGCTGCTTGTCGATCAGCAGCCGGTCGCCAAGATCCGGGACCTGTTTGGCCGCTTCGGCGAAATAGAGGTTGCGAAGGGTCGACAACTCCCCATCGTCGAGACTGGGAATGCGGTCGTAATTGCCGATGCTGCGGACGACCGAGTCGAGCATCGGCTTTTCCTCGGCCACCCGAACCCCCGAGTGACCCATCAGCAAGGTGTCGAGCAGGGTCGTGCCGGAGCGTGGAAAGCCGACCAGGAACACCGGGTCCTGGCGGTCGGCCGGCTGGCTCACGCGGTTCCAGCTGCGCACCCATTTGCGCGTCGCCAGCCGCATCCGGCGCGCGAGCTGTTTGCGATAGGCCTCCGCCCGCGCTGCCGCGATTTCCGGCGCCACGCCGGAATCACGGTTCATCTCCGTGAACGCGGCAAAGGCTGCCGCGCTGTCGCCCAGGCGATCGCTGATCTGGCCGATGAGCTGGGCGCGCGATCCGGGGTCGGCCACTTCGGGCGCTTGGCGTGCAAGCGCGAGTGCGGCGTGAAAATCGCCATTGCGGTAGGCGAGCCGGGCCCGGAGCAGCGGCAATTCTGCCAAACCCTGATCGAGCGTCTCAAGCCGTTCCAGCGTATCAGCGAATTCGGCGATCCGGTTTTGCCGTTCTTGCAACTTGGCTAACGCAACCAAGGCCGGAATATGATCCGGGTCGAGCCGAAGGGCATCTTCGAGCGCGGCCAAAGCCTGTTCCGGCCGC
>Ga0207711_10006120_pt1 | contig 10164 bp, 7 predicted proteins | sample KBSS34metaG_FD_184401 | JGI IMG/M metagenome (GOLD analysis project Ga0207711, IMG submission 184401) | Switchgrass rhizosphere microbial communities from Kellogg Biological Station, Michigan, USA - KBS S3-4 metaG (SPAdes) (version 2) | ecosystem: Host-associated > Plants > Roots > Rhizosphere >... | reverse complement strand
TGGAAGCGCTCCGCCCCCAGCGTGGAGACGGGGACGAGACCATCGCCACCCAGCCCCACTACCGTCGCGAAGAAGCCGAAGCGCTGCACGCCGGTGATCCGGGTCTCGACCAGTTCGCCGACCCTCGTCGAAAGATAGGCCGCCACATAGCGATCGATCGTCTCGCGTTCGGCCTCCATGGCGCGGCGCTCCGCCTGGCTGATCCGCTCGCCCACATCCTCCATGCGCTGAGCGTCCTCGCCGCCCAGCCGCGTCTCCTCCACCGCCGGTTTCAGGCCGTAGGCCCCCACTAGAGACCTGTGGACCAGCAGATCGGCATAACGGCGGATCGGCGACGTGAAATGGGCATAGCTCCCCAGCGCCAGCCCGAAATGCCCGGCATTGTTGGGCGTGTAGGTGGCCTGCATCTGGGTGCGGAGCACCTGGTTCATGATCTCGGGCCGTTCGGGACGGTCGGCGATATCGGCGAGCATGCGGTTGAACGTCTTCGGCCGCACCACCTGCCCCAGCGCGAACGGGATATCGAAGGTGGCGAGATATTCCTTGAGCGCCACCAGCTTCTCCCGGCTCGGCGTCTCATGGATGCGGTACATGACCGGCGCCTGCTTCTTCTCCAGCGCGCGGGCAGCCGCGACATTGGCCGCAATCATATAATCCTCGACCAGCCGATGCGCGTCGAGCCGCTCGCGAGGCGCCACCGAGGCGATACGCCCCATCTCGTCCAGCATCACGCGCTGCTCGGGCAGATCGAGATCCAGCGGCTCGCGCTTGTCCCGCGCCTTGGCCAGCGCCGCCCAGCAGCCCCAGAGCGGCTTCAGGGCGCTCTGGGCAAGCGGATGCGAGGCCGTTCCGTCGATGGCCGCCTGCGCATCCTCATAGGCGATCACCGCCGCGATACGCACCAGCGCCCGAGTGAAGCGGAAGGCTGTGACATTGCCATCCTTGTCGATGGTGAGATGGCAGGCCAGCGCCGCGCGATCAGCCCCTTCGCCCAGAGAGCAGACCTCTGCGGAGAGGATTTCAGGCAGCATCGGCACCACCCGGTCCGGGAAATAGACGCTGTTGCCGCGCTTCCGGGCCTCGCGATCCAGCGGCGTGCCGGGGCGGACGTAGAAGGATACGTCGGCGATGGCGACGATCGCCTGCCAGCCGCCTTCATTGGCCGCATCATCGTCGGGCATCGCCCAGATCGCGTCGTCATGATCCCGCGCATCGGCCGGATCGATCGCGACGATCGGGAGGTGACGCAAATCCTCCCGTCCCTCGCCCAGCGACTGACGGGCACTCCGATCCGCCTCTTCGAGCGCGGACTCGGAGAAGACATCCGGAATGCCATATTTGTGGATCGCGATGAGGCTGAAGCTGCGCGGCGCGAACGGATCGCCCAGCCGCTCCGTCACCCGCGCGGTGATGCGTGGTGGCCGCCCGACCTTCTCCGCCAGCACCAGATCGCCGACATCGGCCTCGCCCACATCGGAAATCGGGAGGTTATGCCGCTCCTTCTTGTCCACGGGGCGCAGCCACAGCCGGTCCCCTTCCTTGTGGACGACACCGAGCACCAGTTCCTCGCCCCGCGCCAGCTTCTTGAGCGGATGGGCGACCCAGCCGCGCCCTGCCTCTTCTGTCCGGGCCAGGATACGGTCACCCACGCCCAGCGCGGATTGGCGCCGGCCGCGCTCCATCACGCGCAGACGCGGCGGCGGGGTGCCTTCCGCCACCCAATGTTCGGGCACTGCGATCACCTGATCGCCGTCGATATCGATCACGCGGAGCACCGTGACCTTCGGCACGCCCCCCATCTTGTGGAAGGCGCGGCCCGGCCCGAGATCGATCAGACCTTCGTCGGCCATGTCTTTCAACAGGGCCTTCAGGCGAATTTTCTCGTTCCCCTTGAGGCCGAAGGCACGCGCGATCTCCCGCTTGCCGGCGGCTTGATCGCTCGTTTCTATGAACCGCAATATCTGGTCGCGGCTCGGCAGACCGCGCGGCTGGGGGGAAGAAGGCTTGCGCATTGGCGCGAGCCTAGATCGGATTCCTCCGGCACGGAACCGGGCATAGCCCGAAATGCCGCGATTTCCGCAATAAACGCGATTTCAGGACAATATCGAGGGAGGGCGGCCCCGCCCCGGGAAGGCGCGGGGCCGTAAAATCAATTATCCCCCAGCGACGCGACCACTCGGGAGACCCTCCGCCAGCGCGCCGGCGTCTCGCCTGTCATGGCATGGAACGTCCGGGTCAGGTGCGCCTGATCGGCATAACCGCAATCGAGAGCCAGTTCCGAAAGCGGAATGTCCGTTTCACGGAGGAGCATCTTGGCATTTTCCACGCGACGCAGCGTAACATACTCTTTGGGCGTGCACTGAAAAGTTGCCCTGAAAGCCCGCACGAAGCCCCGCTCCCCACGCCGCACGATGGCGGACAGCCGATCGAGCGACAGCTTTTCCGAGAGGTTCGCATCGATATGCTTGCAGATCAGCGTTTCCTCCAGCGAGGAAAGGCAGCATCTGCGACGCGGGGCCGCGCTCTTCACCTCACCTGCCCGGCCCGCATCCTCGCGCAGATAAGCGCGCTGCACGAGTTGCCGAGCAGAGACGATCACTGCGAGCGACGCTGCGACATCCGCGTCTGCCTTCGCCTTTTCCTCAAGATCACGGGAAATGACCATGAGCCCCCGCAGCACCTGACGTGCCGATGCGGGGCCCGGCCGGAGGCTGGCCACGCATCCGGCGACGCCAGCCTCCATGGAAGCTTCCCACGATGCCAATCTTGCCGCCATCACCGCGCACCACCTTCCGGTCGAACCAATGACGTTTCCTCGTCCTATCCACCAAGACGCAGAAGCTTTGAAAATCCACAAAGCCATGATGGATCATATAGAAACTGAGGATCACCGGCCCTTTCGGAACGACATTCGGCATGAAGGCCCGCACAATGGCAGGAAAGGCGCCAGATGACGTCATTTTGGCGAATGTCTGGCAATGCATGGGAACCAAACTTCATGCCGTTCGTCTGCCGTCACTCGTCTGACATCCCCGCATCTACTTCCGGGTGCGGGCTATAGTCCAATGGTAGCATCAGGAGGAGGAAGCCTATGCGTCTACTTGCGATCACCGCAGCCGCTTTGCTTGTCGCCGGAATCGGCGCCGCTCCGGCATCGGCGAACGGCTATCCGCCTCCGGGCTGGAATGGCCACGGGCCGGGCTGGCACGGCCATCGCCATCGGGTGTGCCGAACCGAGTGGCGCAATCACCATCGCGTCCGCCGCTGCTGGTGGCGCTGAGCTGACCGCCCCGGCGCCGCTCGTGCCCGTTAACGGCCGAGCGGCGTCCAGGCCTCCGCATCGGGCAGCGGCGTGAAAATCGTATCGATCATGTGATCGGTGACGGCCTCGGGCGTGGCCGGATTCCAAACCGGCCGATTATCCCGATCGACGAGCAGGGCACGCACGCCCTCCCGGAAATCCGGGCGCTGGCAAACATGCACGGCGATGCCATATTCCGCCCGCATCTCATCAGCGAAATCCGCGCGCCCCCGGCCATCCAGCACCAGCCGCAGGCTAACCTTGCACGATTGCGGGGATTTGCGCCTGAGCGTACCGAGCGTTGCCTCGGCCCATTGCGAAGGATCGTCCGCCAGCGCCGCCAGCACATCCTCGTAACGGCGATGCGCGAACAGGCGATCGATCATCGGCTGGTTGGCCAGGATGCCCGCCGCAGGCGGCTCGATCGCCGCATCGGCCAGCAGAGCCTCGCCCCGGCGCGGCTCGCGCGCAATGGCGTCCTTCAGCCCGGCCAGCGCCTCCGAGGGAACATAATGGGTGGCCAGCCCCAGCGCGAGGCACTCCGCCCCGTCCAACCGGGCACCCGTCAAAGCGAGATATGGCCCCGTCGCACCTGGCAGACGGGAGAGATACCAGCCGCCGCCCACATCGGGGAACAGGCCGATCCCTGTTTCCGGCATTGCAAACAGCGTATTCTCGGTCGCCACACGATATTTACAGGGCTGCGAGATGCCGACGCCGCCGCCCATCGTCACCCCGTCCATGAAAGCGATCGAGGGTTTGGCGTAGGTGAACAGCAGATGGTTGAGGCGATATTCCTCGTGGAAGAAGACCGCCGCCGCGACAGGATCGGTCGAGGCATGGACGACATCGCCGCCCGCGCAGAAACCCCGGCCTTCGGCATGGTCGATCATCACCAGCTCGACCCCAGGATCGCCCCGCCAACCCTGCAGCGCCGCGATCATCGCCGTGCACATCGGTGTCGTAAGCGCGTGGATGGCCCGAGGGCGGTTGAGCCGGATCCGGCCCGCCTGCCCTTCCACCATCGTCAGCAGATCGTCCGTCAGCACCTGATCGCTCATCGAGCCCGTTTCCTCAGATCGGCAAGGCAGCGCTCCGCCGTTCTACCATCCCAGTGCATCGGCCGCGCCCTCCCGGATGGGGGTGTCGCCAATGCGTCGTCCAATGCCTTCGCCAGCGTGGCGGCGTTCACCAGCCTGTTCGTGCCCTGCGTGATCGTGATCGGACGCTCGGTATTCTCGCGCAGGGTGAGGCAGGGAATGCCCAGATAGGTGGTCTCTTCCTGTATCCCACCCGAATCCGTGATCGCCGCCGTAGCACCCGCCACAAGGCTCATGAAGCGCACATAGGGCAAGGGGCCGACCAGCCGCACCCCGCCCGCCTCCAGCACCTTGTCCAGCCCCGTCGCGGCCAGCCGCTGGCCCGTGCGGGGGTGGACGGGGAAGACGAGCGGAAGACGCCCCTGCACTTCCCGCAGGGCCTCCACCAGCGCCGCCAATATGGCCGGATCATCCACATTGGAGGGGCGATGGAGCGTCACCACGCCATAGGCCGCCGGCAGGCCCAGCGCGGCAGCTTCAGCAGCCGCCTCGATCTTCGGGCGAACCAGTTCGAAGCTGTCCATCATGATGTTGCCGACATTGGCGATGCGTGCCGCCGCCACGCCCTCCGCCAGCAGGTTCTCGTCGCCATCGGGGGAAGGCGTCCACAGCACGTCGGCGATCGCATCGGTAGCGAGGCGGTTGATCTCCTCCGGCATATCTCGGTCTCGCGAGCGCAGGCCAGCCTCCAGATGCACCACCGGCACGCGCAGCTTGGCGCCCACCAGCGCGCAGGCGAGCGTGGAATTCACATCCCCCACCACGATCAGCCAATCTGGCCGTTCGGCCTGCGCGACGGCTTCGTAGGCGATCATCACGCGGCCGGTCTGCTCGGCATGGCTGCCGGAGCCGACGCCAAGGTGATGATCGGGCTGCGGCAGGCCCAGATCGGCGAAGATCGCATCCGACATGTTCGCGTCGTAATGCTGGCCCGTGTGGATCAGCACCGGCTCGAAATCGGGCGCCTCCGAAAGCGCGTGCCACAGCGGCGCGACCTTCATGAAGTTCGGACGGGCGGCAGCGATCAGGTGAACGCGGGCGGGATCGGTCATGCGCCTACTCCTAACCGGCAATCGTTACGGGGGGATAGACTTATGCAGCGGAGGACATTTGCTTCACCCGCTGCCGGCAAACGCCGGGGAGCGGGAGAAAAAACCCTCACTCGAACTCCAGGATCACCTGATCGATCGCGAGGCTCGCCCCCACCTCCGCCGCTACCCTGGCGACGACGGCGCCCTTCTCGGCACGGAGCATATTCTCCATCTTCATCGCTTCCACGGTGGCAAGCGGCTGGCCGGCTTCCACCTTGTCGCCCTGCTTCACCATCAGGCGGGTGAGCAGCCCCGGCATCGGCGAGACGAGGAAACGCGACATGTCGGGCGCCGGCTTCTCGATCATATGATGGCCAAGCGCCGCCACTTCCGGTCGCAACGCCTGCACCTTGCGTGCCCGGCCGCCAGTCGTGACGATCATCGAGCCCCGCTTGCGCGTGATACGCAGCGTGATCGGCTCGCCCTCCACCTCCGCCTCCACCAGCGTGGCACCGGGGCGGTAGCCGAGCGTGAGGCTGACACTCCGGCCGTCGATCTCGGCGGCGTCGGTCTCCAGCGTCACATCATGCTCGATGCCATCGATACGGACGATCCAGCGCGAAGCCGCCTCCAGCGGCGTGCCGAGTTGGCCGTCGATCCGAAGTGCGCGGGCCGCATCCGCCCGCGCGATGGCGGCCACGACGGCCGCGATGGCTCGCGCCCTCGGCTCCGTCTCCGGCGCACCGTGGAATCCCTCGGGATATTCCTCCGCGATGAAGCCGGTGGTGATGTTGCCGGACCGGAAACGCGGATGCTGAGACAGCGCCGAGAGGAAATCGAGGTTCGTGCCGACACCGGCGATCTCGTAACGATCGATCGCGCCGACCTGCAGGTCGATCGCTTCCTCGCGGGTCGGCGCCCAGGTGACGAGCTTGGCGATCATCGGATCGTAGAACATCGAGACCTCGCCGCCCTCCGCGACGCCGGTGTCGATACGCACCACCGCATCCGAAGCGCGGCTCGCGGGCGGCGGTGCGTAGCGCGTCAGTCGGCCCGTGGAAGGCAGGAAGTTGCGATACGGGTCTTCCGCATAGACGCGGGTCTCCACCGCCCAACCGTTCAGCTTCACATCGTCCTGCGCGAAGCCAAGCTTCTCGCCCGCCGCGACGCGGATCATCTGCTCCACCAGATCGAGCCCGGTGATCTCTTCGGTAACGGGATGCTCCACCTGAAGGCGGGTATTCATTTCGAGGAAGTAGAAACTCTCGCCCGTGGTGTCCGCGCCCGAAACGATCAGTTCCACCGTGCCGGCGGAATGATATCCCACCGCGCGGGCCAGAGCGACCGCCTGCTCCCCCATCGCCTTGCGCATGGCCGGCGTGACGAAGGGCGACGGCGCTTCCTCCACCACCTTTTGGTGGCGGCGCTGGATCGAGCATTCGCGCTCGCCGAGATAGACGATGTTGCCGTGCTGATCGCCCAGCACCTGAATCTCGATATGGCGCGGGCTCTCGATGAACTTTTCGATGAAGACGCGATCGTCGCCGAAACTGGCGAGGCCCTCGCGCTTGGTTGCCTCGAAGCCGTCGCGCACGTCCTGCTCGGACCACGCGAGGCGCATCCCCTTGCCGCCGCCGCCCGCAGACGCCTTCATCATTACCGGAAAGCCGATGTCCGAAGCGATCTTCACCGCCTCCTCGGTAGTGGCGATCTCGCCGAGGAAACCGGGGACGACATTCACGCCCGCCGCCTTGGCAAGCTTCTTGGATTCGATCTTGTCGCCCATCGCGGCGATGGCGTTCGGCGGCGGCCCGATGAAGGCAATACCGGCCTCTTTCAGGGCCTTGGCGAAAGATTCTCGCTCGGAGAGGAAGCCATAGCCGGGATGCACCGCCTGCGCGCCGGTCGCCCGGCAAGCCTCGATGATCGCATCGGCCAGCAGATAGCTTTCGGCGGCCGGCGGCGGACCGAGACGCACCGCCTCGTCCGCCATCTTCACATGCGGGGCGAGCGCGTCGGCATCCGAATAGACCGCGACCGTCTTGATCCCCATCTTCCGCGCGGTGCGGATGACGCGACAGGCAATCTCACCGCGATTGGCGATCAGGATTTTATCGAACATCCGCTACCCTCACCCTTCGCCGCGCCGCCTGGGCGACGCTCCGACGACGTTGTCGTTATTGAGAACCCCTCGCCGCATCCGCCATCAATGGCCTTGCGTCAGGAGAAGAATCCGCCTGGTCCTCACCTCGGTCAATTGGGCGAGGCAGTCCGAGAGGACCATGCCATGAATCGATCCTCCCTCGGACGCCTTGCCCTCGGCCGCGCAGTCCGCATCGCGATATTGGATCCAAAGCCGCTGGGCCGCGACATAGGCCGGCTTCGATGCACCGGCCTGCGCCATCAGCTTCTTCCACGCCGCGTTCAGCGCCGCATCCGCGTTTCGATAACGCTCCGCCGCGCACTGGCTCATATCGGCCTGCGTCATGGCGGCAGCGCAATTCGGGGCCGAGGCCGCCAGCAACGCGGCGAGCAGCATCATGCGGCCACAGCCTCTTGCGTCGCCTCGCCCTGCATCGGCTGAATGCCCAGCTTCGCGAACAGCGCCGCGTCCTTGCCGCCACCCGCATTGCCGGTGGTCAGCAGCTTGTCGCCGGTGAAGATCGAGTTCGCACCCGCCAAGAAGCACAGCGCCTGCGTGCTGTCCGACATGCTCTCGCGGCCGGCGGAAAGGCGGACCATGCTCTCCGGCATCAGGATGCGCGCCACCGCGACCGTGCGGACGAACTCGATATCGTCGATGCGCGCGGAGGGCACGTCCTTCAGCAGATCGCCCAGCACCGTGCCCTCGATCGGCACCAGGGCGTTCAGGGGCACGCTCTGCGGATGCTCGGGCAGCGTCGCCAGCGAGTGCAGGAAGCCCACGCGATCCGCCCGCGTCTCGCCCATGCCGAGAATGCCGCCGCAGCACACATTCATGCCCGCCTGCCGCACGCGATCCAGCGTATCGAGACGATCCTGGAAGGTGCGCGTGGTGATGACGTTGCCGTAGTTCTCCGGCGAAGTGTCGATATTGTGGTTGTAATAATCCAGGCCCGCATCGGCGAGGCGCTGGGCCTGATCGCCCTCCAGCATCCCCAGCGTCATGCAGGTTTCGAGGCCCAGTGCCTTCACCCGGCTCACCATGTCGAGCAGCGCGGGCATGTCGCGCTCCTTGGGCTCGCGCCACGCAGCACCCATGCAGAAGCGGCCAGAACCCGCCGCCTTTGCCTCGGCCGCCGCGGCGACCACCGCATCGGCATCCATCAGCTTCTCGGCCTTCAGCCCGCTCTCGGCATGGGCGGACTGGCTGCAATAGCCGCAATCCTCCGCGCAGCCGCCCGTCTTGATCGAGAGGAGCGTCGAAAGCTGCACCTCATTCTCTGGATGGTGGCGGACATGCACGTCATGCGCGCGCGCCACGAGATCCAGGAAGGGCAGGTCGAAGAGCTCGGCGATCTCTTCGCGGGTCCAGTCAGTACGCATTCAGGCAGCTTTCTCGGAAGGTGGCATATTATGGCCGAGCAGCTTCAACACTTCTGCAGCGGCATCCGCAAGATTCGTTCCTGGCCCGAAGATCGCCGAGACGCCAGCATCGTATAGCGCCTGATAATCCTGTGCCGGAATGACACCACCCGCGACGACCTTGATATCCGACCGCCCCTTCTCCCGCAGGATGGCGATCAATTCGGGGATCAACGTCTTGTGACCGGCCGCCAGACTGGAGGCGCCGACCACGTCGACATCCTCCGACAGCGCCAGTTCGGCGGCCTCGGCGGGCGTCTGGAACAGTGGCCCGGCGACGATATCGAAACCGAGATCGCCGAATGCGGAGCTGACGAGATTGGCGCCCCGATCATGTCCGTCCTGCCCCATCTTGGCGACGAACATCTTGGGGCTCCGGCCCTTGCGCCGGGCGACGGTGGCGACGCCCTCGATCAGCCCCTGCCAACGGGTATCGTCACCATAGGCACCGCCATAGATGCCCTTCACCGGCGTCGGCTGGGTGCCGTAGCGGCCGAAGACATCCTCCATCGCGGCAGAAATCTCGCCCAGCGTCGCGCGCTGGCGGGCGCATTCGACGGCGAGGCCAAGCAGGTTCGCCTTGCCCCGCGCGCCGTCTCGCAGCGCATCGAGCGCGGCGCGGCACTTCGCCTCGTCCCGCGCGGCTTTCACCTTCTCGATCCGTGCGATCTGTCCGGCGCGGACCTTGTGGTTGTCGACATCGAGGATGTCGATCTCGGCCTCTTCAGGCAGACGGTATTTGTTGACGCCGACGATCACATCCTCGCCCCGGTCGACGCGGGCGGCGCGGGCGGCGGAAGCCTCCTCGATCATCGCCTTGGGCCAGCCGGCGGCCACAGCCTTCGCCATGCCGCCCTCAGCCTCGACTTTTGCGATGATTTCCCAAGCCTTGTCGTAAAGCTGCTGGGTGAGCGCCTCGACATAATAGGAGCCGCCGAGCGGATCGACGACCTTCGTCATCCCCGTCTCCTCCTGCAGCACGATCTGCGTGTTGCGCGCGATGCGGGCGGAGAAATCGGTCGGTAGTGCAATGGCTTCGTCGAGGGCATTGGTATGGAGGCTCTGCGCTCCCCCCAGCATCGCCGCCATCGCCTCGATCGTGGTGCGGATGACGTTGTTGTACGGATCCTGCTCCGTCAGCGACACGCCCGACGTTTGGCAGTGGGTG
>Ga0207711_10006119_pt1 | contig 10165 bp, 8 predicted proteins | sample KBSS34metaG_FD_184401 | JGI IMG/M metagenome (GOLD analysis project Ga0207711, IMG submission 184401) | Switchgrass rhizosphere microbial communities from Kellogg Biological Station, Michigan, USA - KBS S3-4 metaG (SPAdes) (version 2) | ecosystem: Host-associated > Plants > Roots > Rhizosphere >... | reverse complement strand
TGTCGCGCTCATCCTCGCGGATATTGCCTTCGGCGATGAACTGCGCGTTGAGCGTGAAGCGATCATCGCCCCGGATGCGCAGCAGATTGCTGATCAGCGCGCCATTCTCGTGCCCGCCGTCAGTCGAGGTGCCGCCGCGTGCCTCCGCGGTCACCGCCCGGAAGCGCCGGCGCAGGATGATGTTCACCACCTTCTGATCGGGTGCATAGCCATATTTGAGCGAGACCTCCGCGGGCAGGATCTGCACGCGCGCGATCGCCTCGGTCGGAAGATCCTGGATTTCGGCGAAGGAGGAGATGCGCTTGCCGTTGAGCAGAACCACCGGCGTCCCGCCGCCCGCGTTGGTCTGTGGCGCAAGCTCGTTGAGCAGGTCCGCAATCGAGCTGACGGCATAGGAGCGGATATCGGCCGGGTTGAGCTCCTGCTCGGGCTTGATCGGGCCGGTCACCGACCCGCGTGGCGGGACGCCATTGACGATGATCTCCTCGCCTTCGCTATCATCGCTAGGCGCACCCGACGAGGGATGGGAAGCCGATGTCTGCGGACTTTGCGCCGCAACATGATCGGGCCACGCAGCAAGCGCGGCAGCGAGCAGAATAGGCGCGTTTTTGGATAAGGACATTGCTCGCCTGCCACTTTTAAAGCGAAAACCGCCGATAAGATCTGCCGATGACTTGAATAAGACAGCTTAACAAAAGCTGGCTGGGCGTCCCCCTGCAACAATAATCGGTGGGATAGCCATGCCGCAATGCAATGTCGGCTGTTCAGTGAGGTGTCGACCCAGGCGGGAGAAGCCGCGCGCGGGCGATGACTAAGCCTTACGAGGCGAGGGGATTAATCCCCCGCCTCGGGATCGTCCTCATCGATCTTCTCGGATAGCGTTTCCGGGCCGGTGCCGTCGTCGAGCATCACGCTTTCGGTGGCGATCGGCTGGCCGGATTCGGCCAGTTCGTCGACCACCGCCGCTTCCGCCGGATCTTCGGGATTTTCCTCCTCGTCGATGCGGGCGGCGCTGACGACATGTTCGTCGTCGGCGACGGTGAAGAGGCGGACGCCGGCGCTGCCGCGGCCGATGACGCGGAGCGTATCGAGGTTCATGCGGATCAGCTTGGCCTGGTCCGTCACCAGCATGAGCTGTTCATGCGCATGCGCGGGGAAGCTGGCGACGACCGGGCCGTTGCGGCGGATATTGTCGATATTGGTGATGCCCTGGCCGCCGCGGCCGGTACGGCGATATTCATAGGCCGAGCTGCGCTTGCCATAGCCGTTGGCGCAGACCGTCAGGATAAAATCCTCGGCGGCCTCCAGCTCGGCCATGCGCTCGGGCGCGAGCGCCGGTTCATTCTCGTTTTCCTTCCAGGGCGCGGCGCGGAGATAGGCTTCGCGTTCGTCGGTGGTCGCATCCGAACCGCGCAGGATCGAGAGCGAGATCACCTCGTCGCCAGCCTTGAGGGTGATGCCGCGCACGCCGGTGGAGGTGCGGCTCTGGAATTCGCGCACCGCCGTCGCCTCGAAGCGGATTGCCTTGCCCTGACGCGTGGCGAGCAAAATGTCGTCGGCCTCGCTCAGCAGTGCGACCCCGATCAGGCGATCGGTAGCATCCTCCTCGAAGCGCATCGCGAACTTGCCGTTGGAAGGCACGTTGGCGAAAGCGTCCATGCTGTTGCGGCGAACGCCGCCATGCGCCGTCGCGAAGACGACATGGAGGTCCTTCCACTCCGCCTCATTCTCGGGGAGGGGAAGCACGGTCGAGATCATCTCGCCTTCGGCCAGCGGCAGCAGGTTGATCATCGGCCGGCCGCGCGCCTGCGGCGCACCTTCGGGCAGGCGCCAGACCTTCATGCGATAGACCTTGCCGTGGGTGGAGAAGAACAGCACGGGCGTGTGGGTGGAGGCCACGAACAGCTTGGTGACGGCGTCCTCATCCTTGGTCGCCATGCTCGAGCGGCCCTTGCCGCCACGCTTCTGCGCGCGATAGGCATCGAGCGGGGTGCGCTTGATGTAGCCGCCAAGCGTGATGGTGACGGCCATCTCCTCGCGCTCGATGAGATCCTCGTCGTCGATGCCGTCTGCAGCCGGCGCGATGGTGGTCTTGCGAGGCGTCGCGAATTCGGCGTCGATCGCGTTCAGCTCCTCGACCATCACCTCGTAGAGCCGCTTGCGATTGGAAAGAATTTCCAAAAGCTCGGTGATCGAGGCGGCGAGCTCTTTCAGCTCATCGCCAATCTCGTCGCGGCCAAGCGCGGTAAGGCTTTGCAGCCGCAGCGCGAGGATGGCGCGCACCTGCGCATCGGAAAGCTTGTAGGTGTCGCCCTCAACCTCATGCTCGACCGCCTCGACCAGCGCGATATAGGGAGCGATCTCGGCGACCGGCCATTCCCGGGCGAGCAGGGCGGCGCGCGCCTCGGCCGGATTGGCGGCGGCGCGGATGATGCGGACCACCTCGTCGAGATTGGTGACGGCGATGACGAGCCCGAGCAAGATATGCGCCCGCTCGCGCGCCTTGTTGAGCTCGAACTTCGAGCGGCGGGTGATGACCTCCTCGCGGAACTTGACGAAGGCCTCGATGATGTCGCGCAGGGACAGGACTTCGGGCCGGCCGCCGCGCAGCGCGAGCATGTTGGCGGGGAAGCTCGATTGCGCCTGGGTGTGCCGCCAGAGCTGGTTGAGCACGACTTCGGGCGTGGCATCGCGCTTCAAGTCGATGACGATGCGGATGCCGAAGCGGTTGGATTCGTCGCGGATGTCGCTGACGCCCTCGATCCGCTTTTCCTTGGCGGCCTCGGCGATCCCTTCGACCAGGCCGGACTTGCCGACCTGATAGGGGATCTCGGTCAGCACGATCGAGCGGCGATCGCCCCGACCCTCTTCGATCTCATGACGCGAGCGCATCATGATCGAGCCCTTGCCGGTGTGATAGGCCGCGCGCGCGCCGCCCTGGCCGAGCATTAGTGCTCCGGTCGGGAAATCCGGGCCGGGAATGATCTGCATCAGCTCTTCGACGGTGATCGCCGGATTTTCGATATAGGCTCTGCAGCCCGCGATCACCTCGCCCAGATTGTGCGGCGGGATGTTGGTCGCCATGCCGACCGCGATGCCGCCGGCGCCGTTGACCAGCAGGTTGGGGAAGCGGGCGGGCAGCACCTGCGGCTCGCTGCGCGAACCATCATAGTTGGGCGCGAAATCGACCGTATCCTTGTCGAGATCCGCGAGCAGCGTCATCGCCGCCTTGGAAAGCCGCGCCTCGGTATACCGCATCGAGGCGGGGGCGTCGGGATCGATCGAACCGAAATTGCCTTGGCCGTCGACCAGCATGACGCGCATCGACCAATCCTGCGCGAGCCGGGCCAGCGCCATGTAGATCGCGGCATCGCCATGCGGGTGGTAATTGCCCATCACGTCGCCCACGATCTTCGCGCACTTACGATAGGGACGGCCGGGAACGAAACCGCCTTCCTCCGAAGCGAACAGGATGCGGCGGTGAACCGGCTTCAGGCCATCGCGCACATCGGGCAGCGCGCGGGCGACGATCACCGACATCGCATAATCGAGATAGCTCGACTTCATCTCGTCCACGATCGAGATCGGGGAAATGTCGGAAGGTTCGATCGTCGGGGGCGTGCTGGCCAAGGGTGCGTCCGTCTATGTTGTGGTCGTTCGATCGGGCGCCGGCCGGCGCCTTCCGCACGGCCCTAGCGGACCCGATGGCAAAGCGCCACCCCTCGCGCACGCGCGTGTATGCGTACGTGCGCGCGAGCGCCGCTAACAAACTTTATTAAATTCACGCTGGAGTAATGTTAACTGGAACACATTCAGAGCGTGCCGTTCGGCCTGTGGCGATCGATGCACGGAAAAGTCTCAGCCGCCTTTGTTCGGGACTGAGCAGTTTTGAACATTGTTATGCGACACATTGGGCTAGCAAGCCCGTAACGATCCTGTTTTCCAAGGGACCTCCGTGCACCATAAAACCAACACCGACCATTGGACCACCAACAATCTGTTGCGATCGCTCCAAGCCGACGATTTTGCGCTGATCAAGCCAGGTCTGCAACGCTGGTCCGCCAAGACCGGCACCGTGATCTACGAGCCGGGGGACGATGTGCGCTCCGCCTATTTTCCCTGTGGCCCCAGCCTCATTTCCTACACGGTGATGATGAAGGATGGACGCGATGTCGAAACCGGCCTGATCGGTCGCGAAGGCGCAGCCGGCGGGATCGTCAGCAATGGCCATCTTCCGGCCTATGCGCGCGCTTTGGTGCAGGCGGGCGGATCCTTTTTGCGGATCGACACGCAAGCGCTCGACGAGGCGAAAAGCCGTTCGTCGAACATTCGCAACCTGTTCGCGCGCTATGCCGATTGCATGGTGGCGCAGATCTTTCAGTCGGTTGCCTGCAATGCCGTGCATACAATCGAGCAGCGCACGGCGCGCTGGATCCTGGCCTCGGTTGATCGCACCGGCGGTGGCGACATCAGCATGACGCAGGATGAGCTCGCGAGCATGTTGGGCGTTGGGCGCAGCTATGTGAATCGCATCCTGAAATCGCTGCAGAATGACGGCGTTGTCCAGACGCGGCGCGGCGGGCTGATCGTTCGCAATGTGCAGGCGCTGCAAAATATCGCGTGCGAATGCACCGACGCCATCCGGCGCCATTTCGAAGAGGTATTGGAAGGCGTCTATCCGAACGGACGCAACGAGTAGACTAGGCAGGCGCGGGGCTGGGGATTAGCGTCGGCTCCATGTCCGACGCCCGCCGCATCATCGCGCAGCTCGATCTCGCCCCGCATCCCGAAGGCGGCTGGTTCCGGGAGACCTGGCGTGCCCCCTCCGCGGCGGGCGGCCGGGATGCGGCCACGGCGATCCTGTTCCTGCTGGAGGATGGGCAGAAATCCCATTGGCATCGCGTCGACGCGGCCGAACTATGGCTGTTTCATGCCGGCACCGCGCTCACGCTGCGGACCGCGCAGGACGGCGACGTGTCGCCGCCGCGCGCAATCCGCCTCGGCAGCGATGTGCTGGCGGGCGATCAGCCGCAGCATCTCGTGAAGGCCGGCGAGTGGCAGGCGGCGGAGGCGAGCGGCGGCTGGGCGCTCGTCGCGTGCGTGGTGGTGCCCGGGTTCAGTTTCGAAGGCTTCGAGCTGGCCGCCCCGGAGTGGGCGCCGCCCGGCTTCAAAGCCGGCCGATAAGCTCTTCCGCGGCGATCGCGGCCGCCCGCGCGGCGACGGTCAGGTTGGTGTGGAAATCGGCCGCGCTCGATCCGTCCGCGCCGTCGGTCGTCGCCTTGATCGCGCACCAGGGCAGCCGCCTGCGCGACGCGAGATGCGCGACCGCCGCCGTTTCCATGTCCACCAGATCGGCACCGAAATTCTCGTGCAGATAGGCCGCGTGGCTCGGGGATTCGACGAACGAGTCGCTGGTGGCGATGCGCGCCTCGGCAAGGTCCAGCATCGGCGTCGGCAACGGCTCGTGGAAGCTGAGCTTGGGCGGCCCGATCGGCAGCATGCCGGCAGTATAATGTACGAAGCGGCCTTCCTGCTCCGCTCCGTAATCGGCTTCGAACGCGCTGCTGATCTTGAACAGATGTTCCTCGCGCGGCCCGATCTTGCCGGCGGTTCCCAGCACGATCAGCAGGTCCACGCCACCCGCCGATGCGAGCAGCGATGCAGTTGCGGCGGACGCGACCTTGCCGATGCCTTCGCAGGCCAGCAGCACCTGCTTATCGGCGTGGACGAGCGAGCGGATCGCTACGCCCGCGATCTCGGTCACGTCCCCAGCGAGATCCGGCCTGAACGCGTCCAGTTCGAACGTCACGCCGGAAACGATGCCGATCTTGCGGATGGTCATCGCTCAATGCCCCGGAAAGGCGATCAGCGCATCGACGGTGACGCCGCCGGCGCGCAGCCGGTCGCCACCGCCGAGATCGGGCAGATCGACGATAAAGGCCGCGCCAATCACATCGGCACCGGCATTGCGCAGCAGGTTGACGGCGGCATGCGCCGTCCCGCCGGTGGCGAGCAGATCGTCGATGAGCAGGACGCGCGTCCCGTGATCGCAAGCATCCTCATGCATTTCGAGCCGGTCCTTGCCATATTCGAGGCTGTAATCGAGCCCGATGCGCGCGCCCGGCAGCTTGTTGCGCTTGCGTAGCAGAAGCGTGCCGACGCCAAGCGCATAGGCAAGCGCGGCGCCGAAGATAAAGCCGCGCGCTTCGACGCCTGCGATCAGCTCCGGCCGCCGGTCAGCCACCATGCCGGCAAGGCGATCGATGGTCGTGCGAAACGCGGGGCCATCCAGCAGCAGCGTGCTGATGTCGCGAAACAGGATGCCGGGCTTGGGATAGTCGGGAATGGTGCGGATCAGCGCGGCGAGATCGCTGTTTTCCGAAGGTAAGGCATGGCTGCTCATCGCGCTGCTCCCGCTAGGCCCGCCGGAACAACAGCGACAGATTGTTCGCCGGCATGGGTACGATCTCGTCCAGCATCAAGCCGGATGCGTTCGCAGCCGCTTCCACGGTTTCGAGATTGCGCAGTCCCCATTGCGGGTTTCTCTGACGCAAGTCAGCATCGAACGCAATGTTGCTCGGCGCGGTATCGACGCCGGGCCGAATATAGGGGCCGTAGAGGTAGCACAGTCCGCCCTTGGGCAGCAGCCGGCCCGCTTCGCCCATCAACGCCTCGGTGGCGGGCCATGGGCTGATGTGGACCATGTTGATGCAGAGGATCGCGGCCGCCTCGCTGATCGGCCAGGGGCGGTCGCGAACGTCGATATCGAGCGGGGGAAGCAGGTTGGGCAATGCCTCGGCGCTGATCCAGCCGGCAATCGAGGCGCGCGATGCGGGGTCAGGATCGGAAGGCTGCCAGATGAGCGCGGGCAGCGCCCGGGCGAAATGGACGGCATGCTCGCCGGTTCCGCTCGCAATCTCCAATATCGTGCCTGATCCGGGCAACGCAGTCCGCAGCACGTCGAGAATGGGTGCGCGATTGCGCAACGTGGCGGGCGCGCTGCGGCGATGATCAGGCGGTGCGGTCATCGGCCATCACTGCATCCCGCCCCGGCTGCGAGGCAAGCAGCGTTTTATTTGACGAAGTTGTCGGAGATCGCGCAGGCGGCCGGGCCAAGGATGACGATGAACAGCACCGGCAGAATGAAGCAGATCAGCGGCACGGTCATGATCGCGGGCAGGCGGGCGGCCTTTTCCTCCGCGCGCATCATGCGCTCGTGGCGGAACTCGGCCGAGAGCACGCGCAGCGCGCTCGCGAGCGGCGTGCCGTACTTCTCGGTCTGGATCATGGTCGTGACGACGCCGCGCACCGAATCGAGATTGATCCGCCGCGCGAGATTTTCGAACGCTTGGCGGCGCTCGGTGAGGAAGCTGAGCTCGATCGCGCAGAGCGAGAATTCATCGCCCAGCTCGGGGTAGGCGCGGCCAAGCTCCCTTGCCACGCGGTTGAACGCGGCATCCACTGTCAGGCCGGCCTCGGCGCAGATCACCAGGAGATCGAGCGCGTCGGGCAGGCCCTTGCGGATCGCGGACACACGCTTTGAAATCTTGTTCTTGAGGAAGATGTCGGGCGCCTTGTAGCTGCCGACCAGGGAGCCGGCGACCACCATATATTTCTTGAGCGCCGACCAGAGCGGAAACCAATCCAGCCCATAAACGAACAGGATCATCACGCCGCCGATCACGACCGGCATGACCATGCGCGCGAAGATCACCGCGACGGCGGCGTCCTTCGAACGGATGCCGGCCTGCATCAGCATGGTCTGCGCGGCCTGGAGCTGGCTATCCTGCAGCACCTTGAGCTTGTTGAGGAAGCTCCGCATCCGATCGGTGGCTTCGTTAGTGGCGGTGAGCGACGCGCGGCGCTTGGTACGCGAGGCGGTGATGCCGGCCTTGAGCTGCTCGCGCCGATCGTTCAGCGCCTTGACGCGGCGCGCCATCGGATCGCGCACGGTGGTCGCCATATAGAGCGCGAACAGCACGAGGAACACCGCCACCGCCGTCAGGCCAGTGGCAACCGTAATCACGTCGACGCCGAGAAGCTTGGGTCCGGTGCTGGGCATATAGCTGTCTCGTCCCCGTCAGATCTCGAAGTTGATCATCTGCTTCATGATGAAGGCGCCGATCGCCATCCAGATCATGCCGACGCCGCCGGCCACGATCAGGCGCTCGTCCGTGAAGAACTTGCCCATATAACCCGGGTTGATGAACATGATCAGCCCGAACACCACGAATGGCAGCACGCCGATGATATAGGCCGAGGCCTTGGATTCGGAGGACATCGCCCGGATCTTGAGCTTCATCTGGCTGCGCTTGCGCAACACGTCGGCGAGGTTGGAGAGCGTCTCGGCGAGGTTGCCGCCGGTCTCGCGCTGGATCGCAAGCGTGATGCAGAAGAACTGGAATTCCGGGGTGCCGAGCCGCTCGGCGGTTTCCTGCAGCGCCTGATCCATCGTCTTGCCGATCTTCATCTTGTCCGAGATGGCGCGGAATTCGAGGCCGACCGGGCCGGGCACCTCGCTCGCGACGACCGAGATGGTTTCGGAAATCGGCAGGCCGGATCGGAGGCCGCGCACCAGCAACTCGATGCCGTCCGGAAATTTGGAGGTAAAGGCGGTGACACGCCGGTTGATCAGCGAGCCGATCACCATGTGGGGCAGACCGATGCCAATGAACAGGCCGAGCAGCAGCGAGAGCAGAAACGGCATGCCCTTGAACCAGGCGAGGCCGGCGATGATCACCGTCAGGACGATCGCGGCGAACGCATAATGGGTAAGCGTCCAGCTCTTGCCAGTCATGGCGATGCGCTTGCGCAGCAGATCGGGCTTGGGCACGAACTGCATGAACCAGGTGTCGAGCTTGGTCTCGCGTGCCGCGAGGACGCGGCGCATCTGCGCCTCGACCGCGGTGATGCCGCCGCCGCCATGCCGTGTGCGCAAGGCATCGAGCCGGCGGCTCTGGTGCTTCGTGCCGTCCGGTGCGGCCATAGCGAAGTAGACGAGCAGCATCATCACCCCGAGCAGGAGCGCGAACATCATGATGGGCGCCGGACCCGCCATCTCAGGCGGCCTTGGGCTTCTTGCTCGGAATCATCGTCTTGAAGTCAGCGAGCTTGCCGAGCAGCGATTTGCTGGCCGCGGCAGCTTCTGCTTCCTTGCCCTCGGTCGCGACGAGCCGGGCGGCGAGTTCGCCGATCGCCTGACCGAGCTTGGTCGACTTGGCGACGTCGATCAGCGGCTTGCCGAGCTTCGCGGCCTGCACCGCGAGCTTGGCGTCATACGGGACGACGATATCGACAGCGCGCTCGATCGAGGTTTCGAAATCCTTGCGGGTGATCTCGGTCTGCCCGGTCGGCGGCACGCGGTTGGCGACGACGATGACGCCCGCCTGCGGTGCATTGCTCTTGAGCCAGCTCAGAATGCGGATGGTGTCGCGGGTCGCAGCGAGCGTGAACTCGGTCACAACCACGACCGTCGAGACATCGTAAAGCAGGTGCGGATGTTGAATCACCATCGTGCGCGGCAGATCGATGATGGTGCATTCGAACGCCTGCTTCATCTCCTCCTGGAGCTGGAAGAAAGCAGTGCCATCGGACATCATCGGCGTGTTCATCGGCGCTTCTGCAGAGAGCACGGCGAGCTTCTCATTAGCCTTGACCATCGCACGCTCGATGAAGAGGCCGTCGATACGGCCCGGATTCTCGATCGCGTCGGTGAGGCCGCGACCAGGTTCGAGGTCGAGCGCCAGCGCGCCCGTGCCGAAGTGAACGTCGAGATCGAGGAACGCGGTCGAACGTCCCTTCTTCTCGCTGAGCTGCCAAGCGACCGAGGCCGCGAGCGAAGAGGCGCCGGTGCCGCCGCGAACGCCGACGAATGCGGTCATCATGTGCGGGCGATCGACGACGGGCTCGGCGGCACGCGGGCCGGCAAGGACGAGCTGCGCCTGATTGAAGGCTTCGCGCAGCTGTTCCGGGTTGAGCGGTTTCAGCAGATAATCCTGGATGCCGCTGTTGACGAGATCGCGATAGAGCCGGACGTCGTTGACGTGCCCAGCCGCGATCACCACCGTTCCGGGCTCGCAGACTTCAGCCAGCGCGCCGATATCGTTGAGCGGATCGCCGCATTCCGAAAGATCGACGAACAGGATCGAAGGGCTCGCCGAAACCG
>Ga0207711_10006116_pt1 | contig 10167 bp, 9 predicted proteins | sample KBSS34metaG_FD_184401 | JGI IMG/M metagenome (GOLD analysis project Ga0207711, IMG submission 184401) | Switchgrass rhizosphere microbial communities from Kellogg Biological Station, Michigan, USA - KBS S3-4 metaG (SPAdes) (version 2) | ecosystem: Host-associated > Plants > Roots > Rhizosphere >... | reverse complement strand
AGGACGTCTTTGGAAAAGACAAAAATCCTTCTCGACTCGTCTACGGCGTTGCAAGCCTTCCCCTCGGGGTGCCGGTCGAGCTTGAGTTGATTTTTGAGGCTGGGAGAAAAGGAGAATAGAAATGTCTAATATCATCGACAAAGTTGTGGTCATCACCGGAGCCAGCAGCGGCATTGGGGAAAGCGCCGCGAAGCTTCTCGCACAACAAGGGGCAAGAGTTGTACTGGGAGCGCGGCGTTCGAACCGGATCGACGCAGTGGTCCAGGAGATTTCGGCCGCCGGCGGCAAGGCCATCGGATTTGCCACCGATGTTACGAAGCGCGCAGAAGTGGAAGCGCTCATCCAAGGGGCGGTCGGCGGTTTCGGCCGCGTCGATGTGCTCATCAACAACGCCGGCATTATGCCCATCGCACCGATCGAAGCCCTTAAGGTAGAGGAGTGGGATCGGCAGATTGACGTAAATATCAAAGGGCTTCTTTATGGAGTTGCCGCTGCTCTGCCTCACATGCAGAAGCAAAAGAGCGGCCACATCATTAACATCACTTCCGTTTTCGGGATCAAGGTGTTCGCTCCCGGTGGGACGGTTTATTGCGCGACCAAGGCCGCGGGCCGCGCCTTGACTGAAGGGCTCCGCATGGAACTTCATTCCCAAAATATCCGGTGCACAATGATCTCGCCAGGTGCCGTTGCGACGGAGCTCGCGGAGAGCAGCTCGGACGAGGCAACCAGAAAGAATCTGCGCGAGTTTATGAAAATGGCTATTTCTGCCAACTCGATCGCGCGCGCAATCGCTTACGCCATCGAGCAACCAGCAGATGTGGAAATTGATGAGATCGTCGTCCGGCCCACGGCGCAGGACTTCTAGCAGGAGCTCAGGGAAAGGAACGCCCAGTGAAACATCCGACCTTTTATCGCACGATACAAATAGATGGACTCTCCATCTTTTACAGAGAGGCCGGGCCGAAAGACGCGCCAACGGTATTGCTGTTGCACGGGCTTCCTTCCTCATCCCGGATGTTCGAGCCCCTGTTCTCTCGGCTTTCCGATCGCTATCGCCTGGTAGCGCCCGACTATCCGGGCTTTGGCCACAGCGACTGGCCGGACCCGAAAACATTCGCGTACACATTCGATCACTACGCCGAGATCATGAATCACTTTACGGAGGCGCTGGGGCTATCGCGCTACACGCTCTACATGCAGGATTACGGCGGCCCCGTCGGCTTTCGGATGGCCTTGGCGCATCCGGAACGGATCGAGGCTCTCATGGTTCAGGACGCCGTTTCGCACAACGAAGGTCTGGGGGCGAATTGGAAGCCGCGGCGAGCCTTCTGGGCCGATCGCGCTGACAATGAAAGTACGCTGCGCACAAATCTGCTATCGCTGGCAACGACGCGGACGCGCCATGTCGGGAATGATCCGAATGTGGAACGCTATGACCCGGATCTCTGGACCGATGAATTTGCCTTTCTTAGCCAGCCGGGCCAAGCGGATATTCAAAGCGACCTCTTCTATGACTACCGCACGAACGTCGATGCCTACCCGAAGTGGCAGGCGTGGATGCGCGAGAGACGACCGCGGCTGCTGGTGATTTGGGGCAAATATGACCTTTCGTTCGAGCTCGGCGAGCCAGAACGATACCGCCAGGATGTCCCGAACGCTGAGGTTCACATTCTCGACGCAGGACACTTCGCTCTTGATACCCAAGCGGATGAAATTGCGGCGCTTGTAGATCAGTTCATGAAGGCGCAGAAATGAGCACTGTTAGTCGCGAAGAATCGGCAGGTTCGCGGTCGAAGAGGACGTAAGAGATTATGGGTAAGAGACTCGCACTACTGGCAATTCGCCTGCTCATGTCCGTGAACCTTCTGTATGCCGCGATCTTTCTCAAGTTTGCAGGGGAGCCAGATTCGGTGGCCCTGTTCATGCAGATGTCACAAGCGGTCCACGGGTTGGTATCTCAGCCGGTATTCCGGCTGGGATCAGGGGTGTTCGAGACGCTGGTGGCGGTTCTGCTCCTGATCCCGAAGACGGCCAGATTGGGAGCGCGACTGATTGTTGTGTGGATGAGTGCCGTAATTCTCAGTCACATTTTCGTGTTGGGATATGGCCCGTTCTTTGTCGATGCGCTCATGATGATGCTGCTGGCTGTCATTTACCTCTCGCTGACACGCAGGCCATCTCCTCGAGGCGAATCGGAAAACGCGGGGACGATGGCCGCCGCCGGCGCACCCGATCGCACGAGTAGGTGAGTATAGCGAAATACCGAAGGAATCAATTCTAGGAGAAGAAATCATGGCAGCTCCAACGACGCCCGCCCGCCCCCCGTTGCCGCCGTTCACGCGCGACAGTGCGATGCAAAAAGTGAGGCTCGCCGAAGACGCCTGGAACACTCGCGATCCTGCAAAAGTCGCTCTGGCGTACACAATCGATTCACGCTGGAGGAACCGATCGGAGTTCATCAACGGACGAGACGAGATCGTTACGTTTCTCTCCCGCAAGTGGGCCAAGGAGCGGGACTACAGGCTTATCAAGGAAATGTGGGCGTTTACCGGGAACCGGATCGCCGTACGCTTCGCTTACGAGTGGCACGATGACTCGGATCACTGGTATCGCTCCTACGGCAATGAGAACTGGGAATTCAACAACGATGGGCTTATGACGTCGCGATTTGCTTCCATCAACGACCTTCCCGTTTTGGCTTCGGATCGCAAGTACGACTGGCCGCTTGGACGCCGGCCTGACGAACATCCAGGTTTGAGTGATCTTGGCCTCTAGCATCGCGGCACCGTGTCTAAGTCCATGCGGATCTCATCGCTCCACGGAGGCGTGAGGTCGGCCGCAATCACCTGTGCCCCTCGTTCTGACTCGGCCGACCCTGCGCCTCCGTCAGGATCTCGGCCACCTCTGGAACGACGGAGTCGGCATAGCGCGCGAGCCTCTGCAGAGACTGTGGGAACGTCGCCAGTTTCATACAGGCGAAGCTTCGGGGTTGCTTGGCCGCACTGGGAGCCTCCGCCGTATCAGCTCAGCCGCGAACCGGTGATCAGGATGTCAACGAGTCTCCTGGCGCTTTGCTGCCAGTCAGGGCTGGTCGACAAGTTTGCCACACCAATGAGGGCCCGCAGAAGATCGATCGGATCGAGGTCTTTCCGGATGTCGCCACTCTTGATCGCCCGCTTCACAAGTGCGCGAATCGCCCCCCAGACCTGGTCGTAGGACGCTTCGAATACCTTTTTAGAATCGCCGACCAGCGCATTGAGCACAGGCGCGATGATCTGCTTCGCGGCGATGTAGTCGACAAACAAAAGCATCCAGGCTCGCAAGGCTTCAACCGGGGGCAGGGTCTCGGCAAACTTCCGCTCCGCTGCGGCCAGCTTTTCGACCTCGGTCCGATACACCGCCTCGAGCAGCTCTTCGCGCGTCGGGAAGTGACGATATAGAGTTCCGGGCCCAACGCCCGCCTCTTTGGCGATCTCGTCCAGACTGGCGTTTACACCGGACTGAGAGAACGCCCGTTTTGCCACTTCCAGAATGCGTTCCCGGTTCCGCTGCGCATCCGTGCGGGGCTTTCGGGCTTTAGATTCTGGACGTTTCGTAGGCATTCAGAAAAAGTTGCAACCGGAGACACCCTCCGGTAATCTAGTTATGCGGAGACTAACTCCGTTTTATCAGATTCGTGACGGCTGAGCAAGAGATGCCGTCAGAGGAAGGAAAAGGCAATGCGTATTTTTGTTACGGGAGCTACCGGCTTTGTGGGCTCCGCAATCGTTCCTGAACTCATCAACGCAGGTCATCAAGTGCTTGGACTGGGTCGTTCGGATGCTGCCGCCGCATGGCTTACCGCGGCGGGAGCCGAGGTACAGCGCGGATCGCTCGACGAAGTTGAAAGTCTTCGCCAGGGTGCGGGCGCCGTGGACGCTGTGATTCACGCGGGATTCATACATGATTTCGCGAATTACGCAGCGGCGGCGGAAACGGACAGGCGCGCTATCGAGACGATTGGCGCTGTTCTCGCCGGCTCGGACCGGCCATTTATCGTCACCTCCGGTACGGCGCTGACTGCGCCGGGGCGCGTCGCGACGGAGAACGACTCCGCGAATTCCACCTTTCCGCGCAAGTCGGAAGAGGCTGCGGCTTCGGCCGCGGCTGGAGGCTCGCGCGTGTCGGTGCTGCGTCTACCTCCGTCCGTCCACGGCGTTGGCGATCACGGATTCGTCCCGCTCCTCATCCGCCTCGCGCGTGAAAAGGGTGTATCGGCGTACGTTGGGGAAGGGCTCAACCGCTGGCCGGCAGTGCATCGGCTGGATGCTGCTCGTCTCTACCGGCTTGTGCTGGAGGCGAGTCCGATGGCGGCACGCTACCATGCAGTTGCCGATGAGGCTGTGCCATTCCGTGAGATCGCTCAAGTCATCGGCCGGCGCCTGAATATTCCGGTCGTTAGCAGGTCACCGGAGGAGGCCGCCGATCACTTTGGCTGGTTCGCGCATTTCGCGGGGCTCGACTGTCCTGCTTCGAGTGCGCAAACGCAGAAACAATTGGGATGGCGCCCGACGCAGGCCTCGCTGATCCCAGATATCGACCAGCCAAGCTATTTTGAAGCGAATCAGCAAACATTTGATCAGAGAGGAGCGACCAAATGAACACAGCGACCAATCTTGGAGGAACCTTCACGTTCGCGAATACCACCATGACGGTGAACCGCATGGGCTATGGTGCGATGCAACTGGCGGGTCCGCAAGTATGGGGACCACCGCGCGATCCCGATGAGGCCGTCAGGGTCTTGCGCGGGGCGGTCGACGCTGGCGTGAACCACATCGACACCAGTGATTTCTACGGACCTCATGTAACAAATCAGATCATCAAACAGGCACTGCATCCATATCACGATGATCTGGTGATCGTCACCAAAGTGGGCACCCGCCGGGGATCCGACAAGTCGTGGATTCACGCTCGCTCCCGGCAGGAACTGATTGACGCAATTCATGACAATCTTCGAAACCTCGGCTTGGAAAAGCTCTACGTGGTTAACTTGCGCGTGGGAGATATGCTGAAACCCTTGGAGGGATCGATTGAAGAACCGCTGAGCGTGCTCGCCGAGCTCCAGCATCAGGGGCTGATCCGCCATCTCGGCTTGAGCAATGTCACACCCCGGCAGTTGGCTGAGGCGCAGAAGATCTCGAAGATTGTCTGTGTGCAGAACTCTTTCAATATCGCCCAGCGAGACGATGACGCCTTTGTGGACGAACTCGCAGCGCAAGGCGTCGCATATGTGCCGTTCTTCCCGCTGGGAGGCTTCACGCCGCTGCAATCCTCGGAGCTGGATGCGGTCGCGGTATCCGTGAGTGCGACGCCCATGCAGGTCGCGCTGGCGTGGCTGCTTCATCGTGCGCCGAATATTCTACTGATCCCCGGCACATCTTCGGTCAAACATCTCCGGGAGAACCTTCAGGCTGCGGCGCTGCCTCTTTCGCCGGAAACAATCGCCAAGCTCAATGCGATCGCAAACAGCAAGAAAAGCTGAAAAAACGATTCACCGGGGAGACCAATGCCCCCTTTCTCTCGCCCGCCAATGTCTTTCGCGCGCGCAAGCAGAAAGTCCTACCATGGCATTTCCTGATTGATTTCGTGGATGAAGCGGCCGTTCCCAGATATTCGTCGAGAAAGTCCAGCAGAGCCTGAAGTTTGGGTATCAGGCGCGAGGGGCTGAAGAAGAGAGCGCATAAAGTGATCGGCTCAAATGTCCAGCGGGGGCAGAAGACGCTTCTAAGGAAGCAAATATCCGCTGTTGGCTAGCATCGTCCGGCCTTCAGCGCCGAGGAGAAACGATCGGAATTGGTTTGCCTCTGCAATGCGTGTTGAAGCAGCGACAATTCCTAAAGCCTGCTCAATCGGCTTGTGAAAGTCGGAATCGATCTTCAAGACGGTGCCTTTCTCGTGGAGCACAAGTGAATAAGCGGTGAAGGCAGCACTCGCGCTTCCCGAGGATGCGTACTGCTTGGCCATGCTGATGCTGGTCCCGTATACCAGTTTCGGCTGGACTGTGTCCCAGAGACCCGCACCCTTTAGAACATCCACGCTGGCCTGACCGTAGGGCGCCAGCTCAGGCTGGGCGATCGCCACGAACCGGATCTGCGGCTCAGCTAAGTCCTTCAACTCGTGAACGCCGCTCGGCCCGCCCTCGGGTATCCACAAAGCAAGTTGTCCAAGCGCGTAGACAGCGCGGCTGTCGGCGGCGAGTTTTTTGCCCGCCACTAGAGCGTCCACATGTTCGGTATCGGCCGCGGCAAACAGATCGAACGGGGCGCCGTTCTCGATCTGCGTGGCCAACTGCGCCGTGGAACCGTAACTGAAGACCACTTCCACGCCGGTCTTCGCCTTAAACGTCCGTCCCACCTCTCCCAACACCTCCGTCAGGTTGGCGGCAGCAGCCACGGTCAATTTGGCCGGCGGTTGGTTAGTTCGCGGCGCGCAAGAACCGAGGAACACTGCTCCACACAAGATCCATCCGGCTGGTCGAAGACGCATAAGAGCTGGTGTGTTAATTATATGCCGTCTTGTGGACACTACAGCTTCAAGATGTTGTGTTAACATAACCGAGTTAGTTTAGAACACCATTCATGTCCAGACAATTTCAGAAGGCCCTCGTTTTCTCTATTGGTCTGACCTTGACTCCGGCACTGTGTTTCGGGCAGGCCGGCCGCGCCGAACTGTTTGGCACGATTCAGGACCCCTCGGCGCTCGCGGTTCCCAAGGCCAAAGTCGAAGCGGAAAACCAGGCCACGATGGTGCATTACAGCGTCACCTCGGATGGACGCGGCGAATACCACGTCTTAGGACTACCCGCGGGCCAGTACACGCTGACGGTCGAGCAACCGGGCTTCCGCACCTTTAAGCAATCCGGCATTACCCTGCGGCTAGGCGATCGAACGGGAATTGACGTGAAGCTACAACTCGGCCAGCCCTCGCAGACCGTGGAGGTCACAGCGGAGGCGTCGCTTCTTCAGACCGCAAGCGGGGAGGTGAGCCTGAACGTGGATGAACAGAAGATCACCACGCTGCCGCTCGATGGGCGCAACTTTATTCCGCTGGTGACGCTCGCGCCCGGGGTCGCATTGCCGGGCGGAGGCTCTCTGTTACCGCGCATTAATGGGAGCCGACCGCGCACCAACGAATACATGTATGACGGGATCAGTGTGTTGCAGCCGGAGCCGGGGCAAGTCGTCTTCTACCCGATTATCGACGGCATGGCCGAATTCAAACTGAACATCAACGCCTACTCGCCTGAGTATGGACGGTCGAACGGCGGAACCGTAATGGTGATCGGCAAATCCGGAAGCAATCAATTCCACGGCGACCTCTTCGAATTCTTTCGCAACGACGCACTGAACGCCAGGAACATTTTCGCGCAACCCGGGCCGAATCCGAAATACCGCCGCAATCAGTACGGCGCGACCCTAGGCGGACCGATTCAGACCAACAAGACCTTCTTCTTCGCGGACTGGCAAGGAACGCGGCTGCGGACCGGTCTAATACGTCCGAGCGTGGTTCCGACCGTGGCACAGCGGGGGGGCGTCTTCACCCAGCAGATCTTCGATCCCGACTCAAACCCACGCACGCCGTTTCCGAATAACACCATTCCGACGACCCGTTTCGACCCGATCGCGCAACAGATTCTGGACCACTATCCGCTTCCGAACACTGTCGGCGCGAATAACTTTGTTCGAACCGCGACCGAGCCTGAAAATCAGGATCAAGCCGATTTCCGCGTGGACCGCTACTTCGGAGAGAAGCACCGCGTTTTTGGACGGTACACCTATTTCCGCGACGACGACAACGCCGCGACACCCTTGCCGGACGGAAGCGGCAGCGTCACCACCGCGGTCATCGGGCATGCGATCACTCGTGGCGACGCACTCGCCGGCGACTATACTTGGACGCTGTCACCCGCGACTCTGAATCAGTTCCGGGTCGGCTATTCCAGACGCGATTTCAACCAGTCCTCTCTTCAAGACGGCGGAATCACGATTCCGGGACTGCCCGCGAATTCGTTTGCATCGGTGCTGCCGATCTTCACCGTTACCGGACTGCAGCAGATCGGCCCGACCACCGCCGCCAACTCCAACTTCACCACATCCATAACGGAGTTTCTTGACACGTTTACTTCTATTCGAGGCCGCCACACCATTAAATTCGGAGTCGACTTCCGGCGTGAGGCTCTGGATATTCTGAACCCGCCGAATCCCACGGGATCGTTCGGATTCACTACTACGGGCACCGATAGCTCTACCGCGACCGGGGGCAACGCCTTGGCTTCGCTCCTCCTGGGACAGGTGGGCACGTTCAGCATCGACATCCAAAAGCGACTCCTGCAGGAGCGCGCCCACATCGCCGAATTCTTCGTTGGCGACGACTGGAAGGTATCGCCTCGGCTCACTCTCAATATCGGCACTCGTTATACGCTGAACTTTCCGTCCACTGAGAAGAACGATCAAGGGGCTGTCTTTAACCTGGATACTCAGGTTCTGGATTTTGTCCACACCGCCCGCAAACTGGACTGGGGCGACTTCGGTCCGCGCTTCGGGGCCGCGTATCGACTTGGAAATAGTTTGGTCTTTCGCGCCGGCTACGGCATGGTGTATTTCGAGCAGTCCGGTATCACGACGCCCTTTACCATCCCGCAATTCCCGTTCGTGCAAACCGTCAGTCAGTCCACGCAGGACAACATCAATCGCGCGTTCCTGCTTTCCGGCGGGCCCACGGTCCAAGTTAACCCGCCGAATGCGAACTCGGGATTGGGACAAGGGGTCTTTGGCGTGGACAGCAACAACGGGTCAGGCTATTCGCAGCAATGGAATTTCACGATCCAAAAGACTTTCGGGAAGGACTGGAACTTGGAAGTCGGATACCTGGGTTCGAAGAACACGCGCCTGGGCATACCCGATCCCAACATCAACCAGCTTCCCGCGCAGTACCTTTCTCAAGGCGCGGCTTTACTGACCAAGGTTCCGAATCCATACTTCGGCCAAATTCCGGCCTCGTCGTCTCTCGGAGGAGCGACGATCGCCCAACAACTGCTGCTGCGTCCTTACCCGCGCTTCACCAACGTAGTGCTGTTCCGCGATAACGTGGGCCAATCGACCTACAACGCCGCCACAGCTAAACTCGAAAAGCGTATTTCGCACGGATTGACGGTCACCGCGTCGTACACTTTCTCCAAGCTCATTGACGACGCGTCCAGCGTGTTTTCGCAAACCATCTTCACCGGCCCGGTGCTGGGCACCACCGGCGCGGCGGACGCCAATAATCGCCATCTGGAAAAAGATCTTTCGAGCGGCGACATTCCGCGCGTATTCTCGCTGGGATGGGTCTACGACGTGCCGCGCCTGTGGAAGATCGCGGGATGGCAGATCGCGGGGCTGGTTCGCATTCAGGCGGGCGACACCGTACCGGTCACACAGGCCACCAACAACAACTCGGCGCTGGGTTACGTAGTGCAAAGGCCCAATCGGATCGGCGATCCCAACGATTTTGCCGGCCGCAGCGTGGCGAAATACTTCAACACCGCGGCGTTTACGGCAGCGGGCCAGTTCGTAATCGGAAACAGCTCGCGTGATCCGGTGCGGGGGCCCGGGCTTCAGAACGCCGACGTCATGATCGGCAAGACGTTTCGCCTCCGGGAGCGTATGAGCCTGGAATTCCGCGCAGAGGCTTTCAATGTATCGAACACCCCTCCGTTGAACGATCCCAACGGGATCTTTGGCAACGCGGCGTTCGGAACGATCTCCACGGCGGGCAATCCGCGCGACTTCGAATTCGTTCTGAAGCTTCATTTCTAACCTGACCGTTACAATGTGAGGTAGTCATGTATACACGACGATCGTTAGTTTTAGGGCTGCTTGCCACGGTCCCTTTGCTAGCGGGTCTACGAAGGTCCGGATGCTCACCAAGCTTGAAGTCCAATTGAGGAAAGTGAGAACGAGAACGCGCGTCCAGAACCGCGTGGGCGAGATTCGAAAGAGCCGAGGTGTGGGCGCCGCTGACCTGGCTCGCCGTGTGGGCGTGAGCCGCCAGACCATATATGCCATCGAACTCGGGACCTATGTTCCGAATACCGAAGTTGCGCTGAACCTTGCAAAGGAGCTTGAGGTAACGGTTGACGAACTCTTC
>Ga0207711_10006114_pt1 | contig 10167 bp, 9 predicted proteins | sample KBSS34metaG_FD_184401 | JGI IMG/M metagenome (GOLD analysis project Ga0207711, IMG submission 184401) | Switchgrass rhizosphere microbial communities from Kellogg Biological Station, Michigan, USA - KBS S3-4 metaG (SPAdes) (version 2) | ecosystem: Host-associated > Plants > Roots > Rhizosphere >... | reverse complement strand
CGCTTTCTGCGCGATGTTGCCGCGATGGCCGCGGGTGACCGCGCAAACAATGCATCCGTGTCGCAGGCGCTGTTTTCTCGCACTTTCGACGCCGACGAGGTCGCTCTCGTTAAGGCGACGAGCTTCGTCAGCGAGATCGCGTCGGAATTGGTGCCTCCCGAGGGACGTGCAATTCTCATGTATGTAACGCCGCGCAACTATGTTGCCAGCATTCTCGCGGGCGAGAATTCGGTGCAGGAGCTGCGCATACTGGCCGAAAGCCGTGCCCAACGCCTCGCTCGCCGCGAAATTGGGTTCCCCGCACCCCGCCATGACGCGGATCTAGCCGCGGCGGCTTGGGCTTGCGAGATGACTTCGCTCGAAGCCGCCGCCCAGGCCATGGTCGATCGACACGTCGGCTGGCTCGATTTCGACCGCATGCTCCAGGAGCCCGAGAATGCGTTTGGGAGCAGTGCGGAGCTGCTCGGCATCCCCGCATCGGTCGATCAACTGAATGCGCTTGCAAATAGCTCGCTGATGACGCGCTACTCCAAGGCGGTCGAATATGAGTACAGCCCTGCCCTGCGTCGCGACCTTATCGCCGACGCAACACGCAGTCATCGGTCGGATATCGACGACGCTCTTGCCATGTTGAATCGGTCGGCCGAAAGGTCGCCGTCGCTCGCGCGCGCGATCGAGCGGGCCGGAGAGCTTTGATGTACCGAATTCTGAAAATCCTCAGCGACGCGGAAATCGCGGAATGCCGCCGCATCGCGGCCTCGACGCCATTTGTCGACGGCCGGATCACCAATCCGCACAATACTGCCAAGCAGAACGAGCAGCTGCACGATCCGCAGGCCTATCAGAAGAGCTCGGAGCTGCTCAAAGGCGCCCTCGCGCGGTCGACTGAGTTCATGGAGTTTGCCTTTCCGGTGCTTTTGGCGCCGCCGCTCATCACACGGTACAAGCCGGGCATGAAATACGGCGCGCACGCTGATGCCGCCTTTCTCCAGTTACCCGGAGCCAGCATCCGCAGCGATCTCAGCTGCACGATCTTCCTCAATGAGCCCGGAGATTATGACGGAGGCGAGCTGCACGTGCGGCTCGGCGACGCCGAGCTCAAGTTCAAGCTCAACCCAGGCGAGGGAGTGATCTATCCCTCGGATACGTTGCACCAGGTCATTCCGGTCACGCGCGGCGAGCGATTGGTCGCGATCACCTTCGTCCAGAGCCGGATCCAGGACCCGTTCCGCCGCAACTTGCTATTCGAGCTGAACGAAGTCGCGGCGTTGGAAGGCCTCAAAATGAGCCTGGAAAACTTTAACCGCTTGCAGGTCGTGCAGCAGAACCTGCTGCGGCATTGGGCCGACCAACCGTAAGCCAGTTCTAAGCGGCTTTCTTCAAATGCTTGCGTCCGAGCAGCTCGGCGATCTGCACTGCGTTCAGCGCCGCGCCTTTGCGCAGATTGTCGCTGACCACCCATAGCGACAGGCCGTTCTCGACTGTCGGGTCCTCGCGCACGCGGCTAACGAAGGTGGCATAATCGCCAACGCATTCGACCGGCGTCACGTAGCCGCCGTCCTCGCGTTTATCGACCAGCATCACGCCCGGCGCTTCGCGCAGCAAACGCTGCGCGTCGGCCGCGCTGATCTCATTCTCGAACTCGATATTTACCGCTTCCGAATGTCCGACGAATACCGGCACGCGCACGCAGGTCGCAGTAAGCTTGATCGACGGGTCGAGAATTTTCTTCGTCTCCACCACCATCTTCCACTCCTCCTTGGTCGAGCCGTCGTCGAGGAAGGAATCGATGTGCGGAATAACGTTGAAAGCAATTTGCTTGGTGAACTTGGCTGGCTCATTGGAGTCGCCAACGAAAATGTTGCGCGATTGCTCGAACAGCTCGTCCATGCCGGCTTTCCCGGCACCCGAAACCGACTGGTAAGTGGCGACGACGACCCGTTTGATCTTCGCGGCATCGTGTAGCGGCTTCAGTGCCACCACCAACTGGGCCGTCGAACAATTCGGATTGGCGATGATATTCTTCTTGCGATAGCCAGCGATCGCGGCCGCGTTTACCTCGGGCACGATCAGCGGCACGTCCGGGTCCATCCGGAAGGCCGAGCTGTTGTCGATCACCGTGCAACCGGCTGCGGCGGCGCGCGGCGCGTGCGCAAGGCTAATCGAGGCGCCGGCCGAGAAGAGCGCGATGTCCCACCCGGAAAAATCGAAATGCTCGAGGTTCTTGACCTTGAGCGTCCTCCCGGAATCGCCGAAATCGATTTCGTCGCCGGTTGACCGCGCCGAGGCGACGGCAGCCACTTCATCGAGCGGGAATTGCCGCTCGGCGAGAACATTCAGGATCTCGCGCCCGACGTTGCCCGTCGCTCCGACGATCGCGATCCGATAACCCATATTCGTCTCTCCGTAAGTTCTTGCGGCGGCGCCTATCGCATCGGCCCCGTGAAAGCGATATGGCTGCGCATTCCGCAGGGGCAAGGGGGGATGATGCGGCGCGACGTCCTGTTAGCCCTTGCGGCGATTCTTTGCCTGTTGGCCGCGATGGCCGCGAAGTCGCTACTCGTCGGCATCCCGCCGGTCCGCGCCGAAGCCTCGGCTGCGCAATTCGACGCGGTGCAAGCGAAAGCGCGCCTCGCCCGCATCCTCGGCGACCAGCGGCCGCACCCAGCAGACTCGCCTGAGAACGACGCCGTACGCGCTCGCCTGCTCACCGAGCTTTCGAGCATCGGATTGCATCCGATCGTTCGTGACCAGAGTGCGTGCAACGATTTCGCCAAGGCGCGTCTCGTCGCCTGCGCGCGCGTCCGAAACGTCATTACCGTGATTGGGCCGCGGGTCGGCAAGGCATTACTGCTCAGCGCGCACTACGACAGCGTGCCGGTCGGTCCCGGCGCAGGTGACGACGGCGTCGGGGTCGCGACCCTCCTCGAGGTCGGCTCCATTCTCCAAAAACAGCCGCTGAAGAGGCCCGTCATCCTGCTGTTTAACGAAGGCGAGGAATTGGGTCTCGTCGGCGCCCGCGCCTTCCTTGCGGACCCGCTGAGCCGGAACGTCGACAGCTTGCTCAATTTTGAGGCGCGCGGGGTCACCGGGCCGGTAACGATGTTTGAAACCAGCCAACCGAATGGCCCTGCAGTCGCTGCCTATTCGAAAGTCGTGCATCGGCCGTACGCGAGCAGCCTTAGCGCCGACGTCGCCCGATTGATCCCCAACGACACCGACGTCACGACCTACAAGGAACGCAGGTGGCTGACGCTCAACTTCGCCATGACCGGCAACGAAACGCGCTACCATAGCCCGGGCGACGATGTTGCAGCGCTTGATTCCCGGAGCTTGCAGGACATGGGCGACCAGGCGCTGGCCGTGGCGGGAGGCCTCGCCAGGTCGCCACCGTCCAGCGCGACGGGACAGCAAATGTTTGTCGACATCGCGCGTGTCGGCCTGTGGCAAATGCCGCGGAGTCTTGGCGCAATCGCCCTCGCAATCCTGCTGCTTTTGTTCGGCATCGTCGCATGGCAGCGCCAGGCGTTGGTTCGCACTCCTGCGGTCCTGTTCGGGACGCTGCTTGTCGCCGTCGGAGCGGCGTGGCTGGCTATCGCGCTGATGGGCGCGCTGGTTTCGGGCACTTACTGGCAGGCCCATCCGGAGGTCGCTTTTACCGCAGTTTACGCGACGGTCGTCTTCGGCGGGCTGTTGGTTCTTCTCACCCTCGGAGCTCGCCTTGGCATTCAGAAGCTGCGCGCCGGCTATTGGCTGCTGTTCCTGCTGATCGGCGCTGCGCTGGCATTCGTCGCGCCCGGCGGGATCATCTACTTCCTTGCTCCGCCGGCAGCAGCCCTGCTTGGCATCGGCGCATCGCGCTGGTGGCGGGTCGCGGAGACGGCTGGTGCTGTCGCTGCCCTGATCCTGCTCTACGTGATCTGGGGTGAATTGCTGGTCGGGCTCGAGGACATCTTCAGCCCCGGCCCACTATGGGTCGTTGCCCCGGCGGCCGCCATCATCATCATCCCCGCGCTCGTCGAGATCGGCAATGCCTTCGCAGGTGCCCGCCGCCATGCTTTGTCGCTTGGCTCCGCACTGATAGCCATCGTCGCCTGGACCGTCGCAGGATTCACGCCGGCTTATTCGCTCGATCGCGAACAGAGATTCACGATCGAGCATGTGACCGACTTCACCTCGCGCCACAGCTATTGGTCGATCGCAAACGACGGTGCGCCTCTTCCTCAACCGTACAGAAGCATCGGCGGATGGCGCCGCGACAAACTCCCCTTCTCCGAACGGCAGCGCTGGATAACCGTCGCTCGCGCCGAGCCGGGAGTCGCGGCACCCACGCTGCAATTGCTCGAGAGTCTCAGCCACGGCAGCGAGCGCACGATTCGGCTTCGTCTTGTCGCAAACGGCTCTCAGCGAATCTACATCATTGCACCCGCGGAATCCCGCATCCGCGCAGCAGGCATAAGAGATGTCGTCCGATCGGCCGGTTATTCAGCTTCCGAGGGTAAGTTCACGATCACCTGCACTGGGCGCAGCTGCGACGGCACGGAGCTGCGCATCGACCTGGGCACCCCCAAGCCGGTCGTCTTCACAATTGTCGGCGCCCGCAACGGCCTGCCGCGAGCCGCGGCCCAGCTGGTATCTGCGCGGCCGCAGCTCGCACGTCCGCAATATACGCCGGACGAGACTGTCGCCTTCGCCAAGATCAGAATTTAAAGAGATCAGGCAGGCAGCGCGTCGAACGCCACGGTCAGGCGCGGCTGGTCGCTCTCGAACGGGATCGTCCCGTGCCAGAAGTAGGATGGAAAGATGACCAGGCGTCCAACTCGCGGCGGTTCGACGCGCCGCGGGGACAAATCCAATCCAAGCAGCTCATCCGGCACTCCAAAGGTCAACGCTCCCGGCCCGGTTGATCCGTCCGGAAGAGCGGCCACTGCATCAGGCAAGGCCACGTAAAGGGCGGAACTGATCCAGCCGGTGTGATGGATGTGGCTGATGTGGAATCCGCCCGAGCGCAAGCGGACCGACCATGACCCCGCAAAGCGGATTCGGCCCGTATTGCGGCCTAGGAATGGGTGATCCGCGTCCTCCGGAAGTTCGTTCAGCTTCGTCTCGATCTGCCGCTCGAGCTGTCGCGCGAGCGCCTGGACCGTGGCGATCCGTCGATTGAACAATAGCCCGCGTGTCTGGGTTCCTTCGCGCAAGGATTGCTCGAGCGGATGATGCCGCGCAATGTGCAGCTGCTGCAGATCGTCGGCGAGCGCCGCCATGAACGACTCGGTCGTGGCGAAATCCTGCGGCGGCTCGACCACGATCGGCATCACGAGCTGCTCATAGTTTGCCAGCCATAACTCGCGCGGATCTTCGAGCAGCCGCCAGATCACGGTCAAATAGGCCCACGCCGACTGGTCCTGCGGCATCGCTTTCGTTGCAGCCAGCGCATGGCTTTCGGCCGCGTGCAGGTCTCCGAGCTTGAGCCGGTAATAAGCGCAATGGCCGAGCACCAATGGGAATCCTGACGCGGCCAGTGGTTCCAATTCCGCCAGAGCGCCTTCGCTATCGTCGCCGAGACCCCGAGCCAGACCATGAAACGCGACGAAATCAGGCTGGCGCCCGAAGCGCTCGAGCGCTTCTTCCGACCAAGCGAGCATCGCCAAATCTTCCTTGAGATCGCGCGCGGTCGTGATTGCAGAGCGATACAGCTCGATTGACGGCTCTTTTGCCAACACCTCCCGGTAGGAATCCAGGGCATGCTCGGATGCGCCGAGCTGCGGCAGAAGCCGGGCCAGGGTCTCATGCGCGTCGAGCATGTGCGGCTGCGTGCTAAGAAGCTCGCGGTAGGCCGCCGCGGCCTCGTCGAACCGGTAGGAGTCGCCGAGCAGATGCGCACGGAGCAACCGCGTTTCCGCCGGCTGGTCTTGCTGCGAGCCAAGGAGCGCCAACGCCTCGTCGGCCCGATCGAGGCGTCGCAGCACGATCGCCATCGTGTGGCGCGCAAAGACCGAGCGTGGATCAAGCCGAAGGGCTTCGCGCAGCGACGTCTCCGCCTCCGCGATGGCGTCCTGGGCGAGGTGGATCTGCCCTAAGACCGCCCATGCCATCGCCCATTGGGGCGCCAACGCTGTCGCCTTTCCGAGGGCTTCGAGCGCACGGCCCCGAATTCCGGCCTCGCTCGCGGCGACACCCAGATTGTACCAATATTCCGCGTTGGAAGGGTCGAGCGTTATGGCGCGCTCGAGCAATTGAACGCCCTCTGCACTCTGCCCATGCTCGTGGAGCATACGCCCGAGATTCGCCCACGCGTCTGCACGATCAGGAGCTGCCTGCACGGCCGCCTGGCTCGCGCCGAGCGCGTCCCTCAACTTGCCCAGTCGCTCACAGGCCGCGGAATAAAGCATCAAGATGTCGGGATGGCGGGAGCCACCGGCGATCAGTGGCGCGACTTTGTCTGCCGCCTCTTGCGCGCGCCCCGCGTTCAATAACCCCCTGGCCGCGCTGAGCGCGCTGGTTTCGGCGGGTCCTGGGGGCGCGGTCGGCATGCCTCCGCCTAGCATGGTCGCGCGCCGCTGTGCACGGGCTGGCCTCGCGCATGACGAGGACGGGCAGGTTTGTTATAGGACTCGGCGCAAGGCGCCCGGCGCCCTCGCGTCGGCCGACCCTCGATGAAGGAGGTGTCCATGGCGACCGCATCGCCCATTTCCGCGGCCGAATCCGCGAAGATTCCGATCCGCAGGATCAGCCCCGGCGACCTGCGGGCGTCCTTGCGTCAGGGTCTCGAAGATTTCCGCGACATGCGCGGCGACTTGATCTTCGCGGGACTGATCTACACCTTCATTGGCGTCGCGGCAGCAGTGATGACGACCAACGGGCCGCTGATGCCCTTCTTCTTCCCGATCGTCGCCGGGGTTGGGCTCCTCGGGCCGGTAGCGGCGGTCGGCTTCTACGAACTCGCGCGGCGTCATGAGGACGGTCTGGAATCCGGCTGGAAGCACATGCTCGACTTTCGCAAGCGGCCATCGGTCGACGACATGGGGATCGTCGCCGGCCTGCTCCTCGGCATTTTTCTTCTGTGGCTGCTTGCCGCGGGACTGCTCTATGTCGCGCTGTTCGGATGGGCGACACCAACCTCAATCTCGGGCTTCTTCGCCGCGGTGTTCACGACTCCGCGCGGCTGGGCGCTGATCCTTCTCGGCGCGGCAATCGGCGCCATCTTCGGCTGGGTCGTCCTCGCGATCAGCGTGGCGTCGCTGCCCCTGCTGGTCGACTGCGACGCCAACGCGGCGGCGGCGGTCTCGGCCTCATGGCGCGCGGCCCACGCCAACAAGGGCGAAATGATCCGCTGGGGCCTGACCGTCCTCGGCTTGCTGGTGCTCGGTTCGATCCCTTTATTCGTCGGGCTCGCATTCGTGCTGCCGTGGCTCGGTTATGCGACGTGGCATCTCTACACGAAGTTGATCGACCGGGGCGCGATCATGCGCCACTGCGACTAACGACTTAGCCTTTGGCTTCCGTCTCGGCACCCTGTCCGCCGGGAACATCGCGCTGGACCATGCGGCGCTCGGCGATGCGCGCTGCCTTGCCTGTGCGTCCGCGCAAGTAATAGAGCTTGGCACGGCGAACGTCGCCGCGACGCACGACCTCGATCTTCTCGATGATCGGCGAATAGAGTGGGAAGACGCGTTCGACGCCTTCGCCGAAGCTGATCTTGCGGACGGTGAAGCTGGAGCCGACGCCCTTGTTCGAGCGCGCGATGCAGACGCCCTCGAAATTCTGCACGCGGGTGCGGTCGCCTTCAATGACCTTGACGCCGACGCGCAGCGTGTCGCCGGGGCGGAATTCGGGAACGGGTTTGTCGGCGGTAAGCGCGTCAATGGCCTCACGCTCGAGGGTCTCGATCAGGTTCATCTGTTCTTCTCTTCACTGTCCCGCCGCGCGCCAGAGGGCGGTGCCTGCGATGCGCCCCCGTGGCGCTCGATCAGGTCCGGCCGCCTTAGCCGTGTATCTTCGATCGCGCGTTCGTGTCGCCACGCCGCAATCTTCGCATGATCCCCCGACCGCAGCACTTCGGGGATCGTGCGCCCTTCCCATTGAACAGGCCGGGTATAGTGCGGATATTCGAGAAGCCCCTCGTTGAAGCTCTCTTCCTCTCCGCTAGAGGCCGCGCCCATTACCCCGGGGAGCAGTCTTACGCAAGCATCGAGGATCACCATCGCGCCCAGCTCGCCGCCCGAGAGGACATAATCACCTACCGACACCGGTTCGATGGGCCGGGCTTCGAAGATTCTTTCGTCGAAACCCTCGAACCGGCCCGAAAGCAGGATGACGCCTTCGCCACCCGCCAGCTCGCGCACTCGCGCCTGGGTGAGCGGTGCGCCGCGCGGGGTCAGGGCCAGCATCGGCCGCCCATCGGCGACACTGTCGATAGCCGCCGCGAGCACATCGGGCCGAAGCACCATCCCCGCCCCGCCGCCCGCCGGCGTGTCGTCGACGCTGCGGTGTCTGTCGGTCGCGAAATCGCGAATGTTGGTTGCCTCAAGGCTCCAGATGCCCTCTTCGAGCGCCCGTCCGGCGAGGCTAACGCCCAGCGGCCCCGGAAACATCTCCGGATAGAGGGTCAGGACCGAGGCACGGAACGTCATCGCGGAACCGCCGCTATCACAGTCCATTGGGCGTTGCATGGACGAACCAATCCTCGACTGCCTGATCGTCGGCGGCGGGCCCGCGGGCCTGACCGCCGCAATCTACCTCGCCCGGTTCCACCTCGACATCCTGATCGTCGATGGCGGCAAGAGCCGGGCAGGCTTGATCCCATGCACCCGCAACCACGCCGGCTATCCCGACGGCATCAAGGGAACCGAGCTGCTCCAGCGAATGCGCGACCAGGCGTGCAAATATGGCGCGAAAGTCGAGACCGAGTTCGTCACAAAGCTAGAACGCAACGAGAAGAACGGCCTGTTGACGGCGACTTGGGGGTCAGGTTGCGCCACCGCTCGAACCGTACTGCTCGCGACCGGAGTCGCCAACCGCCGTCCGCCGATGGAGGAAGAGCTTCACGACGACGCACTCGCCCGCGGCCTGATCCGCTATTGCCCAATCTGCGACGGCTACGAAGTCACCGACAAGAGAATCGGAGTGATCGGCAGCGACAGCCACGGCGTCGCCGAGGCCTTGTTTCTTCGCAGCTATACCGCCGATCTCACGCTAATCGCGCCCGATAAAGCGATGCGCCTCAAGCCCGAGGACCAGGAAAAGCTGCGCCAGGCTGGGATAGAATGCGTCGACGGCCCGACGCAGGCGGTCGCCATTTCTCACGACCACATCGTCGTCGATACCGCCGAGGGTCATTATACGTTCGACAGCATCTATCCGGCGCTCGGCAGCGACACGCATACGCAATTGGCGGAAATGGCCGGCGCCGATCTCAGCCCCGATCGCTGCATCAAGGTTGACACCCACCAGCGCACCAATATCCCCGGTCTCTATGCCGCCGGGGACGTTGTGATCGGCCTCGACCAGATCAGCCATGCGATGGGCGAAGGTGGAGTCGCGGCAACGACGATCCGCAATGATTTGTGCATGAGCGAGCCGCATTGGCGCGAGCCCGTTCAGGAAATCGAGAAAGCGGAAAGCGGAAGCTAGGCCAGGAACTCGGGATCGAGAACGATACGGCCATCGTCGAGATCAGCGATTCCGGCCTTGAACGGGATCAGCGACCTTTTGCCATCTCCGCGCTCGATTTCGAGCAGGTCTCCAGCGCCGTAATTCTCAACCTCGATCACCTGGCCCATCGCGTTGCCTTCACGGTCCACAGCCGCCAGCCCGATTAAATCGGCGTGATAATATTCGCCTTCTTCAAGCGGCGGCAGCGCCGAGCGGTCGACCTCGACCAGGGACCCACGCAGGGCTTCTGCCCCTGAGCGGTCGTCCACACCCTCAAACCGTGCGACCGCGGCCTTGCCGGCGTCTCGTGCAGACAGAAGGCGAAGCTCAACGTCTCCGACGTAAAGTTTCCGATGGCGCGACAAGCTTTCGACGCTGTCGCTGAGCAATTTGAGGCGCACCTCGCCTTTGATGCCGTGCGCTCCGGCGACCGCGGCCAGCGCAACCCTGCGCTCGCCACGGTCACTCGAAGCAGCCAATTACTCGGCCTTCTCTTCGGTCTCGGCCTGGGGC
>Ga0207711_10006110_pt1 | contig 10172 bp, 10 predicted proteins | sample KBSS34metaG_FD_184401 | JGI IMG/M metagenome (GOLD analysis project Ga0207711, IMG submission 184401) | Switchgrass rhizosphere microbial communities from Kellogg Biological Station, Michigan, USA - KBS S3-4 metaG (SPAdes) (version 2) | ecosystem: Host-associated > Plants > Roots > Rhizosphere... | reverse complement strand
AGCGGATAAGACTGCTGGAAGAAGCGGTGGCCCCAGTGCGCCTTGTCAGGGAACAGCCAGGTCACCTTGTGGGTGGCGAGCGTGCGGCTGCCCGTGTGACGCCCGGGGGGCAACTGCGCCGGCGTGTGCGTTGGCGGGAAGTGGCCCTTCACCTCGATGTAGGGAATGCTCGACCCGTCCGGCAGCGCCAGGGTGAGCGACTTCGTGCTGTCGAAGACGAAGGTCTTGTCGCTGTAGTCCGGATCAATGCAGTTGGCATCGACCAGCAGAGGCGCCTCGCCGCCATACTGGGGCTCGCCATCAGCCGCGCAAGTCGCGGCAGGACCAACCTGGCCAGGGTTATCGCCCCGTTTAGGTTGACGTCCATGGTGGTTCGCCAGACGTCCTCGTCGACGTCGAGGCTGCTGTGTTCGTTGTCGTAGAAGCCTGCATTGCAGAAGACGGCTTCGATCGGGCCGAGCTCGGCCGAGGTTGGTTCGACCGCAGCGCGGACGTCCTCCGGCTTGGTGAGGAGCCCCTTGGAGGCGGGAGCTGATGGACGTCGGCGACGCCTTGCCGCTCGTTCTCGACACACCTGCCGGCGTCGTCAGGATCGAAGGGCGCACCGTGCTCAAGATCTTCGATCACCACCACTTCGAGATGGCCGACACCTCGGTCCTTGAGCAGGGGTGGCGCGCTACGTGTGGGACGGAGAGGAGACCTTCGGCCTGTTCGAGCGCTGCACGCTGCGCGAGCGCATCGCCAACCTGCCGCCTGCCGGAGCCAAGGCGCAACTCGGCGGAGTCGGATCGTGAGCCGGCCTCGCGTCGCACTCGTGACCGGCGGCGGGGCCGGCATCGGGGCGGCGACTTGTTGCTGGCTGGCGCGCGAGGGTCACGCGGTCGGCGTGCTCGGCCGCGACGCGCGCAATACGACGGCGGTCACAAGGTCCATCGAAGCAGCGAGCGGAAACGCCATCGCCGTCGTCGCAGACGTGGCCGACCGCGGCCATGTCGACAGATCATCGGCGGCACGACCCGCGGTCTGGCGGGCGTCGACGAACTCGCCTGCTTCATGGACCGCGGCCGCGAGTTTGGCTACGGCTGACGGTGAAGCCGTTCAGCTGAGACTGCCCGGGAGACCGCCTCGCTTTGCGCGGCCCTTCGCACACCCATGGGGCGGCGAAGGGATTCTGCCATCGGCCGGCAAAGGCTCAGGCGGCGGCTGATCTCAGGCTTTCCACGGAACCGCTGCTGATCACGATGCCGGGCGCCTGATCGCCTGAGGTCAGGAAGGCCTCGACAGCCGCCAGCTCTTCTCTGACGTGCACAATCAATTGGGCCAACCGGTCGACCGGCGCCGGCGGTTCGCCGCCGCCCGTACCGAAGCGATCGGCGAGGCGGCGCCAAAGCGATCTTCCCCAGGCCTGGTCGCCGGCGCGCACCGGGCGGATGTGGCCGGTGAGCAGCGCTTCGTTTGACCAACTCGCGCCGTCGAGCACCAGAAAGCTGGTCTCGAACTGCAGCCGCGGACCCTGCTCCTGCCAGAAGAAGCTCAGCACCTGCAGGCGACCTTCGACCACGCGGGTGACGTCCCAGGCCCGGCCGCGGAACTCGGGGTCTTGCCCGGCGAGCGTCCAGCCGGCCCCCTGCAGCAGAGGCAAAAGTTCGGACGTGAAGGCATGCGGCAGTCGCGCCGGAGCTTCGACGCCTCGCGCCCGGCCGGGCCGCTCGAGGATCGCCCAGGCGACGGGAAGCGGCTGATCATGGGCGTAGCCGCAGAGCTGTTGTCCCAGGCGAATGGGCAGGTCGAACATGTAGTCGACGCCCCCGTCGTCGTCGGCCTGGGCGGTCGCGAGCGCCGCGCGCAGGTCGGCGAACCGCGGAGGCGGTTCGCCCTCAACGGCCACGCCGCGCGGGTCGACCTCGGGATCATGGGTGACGGTCCAGGCCGACGCGCCGCCGCGAAAAGCGCGCAGGCGGCTGAACATGACATGCTCTTCTATTTCGCACCCGACCGCGAAACCGTCGGCGGAAGCGAGCGGCAGCGCTTGGTCGAGGTCGAGCCCCATGTCGTCCGAGACGAAGACCAGCCATCCGCTGGGAAACACGGCGCAGGCGAGCGCCGAGTTCAACTCGTCGCTCGCCATTCCGACCTCAATGAATCCGAGGCGCGCCAATAACGCCTGTCTGTCGGCGCCCGCAACCGCGAGCCAGCTTAGACGCACCCCCATCAGTCCCCTCCAGCTTGCCGCGGCGACCGCTCGTCGCGGCGAAGCCGCGGACGGTCGGCAATCCAATCAAAGATTGCCTGCCGGGCGGAAAACAACAAGAACAAAAGGGAAACTTTTTGTCTCAGCGTGGGCTCCGCCGGGCCGGGGGCGCGGCCGGCTGTTGACGCTCCAACTGCGGAGCTAGCCCCGTCGACCATAGGCTGACGATCTTGCCGACGTCTTCCGGGTGGAAATGGTAGAGAATATACTTTGGGCCCAGTACACGTTGTGCAATCCGCTGGCCCTCGCTGAGGACGGCGTGGGGGCCAAACTTATCCTCAAACAGGATATCGCCGCTTCTTCCGTCGGGGTAGGTGCCGGCCTTCCAGCCGGCCGGTTTGAACAATTTCTTCGGTCCCGGCTCCCGCTCCATTTGATTGATGGCGCTGCGAACCGCGCCCAGGGTCTCGCCCAGTCGTCCCTTGGCCCGTGGCGACAGAGTCTCCGACCACTGGCGTCCGGCCAAGCCTGCGAGTGCGCCGACGGCTCGGCCTGCTGCGGCGTTCCGGCCGATGTCATCGAGCGTTACTGGACGACCGTGGAGTGCGTTCTGTGTGGCCGTCGTCGCCGCCGCGCCGATGGCGGCTGCCCTCCCGGGCCCAAGCGGACGAGCAACGCCTCCAAGAACGCCGCCAACCGTCGCTCCGACTTCGTCGCGCCAATCACTGGGGCGACCTGCCGCCGCATCGGAAAGGTTTTGAGCCGCGAGCCCCGACATGCCGCCTGCGCCGAGGATGGCGGCGGTTTCTCGGGCAGATCCGGTCGCGGCGCCGGCGAGCCGTGCGGGGCCTGCCAGGCCAGCGCTGCCAAGGAGACTGATGGCTGTCGCCGCGCCGGCGCCGATTTGCTGAGATACGGGGCGATGTGCGACGTCATAGGCGTTACGCGCACGCTCGGCAGCCAATTGAGCTGCCCGGCGTTCCCAATATCCCTCGCCCCCTGCCGGGATAAGTGCATCCATACCGGCTGCCAAGCTGTCCGCCCCCCCCAGCGTGAAGGTGTTCGCCGCGCTTCGCACCATGCTGTCGGCCTGCAGAATACCTGCTCGCAAATCGGCAGCTAGACCGCCGGGGCGCTGGCCGTAAGCCGGCGCGCTCGTAGGGCGAAACCGTCCATTGAGGCGGGCCCGCTCCTCTGCTTCGGGCGCTTCGCGCTCCCGTCTTCTCCGCGCGATCGCCTGCGCCATCGTTTCGGCCATGCGTTCTCGATCGGTCGCCAGCTGGCGACCGCCTCCGTCCTGGGTCAGGGGGCCCCAGCGGCTCCCAACCCGTCACCCATCTGGTCAGTGATTTGACGGCTGATGAAAACAGAAAGGGAACGTGCGGGGCGGGCGCGATCCGGCGGCTTGGCCTGACCGCGTACCCTCATGGCGGCGACGTCCTTCAGGTCGCGCCGTGAAGCGTGGTGTCGATGCGTTCGGGGCTTGGCGGGGCGGTGGCCTGCAACAGGCCGGTGCGGAAGGGCAGGGCGCCGATCACCGCGCCGACCACCGGGGCGAGGATGAACAGCCAGAGCTGGCTGAGCGCCTGGCCGCCGACCAGCACGGCGGGGCCGAAGCTGCGCGCCGGGTTGACCGAAACCCCGGTCACATGGATGCCGACGATATGGATCGCCGCCAGCGTCAGGCCGATCGCCAGGCCGGCGAAGCCGGTGGCGGCGCCGGGGCCGGTGGCGCCCAGGATCACGCCGACGAACAGTGCGGTCATCACCACCTCGAAGCCGGCGGCGGCGAAGACGCCATAGCCGCCGCCGTAGCCGGGGCCCCAGCCGTTCTGGCCGAGATGCGCGTGGCCGCCGCTGATGCCGGCAAGGATCGCCGCCCCGGCCAGGGCGCCGGCGAACTGCGCGATCCAGTAGAGCAGCATCTCGCGCGCGCTCATCCGCCCGGCGAGAAACACGCCCAGGCTGACGGCCGGGTTGACGTGGCCGCCGGAGATGGGCCCCAGGCCATAGGCCAGGGCGACGATGGCGAAGCCGAACGACAGGGCGATGCCCAGCTGGCCGACCTGCTCGCCGCCGAGCACGGCGGCGCCGCAACCGAACAGCACCAGGATCAGGGCGCCGACGAACTCAGCCGTGAACTTGGCCATGGGAGTCTCCTATCAGCTGGGGACCACGCCGTGGCGGCGGGACCGGGGCTCGTGCGGCGCACAATCTAGGCATGGTGCAAAACCTCGAAGACAGCTTAGAGGCGGTCTTGGCCAGCGCAAGCTGGGCGGTCGCCCCGCTGCGGCCGGCGGGATCGGCCCGGCGGTCGGTCGCGGCAAGGCTATGTCGCGGTCGGCCGGTCTGGCGAAAAAACCCGCCCCAGAATCAGCGGAATCGCCAGGGCTCTTGCTTGCTTGGCCGTCCGCTTTCGCGAGAATGGGCGGCCTTCGAGCGCCGTATCTCAACCCGCAGGAAGACCGATGGATCGACGCCTTCTATTGCGCAGCGCTTCGGCCGCTGTCGCCTTCGCCGTCCTGCCGCGTGCGGCCACGGCGGCGCGATCGGCCGCGGCGGGCGATAAGACCTTCGCCCGGGTGCGCGACCGCTATTTCCTGGAGGCGCTGCGGCTCAATCCGGTTAGCGCGACCTATCTTGGCGGCGACGGCTACAGCCCGGCGCTAGCGACCATCAACGGCCGCCTGCGCGACTACACGCCGGAAGCCCTGGCGCGCGAAGCCGGCTTCTATCGACAAATCCTGGCCGACGATCGCGCCATCGATCCGGCGACGCTGAGCGGCCAGGAGCGCATCGACCAGCAGATGCTGCGCGCCCAGGTGGGCTTCATGCTGCACCAGCAGGAGCGCCTCTATCACCAGCGGGCCGTGGACACCTATCTGGCCGAGCCGTTCCGCGGCGTCGACTGGCAGATGCAGCAGATGACCGAGTTCGCCGGCGGGCGGCTCGGAACCGAGGCGGAGTGGGCCTTGGTGGCCGCTCGCGTCGGCGCCATTCCAAGGTTCCTGCAGGTCGCCTTGGCCAACCTGCAGGCCGGCGCGGCCAGCGGCAACCTGCCGGATTGGCGGATGGTGGAGCGCGACGGGATCGTCGCCGCCCGCGACGCCGCCGACTACTTCGGCAAGGCGCTGCTGGACCAGGCCGGGACCTATCTCGGCGACGCGCCCTTCCGCGCCAAGGTCATCGCGGCCTTGTCGCCGCCGTGCGCGGGGGCGCGGCAGGCCTTCCTCGATTTCGCCGAGGCGCTGCGGCGGATCTATCCGGCGGGCGACCGCCAGGACCGGTTCGCCGTCGGCGAGCGCGAGTACGAATGGCGGCTGCGCAACAATTTGCACGAGACCCGCAGCGCCGGCGAACTGTTCGCCTACGGCCAGGCGCAGACCGCGCTGTTTCAGGCCAAGGTCTACGACGTCGCCCAGGAGGTCTCCACCGCGGCTGGCCTTGGCCTGCCGTTCAGCGGCGCGGATGAGAAGAACGCCTCGGTCCGCAAGGTGATGGAGCATCTTGGCGAGGACTCGCCCAAGAGCGACGACGAACTGCTGGCCTGGTACGTCGATACCGGCCGACGCGCTGTCCAATATGGCCGGGACCAGAAGCTGTTCGACGTGCCGGCGACCTATCGGCTGGACGTCTTCCCGACCCCGCCGGTGCTCCGCGCGGCGATCGACGCCTCCTATTATCCGGCCCCGACTTTCAAGAAATCCGGCGTCGGGCGCTTCTACCTCACGCCGACCGGCAACGACGCGGCGGCGCTGCGCGAGAACAACCGCGCCTCGGTCGCCGACACCGCTGTGCACGAGGGCTTTCCGGGCCATGACTGGCACTACAAGTACATGATCGAGCACGCCGCCGGGATCAGCAACATCCGCTGGTTCACCCCGGGCGCGGTGGAGGACTCCTCGTCGATGTGGGGAGATTCGCCGGCGACCGAGGGCTGGGCGCTCTACAGCGAAGAGCTGATGAGCCTGCCGGCGCCGGGCCGGCCGCACGGCTTCTACACCGCCGCCGAACACCTCTACGAACTGCAGGGCCAACTGCTACGGGCGGTGCGGATCGTCGTCGATGTCGGCATCCACACCGGCCGGATGAGCTATGACGAGGCGGTCGACTACTTCAACGCCAACGTCGACTTCGTCCCGGGGGCGCGGGGGCGCGCCGCCGGCGATCCGGCCGCGCGCGCGGTGTTCGACCGGGCGGAGAAGGCGATCTACCGCTATTCCAAGTGGCCGACCCAGGCGATCACCTACAACCTCGGTAAGGCGTCGATCGTCGAGCTGCGCGAGGCCTACAAGGCCGCCCGCGGCCCGGCCTATCAGGCCAAGGAATTCCACCAGCGCTACATGCGGATGGGCCCGGTGCCCCCGCCGCTGATGCGCGAGGAGATCCTGCGGCAGGCGAAGACGGCCTGAGGGCCGTCTGCTTCCGTCAAGACTCGGTGGCGGGTTCACCGGAAGGTCGGCGCGTGGCGCGGCGCGCTGCGAACGACATGACCCGTCAAGGAGGGCGCAGCCGATGCCGGCTTATCTGATCGTCTATCGCGAGGGCCGGTCAGCGACGCGGCCGAGATGGACGAATACCATCGCCACACCCGCCAGATGGGCGGCGACCACCAACTGACGCCGCTGGTCGCCCATGGCGCGGTCCAGGCGCTGGAGGGCGCGGCGCCCGAGGCGGTGATCATGCTGCAGTTTCCGACCGTCGAGGACGCCAAGGCCTGGTACGACGATCCGCTCTATCAGGCCGGCCTGCCGCATCGGCTGAAGGCCTCGACCTGGCGGACGATCATCGTCGAGGGCCTGTGAGCGGGCCGCGAATGATCCGATAGAGCGAGGCCGTCTCGCCTGCCCGAACCAGCTCCAGGCCCCGGGGCGTGAAGCCCGGCGGCGCCTTCGGTCCCATCAGCAGCACATAGTCGAAATGCGCCCGCCAATCGGCGAGCCAGGCAAATCGCCCGGTCCGTCGCGCCAGGGCGCGGTCGTCGCCCAGGTAGCGCCAGGGCGCCGTCGCCGGGTTCGACGGCTGGGCGATGCGGTCATAGGGCGGCTTCACCCTAAGGGGTTGCTGGCGGGGGTCGGCGAACAGCAGCGGCCAGAAGGCGCGCTGCTCGATCACGGCCAGCGCGCCCAGGTGTTCGTCCAGGGAGGCGACGTTCGGCAGGATCCGCCCGTCTCGGGGCGGCGGGTTGAGCGGCCAGTCCGCCCGGGCCGGCAGGATCTTCGCGCCCGGCTCGACGGAGGCGAGGCTGGCGCGCAGGTCGGCGAGGTCGCGGGCGCGGCCCTGCCAGTTCGCCGCCACGTGGGCCGAGCGGCCGACGATCAGCAGGACGAAGACCAGGCCCACCATGACCGCCGTGCGGCGCGACAGTTGCGGCTGCAGACCGGCGAACAGCAGCAGGACGGCCATCAGCGGGAACCGGGTGTCGACGAACGTGCCGCCGGCCGCGGCGAAGGGGGCGAGGACAAAGGCGCCGCCGAGCAAGGCGAACGCCAGGCCGACGCCGCCGGCGCGGCGCGCGCGGCGCCAGACCAGGACGGTCATGCTGCAGACGACGATGGCGGTGGCCATGGTCACCCCCCGGTCGTAGGCCATGAAGGGCGTCATCCATTGCAGGTCCTTGGCGGCCCAGCACCAGAGCCAGTCGCCGCCCTCGGTCGGCCGTTGGCTGATCAGGTAGAGGGCCACCGTCGGGCCCAGCGCCGCGGCGAGCCGGCCCCCGCTCGCCAGGGCGCGACGCCAGTCGAGCTGGCCGTCGCCGCGCAGGCGCAGCAGGGCCTCGGCCTCCTGGGCGGCGACGAGCACCGCAAAAAAGGCGAAGCCGAGGAGGTGGCAGAGGAAGGCGGCGAGGCTGGCCAGCGCCCCGACGAGGGCCGTCGGAACCCGTCGCCGTTCGCTTCGCCGACAGACCCGCCAGGCGGCCGCGCCGGCGAGCGCGACGCCGAGGCCGAGCAGGAAGTTCATGAAACCCAGGATGAAGACGCCATTGTAGGCGATCGCGCCGGCGCCCAGCGACCACCAGGTCCAGCGGCCGAACGCGGCCCGCGCATAGAGGGCGATTCCCGCCAGCGGCGCCAGCAGGCTCACCGCCAGCAGCATGCGGCCGCCGACGTGGGGCGGCACGACCGACAGCAGCGCCCCGCCGAGGACGTCCATGCCAAGGTTCGGCAGGATCGCCCAGCGCGGCGCGTACATCTGCCCGAGCAGCGGGTCGCCCGGGTGGGCGAGGATGAAGAACCGCGCGAGATGGTTGGGGTAGTCGAGCACCGACGGGACCTCGACGACCAGCAGCGGCGCCAGGCAGATCGCCACGACCAGGCCGGCGGCGACCGCCCAGCTCCAAGGCGCTGTCGCGTCTCCGGCGCGGTCTGCGGCGCGGAAGACGCTCGCGGGTTCGTAAGGCGGCAGGCCGGCGAGCTCGCCGCCTCGCAAGGATTTCAGCACAGGCGCATTCCCCGGGCGGCGAGGCGGGCTTCTCGCCAGGCCGCTCGCCCATCAATGCCGCATGGCGGTAAACCGCCAGTTTCGGCCCGCGCCGCTTCGCAGGATCCGCCGGGGCCTTCGACGGTCACATCCGCGCCGCTTTCGCGCGCCATCGCAGGGGCGCGTCCATCCGGAGCCCTTGAATGCGCCTGGCGATCTTCGCTGTCCTTGCAAGCCTGACGGCCGCTCCCGCGGCCGTTGCGGATCCAGCCTACGAGGCCCGCTCGGCCATGGGCGCCTGCCTGGCCGCGGTCATCGAAAAGGCGCCTGTGGTCGACGGCAAGGGGCAGGACGTCTCCCTGCACCGGGAAACCGCGCCCAACCTGTGCGTCGTCAAGGTGACCGCCGGCGATCCGGCGGAAGTGCGCCGCTCGGTGCTCGACGCCGTCGCCGCGCGGCCCGAAGGCTTCGCCCCGGCCAAGACCGCCTGGGCGGCCGACGGCGGGCTCGCCTCGCGCGAGACCTTGTGCAGCCGGCCGGGCCGGCGGGCGATGAATGTGGTGGTGGAGACCGGCAAGCGCGCCGCCTCGCCGGTGCTGATCGCCACGGTGGTCGAAGCGAGCGCTCGCGATCAGCGCTGCGACCTCGACATGGGCTTACAGCGCTGACGAGCCTGCAGCGCTGAGCAACAGGTCCGAAGGACGGGCCGACCGGCCAAGAGCCCGGTCCTCAGATACGCGAGAACCGGGCGACCGGTCGGCGCCGCCGGAAATCCGGGCGCGCGTTTTGACGCGCCCAGACCGCCTTAACGGGTGGCCACTTCCGTCGGGATGTTGGCGTCTTTCAGCGCGGCCTTGACCGTCGAACGGACGCAAGGGGCTTGCAGATAGTAGGAGAGGACGGAATTGCCGACCTCGGCATGGCAGAGATTGACGGCGGCCTTGACCACCTCGGCCTTCACCTCGGCCGTGGACTTGCCGGCGGTCGAGATGTGGACGGATTTCGCAGACGCGGGAGCGGCGGCGATGAGGGCGGCCACTGCCGCCAAAGTTGCAACGCGAAGCATTAGGTTTTCTGTCCGTATTGAGGTTGCTGCCAACCCCCTCACGGCGTTCCTCTTTGACGTTGGGCGAACTAACGTGCCCTGCGGTCAAGCTGGACGCTGGCGATACTCCATTTAATATTCAAGCACTATTTTCCGGCGCCCTGTCGGAGCAGGGTCTTGCGCTCGATTCGGGCGCCTCAAGCCTACGAGACGGACGTCTCGCCAGCGGTGCTTGGCAGCTCGCGGCGACCTGCGGTCGGCGAATCATCGCGCGCAGGTCTGCAGCGCGGCCCCGCATGCTCTAGTTTGCCTCTGTTCGATTCGTGGAGGCCGCCCATGCCGCCCAGCCTGCCGCCCGCGCCCGAGGCCATCGTCGTCTATGCGCCGCGACTGGCGCCGCTCGCCGGCGAGGCGGCCTTCGACGCCGTGCAGCCGCCGGCTGCGGTGCTGCGGTTCAATCCCCGACTGGACGAGGCGCTGGCCCAGACGCCCGGCGTGTCGCTGTTCCGGCGGACG
>Ga0207711_10006108_pt1 | contig 10173 bp, 10 predicted proteins | sample KBSS34metaG_FD_184401 | JGI IMG/M metagenome (GOLD analysis project Ga0207711, IMG submission 184401) | Switchgrass rhizosphere microbial communities from Kellogg Biological Station, Michigan, USA - KBS S3-4 metaG (SPAdes) (version 2) | ecosystem: Host-associated > Plants > Roots > Rhizosphere... | reverse complement strand
ACCCTCTGACGAGCTGAATGCCAGCCATCAAGGCCGACGCTCCCGCGACGCTGCGCGGGACATTGAGGATGGGCTCGGAGTTGGACATGGTTGAGCGGCTCTTAATGGGCGTCCTTCAGAGCCGCCCATGGAAACGATAACGTGGAACTGTCTATCTGGCTTGTCCGAAGCTGGGCTCGATTGTGCGAGAGCGCCCCCTTCGCCTCAAGCGTTGCGCGTTCCTAACAGCTGGTCAGCTCTCGTCTCGGAATTTCCTCGTCATGATTTCCCTAGCTGCGGAATACAATTAATTGCTGATAAACGAGCGCCGCAAAGCGAGCTGGTTCGGGGAATTTGCGAAAGATTCAAATAACCACGACGATTCACGCTTGCGTAGGCGCCGCTAATAAACCCCTACCAATACTACTTCAAACCTATTGCTCGTTTTATCGGGATCTCAAAATCTCTCTGAGATAGTGCACCCAACAAATAAGGGGGGTGCAATGAAACACTTTGTCGTGGGGGCTGCCTTGTTGATGTTTGTCTCATCTCTGCCGGTAGCCGCAACTAACGATCATTCGATCAGCCTCTTGCCTCAGCCGCGGGTGCAGAAGGTCGTCTACATGAAAGCCTTCGGCGATACCTTGCCGCCGATCGGCTACGTGAATTTCTGCCAGGAACATCGGGCGGATTGCCGCCCGGGCCCGCGCTTCGCCGATCGCATCCAACTCACGCCGGCGAAGTTTGGCCAGATCGAGGAGGTGAACACTGCGGTCAATACGGAAATCGCACCCGAGACCGATCTCGATCTCTACGGCAAGCCCGAATATTGGACCTATCCCACTACCAAGGGCGATTGTGAGGACTACGTGCTGCTCAAGCGGCGCATTCTGATCGAGCGTGGCTTCCCGGAGAGCACCCTTCTCATCACCGTTGTCCGCGACGAGAACGACGAAGGCCACGCGGTGCTGACGGTGCGGACCGACAAGGGCGACTTTGTTCTCGACAACAAGCGCCGCGAAGTCATGCGCTGGGCCGACACGCCCTACACCTTCATCAAGCGTCAGTCTGAAAGGAATCCGCTGGTTTGGATCTCCCTTCTGCCGCCGGAAACGGCGCCGCAAACCGCGGTGTCAGCCTCGAACAGCCACTAGCAGGAGTTCCGACAACCTATAGGCCCGGTGATCATCCCCCACCCATACCCAACCCCACCGGGCCTTTACTCCAGCCGGTCTCGTAAGAGACCGGCTCTTTTTTTCCAAAGGGGCGGCTTCGATGCGTTAGGCGAGATCGTAGTCGAGGATTGCCATCTGGAATTGATAGGCGGTTTCGCCCTCCTCCTCGTCCCGGAAGAGGACGCCGATGAACTCGTCACCGACATAAACTTCGGCGGAGTCGTCTTTCTGCGGCCGTTGCTTCACCTGTAGTTGGCAGCCGAAAGACTTTCTTGAGGTAGCGCTCGAGCTTGATGATCTCATCCCGTGTCACGGCGTCTCTCCGAAACCCGTGCAAACGGGCTTTTTCACATGTGGTCCGTCTTTAGCTGCGGCTCGTCTCGTCATCGCCTACAAACATCTGATCCATGGCGAGCGCCGGCTCCTCGCAGCCGGCAAACCCGATCTCACGAGCCGGCACGCCTGCCACCGTGCGCCGCGACGGTACATCTTTGAGCACAACGCTTCCGGCGGCGACACGCGCGCAATCGCCGACCTTGATATTGCCGAGGATCTTGGCGCCGGCGCCGATCATGACGCCGCGTCCGATCTTGGGATGGCGGTCTCCCCTCTCGTTGCCGGTGCCGCCGAGTGTCACGCCATGCAGCAGCGAGCAATTGTCGCCGATCACCGCCGTCTCGCCGATGACGATGCCGTTTGCATGGTCGAACATGATGCCTCTGCCGATCTCTGCCGCCGGATGAATGTCGACCTGGAGAACCCGCGAGGTCAGGCTCTGCAGATAGAGTGCAAAGTCCTTGCGCCCCGCTTTCCACAGCGCGTGCCCAATGCGGTAGGTCTCAAGCGCATGGAAGCCCTTGAAATAGAGCAAGGGCTCGATCAGGCGGGCGGTCGCGGGATCGCGCTTGGCCACTGCCACGAGGTCGGCGCGAAACACATCGCCGAGCGCGGGCTCCGACTCCAGTGCCTCATGGAAGGTCTTGTGCAGATCGAGTGCCGAATGCTGCAAGCGGCGGACGACGCGATGGCAGATGGCATCCTCGAGTCTCGAATGATCGAGCACGGTGGCATAGACGAAACCAGCGAGCGCAGGCTCTGCCGCGCTGATCTCCTCGGCTTCGCGCCGTACCTGACTCCAGACCGGATCGTAACTCTTGATATGCGGCTCTGCGGCCGCGAATGGCTTGGGCATGAGAACCTCGAACTCGTTCCTACAGGGTCCTTTGACTTAACCTAGCACGAGCAAGTGCTAAGGGCGCCTGGTTAAAAAGTCGAGCACGCCTTGCTTGAAGCGCGCATCGCCGACGGCCTTCATGTGGTCCCGCCGGGAAATATCAAGGAATTGTGCACCCTTGATGAGAGTTGCAAGCTCGGCTCCGGAGCCCGCGATCACGTCCTCGCTGCCGACCGCCACGAGTGTCGGGACGGCGAATGAGGCAAGCTCCCCGGCAGTAATCTTCTCGCGCGGACCGCGCATGCATGCGGCGAGCGCCTTCAGGTCGCTGTGCGTCTGCTCGGCAAAGGCCCTGAAGCTACGGGCCGTGTCGTTGGTGACATCGTCAATGCTCTCTGCCTCAAGCGCCTTCGCAATCGGCCCGCTGCCGACCATACCGCGTACCATGTTGATGCCAAGCCCCGCGAAAATCACGCTACACACACGCTCGGGATGCGCCATGGTGAGAAACGCGGCAATGCGAGCACCCATGGAATAGCCCATAACGTCGGCGCCCTGGATCTCGAGATGGTCGAGCAAGCGGCGCCCGTCTTCGGCCATCGCCGGCGCGCCATAAAGCGCAGGATCGTACAGCTTCTCGCTTTGACCATGCCCTCGATTGTCATAGGCGATCACCCGGCGCCCAGCTGCGGTGAGCGTGCTGACCCACCCTGGGTTGATCCAATTGGTCGCCACATTGGAGGCAAAGCCATGGATGAGAAGAATCGGTTCGCCCTGCCCCTCGTCGATATAGGCGATCTTCACGCCGTCGGAATCGAACCCCTTTGGTCCCATCTATCGCTTTGCCTTCGTGGTCATTATGCTCGCCGCTACTTCTCTGAACGGGAGACGGAAACATAACGTCCATGCCTCAAACGATCGTTCCTCATTTCGTGAACGACAAAGGCGTCGACCGGATCAGGATCGGCGTCAAGGAGTTCCAGTGCATGGGGGCCACGCCACCCTTCGACCATCCCCACGTCTATCTCGACATGGGGCATGAGGCGCAAATCGTCTGCCCCTATTGCTCGACGCTTTTCACTTACGACCCGGCAGTCAAGCAGGGAGAGAGCGAACCTCCAAGCTGCGTCTACGTCGCGACCTCTCCGCCCGGAGCGCCCGCGGCCTAACGGGCTTATGGCAAAAAAACAAAGGAACATTCTGATCGCCGGCGGCGGCATCGGCGGCCTCACCGCCGCCATCGCACTGGCTCGCAGAGGCATCAACAGCACTGTGCTGGAGTGCTCGTCGTTCGCCGACCAGACCGGCGCCGGCATTCAGCTCGGTCCCAATGCCACGCGTATTTTGAAGGACCTCGGCGTTCTTGATGTCATCAAGCCAGCAGCATTCAAGCCCGACGCGATGTGGCTCTACGACGGGCTTTCCGGGCGCCAGCTCCAATCACTGCCGCTCGGGAAACAGGCGGACGAATATTATGGCGCTCCCTATCTCACCCTTCACCGCGCCGACCTTCACGATGGTGTTCGTTCCGTCGCGGAAAAACTTGCGCTCATCAAGCTCAAAGCGCGCTTCGATGCGACATCCGTCAAAGCAGATGGAGATGCGGTGGCTGTCAGATCGGCCGACGGCGGCGAGGCAAAAGGACCATGCCTGATCGGCGCCGACGGACTGTGGTCGACGGTGCGAGAACTTCTATTTCCACGCGACCAATTGCGTTTTGCCGGAGCGACCGCCTGGCGAGCCCTGTTGGACCGCAAGGATCTTCCCTCTCCTTTCGCTGCGCCAGTCATCGGCTTATGGTTCGGCTCGGGCGCGCACGTGGTCCACTATCCGGTCCGTGGCGGCCGCAGCCTCAACCTTGTGGCCATCACTGAGGGTGGGCCGGAAAGCCAAGGCTGGAGCCAGCCGACGGACGTCGTGGCTCTGCTGTCAAAATTGAAGCCTATGGCCGGGAATTTGCGCTCGCTGCTGGAACGGGCGACGGCTTGGCAGCGCTGGTCGCTTTATCGTCTCGCGCCCCTCAAGAGCTTCAGCGCGGGGCGCGTCGTGCTGATCGGCGACGCCGCCCATCCGGTTTTGCCCTATTTGGCGCAAGGGGCGGCACTCGCCATCGAGGATGCAGTGTCACTCGCGCAAAGTCTCGAGGCGTCTCCCGACGATTTGTGCGAGGCCTTTCAGCTCTACGAACGGCCGCGCCGCGCCCGCGTAGCTCGGGTCCAGGACCTGTCGCGGCGCTATGGCTGGATCTATCACGTGCGGGGGCCGATACGGCTCGCACGAAATTTTGTGCTCGGACGCCGGCATGAAGTCCTCAGGGATTTCGATTGGCTCTATGGACGCGGCGCCTTGGAGCAACCGGCCGCCAAAGCGAAGTCCAACGCTCAATAACCCGGCAAACTCTTCAGAGGACTGGCAGACGCCAGCACTATTATTGAGGGAGCTTCTTGGCTTCCTCCAGATGCTGCCTGATGACGGGCAGCACCTTTGCCGCAAATGCCTTCACCGCGGCGTTGTCGCCTTTGTCGGCATATTTCGAGAACAGTTTCTCCGCCTTCTCATGGGCGCTCACCTGCTGCTTGGCATAGGTCTTGTCGAAATCCTCCTGATGCGCCGCGTTCAAATCGTCGATCATGCGCTGATGCTTGTCATCTGGCTTGGTTGGAAGGTCGACCTTGATCTTCTCTTGTTGTACGATGCCTTTCAGCTCCTCGGTGGTCTGCGAGTGAGCCTCGACCATATGCTGGCCGAACTGCTTCACGGCATCCGACTGCCCCTTCTGGGCGGCGATCTTGCCGGCCTCGATCTCGTACATGTCGCTCATCGCGGTGGTCTGTACGAAATCGGGCGTGCTTGGCGCGCCGCATGAAGCAAGTGCAATGGTGGCAAGGACGGCTAGCGCCGCCAGCAGGCGAGTTCGCATCAGAAATGCTCCGATATCAGGCGTGAACCTTGGCAACGACGCACGCCAAAGCCACGGGAACCCGCCGAGGTTCCCGGCGCCCCAAAACTACAAGCTTGTCAATCAGTTCAATGTCCGCCCGGATCGCCCCTGCGGCTCGCCTCGTAGAGGAACCACACGCGCCGTTCAGCCTGATCGATCCACACTTCGATCAAGCTCGTCGTCGCCACGTCGTTCTCCTCGTCGCAGAGATCGTGTGCCTCGCGCATACTCGCGATCAGCGCTTGATTGTCGGACCTGAGCTCCGCCAGCATGTCGAGTGGATCGACATAGTCCGCATCGTTGTCGGGAATGCGCTGGAGCCGCGCGATATTGCCGATCGAGCGCAATGTCGTACCGCCGATCTTGCGCACTCTCTCCGCAATGTCGTCGGTGATGGCGAAGATCTGCTCGGCCTGCTCGTCGAACATCAAATGATAGTCGCGGAAATGCGGGCCACTGACATGCCAATGGAAATTCTTCGTCTTGAGATAAAGCGCGAAGACATCGGCAAACAGAGAATTAAGCGCGCCGCTGATGTCGCGGCGGGCATTGTCGCCAAGGTCGGTCGGGGTCGTGAGAGGCGCCTTGCGGCGTTCTTTGACGGTCCTATCCTTGTTCATGGAGAGTTCTCCTGGGCAGCGAACGCGGGGACAACTCGCTTATCTAGCAGACGGTTGCTAGGAGTTTTTTGACGCTGCTCATTTGAAATTGCGGCGAACACGCTAGAAATTTAGGACGGCAGAACGGAAAAAGCGAGCCGCCGGTCGGATAGTCGCTATCAGGAGTTCGAGCATGTTCATCGCGATGAATCGATTCAAGGTGAGGAAGGGAGCCGAGCGCGACTTTGAGCAAGTGTGGCTTTCGCGCGAGACGCATCTCGAGAACGTGCCGGGCTTCCTGGTCTTCCACCTGCTGAAAGGACCGGAACGCGACGATCACGTCCTCTATGCGTCACATTCGCTGTGGCGGTCTGAAAAGCATTTTGCCGATTGGACGCGGTCTGAGGCCTTCCGCAAGGCCCATGAGAGCGCCGGCGCCAACAAGCCGCTCTATCTCGGCCATCCGGAGTTTGAGGGCTTCACCATTCTGCAGGAGGTGAAGGCCGACAGCGCATCGACAGACGCCGCTGAATAGAGCGCGTTGGCGCAATTCCCTCAAAGTCTACCCGCAGCCAAACGCCGAGAGCAGTGCCTGCAACGCCGTAGCCTCAGTTGACGCGAACCACCTGCACCAGATTGTCGGAGAAGGTCGGCGCGCGGCCGAGCCCGCAGAACTCCGCCGACGAGATCGAGTTCACCGAGCCGTCGAAGCGGTTGAGGCTCCGCCAATAGCCGAGCGTCGCCACAATCACGCCCTCGCGCACGTCGTCAGTGACGCGTGCCAAGCCCTCGAAATCGCCGCGGTCGTTATAAACGCGCACCGGATCCCCCTCGCGGATCGATCGCGCCGCCGCATCCTTTGGGCTGATCATCACGAACTGCTCGCCCTGGCCTTTGATCTTGTGCGGCTCATTGGCGTAGCAAGAATTAAGGAAGCCGTGGCTCTTCGGCGACACGATGTTGAGCGGATAGGTCTCGGCGAGTTTCGGATTGGTCGCCGCACTCTCGCGCGGCGGCACGTAGCCGGGAAGCGGGTCGACCGGCTCGCCTGACTGCATATCCTCGTAGCCCATGCGAAACGCGGAAGCGACAAAGTTCTTGGCGTCCCTCACCAAGAACTCGACCTTCCCTGACGGGGTCGGGAAATTCCCATTCGCGTGCGGCAGGCGGTCGTCAGGCGTGCCCACCGCGAGGTGGAAATAGCCGTGGTGGCGGAAATACTCCATGTCGATGCCGGCCATCTGCGGCGCATTCCATTTCACGAAGTGCTCGGCAAGTTTAATGTCGCTCATTTTGAATTGCGGATCGTCAAAGCCGAATGCCGCGGCGAGCAGCCGGAAGATCTCGGCATTCGATTTGGCCTCGCCGCGTGGCTCAATCGCCTTTTCGTTGATGGTCAAATAGAAGTGGCCCCAGGAGAACATCATGTCGTCGTGCTCTCCGGCCATGGTCGCGGGCAGGATGATGTCGGCGTAAGCCGCGGTGTCGGTGACGAAATGCTCGGCCGTCACGAAGAACAGGTCCCCGCGTGAGAGCCCCTGCACGATCTTGTTGGTCTCCGGGGCCTGGCTCACCGGGTTGGTGTTGTAGATGTAGAGCCCCATGATCGGCGGATCGAGCTTCATATCGCCGATAAGTGCCCGGCCGAGCTGAAGATTGTTCACGACGCGGGTGCCAGGGCGAATGAAGTCGGGACGGGACACGCGTGCCCAGTCGATGGGGAACTCCCACAGCGGCATCTGAAGGAGCCCACCGCCGACATGACGCCAAGAGCCGGCGAGCGCGGGGATCGCGCACACGGCGCGAATGGTCTGGCCGCCGCCGGCGTGCCGCTCTAGCGCAACCCCCAACCGGATGACGGAAGGCTGAGTCGTGGCAAACTCGCGGGCGAAGCGCGCAACGTCATCTGCCGGAACGCCGGTGACCTGCTCGACATAGTCAGGCGTAAACTCGGCCGCACGCGCAGCAAGCTCGGGGAAGCCGATTGTGTGCTTCTCTACCCAGGCCTTGTCGACGAGGTCCTGGCGGATGATCTCGGCGATGATACCCATGGCGAGCGCACCGTCAGTGCCGGGCTTCGGCATGATGTGCCAATCGGCGGCCTTCGCCGTGCGCGAGCGATAGGAATCGATCACCACCACCTTGGCGCCTTTCTTCTGCGCCTCGAGCACGAACGGCCAATGGTGGAGATTGGTCGAGATCGAGTTGCAGGCCCAGATCACGATGTATCGGGAATGCACGAAGCTCTCCGGATCGACTCCGCCGGTCGGGCCTACGGTGAGCAGCCACGCCGTTGATGAGCCCGAAGCGCAGAAGGTCTTCTCATTCACCGTCGAGCCGAGCTTGTTGAAGAACGCATCGCCGGCGCTCAGCCCCTGCACTAGCCCCTCATTCCCGAGATAGGAGTAAGGCATGATCGCCTGGCTGCCGTAGCGCGCGATGATGTCCTTCCAGCGCGAAACGATCTCGGCGATTGCCTCATCCCAGGTAGTACGAGTGAACTGGCGCGACGCCTTGGGCCCGACTCGGCGCAAGGGGTAGAGCACGCGGTTGGGATTGTAATGGTGGTCGTGATAGTCCTTGAGCTTCACGCAGAGCCCCCCGCGCGTCATCGGGTGCTCCTTGTTGCCCCTCACCTCGACGAGCCGGCCGTCCTCGACCTCGTAGATCATGGCGCAAGTGTCGGGGCAGTCGTGCGGACACCCGCCGAAGAACGCCGTGCGTCGAGGCTGCTCGTTCATGAATACCTCCCAGCTGATCGCGCCGTTCGCCGGCGCTGATTTGGATCAGCCTACGAAAGCGGCACGGGTCTTGTCGATTGAGTTTTGCGCTCGATGGCAAACTCGGGCTCTTTATTCCGCCAAGAAAAAGCCCCGCCGGAAGCGGGGCTGAAGGCGATGTCTTCGCGCAAGTGCTACCCCAGGCTGGCTTCTGCTATCCGCAGCTATTGGTCTTCCATCCCGTCGTGTAGTCGCATGGCTCCCAGGCGGGGCCTTGTGACGGCCCTGCCCAGGTCGCTGTCGAAAACGCAACGGCAAAAATGAGGGCCAGAAGGATGGTGATTCTCATGGGAAGCCTCCATCGCTCCCGTCACAAATCTGTCATAATCCCCTCCTCCCCGCGCCGCAACAGGCAGAAAGTCGCGCGCCGGATCACCAGCTTGGCTCCTAGCTTAGTTCGCTGACTGTCGGGGTTGGTGCGGACGGCGAGAGTCGAACTCGCACGACCCTTGCGGGTCTGAGGATTTTAAGTCCTCTCAGAAGCCCTTCTCACGTTCGGATCCGTTGGCCAACAAGGCTTTTTGTCCAGCCACTTCGCCCCTTCGGTCGCTGCTACACGCACGCAAGGTCTCAGCTTGGTCTCAGAAATATACCGCGGAGTAAAACCGGAAGGCGCGCGAAGCCCAAAGCGCAAGGCTGGCCCCTCGACGGCAAGCCTCTCTACTTTCACACTCTCCCATGCTCGAGGATCCGCAAGAACTCCACTCCTAGAAGCTCGGCAGCACGCGCGTGTCGCACGGAGCTAGAACGGCAGACCGCGCTGCCGCAGATAGTCGGTGATCTTCTGAGTAGCAACTCGCAGGGCCGGAAGATCATCCTCCGGCACATATCCGCCGTGAACGTCGCCCTTTCGCTGCTTATGGTTCGCCAGCAACTCCACGTAGCGATCAGTCACACCGGCAGCATGACCAGCACCGATGAAGGTGGCGCGTAGACCGTGCGGGGTGAACTTCACGGGCTTGCCCTCAGCGTCCTTCCAGTCGCTGAACGCTCCATCGCCCCGTAAGTCAGCCACATGCTTGTCAGGGTCGCGTGAAGAAGTCAGCCTCCGCAGCGCCTCCAGCTCGCGGCCGAACTGTTCGAGGTCTCGCGTTCGCAGCGCCGACTTCCTCGGCTGCGACTTGTACCAAGCTACGTTGATGGTCGGGCTCTCACCAAGGCCGAGATCCTCCCGCTTTGCGGTGTTCCACCACGCCCGCAGCCCACGCATGGTCTTGTCGGCAGCGGCCTTGCCCTTGGTCTTGCCGATCTTCAACTGGCGCTCGCGCACCATCCGCCTTCCAACAGTGCCAGTGAGCCGTCGCAGCGGCACGTCAGCCCAATCGTTCAAGTGGCGAAAGGCCAGGTCATACTCGGCAATGCTCAGCGAGCTTGCGCCCTTGTTGAGCATCCCCTGTTTGTGGCTTTCGAACGCCTGCCGCATGGTCATCCCCTCGGGGTCCGATGCGAGATGCCGGGTCATGTCCCGATAGCCGCAGGGCAGCAAGTCGTCGGGCCTCCGCTCCGGAGCCTCCGGCGCGTCACA